>Ga0181521_10000869_pt1 | contig 37490 bp, 27 predicted proteins | sample PEATcosm2014_Bin_32_FD_119764 | JGI IMG/M metagenome (GOLD analysis project Ga0181521, IMG submission 119764) | Peatland microbial communities from MTU Mesocosm Facility, Houghton, MI, USA - PEATcosm2014_Bin02_60_metaG | ecosystem: Environmental > Terrestrial > Soil > Wetlands > Peat | place...
GCTTTTAGGCAAGGGCTTGCATTACCGCCTAAGTGTGACGTAACTAATGCCGATAATAGCCTGCGGCAGTGGGACTCGGTGGCGCATCTGCAATTAGTAGTCGCCATTGAGGATGAATTCGGTGTCCGGCTCAGCCCCGCCGATGTGATCGAGCTGAAGAGTTACTCAGCCGCCATCGAGATCTTACAGCGTCTCGGAGCATGGCGGGATGCCTGACCTCGGATTCCTGAACGACGCGGGTTTCGACCCCGCCAGTCCCGCGGTTTTCGACGGCAACAACGGCCGCTGGTTGACGCGCGCGGAACTTATGCGCTGCGTGACGGCATTCGCGGAGCGGTTGGAATTGCCGCGCAAGGCGCTCATCTTTCTCTTCGCGTCGAACGATGTCGAATCTCTCGTCGCCTACCTGGCAGCGCTGCAGGCCGGCCATGCGGTAGCGGTGCTCAATCCGGAGCTCGACGCGGCACTCGCCGCGAAGCTGATCGCGCTGTTTCAGCCGGACTTCATCGTCCGGTCGGGCGCCGGCGAACTGGTGCGCGCCGCGGAGCCCCACCGGCATGACATCCATCCCGATCTCTCGCTGCTGATTTCCACCTCCGGCTCGACCGGCTCCCCCAAGCTGGTGCGGCTCTCCTGGCGCAATCTCGAATCGAACGCCCGCCAGATCATCGAGGCTTTGCACCACACCGCGCGCGACCGCACCATGATCACGGCGCCCATCTTCAACGGGTACGGCCAATCGGTCATCCACACCATGCTGCTGGCTGGCGGCAGCTTCGCACTAACCCATGCGCGCGTGGTGTCGCGCGAATTCTGGGATACCGCCCGCAAAGCGGAGTGCAACGTGATCGGCGGCACTCCGTTCTTTTATCAGACGCTGGAACGGCTCGACCTCGATTCGCTCGACGTTCCGCGGCTCGGGAAATTCGTGCAGATTGGCGGGCGCATGCCGCCCGATCTGGCGGAGAAATTTCACGCCATCGCTCGCGCCCGCGGGGGTGAACTACACCTCATGTACGGACAGGCGGAAGCTACGGCGCGCATTTCCGGTTTGCCGCCGGAACTCCTGCCGGAGGCCTGCCGCTCGGTCGGTTTCGCGCTCCCGGGCGGGCGGCTGTGGATCGAGAACGATGGCCGCGAGTGCGCGCCCATGGGGGAGGGCGAGCTGGTTTACGAGGGGCCAAACGTGATGATGGGCTACGCTACCTGCGCGGACGATCTCGCCAAAGGCGATGAGACCGGCGGCAGGGTCGCGACCGGCGATCTGGGATATCGCGACGAGCGCGGCCTGTTCTATATCACCGGCCGGCGCTCGCGCTTCGTCAAGCTCTTCGGCTGGCGCGTCTCGCTCGATGAGGTGGAGCAGCTTCTTTCCCACGCCGCGCCGGTGGCGGCGGTGAATGATGGCGAGCGCCTATTGATCTACGCCGAGCGGCCGGGCGCCACGCTCGCCGAAGCCGTAGACAATCTCGCCCGCAAGCTGAATCTCCATCGCTCCGGCTTCGAAATCCGCGCCGTCGACGCGATTCCGCGCCTTGCCAACAGCAAAGTGGATTACCAGTCTTTGACGCGATGAGCTTCCACTCCCTCGAATTCGGACTGTTCTTCGCGCTGGTGGTGGCGGTCTACTACCTTGTTCCATCCGCGCGCCGCGTGCCGGTGCTGCTGGCGGCGAGCCTTCTGTTCTATCTCTCCTTCGCCGCGCAGAACATTTACGTTCTCACCGCGTTAATCGCCGCCAGCTATGTGACCGGCGCGCTGATCGAGCGCGCATCTGACCGGCGCACGCGCAAGTTCTGGCTGATTGTCGCGCTGGCCATCGACATCGGCCTGATGGCGGTATTCAAATACAGCCCGGACGTGCTCGGCCGGTCGTTCGGCGTCATCCCCATCGGACTCTCGTTCCACGCCTTTCAGGCGATGTCGTACGCCATCGACATCTATCGCGGACGCCAGCAGGCGGAGCGGTCGTTCTCCGTCTTCGCGCTGTACATCATGTTCTTTCCGCAGATCTGCGCAGGCCCCATCGAGCGCCCCGGCGACATGCTGCCCCAGTTTCATAATTTCTTCCACAAACCGCAGCCGTTCCGCTATGCCGATGCAGTGGCCGGCTTGCAGCTCATGGTGTGGGGCATCTTTCAGAAATACGTGGTGGCCAACCATCTGGCGCGCATAGTCGACTCCATCTACGACAACCCGGCGAAACTCTCCGGCCCCATCACGGTGTTCGGAGCAGTCTGCTTTTCGTTTCAGATTTTCTGCGATTTCGCCGGCTATTCCGAGATCGCCATGGGAGCGGCGCAGGTATTGGGGCTGCGCCTGACGCGCAATTTCAACCGGCCGTTTCATTCCGATTCCATGGCCGAATACTGGAAGCGGTGGCACATCTCGCTTTCCAACTGGATGCGGGATTACGTCTTCTTTCCGTTGTGCGGAAGGCGCCCGCACATGCCGCGCATTTGCGCCAGCATCGTTCTGGTTTTTCTGGCCAATGCTCTCTGGCACGGCGCACGCCTGAATTACCTGGTTTCGGGGCTGCTGCACGGCACCTATCGCGTGACTGAATTGCTCGCCGGACGCGCCATGTCTCGCGCCGGTTGGCGGCTCGATCACCGCTGGCAAAAACCGGTGAAGCTGGCGCGGACTCTGCTGGTGTTTACCCTGATGACGTTCGCGTTCATCTTCTTCCGCGGGCGCAGTCTGAGCGACAGTCTCCGCGTGGTCGCTCGTCTCGGCGCGGGCTGGGGAACGCTGCTCCATCCGGCGGCCATCGTCTCGGAGATTGCGCGGACGCAGTTGCCGATGTATTCCATGATCGCGGCGATCGGTCTGATCCTGGTGATCGAAGCGGTCGAGTGGCTGAGATCGCGCGGCCCGTTGCGTCCGCGAATTGCCGCCCTGCCGTTCTGGTGGCGCTGGAGTCTGTATTATGCTGGCGCCGCGGCGGCGCTGCTGCTGGTGCCGCAAACCGTGGCGCCATTTATCTACTTCGCGTTTTGACCGCCATGCGGAACGCCGGAACAATTCGACTTCTCACCCGGCTCGCATGTTTCGCGCCGTTCGCAGGCGGGCTGATTTTGGTCAACTGGATCGCCGCGCAGCCTCCCGTGCGCCGCTGCCTCACCTCCACGTTGGACGCGGCCGCGGAATCGCTCGTCGCCGGCAACACCATCACCGCTCACATCGATATGCTCGACCTCAAGCCAATCTGGATCGAGCATGTGCAAATCCGCCCCGACGTAATCGTGCTCGGGTCCAGCCGCGTGGCGCAAGTTCCGCACGACTGGTTCCGGCCGCGAGCCATGTTGAACCTGGCAGTGCTGGCCGGCGATTTTGAGGACGCAGTGGCGATTTTTCAGAAATGCCTGGATGCCGGGATGGCCCCGAAACTGGTGCTGCTGGAATTGAATCCCACACTGGCGTTGGAGGGCAAAGCCCGCGACGCGCCGGCGCTGGCGCCATTCTATCGCCGAGCGATGTTGCGCTACCGGGCCTTCTCGCCGATTCTGCTTTCGGGGCCGCTCACGCTGGATGCCATTCGCTGGAACCCGCAGATTTTTCTGCGCCGGCATCCGTGGAGGGTGTCGGACACCTTGGAGCCGGAGGCATATAGAATGCGTCCCGATGGAAGCGCCGACTGGTGGAACCTGGACGACCCCGGGAGCGCCGATGACATCGAGCGGGGCGTTAGATCGCAGATGCAACATCTCGATGGCCAATATCTGCATTGGCGGACGACGTCACATCCCGATTGGTTCAACCGCAGGCTCCTCTCCGGATTCCTCGACGATCTCGATGCGCGCGGCATCCGCGTAGTGGTGGTGCTGGTGCCGGTCCATCCCACGGCTTACGATTTCTATGCGCGGCAGGGCGGTTACGACGATTCCTGGATTCGCAGCGAAATGGCGGGCCGCGGAGTGACAGTGATTGGCGCTTATTCGCCGTGGGCCGCACATGTGACGCGGGAAGATTTCTTCGACGACGTGCATGTCCACCCTCCGGTGCTGCATCGCCTGCTGGCGGAAGGAGGAATTGTCGAGTAAGGTATCATCGCACTATGCGCCTGTCGATTGCCCTCCTCTTCGCCTTGGTGCCGCTCGCCGCCCAGACGTCCGACGAGAAGGACGTGCTAGCCGTAGTGCAAAAGACTTTCGACGGAATGGCCGCCAACGATGCCCCCGGAATTCTGGCGTCGATGACCGCCGACGCGCGGCTTTTCGGCGTGCGCAACGGCGCCGCCTACGCTATGCCGGCGGAGCAGTGGGCCAACCGCATCGCATCCATCAAGAGTAAGTTCGACGAGCACTTCACTAAGGCGCCCACCGTCGCGATTCACGGAACCATCGCCAACGTTTGGGGTGAGTACGAGTTTCTGCGCGACGGCAAGTTCACCCACTGCGGCGTGGATTCCTTCAACCTGGTGAAGACGGCCGATGGGTGGAAAGTGGCGGCGATTCTCGATACCGAAGAGACGACGGGTTGCCCCACGGCGCGGTAAAACGATGTAAAAAACACCGCTCCCTTGCGCAATGATGAGCCGCGACCGCCAGGGGGCGGTGTTTTTCGAGGCAGGATTGCCTGGCACGATTGCCTGCCCCGCTTACTGCTTGTAGATCTTGCCGCCTTTCATCACCAGCTTGACCTTGCGGATGGCGGCGATGTCCTGGGTGGGGTCGCCATCCACCGCGATGAGGTCGGCGAACATTCCCTCTTTCACGCGTCCGATGTCCATGTGCAGCACGTCGCCGGCAACCGACGTCGCGGCCTTCAGCGCGTTCACCGCGGGCATGCCGTAAGCCACCAGCATTTCCACTTCGCGCGCGTTGTCGCCGTGCGCGAACACGCCCACGTCGCTGCCGTTCAGAATGGTGACACCGGCGTCGAGCGCGGCCTTGAAGCTGGCCCGCTTGCGCGCGATGCCTGCCGGCTCCGGCGCCTCGCCCTTGCGCCATCCGGCGTACTGCGCGGTAGCGTCACCGGCGGCGAGCGTGGGACACAGCACCACGTGATGTTCGGCCATCAACTTGAAAATTTCCGGCGTGCCGCCATCGCCGTGCTCGATGGTGTCGACGCCCGCGACCGTGGCGCGCCGCATGCCTTCGGGGGTGGTGGTATGGACCGCGACGGGCACGCCGGCGCTGTGCGCGGTTTCGACCGCGAGCTTCATCTCTTCGAGCGAAAACGTGGGGTGCGAACCGGGATTCGGCCCCCAGCGATAATCGCCGTAGAGCTTGATCCAATCGGCGCCGTGGCCGATCTGGTCGCGCACGACGTGGATGAGGCTGTCGACGCCATCGGCCTCTTCGGCGCCCTGCGGCACTCGCCATTCGAGCGCGAAGCCTTTGGGCGCATAGCTGCCGGTGGCGACGATGGCGCGCGTGGAAGCGAGGATGCGCGGCCCGGGAATGATGTCCTGGTTGACGGCCTGCTTGAGTTCGACGTCGGCATACGCAGCGCCTTCGGTTCCCAGGTCGCGCATGGTGGTGAAGCCGGCCATCAGGGTGTCGCGCAGATGATTGGTGGCGCGGGCGACGCGCAGCGCCAGCCCCTCATGCGCTACCTGGTCGTTCCACGGCGTCTCGTTGTAGGGGTGCAGCAGCATGTGCGAGTGGCCCTCGACCATGCCCGGCATCACGGTCAAGCCGGGAAGGTCGATGACCGTGGCGCCGGCCGTATCGATGCCGGCCGCGGGACCGGCCGCTTCAATGCGTTCGCCGCGTACGCGCACCGCCCAGCCTTCCTGCTTGGTCTCGCCATCGAACACGCGCGCCGGCTGGAGCACGGTGACGGCCCCGGCAACGCCGCCGCGCCTTCCGCCGCGCTGCGCTAACGCCTGGTTGACACCAAGAATGAGGAAAAGTGCAAGTGTACCGGCCGCGATTCGCATCGAGCTTATGATACCTCCGCGAACCCGGGCGGAGTTCACATTGCTACGAGACGGACCTGCCAATATTTCTGGCCCGACCAGGTGACCTTTCGCGCGACCAACGCGACCGTCAAGTGCCTGGTTCGTTTTGCCTTCGGTGTGGAGGAGTTTCAGATTCAGAGTCCGGTTTCATCAGGAGACGCGCGACCTGCCAATCTACCGGCTGACCGTTGCGAAAGGCGGCCACAAGCTGAAAGAGGCGTCATGCCTGGTGGGGTCTCGGCTGGTCCGGGCGTTACCAACGGCCGGGCGCGGACATGGCATCGTTGATCCGGGTTCCATGAAATGGACGCCGCTGGACGCGAATCCGGGACCGGATTCCGCGCCGGATTTGTCCACGGCTCTCAAGGCGCAGCTTGGACTCAAACTCGAGCCCGCGCGCAGTCCGGTGGAAGTGGTGGTCATCGACCAGGTGGCGCCGCCGAGCGCGAACTGAATCGGCCCGGTGTACAATGCTCGTAAAATGCGTTCTCCGGCGACACTCATTTCGGCGCTCGTGGGCGCGCTCGCGGTGTGTTGGACGGCTTCCGCGCAGCGGCCGGAGTTCGACGTGGCGTCAGTCAAGACGAGCGCCGGCGTCGGCGATTTCCAATTCATCCCGCGGCACACCGGCGACTGCGTTTCCATCCACAATACGCACATCGGCGGCGTGATCACCTACGCGTACTCACGTTGTTGTACACCACGATTGGCGAGCAACCGCAACAACGGCGGTTCCCGCCAGCAGAGCAGCTCACATTCTAATTCCGCACATTAGATATGCAATAGACTTCTGGCGGGCAATGCCAATTCAGCCTTTTCCCGGGCGATCAGTGCATATGCGTTAGGCTACAAACGACGTCGATTTGGCCATCCACCGATTGAGGGACGCCGGCCTGAAGAGCAGGAACGAAAGTCCACTTCTTAACCGAGTCCATGACGCCGTGGTTGAGCGATGGCTCGGTGCTACTGACCATATGCACCTTTCCCACACTGCCATCAGCGTGGACAGTCAAAGACAACGTCAGTTTGGAGTCGGACGATTTGCATTTTGGGGGCGATGCCACGGCTTTCAGAACGGGCTTGGACGCTCCGGCGGCGGTAGTAAAGTCGTTCCGCGCGATCGCCCAGCCCTCGCCTGAAAGCCGGAAGCTGACTTCGATTGTGGCCTCCACTGTGACGGGATTGCCTTCTTTGGAACCGGGCCTGAACTTCCACTTGGCAATGGCTTCCATGGCCTTTTGATCCAACCCCAGGCCGAGGGCCCTGACCACCTTAATATTAGTGGGCTCGCCGGAGGGATCGATCTGCACATAGAGCATGACGCTTCCCTGATACCTGGCTTTGCGCGCCTGCTCAGAATACTCGGGCTCGGTCTTGGAGAGCAGCACCGGCGGTGCTACTCCTTTGCCGACCCGGAAAACACCGTGCCCGGGGGCGCTGGGCTCCTGAACTGGAGCTTGGAATGTAATAAGCGATAAGACGATGAGCGCTTCGCAGAAGATCTCCATTGGCACATCCTGCGACGAGTATTCTAACTCACGTCATTAATCTGCAAAAAGCACCGCTACCTCGCGGTAGCGGCTCAGTAGGCTTTATCGCGCGGTGACTTGAACTGCCAAGCTGGGGGAGCCGTCCACCAGCACGACGAGGGGAACCTGCCAGCCGGCGAAGGATTGCGTGACCGCGAATTGAATCTGGAATGCACCGCCGCCCACTGCCGTCACATTCTGCACCGCCATGGGCACGCCCGAGAGCGTCACCGCCACTCGATTGGGTGCGTTCACGATTCCTGGGTCGACGTTAGTCACCTGGACGCTTGCCACATCGCCGGGATTCACTACCGAGACGGCGTTGCCCGCGGCATCCGATACCGCGCTCGGCGCCGATGCCGGAACGCTGATCACCGCGGGCGATGCATCTACCTGCAGCATCACCGGGAACCCACTAACGGAGCCGTTATTGAGCTGCAGCGCGGCAGGTCCGAGCGGCAAACCGGGCGGAATCTGGAAATTGATCTGGGTAGGCGACGCATATAGAATCGGCGCGGCCGCACCATCGAGCAGCACCTGCGGGGCGCTTGTTCCCACCATCAGGTTGGACCCAAAGATCGCGCCGTAATCGCCGTCATGCAGCACCGTCGCATAACTCACGGCGTTGAAAACCGGCAGCGCCGGCGCCGGCAAGCTGACATTGGGCGGAATGAGCTGAAAAGCGGTCTGCTGCTCCGCCACCTGGAAGCCCGAAATCACGGTGACGGGCCACGCGGTGACCACGGCATTATTCTCCACCACTACGTCTGCGACCACGTGCGTCGCGTCCAGCACCCACACGCGCCGCACCGAGATGTCGCTGGTGCCAAACCCGACGGTCACTTTTCCAGCGGTGAAATTGGTGTTGGCCGTGGTGACTTCAACCATCGCCGCCATGCCGTCGGAATTGAACCCGGCAGGCAAACCGGGCGGATAGATCGCGGTAATCTGCGGAGCGCTGGCAGCGGGGTACGCGTACGTCACCGGATTGTCCGATTGCACCAGCATGGAGTTCTGGTTATCGGCCGTGAACACGGTGACGGTCGCATTCTGGCCGCTCGCGCCCGCGGGCGGCATGACGGTAATCACGCCATCGGTCGCGTCGGTGGCCTGATAGGGCACGGTGACCGCGGCCTGCAGGCCGTCGAAGAAGATGCGGCTGTCGGGCGTCAATCCAGCCGCCGCCACGGTAACGCTGCCATCGCCGTTCTGCGTGAGCGAACTGATGGCGGGCGGTCCGTTGGCGACGATGTTGATGGCGTCGGGCACCACGAACACGTCGGGTCCCTGGCTGGTGTTGAAGGTCATCACCAGGTGGTGCGGTCCGGGGGTCAATCCGCCCAGATTGGGGAAATACAATACCACGAAGTCCGGGTAGTCGGGGTAAGGCACGATGGTCACCGCCGCCCCCGTGCCCGGTCCGAGCAGCGTGGCACTCGCGGGAAGCGGCATGGTGTTCAGATAATTCGCTTCCACGTACATGTGGAGGTACTGCTGATCGGTGCTGGCGTAGGCGGGCGAGATGAACGTGCAGTTCGGGCAGGTGGGCGCGCTGCCAAAGGAGTACGTCCGCTCGACAGAATTGAGCCACGCCCAGGAGACAACATCGTAGACCGGAATGGAACTGCGCGGCGAGACGGCGAAATTCACGCCCGCCAGCGTCTGGCCGGCAGTGACGTTGAATGTCTTCGCCTGCGTGACGTCGGTTGTGCCGGGATAAAAGACGGTCTGGAAATAACCGCCGCTGGGAAGGTACGGCAGCCCCGTAGGATTCACCGGGAGCGCCAGGCCGGTGTTGGTCTGGGTCACGGCATCCGGTGGCAGCGGATGGGCGTACAGCATATATTGCCCCGGAGTAAGACCGCCGATGGTGTAACTGCCGTCGGGATTGGTGAGCGCGCTGACCGCCGGTCCCTGCGGCGGAATCGCTACTACCGAAGCCATATTCCACGGCTGGCCGTTTGCCGCCACGGTGCCCGAGATCGAACCGGTGTTGGCCGCCCAGCCTGCGGTCCCGTAGAGTTCGAGAAGGGACGCGACGTCGTCGGCATCGATGGGCCGCGCGCGGGAGGTATTGCGAATAACGTCCTGTGACATGGCCGCCGCCGTCCAGGTGTGCTGCAATCCCAGGGCGTGGCCGAATTCGTGTACCGCCGTGGTGTAGAACTCTTCGAGGTAGCTCGGACCGGGACCATAGGCGGCATTGGGATCGGTGGAATTCGTCAATTCCACCAATCCGCGGGAAATCGGGAAAAACTGTCCATTCTGGCCGGTCTGGACGGAGGCTACCGTCGATATCGAGTGGCCTCCCAGGCCCAGAATTCCAGGCGCGAATTCCGCGAATACGACGTCACCCGCAGGCGTGGCGGAAAGCTGGTTCGGATTGTAGGTCTCGAGCCCGCCGAAGGCCACGCGGAGATCGGAGTTGGCCACCGAATTCCATACCGCGGCGGCGTTCTTCACCTGGCTCAGCACGGAGCCGAAGCTGTCGTTCGGTCCGTAGGCGTTGAGACCGGTGTCGCTGACGAAGAAAGTGACGATCTTGTTGGGTAGAGCAGTGAGATCGAAAGCTTCCGGCACGGGAAGATAATAGGGCAGGTTGGGTACGCCGTAGTGGACGTAGTGGTAATAGGCGCTCGACGGCAGAACCATGGCGACGAGGGCAGCGGCCAGCGGAAGGAAGCGTCGCATGTTATTTCGCAGCCCCCCGAATGCGCGCCCGCAGCTCGCTCAAGTACATTGTCAACGTCTGATCTTTCACCTGTTTGCCGGTGGAACGATCGAGCATTACTTCATGGGTGGCGGCGCGCGTGGTGAGCGGGTCCGCCGCGCCTCCGGGCGCCACTGAAAACAGCCCTTGCGTCAGCCCCATGACCTGGGTCGTGCCGGTTCTGCCAGTCCATAAAAAGAAGACGTACTCGTCGCCGGGCTTGAATTGCGGCACGCCGGCAAAACTCTGCCGCATATTGTTGGCGATGCCGCCGGGAAGCTGGAATTCGACGATGGTGTTCGCCGTGCCCTTGAGGGTCTCGCTGGTTTGCACACGGTAATGGGTATAGATCACCGGGCCGTTCACCGCAGTATAAGAATTTAGGATTTTGCCCCGCACGATGGTCGTGGACTTGCCGATCAGATCGTCCAGACTGAGCCGCTCCAAGGTCGCCGCCGGGAGCGCTACCGCGCAGTAAGCCAGTATCAGCGTAGAGAGGAGCAGACGCTTCACGGGTGTGGCGGATGCATTTAACATTCCAATCGATCTGGCTGATTCCGCGCCGGTTACGGGGTTAGGAATCGAGCCGCCTGTGTTTCCCGGACACGGGCTTGAGACAACCTGTCCCAGAAACATGACCTCTATTCTATGTTTTAACGGGTTGCGTAGGCAACCCTAGTGTTTTGCCGGGGCGGCACAAGCAATATCATGTTTTACCGGGGCGCACAATCAACATGGGCACGCTGAGATGGTGGCGCACGGGGTTGATGGTGTTGCCGAAGATAAGGTCTTTGAGGCCGCCGTGGCCGTGGGCGCCCATGATCACGAGATCGGCATTGACCTGGCGGGCGTAGCGCACGATTTCGCGATCGGGATGAGTTGAATGAACAATTGAAGTTTCAACTATAAGCCCTTGATCTCGCAAGCGTTGTGCGATGTTTTCCACGTACTGTTCTCCGGCTTCGGTTTCGGCCGTGGAAGCCGCCTGGCCGTACACCTGGCTGGTGACGCCTTCCTCGACGTGCAGAACATAGATCTTGGCGGCGTGCATCCGGCCCATGGCGGCCGCGTGGCTCACGGCCATACGGTCGAGCTCGGTGTGGTCGACGGTGACCAGGATGTGGCGGTATACCAGGGGCGCGGCTTCCGTCGCGGTTTCCGGCAGCACCACAGGGGCGCGGCCGTAGCGGCCCCAGCGGGTGAACAGCGGCTCGAACGAAATCCACGCGAGCAGCAGGGTGACGGCGGCGAGCGTGGGAAGGGTGACCAGCCGGATGACGAGGCGCCATGGTCCGGTATTACCCAACCAATCAGCCAGGGCCTGTCCGACGAGCCAGAAATTCAATCCCAGGATGACGACCGCGCAGCTCCACGACAAGGCTTTCACCCATGTGCGGTTGGCGAAGGAGCCCATGCGCTCGCGGTCATTGGTGAAGTGAATCAGCGGGATGACGGCGAACGGAAGCTGCATGCTGATGATCACCTGGCTGAGGAGGAGCAGATCGAGGGTGGAGCTGTCGCCCATGAATTTGATGGTGAGGGCCGCGGGGATGATGGCGATGGAGCGGGTGATGAGCCGGCGCAGCCAAGGCCTCATGCGAAGGTTGAGGAAACCCTCCATGGTGATTTGACCGGCAAGGGTTCCGGTGAGCGTGGAGGATTGCCCGGAGCAGAGCAGGGCGATGGCGAAAATTACCCCGGCGAGAGTGGTGGAAAGCAGCGGCACGAGCAGTTGTTGCGCCTGCTGAATCTCGGTGACGACGATGCCGTGCTTGAAGAACACGGCCGCGGCCAGCACCAGGATGGCGCAATTGACGAACATGGCGCCGTTGAGCGCGACCACCGAATCGATGAGGTTGAAGCGGCAGGCGGCGCGCTTGGATTTTTCGTCGTGGCCGATGGTTCGCGTCTGCACCAGCGCCGAATGCAGGTAGAGGTTGTGCGGCATGACGGTAGCGCCGAGAATTCCGATGGCGAGGTACAGGGTCTGGCTGTTGAGCCGCGGCGCGAGGCCGGTGAAGATGTCCGTCCAGACCGGCTTGGCCCAGAAGACCTCGATGCAGAAGCACGCGGCGATGATCGAGATCAGCGCCAGAATGAAGGCCTCGATGGTGCGGATTCCGAAGCTCTGAAAAGCGAGGAGAAGCAGGGTATCGGCGCCGGTGAGGATCACCCCGATAAGCAGCGGGATGTGGAAGAGCATGTTGAGGGCGATGGCGGCGCCGAGGACCTCGGCGAGGTCGCACGCGGCGATGGCGATTTCGCAGAGGACCCACATGGCGAGGGTGACGGGCCGCGGGTATCGTTCGCGGCAGGCTTGGGCGAGATCGCGGCCGGAGACGATGCCGAGGCGCGCGGCGAGGGTCTGGAGGAGGATGGCCATGCCGTTGGACATGACGAGGACCCAGAGCAGGCGGTAGCCGAAGCGCGCGCCGCCTTCCAGGTCGGTGGCCCAGTTGCCGGGGTCCATATAGCCGACGCTGACGAGGTAGGCGGGGCCGGCGAAGGCGAACAGGCGGCGCCAGAAGGTGAGCTGGGAGGTACCGACGCTGGAATGCACGTTGGCGAGGGAACGCGTGTCGTGCGTGGATTCAGTCGGGCCGGCCATCGAACTTAACTATAGTTAAGCAAGTTGCGGCGGGGGAAGTCAATAAGGGAGGGGGGTAGGTTTGGGATGTGGTTTTAGGGGCAATACTGTTCACTTTGTGCTGTGGCAGACTTCAGTCTGCGGAGGGCTTCAGCCCGACCTCTTGCAAATGATAAAAAAGGCGGACTGAAGTCCGCCGAGGCCGGCTGAAAGCCGGCTGCAGGAGCGATTGCCTGCCCCACGCGGACAGCGGCGGGCGCTGAGAGGGCGACGATACTCGAAAAACACCGCTTCCTTGCGGTCGCGGCTCAGTAAGCTTGGTCGCGGCTCAGTAAGGTTGGTCGCGGCTCAGTAAGGTTGGTCGCGGCGCGGCAAGATGGGCAGCAATCCCACACTACATGCGGTAATTCACTTCGAGGAAGCCCATCTTCGCGTTGGGGTCTTCGGGGAAGATTTTGCGCACGACTTCGCCGCCACGGGCGTAACCGAAGTAGAGGCCAAAGGCGAGGCCGCGGGTGACCTGGTAATCCCAACTTACGTCGTAGAGGGTGGCGAGACCGGTTTGTCCGTTCGCGGGGCGCCCGTTGAAGCCGAAGGTCCACGGCTGGAACGCGCCGCCGCCGGAATACCAGAGGTCGGCGCCGTTGGCGAGCCACAATCCGTGCACGTCCGAGCGGATGGTCATGCCCTTGGCGGGCCGCAGCATCAATCCGCCGAACGCATCGACGTTGTTCATCTCGTTGAAGAACGGGAAGCGCGCGTAGACGCGCGGGGTGGGCAGGATGGCGAAGAATGTGCCGTGCGTGCCGTCGTTGGGATTACCGTCGCCGCTGGAATAGAAATAGCCGCCGCGGATCCACGGGCGCAGGGGCTTGAGGATCGCGGGCTGATATCCGGCTTCCACGGTACCGGCTCCGGATTTCTGCGTGAGCGGACCCCACTTGCCGCTTTGCAGCACGCCCCAACCCATGAGATCGAAGGTGCCGGCAGTGGTGGGAATGGCTTGAATCAGGTTGGCGCCGTAGGTGCAGATGTCGATTCCGGCGTGGTCGGCGTTCTTGACCGCGGTGGGGCGGTTATCGGTCTTCACCACGCCGCGGTCGTCATTATAAAAGATGCCGAACACGCGCCATTCCGCCTTGGTCGGGCCCCAGTTAGCATCCTTATTCAGGGCTACATAGGTTACCGGCGTAACTACCCATCCCCAGCCATCCACCTGGAAGACGCCGCGATCGGGAACGCCGCTGAAGGCGGTGACATTCCAATCGTTACTGGCGTAGGTGTAGACTGCGCCATCGACGCTGCGCTGCACGTCGGCGAATCCGAAGGTGCCGATCAGGCGCTGCGAGACGCCGTCGCGTTTGACGATGGCGAGGGTTTCGTCCTTGGGAGTCACTTCGCCGCCATCGGTGAATTCGAAGCGGCCGAGCTTCAGGTTGGAATGCGCGCCCTTCACGCGGACGTAGCCTTGCTTGAGAAAGATGCCGGCGGCGGCGGTATTGTTGCGGTTGGCCGCGTAATACGCGGCGCCCAAGCCGAGCTGTCCCAAAGGTGCGGCCTGCACGGCCTGATTCGGAATGCCCAACAGAATGGGAGCGGCGAATTCCACGGCCCAATCGAGCTTCTGGGTTTTTTCGCTGAACATGAGGCGCAGGAACGACCCCGAATAGCCGTAATCGTTCTCGCCTTTCGCGCCGCGGAAGAAGTTCCAGTCCTCGTAGCGCTCGTGAAGGAATCCGGAAACGGCGACGTCGCCGATTTTCAACGGCTCGGGAGCGTCGGACTGGGCCGCCAGATCGGCGCAGAAGATCAGAAGGCCGGCGAAACAAACAAAGCAGTACTTCGGTGGTTGACTCACTCGTTCTCCCCTCTTCCGGTGCAATGAAGCGAGGGTATCCGCATGAGGCCAGGAGGGTCAATAATGGATATCGATTACCAGCAAGGGCTTCGCCCTTGAAATCCCTTCGGGATTTGGGAGTCAGGAGCCAGAAGACAGGAGCCAGAATGCCCGCCAGAACAGCTGAATCAGTAACTTGCGAAGGGACCTTAACGGTTAAGACTTGGTCCAAAATGTTGGAGCTATTCGCATCGCAGGACGGTGACGGGATCGACGCGCGGGCAAGTAGGCCGCGAGCATAGCAATTGTTAACAGCACGAGCGGAGTGGCGGCATAAGTCACGGGATCGTGCGGAGAGATGGCGAGGAGCTGCGATTGGAGCAGGCGCGTCAGCAGGAGCGCGCCCGCGATGCCAATGGCAAGGCCGGCGAGCGTACGCGCCATACCTTGCCGCAGCAGCATTCCGCGCACGCTCCCGGCGGAAGCGCCGAGGCCATGCGGATGCCGCGCGGATGGCGCCTTCGAGTTCCGTGCGGACACGACTAGCGGCGAGGGGGCTGTCTTTGGCGATGTACTCCCAAATGTCGATGATGTCCTGTGCAGCCAGAGGATGGAGGGCGAAGCTTGGCTCGGCCGTCATTGAGACGCTTGTTTCTTAAGCAATTCGTCCTCGCGGCGGCGTAAGCTTTCGAAGAAAACCTCGCCGTCGATGGGCTTAACCAAGCCGCTTTTCATCTCGTCATACCGGCTATTGAGCATTTCGCGAGTCTGGGCCAGCTCGTTGACGTACCCCTCGACAACATCCCGGACGAGTTGGTCGGCGGTCCCGCGTCCGCTTTGAACCCCAGGTCCTCGAGGGCCTGTTCGATTTCGGGGGTGAAATGCACTTCCATGCCTCCACAATACGGGAAAACCCGGCTGTGGCAAGACGTTCCAGGTGGGCCATCGATCTCCGCGCCGGCTGCCGCGGCGCCTAACCTCACCTAAATGTCAAGTTACGCTAAATTGTCAACATACGGTATTGGCGGAGCGAACCACGCGCGGGTTCACCATCGAGTGCGCACAAATTTGCTAGACTCGCTGGACAGGAGCTTCTTATATGCGCGGACTTCTTCTTTTTCTGTTGGCCGGGTTGGTGGCTTTCAGCGCCGAGGATGAATGGGCCAAGGTGAAGGCTCTCAAAACGGGCGCGGAGATTCGTGTGTTCAAGAAGGGCTCGACGCAGCCCGTCTTGGCGCAAATGGACGAACTCACGGACGATAACCTGATCGTCATCGTGAAGAAGACGCAGACGGCGATTCCGAAGGACCAGATCGACCGGATTGATGCGCGGCCGTCGAACAATCGCCAGGTCACCAAGGAGACCGTGACCAAGGAGAACTTCCCGGACTCGAAAGCGCAGGCGGACGCCGGCACCGCCGGGCCTGCTACGCCGAGCAGTTCCACCAGCACCAGCGTCAGTATCGGTGGGAAGCCGGATTTCGAGACGGTGTACAGACGGCCGATCGGGGCGCCCAAGAAGTAAGAAGTAAGATAGTCAGGTCGCCGAGCGATTGCGCGGGGATGGGCCCGCTCTGCCTGGTCTAAGGAGGGGTATCGTGCACTCTTGGACGCTTTTTCTTCTCACCGCGGTGTTCGCAGGTCAGACGCAGACCGGCGAAGTTACCACTCGCGAAGAGAAGCCCGCCTTTCAATCCAGTGTCAACCTGGTGCGCGTGCCGGTGGTGGTGCGCGACAAGGAGGGACACTCCGTCGGCAACCTGCATAAGGAAGATTTTCAGCTTACCGATGGCGGTAAGGCGCAGTACGTCGCGCAATTTGCCATCGAAGGCAGTGCGGTTCCCAAGCCATTCGCGGCGCCGCCCGCGCCCGCGGATATTCCTGAAAGCCCGGCGGTCGAACTCGCCAAGCCGGAGATTTCCGGCCCCAAGTCTGCGGTCCCCACCCGCTTCGTGGCCTATGTCTTCGATGATATCCATCTCCGCATGGAGGAACTCGCGCCCACCCGCAATGCTCTGTTGCAGCACCTGGAGCAGGGAATACGACCGCAGGATCGCGTTGCTCTGCTTACGCTCTCCGGCAAAGTCTCGATTGGATTCACCAGCGATCTGGGGAAAATCCGCGAGGCGCTGATGAAGACCATGCCCGCGGCGATGCCTGCTGCGTGTCAGCCTACCTTTGTCTTCCAACTGGCGGATGAATGGGTGAACCTCGATAGAGGAGCGGCTCTGCAGGTGCAAGACGACATTGATCACGATTGTCTGGCCGCCGGGATGAACGTTAGGGGGAGGGGAGATCCGGCGTGCTTAGTACAGGGCGGAGCCGTCGGCCCGTGTATCGCCACAAGCATTCTGCACGAAGCGTTCACTTTAGGAATGGCCGAGACGATCGATAGTCTCCGCGCGCTCAAAAATGCCGTGCGGTTGCTCGCATCCATGCCCGGCGACAGGAATCTGATCCTCGTATCGCCCGGCATGTATATCCCGAATGACTTTCAGAAGCTCCTCGCCGAATCCATCGACATCGCCACCCACTGGGGCGTCATCATCAACACGCTCGACGCGCGCGGCGTCTATACCATCGATCCAACCGGTGACAGCGATCGCCTCCATCTGAAGAGTGCCAGCCTCGCGGGGACGATCGTCCATTACGAATATCTTTTCAATTCCATCAAGTCGACGGCTCTGCTCGATCTGGCCCATGGCACGGGTGGCCTCGCCGTCAGCCAGAATGACTTCCTGCCCGAATTCAATCGCTTGGCCAACCCGCCCGAGTACGTTTACTATTTAGGTTTCTATCCGCAGGACCTCAAACCGGACGGTAAGTTCCACCAGATCAAAGTTATGCTGACCAACGGCCAGACGCTCGCCAACAACAAGGGACTGTCGGTGCAGGCGCGCAGGGGTTATTGGGCGCCGTCGCGCGAGGAAGACGCAGCGGCCACCGCGACCCGCGAAATCGGCGAGGCGGTCTTCTCCCGCGATGAACTGCGCGGCCTGCCCATCGGAATCCACACCGAATTCTTCAAGACGGCATCGGGCGCCGCCAATCTGACCGTCACGGCGCACCTCGATATCCGGCAGATCCCGTTGCGTAAGGAGAACGATCGGAATCGCGGCGACATGACCCTGGTATGCGCCCTGTTCGATGGCGACGGCAACTACGTGCAAGGAACTCAGAAGGTGGTGGAGCTTCGAGTGAAGGACGAGAATCTGGACCGGCGGCGGACGCAGGGCATCAACGTGGTTACCGACTTCGATGTCAAGACCGGCGCCTACATGATCCGCGCCGTGGTCCGCGACGCCGAAGGGCGGCAGATGGGCGCCGCCAACGGCACAGTGGAGATTCCGTGAAACGAGCGGCCGTGCTGCTGCTCTGCTGCTGCACCCCGCTGACAGCCCAGCCCGGCCTGAAGATCAAATCCGAATCGCGCCTGGTGCTGGTGGACGCCATCGTGAGCGGTAGGAAAGATGCGGGTGTCCCGGGCCTCACCGCGGGCGATTTCCACGTTTTCGAAGACGGCAAGGAGCAAACCGTCACCGCCTTCCAATCACACGCCGGACCGGCAACTCCGGGGATGCCGCAGCAGCACTTCGTTCTGTTATTCGACGGAGACTCGATCAACGATTTGCAATCGCTTCGCGAACCCGCCTCCCGGTTCATCGCCGACAATGCCGGGCCCAATCGCCTGCTCGCCATCGCGCATTACAGCGCCGGATGCATGACTATCGCCCAGCAATTCACCGCGGACGTGGGCGAGTTGCAACACGCACTTGGGACGCTGCCCAGCCTGCTTCATCGCTGCGGCGATATCGCCGATCCCGACGGCGATTTCGAAGCCATCTACTACGCTCAACTGGCTGCGGACCTCGCCCACGTGCCCGGCCATAAGGTGCTGGTCTTGTTTGCGGCCGGCGCCACAGCGGAAGCGAGCGTGCCCGTGCGCGGGCTGGGGCCCGCGACCATGGGCCGCAGTATGGATCCGGCGCTTGCGCCGCGCGCGCCCGAAGCGCGTGAGGCCCAGTTGTCCGCGACGGCGCAGGGTAATGCTGCGCGGCCGAGAAGCCCCGGCCACGATCAGTCCCGGATGGAAGCCGAGTTTCGCAAGGCGGATGTCTCGGTTTATCCGGTGCAATTGAAGGCCGACCAACGGACTCCCGGCTGGGCAGTTCACTTGGCTGACGCCACCGGTGGACGCGAGCTCAGCCGCGGTAACGATTTGGCGGGGGCGTTCCATCTGCTCTCCCGCGAACAGGACGAAGCTTACACGCTGGCCTACGTGCCGCCAGAGTCGGCGGAAGGAAGCTGCCATGTTCTCAAGGTCACCGTCGACCGGCCCAACGCAAAAGTGCGTGCGCGTAACTTGTATTGCAATGTACACGAAGTGAACCTGACCGCCGCCAATCCTCTGGACAAAGAGTTGGAGAATCTGGCGGACACGCTCCACGCCGGAAACGGCACCGCGTCGGCGTCGTTACCCTACTTCTATGAAGCCAATGGCGTGGCGCGCGTCAACCTGGCGGTCGAGATTCCTTCGGCGCTCTCTTCCCGCCAGATGGACGTGCTCGGCCTGGCGTACAACCTGGCGGACGAAGTGGCCGCGCGTTTCAGCGATACCGTGAAACTCAATTCCGACGCCGGCGGTCCGCTCCACTACGAACGCCAGTTCAAAATCGCTCCCGGCAATTACCGGTTCAAGCTGGTGTACCGCTGGGCGAAGGATGGTTCGGGCGTGGTGGAAGCGCCTCTCGCCATCGGTCCGTTTGATGCGCGCAAGCTCACGCTGAGCGCCATCGCTCTCGGACGCGGCGTACAGGCGATATCGCCGGAGGCCGCAGAGGAAGCGGCACAGGAAGGACAAAGGCCGCTTGTCTTTCGCGGCAACCGGATCGTCGTATCGGGCTCCGATATTCTGCCGACGAACGGGCCGGCAGAAATTTACTTTGAAATCTACGAAGCGCCCTCGCCGGGCGCGGTCCACTTATCGATGCGCCTAAGACTGGTCGACGCGCAGAGCAACGCGGAAAAGTGGGCATCGGGCGATATCGACCTGAGCGACATGGCTAAGTCCGGCAATTCCATGATTCCGGTGGCGCTCAAGTTGCCTGTCTTCACCCTCCCGCCCGGCGGCTATCGCGCCGAGTTGACGGTCAGGGATTCCGCGGGCGGGCAGGCTGCGCGTAGCGTGGAGTTCCGGATTCAGTGAGGTCACGCCCGGCGAGCGGTGACATACGAGTTTCCATAATGTGGTGCAGCCGAATTCCGCGCCTTAAGGCGAGGTAGCTGGGAATGGTGCGCAACGAGATTTTAACTTCCGGAAATAGCCTGAACCATAGTTTTGGAAAGGAATCCGGAGTTATAATCAGCCCAGTTAAATGATGAATCGGCTGTCGGTTTCCAGTGCGGGTGCTTGGGTGCTGCTGATGACCGCCGCTGTTTGCCGGGGCCAAAACACTGCCGACCCGCCGCTGCTCGCCAACGATACTCTCACGCGCGACAAAGCTGCTTTGGAGAGCGCCGTCACCGACGAAGGCGTGGATACGCAGCTAGAGATCCTCCGATTACGCCGCGGCGAACATCCCGATACACGGACAGAACGGCAAGGGTACCGGTTGGAGTTCCGCTTTCGGGCAGATGGGATGCAGGATGCTGCCGACGCGGAGTTTCAGAAGTTCTTGCAGGCGAATCAAGATCTGCCGGAGCGTTGGTTTTACCGTCTGGCGCATTTACTCGACATTGACCGGCGATTCGTGTCGGTGCATTTCCACGTGATTGAGTCGGAATACATGCTCTATTTCGACATGGCATCGCGCGAGCTCGTTCTGCAGAGAGGCGCCAGCCGGAGCGTGCGCCGGAGTATCTCGATCGACGCACCTGCTTTCGCAACGGGCCACGGCGCGGTCGTCGTCCGTCCGGCGGCGGATACGGGTAAACTCCCGAATTCCATCCAGAAGTATTTCGACGAGTATTTCCGCAAGATCAATTCCCCTGGCGGCAAAGTGGAAGCCAAATGGAAGGAATTGACGGAACCGGACTATCTCGCCCTGAACGTGAGCGGGTTGAAGCGCCAAATCATTCCGTCGCACAATTACTGGGAGCGGCTGTCCTTCTCCATAGAACTAAAGCAAGACGCGGCGGGCTGGAAACTGGCATGTTACAGCGACGGCTGGTACGCCTCGGGGGTCGGGTCGAGTATGCCGGAGGAGAGCAACTACCATCTGATGGACGCCAAGAACTTCGGCGATGATCTGGAGGCATACGCGGAAAGTCTGCTCGCTGGGTTGAAGCGTTATCTGGAAGAGGAACGGCGATGACCGAACAGCGGCTACGCGACCGGCTTAGCATCTTTCTGTTGTGCAGCCAGATTGCGGTGCCGGCGATGGTGGCGGTGGCATACTTCTGCGATGGATTCACGAAAGAGGAATTCACGCAGATCAACGAAATTGTGACGCCGATGGTGGCGGCCGTGGGCGGGTATGCGATTACACACATTGTGAAGACGAGAAATCGCGTCTCGAAGCCGGACCGCGCGAGCTTGAACGGATTGTTTGTGGGCACAGTGGTGACGATCCCGATCATTTTCGTAATCTTGATTGCCGCCGTAGTGGGGATGAAGGCGTTCAATTGGGGGATCCGCGATTTCGAGGATCTCAAGGTGGTATTGGCGACGTTGAACACGCTTTTTGGCGCCACCTGCGGCACCTTGCTGGCGTCGCTCTTCGAAAAGGAGTAGCACTATGCGGTTGCACAAGCTGTTTGCCGTAATCCTATTGTGGACCCTGATTGAGGCGAGCGGTCCTATTCTGTCTCAGGAGCGCACGGACCAGGAGAAGCGGACGCTGGCGGTGGTCCGGGATTGGGCCCAATCCGCCAATGGGGATGAATGGTGGCGGCAAAACGGCGAGCGGGCCACCAAAGAGATCGTCGATGCGGCGGAGGCCATGGGCACGGAGGCGATGAGACATAACGCCGGCAACGAAGCCAAGGCGCTGTTCGGTTTTGCAGCGCTTGGTTATTTGCGTCTCGGGGACAAGGCGAGCGGATTGAACAGCATGCTGAACGTCCATCAAGTGGATTTCATGATGGCCGAGAAGCCGGAACAGTATCGCGCCGTCCGTACCTCGGTATTGGCGCTGTTGCAAATGGCGGAACAATCGAAAATCGCCCCGGAACTGCAGTTTCGCATGGCGCTGCTAACGGCCGACTGTACGTTCTTCAGCGGCAGACCGGAAGGCGATACCTCGCCGGACGGGAAGTGGTTACAGGCGACGTTGACGGACCTGATTCCGGTGTTCGATAAGGCCAGTGCTAATACCTCGTCGATAGAGCTGGAGCGACTAGCCAGCCTCGCATCCGATGTTTTGGGGCTGACGGTTGACCAGTTCTTCGAGAACGAGAATGAGTTAGTTCCTTTGCTCAAGAAAGTGGCTGCTTCGCTGGACACGATCTTTCCGGCGGACTTTGTGTATCGCGACACGAAGCCCGGGGACAAGAGAGCAAGCCTGCTTACGGCGCGGATCTTCGCGGAGGTTTCGTACCGGTATGGGGACGCGGCCGCAGCGAGTTCGCGCCTGGCGGTGGCCGAAGCCAATGCGCGCGCCACGGGTGACTTGGAAGAGTACCTTGCGCTCCTCAACGATCGCTATCGGGGCGACCGGAACGCGAAGCGAGCCCCGGCGCAGCTTTGGCAATTGCGCGCCGATGCGCGCGCCTTGGCGGTGGACATCCGCGGGAAGTATCACTCGCGCGCGGGGCGGATATGGAACGCCTACGAAATGGACAGGGCCTATGGCGAGATGCTGCGGGACGAACTGCGCGAAGAGGCGCAGGAGACTCCGGAGCAGATCTTCGCCGCTACGGAGATGCTGAAGGCGAGACTGCTCCTGGACGATATGTCCGCGCCGCCAAGCCGGGGCGCGCCGTCGCAGACAATCGATGCGCTGGAAAAGAAGGTCCTGGGATTTCCTCCGGATGATGTAACGAAAGACGACCTATACATGACCGAGACCAAGCTTCTCAGCCACCTGACGAGCTTCTCAGCGTTCGAGTCTCGGGAACGGGCTGATGCGCTTCTGAAAATTGAGAGCCTCTCCGCGAACGGCGGGTATACAAGTGTAGCGCCAACGGCCACGCTGGCGGAGGTGCAGCGTTCGCTGGACCGGGGGGAGACGATTCTAGAGTACGTGATTCCGTATTACGAGCTGCACCCAGCCTCCGACCTCGGCATTCTGTGGATCACCAAGGAGCGCGCCCAGGTCGTTCCGATGAACCTCGACAAAGTTCTGGGGCCGAGTAGTTTGACCGGATCGATCAGCATCGATGGGAAAGCGCGCGTGGACTTTAGCCGGCTGGGCGAAGCTGTTGTGGAAATGCGCACGGCAATCCGGGGTTCCAACGAGAAGGAGGCCTTGAACAAGCTGCGCGGACTCTACGAGCTGCTCATCCGGCCAATCCTGGACAAGGGATTCCGTCCGGAAGATTATTCGCGGCTGGTGATCGTGCCGCATGGAGTGCTGCAGTACGTGCCATTTGCCGCGTTGCTGGACGAGACCGGTGCTCCGCTGATCAAGAAGACGGCGATTGCGATGGAACCGAGCGCATCGGTGTGGCGAAAACTGCTGGAGCGGGCGGGACCGGTGCGCGCGTGGGTGGCTTATGCGAATCCGAATCTGGGAGCCGGGGTGGAGGCGCTGGACAATTCACAAAAGGAGGTGGAGGCGATTTCGCCGCTGATGAAAGGGCTCGGGGTGACCGTGCAGACGAGGGAGAATGCAACGCTCGAGCGGTTTTCCCAGGAGGCCCCAGCGGCAGGCATTCTGCATGTGGCGACACATGGTCTATTCCCTGACGAGAATGCCCTGGACGAACACGCGCTGCTCCTGGCCGGGGGCGCCCTGACCGCGCGCGCGATTCGCGGCCTAAAGCTACCGCAGACGCGACTAGCCGTCCTCAGCGTGTGCAATGGCGGGCTATACCGAATGGGACCGACCGACGAACCATATGGGCTGGTGCCGGCATTTTTCGAAGCGGGCGCGCAGAATGTAGTGGCAACGTTGTGGCCTCTCGACGATGCGTTCGGCCGGCGTTTCATGGCGGAGTTTTATCAGCACCTGCTGGAGGAGGGTGCGGCAGAAGCGCTGCGGCAAGCGGAACTGCATTTTCTTGGCGAGGAGGAACTGATCCGGCAGTGGGCAGGGTTCGTAGTTGCGGGTCCGGGGCGCCCGTTGGAGGTGGCGCGATAAGCAGGGGGCCACGCCTACTTATTGGTTGCGCGGGTGGGAGCGGAACCATTCTGTCACGCGGCGGGCGTATTCGCGCGGGTCGCGACTGAGCGATGCGACGTGGCCGGCTCCCGGTACCAGCCATAGCGCGGTCGATTGCGGATTCAAGGCGTGCAGCGCTATCGACTCGCCGGGCGGAATGTGGGTGTCCGCCGTGCCGTGGATCAGCAGGATCGGCGTCGTGGTGGAGCGGATTACGCGGGCCGGAGATGCCTGCCGCAGATCGACGCCATGAACCAGGCGCGTATAGAGTAACCCGGTCTCGACCACGGGCCAGGTGGCCCAGCGGCCCAATCCGGATGCGTTTTCGAGGCGGTAGAAGGCGACGTCCTCGAATGAATCGAACGGGCAATCCGCCACGAGAGCGCGAAAACGGGGCTCGCGCGCGAGCGACTCGATGAGGATGGCTGCGCCCATCGATTGTCCGAGGCCGTAGAGATGGGCGATGGGCTGTTTCCGGAGTAACCAATCCACCCACGTGTGGACGTCGGACGACTCGCGGACGCCGTAGCTGATGACTGAGCCGCCGCTCGCTCCGTGGCCGCGGAGGTCCGGCATGAGGACTGTATAACCGGCGCGCAGCAGAAACGCGGCGTGGGCGACCATTCCGCGGCGGGTATCGCCGACGCCGTGGAGCAGGATCGCATCCGATCCGTTGGGCGCGCGCGGCGTGAAAAGCCAGCCATCGAGCGCGACGGCATCGGCAGCGGTGACGCGCGCAGATTCCCATGCGGAGGCAGTGTCGCGCGCGATGGCGTCCGCCTCATGCCGGTCCGGGAGGGGACGCACCTGGATGTGCAGCGTTTCTTCGGTCACCACGATAGGCGCTGCGAGGCAGCCGATGGTTACACCGATGGCAGCGGCGGCGAGAAGACGGCGCGGCCGCAACCGTGCCCGCGAATTCACAGTGTCCGTCATTGATCCACTTATTACTATAAAAGACGTTGGCAAATTAAGCTAATTAGCGATTGGCTGGGTAAGTGCATGCCGAGGGACAGCAGGAGAACCTAGTATGTTGACATCCCCGCAGCGCTCCGCGCTGATTTCGTGGCTGTTACATTGCGGCGCCATCCTGCTGATTCTGGCAGTGACGGGCGTCAAACCCCAGAACATACCGCTCATTCACGACATACTCGTGGTTCCGGCGGACATAGCAGCGTACCATTCACACCTGAAGCCGGGCGGAGGAGGAGGCGGTGGCGGCGTACATGCCGATACGCCCGCCAGCCGCGGCGCGCTTCCCCGATTCGCACGCGAACAAGTAATTCCACCGGTTGTAAGGATCGACAACACCCCGCCCATTCTGCCGGTGGAACCGACACTGATTGGCAACGCGGAAATCAAGCCCGCGGTTTTCGACTATAAGGTGTGGGGCGATCCCAATGGCGTCATCGGCAAGCCTTCGGGCGGGCCGGGCGACGGCCACGGGATCGGCGATGGCCATGGCACGGGCGTCGGGAATGGCAACGGTCCGGGCCACGGTCCTGGTGATGGCGGCGGCGAAGGCGGCGGCGCGAAATATCTCGGCGGGGGCATGGCCTCGCTGACGCAGCCGGTGCTGCTCACGAAGATCGATCCGGAGTATAGCGAGGAGGCGCGCAAGGTCCGGCTGCAGGGCACGGTGCGGCTGCGGATCGTGATCGACACGCACGGGCAGGCGGAGAACATCACCATCAGCCAAAGCCTGGGCCTGGGGCTGGACGACCGCGCCGTCGACGCCGTCAAGAAGTGGAAATTCATTCCCGCCAAAGTCAACGGCAAACCGACGGCGGTAGTGGCTGACGTGGACGTGAACTTCCGGCTGTTATAACAGCCGATTAATCGGAGCACAGACTACTTAGGGGCCGGAGGTATACTGTAAGTGAACTAATCGAGGGTTCACAACGATGGCGATGCATTGCCCGCAGTGCCTGACGGAGTATCGCGATGGGTTTACGGAGTGTGCCGACTGCCGTGTACCTCTGGCCCCTGGCCTGCCTCCGGGTCCCGAAGAAGAAGCGCACAACGTCGAGTTGGTGACGGTGCTCGAAACGACCGATCCTTTTGTCGCCAATTTGGCAAAGGCGACGCTGGAGGACAACGGGATGGAATACGTGCTGGCCGGCGACGACCCGGACGAACGGGGGCTGACCGGCATGTCGCCGATGGGCGCGCTGGCTTCGCGGTTCCAGGTGGAGGCTCACGCGGCGGAACGCGCGCGGGAACTGCTGGAGCCTCTGGTGAATCCTGAGCCGTTAGCGGAAGAGGAGAGCGGGAATCCGTAGGCTGTTCAGTGACGGAAAACAGCGTTCACCACGGAGAGCAGAGACACGGAAAGAGGGCAGGGAATTCACCGCAGAAACGCTGAGACGCCGAGAAAAATCAAAAAGGCAAAATCAAAAAACGGAGGGCGCAGAGGTGGTGGAGATCGCAGAGGGGTGAAGGATTCGGACGGGGCGGGAGGTGGGTTCACCACGGCACGGGGCACTGAGGAGGGACAAAAACAAAGGTCTGAGGGGACGGAGGGTGCGGCGGGATAAACCGGCAAAGAGTAGAGTGGTAAAGCCCAGACCCGCGCGCCAGATCGCCTTCGTCATCGCGCTGGGGATGTCGGCCGCCGCGAGCGCCATCGCTCACCCGCACCCTGCCCGGCCGGCCCCGCCTGCTTTTCGTTCAAGATGGTCCAGTTGCCGATGAAGCTCTTGATGCGAGAAAACCTGAAGTGCCCGGGCCGCGGGCCGCTTTTTTTTGGCGGTTTGGCGGATTTGCGGGAGGCTTTTTGATTTTTCACGCAAAGGCACAAAGGGCGCAGAGATAAAGACGAAAACGGAGGCACTTGACAGGGCTTGGCGGCATCGCTCACGCTAGACGTTTATGCCCATTCTGCAAGTCATCGTCCTGGGTGTGATCCAGGGCCTGACGGAATTTCTGCCGATTAGCAGCACCGCGCATCTCTATCTCACTTCATGGCTGCTCGGATGGAAGCCGGAAGCGCTGAATTTCGACATCATGCTGCATATCGGGACGTTGTTTGCGCTCCTGATTTATTTCTTCCGCGACTGGGTGCAGATCGTCGGGCAGGCATTCGGGCTGCGCATCGGGAACGACAACGAATTGCGGTTGAATCATATGCTGCTGTGGCTGCTGGCGATTGGCAGCATACCGATCGGGATCGTCGGCTTCCTGTTTGAAAAGCAGGCGGAATCCAACTGGCGGACTCCGTGGGTGATGGGGACGATGCTGATCGTGATCGGCATCCTGATGTACGCGGCGGAAAATGTCAGCCGGAAGGCGCGCGATCTGGCGTCGGTGAACGGACCGGACGCGGTGGTGATCGGGGTGGCGCAGGCGCTGGCGGTGGTGCCGGGGACGTCGCGCAGCGGGATCAGCATCTCGGCGGGGTTGTTTCGCAATCTGACCACCCAGACGGCGGCGAAGTTTTCGTTCCTGCTTTCGGCGCCGGCGATCGCGGGGGCGGCGGGGAAGGCATTCTGGGACATGCACAAGGAACATCAGCTTCACGCCGTGCTGGAAACGCCGTTTCTGGTGGGGGTGGCGGTGAGCGCGATTACCGGCTGCATCGTGATCGGTTGGTTTCTGCATTATTTGCGGCGCAGCTCGCTTCGTCCGTTTGTGTACTACCGGATAATTTTTGGCATAATAGTGCTTGCTCTGGCTTTCATCCGCCGGCCAGCGTGATGAAGCTCTTATCTCCGACCGAACACAAAAGGCTGAACGAAGTCATCGGCTTTGTGCTGCTCTCGCTGGGCCTGGTGATGCTGCTCAGCCTGGTGTCGTACCACAGCCAGGATCCTTCGTGGGACACCGCCGCGGAGTCCCAACCCCTCAATCTGATCGGCTACCTCGGCTCGTACGCTTCGGACCTGCTGTTTCAGGCCTTCGGGGCAACGGCGTTCCTTTTTCCGCTGCTGATGTTCCTGCTGTCGTGGAAGTGGATCCGCTCGGAGGGCCTGGAGGGCGGGATGGCGAAGGTGGTGGGGTCGGTAATTCTCACCATGGGAGCGAGCGCGGGGCTGGCGTTTCTGCCGTGGCGGATGTTCGGCGGCGCGATCAGCCTGGGCGGGATGTCGGGCTACCTGCTGGCGCGCTATCTTTTGGGCACGCTGAACCTGGCGGGCGCGATTGTGGCGATCCTGACGTCGGTGGTGGTGGCGGTGTACCTGGTTTCATCGTTCACGCTGGCGAAGGGGATGGAATGGATGGCGGGACCGCGGGCGTGGTACCGGCGGCGGGTGAGCGCGTGGCGGGCCTGGCGGGACGAACAGCATGCGCGCGCGCTGGAGAAGGCCCGCGAGCGCGACCGGGTGCGGCGGGAGACCAGGCAACTGAAAGCGCGCAAGTCGAAGAAGGAGGCCGAGCCGGAATTCGAGGCGGCGGACACTCCGCCATGGGAGGAAGGCGTGGTGGAAAATGCACCGCTCCCTGGCGGTCGCGGCTCAGTAACGGAATATGGTCGCGGTGCGGTAACGGCAGAGGAAGAAGCGGCGGCGGAGGAGATTCCGATTTGCCCGGTGGAGGATCTGCCGCCGGTGCCGCCGCCGATGCCGGTCCCGGTGGCGACCGCGGAGGCGGCGCCCGAACCGGCATTCCGCGCGGTCTTCACGCTGCCCTCCACGGAATTGCTGAACGAGATTCCCCTGCGCAGCCCTTACGACGAACTGGAGCTCAAGGATACCGCGGTTAAGATCAAATCCAAATTCGAAGAGTTCGGAGTGCTGGGCAACGTGGTGCAGATCAATCCCGGGCCGGTGGTGACGACGTTCGAGTTCAAGCCCGAGGCGGGCATCAAATACAGCCGCATCACCAATCTCAATGAAGACCTATGCCTGGGATTGCAGGCGGAATCGATCCTGATCGAGCGGATTCCGGGCAAGCCGACGGTGGGAATCGAGGTGCCCAATACCAAGCGCGAGGTGATCGCGCTGCGGCAGATGCTGGAAAGCGAGGAGTTCGGGAGCTCGGTGTCGCGGCTGACGATTCCGCTGGGCAAGGATATCAACGGGCGGATTCGCGTGGCGGCGCTGGACACCATGCCGCACCTGCTGATCGCGGGATCGACGGGATCGGGCAAGAGCGTGATGATCAACTCGATGATCATGTCGATTCTCTACAAGTCGACGCCGAGCGAAGTGCGGATGATCATGGTTGATCCGAAACGGGTGGAGTTGGGGCTGTTCGAAGGCATTCCGCACCTGTTGACGCCGGTGATTATCGACCCCAAGAAGGCGACGAACGCGCTGCGCAATGCGGTGCTCGAAATGGAGCGGCGGCTGCGGCTGCTGGCGGAATACGCCGTGCGGAATATCGAGCAGTTCAACAAGAAAGTGCGCAAGCTGCAGGACGAGCCGCGGAATCTGTTCGCCGATGCGGACGCGGAAGCCACGGCCGACGAACTGCGTCCGCTGCCGTACATCCTGATTCTGATTGACGAATTGGCCGATTTGATGATGCTGGAAGGGAAGAACGTAGAAGAGAGCGTGACGCGGCTGGCGCAGATGGCGCGCGCGGTGGGCATGCACCTGGTGCTGGCCACGCAACGGCCGAGCGTGGACGTGATCACCGGATTGATCAAAGCGAATTTCCCTTCGCGCATCAGCTTCCGGGTGGCGACGAGGGTGGATTCGCGGACGGTGCTGGACGTGATGGGCGCGGAACATCTGCTGGGCAAGGGCGACATGCTGTTTCTGCCGCCGGGATCGTCGCGGCTGACGCGCGTGCACGGGGCGTTTGTTACGGAAACGGAAATCTGCCGGGTGGTGGATTTCTGGAAGCAGCAGGCGACGCCGGAATACGACCAATCGTTCCTGGTGGCGCCGCCGAGCGACGAAGAAGACTCCGGGGCGGAGGAAGCGGAAGGCGCGGAGCAGGACCCGATGTACGAAGAGGCGGTGCGGCTGGTGCTGCAGATGGGCAAGGCGTCGACGTCGACGCTGCAGCGGCATTTGCGGCTGGGGTACGGGCGGGCGGCGCGGATTCTGGATATGATGCAGCGGGACGGAATTATCGGGCCGCCGGACGGGAGCAAGCCGCGGGAAGTGCTGAAGCGGCCGGATTGGTTACGGGAAGTGGAAACGCGGTAAAGGGCTCGTTCACTCCGGACTGAAGGAGACGACGAGCCAGCGATCTCCGACCTTCTCCACTTCGAAGGTATATACGGAGTCGTTATCTAATTCGACTCGCTCTTTCCCGGTGCCCTCGGGAGTAACTTTGATCTCGATGGCGAAGATATCGGGCGGCATGTCACGAACCAGGCTGTCCGCAACCTCGCTGGACGCGCAGTAACCGAGCAGCGCCGGACTATCGCGCTTTTGCGCGTACTCAATCGCCTTGGCTACCGGCACGAGGTCCGGGCGATTGTACGCGTGGCCTTCGAAGCGGGCGTCGTCACCGGAGAGATCGTAAGTGTCCACCGCGCAGAGCGTAGGGTTGTCCCAGGTATCGATCGGTGAGAACCAGCAATACGGCAGGGTTATCACCGGCCCTTCGGTTTGCAGCTTACCGATTCCCTCGAGCGGGTCATCGACCACCAAACCCCAGGCGCCATCCTGGCTGATGATCTTCGTCAGAGTAGCGGAATCCGGGTTCCATTCGCGGGCCTCATAGGCGGTCCCAAAACTGCCCATGCAGCCGGAGAAGGTGAAATCCGCAAGGAATCTCGGGCGACCCGAAGGGCCGCGGTGCAGAGGATAGAGGTCGAGACTGGTATTCGCCGCATTGCGGCCAACGTCTTCCTCGGATTCATATTGGCTCCACTGAGCGTTCGGCTTCCCAGCGTCCCCGGTCGGGACGGCGAAGACGTAGTACGTCTCGCTGGTGCGAATCGACATTTTGACGACGATGGCGGGAGTAAGGTCGAGGACCTCGAAATGAAATCGTGCATCTTCCGGCCAGGCGGAGTTGACCGCGGCGCTTAATTGTTCCAGCCGCTGGAGGGCATCGGTAGCGCGCTCGCGGGGCGGTCTCAATGCCGCGGAAGGGGCATTCAGCTCTGCCACGACGTTTTCCGCCGCATGGGGGAAGAAGCGATTGTAGATATCGGAGGCGTCTTCGCCGATTCCATCCGGACATACATCGGGCGCGAGGTGAGCGATCTTCTGCAGGTCTTGTTGAAGATCCGCCGGCGGGCTCGACTGATCCTGGGGCGCGGAGAGGCATCGGACGGCGCCGGGGATGGCCAGCAGGACCGGAGCGGCGAGCATGGCCCAAGGAGAAGGAAATCTCATGTCGTTGTCGCCTTCCTCCCCGGGCCTGGCAATCAGCTCGTTGTGAACCGCGGAATTCCGGCCCGGGGTGCAAGTTTTCGTTACGCGGTTCTCGCATGCACGGTTGCGGCCCTTCCAGGTGGAGCGCCCGCTCCGGTACGAGCGCGGGTGGGACCGGGCATTGGCGTGTGCCGAGACCCACGGGCTGTGTCAGTCGTGCACGAAATAGTGTGCCGGATCCACAACGGAGCCGCCTGGAAAGGCGGCTGCAGCCAGGATTGGCTGCCCACATAGCTACTTTTCGACGGGGCGCCCAAAACACAGCACGTATCCGTTGATGAGCGAACCGATCATATTCATCCACGGCCTATCATGCCGCCGATGGACAAACCGATTTGCTTTCCGATCGTCATGGACACTCCACGCCTCTTATCGGCTGGAGTGCCTGTCGGCGTTAGAGCCAGTCGAGATCTTTGTAGCGCTCGCCGGTAAGATGCAGGAAAAGAGGTTCAAGGGCGTCGAATTCCCGGCCGTTGAACTGGAGCTTGCCATCGGTGGCGAGGACGGTGACGTCGCCTTGCCAGACGAGTTTGCCCGGCTTGGTGATGATGGCCACGTCGTGGCAGACGCGTTCGACGGTTTCGAGCACGTGGGTAGTCATGAAGACGGTGCGGCCCTGGTCGGTGAAGCGGCGTAGCCACTGCTTCATGAGCGCCACTCCGGCGGGGTCGATGCTCTCGAAGGGCTCGTCCAGGAACAGGATTTCGGGAGAATGAATCACGGCCGCGGCGAAGGCTACGCGCTTGCGCATTCCGGTGCTGTATTCGGCGAGAGTCTTGCCGCTATCGGTGAGTTCGAGGGCGTCGAGCAACTCGGTGACGCGCTTGCGCGTGGTGGACTCGTTGAGCCCGAAGATGCGCGCCACGAATGCCAGGAACTCATGGGCGTAGAGCGGATCGAAGAGGCCGAGAGTTTCCGGCATGACGCCGATGCGCCGCTTGATGGCCGCGTTATCGGCATCGAAGTGCTGACCGAGGATCTCGATCTGGCCGGCGGTGGGATCGAGCAGGCCGGTGAGGCAGCCGATGGTGGTGCTTTTGCCGGATCCGTTCGGCCCGAGAAAGCCGAAAATGCGGCCGGGCTGGACGTTGAGCGTGAGGTTCTCGACAGCCATGGTATTGCCGTAAAGCTTCGACAGGTTGGTGATGCGGATGGCCGCGTTTTGCGCGTTCATTGGTTAGCCTTTCCCTTCCATCATGGCCATGATTTCTTCCCGCCGCGCGCGGAACAGGGAGGTGGTGAGGCGCAGCGAGACGGTGTAGAAGATGATCGCGGCCAGAGCCAGCGCCGGAGTGGCCCACCAATAGCTGCGCACGAGCGCCGCCGAATCGCCACGGATGAGCAACTGGGGCAGAAACAGCCAGCCCAATGTGCCTCCCAGGATGACGATATTCCCGACGAACGACAGATCGTTGCCCAAGGCCTGTTTGTAATTGCCGCGGCGCGGGCCGAGGACCGAAGTCCACAGCGCGATGCCGTGAAACAGAAACAGGCTCATCACGCTCGTGCCTACGAGCATGAGCATCATGGGCGCGTTCGACGGGATGGGCCCGAACAGGGCGAAGAGCAGCGCCGCGGGAAGGATCAGGGCGCCGCTGAGGCTGACGAACATGTAGCTGCCGGCGCGAAACGCCGCGGCGGGGTCGGTGGGCAGCAACAGAAAGCGGCGGAAGCCGCCGCCGACATAGCCGAATTGATTGACGGCGAATTGGCCCGTGCCGATGAAACCGATAATTCCGAAAATCGCCAGCGCGACCGAAAACGGTCCGCCGAAAGGGCTATGTTTGCTGCTGTCCTGGCGCGAGAGGAAAAACAGAAGGAAGGCGGCCAGAGGCAGCGCCAGTGGATAGATGGTGCGGAACCGATTATTGCGGAAATAGAAGCGCAGCCAGTGGGAGACGAGCGGCCCGATTGTGGGACCGAAGATTCGGCCGAGGCGGTCCATGCGGTCTTCGAAGACGATCTTGGTATCGTGCACGGCGGCGGCTTTGGGCGGCCGGCGCTCGATGAGGATGAGCAGCGCAAAGAGAGCGGCGGTCCACAGGGCGATCACGCCGAGAGCCTGGAGCGCCCCGATATCGAGGTGCGTCATGGCGACGCCCGCGGCGGCCGGCGGGGTGGTCTGCCAGACACCTTTGAGGCCCTGCCAGATGGCGGGATACTTTTTCAGCACCGGTTGGAGGAGCGACGGCAGCATGCCGATGCAGATGACCAGCGCGAGCATGATCATGGCGCCGAATTTCTGGCTGGCGAGCCGCTGTACCAGCATGCCGAGCACGCGGGCGGCGACATAGTTACAGACGAACAGCAGCAGTACGGCCACCAGTCCGAACCAGAATCCGCCGGCGCCGAACAGATAGAGTCCGAAAGCGATGCCGAGATCGAGGACGAGGAACAGAATCCAGAAGGGGTCGACGATGCCGATGATGTGGCGGGTGAAGCGGCGTTCGTTGGCGCGCAGGGGGTAGCGGCGTAGTTCGGTCTCGGAGAAGATGGTGGCCATGCCGAAGCCGAGGATGACGCTGGCCAGCAGGCCTTGGGCGAAGACTCCGGTGAGCATGGCGCCGGCGAGCACGGCGCCCTTTCCACTGCGGATGGCGGCCATGCCCGCGCCGGTACCGCCGGCGCCCAGCAGGGCGAGGAACATCACCAGCAGCAGATAGCCCGCGAAGAAGAGAGCGATTTTGCCATTGCGCGTGCGGGTATTGGCCCACAGGAGTTTGTAGCGCAGGCGAATCATGGTGCCGATGAGCTCGAAGTTCATGCCTGTTTCCGTTATAGCAATATGCAATTACTCTATTGCAAATTGCGATTGTTGTCAAGCCTGCTTACGCGGACGAATCACCTCTTCGTTGAGGTACGGGCGAAGCGCGGTGGGAACCACGACGCTGCCGTCCTTCTGCTGATAGTTTTCGACGATGGCGACCCAGGTGCGGCCGGCGGCCAGGCCGCTGCCGTTCAACGTGTGCAGGAATTCGGATTTCTTGCCGCTGCGCATGCGGATGGAGGCGCGGCGGGCCTGAAACGCCTCGAAATTGGAGCACGATGAAATTTCTTTGTAGTCGTTCTGGCCGGGCAGCCAGACTTCGATGTCGTAGGTTTTGGCGGACGAGAAGCTGGTATCGCCGGTCGAGAGCGTCACGCGGCGGAAGGGTAGTTCGAGGCGGCGCAGGATGTCTTCGGCATCGGAGGTGAGCTTCTCGAGCTCGTCGTAACTTTGATCGGGGCGGGCGAATTTCACCAGTTCGACTTTCTGGAACTGGTGCTGGCGGATGATGCCGCGGACGTCGCGGCCATACGAGCCGGCTTCGCTGCGGAAGCAGGGCGTGTAAGCGCAGAGCTTCACCGGGAGCGTGTCGGCATCGAGAGTTTCGTCGCGATAAATATTGGTGACGGGGACTTCGGCGGTGGGAATCAGCCAGAAATCGAAGCCTTCGATCTTGAACAGATCGGCTTTGAATTTGGGAAGGTTGCCGGTGCCGTAGAGGCTCTCGGAATTGACCATGAATGGCGGCAGGACTTCGGTATATCCGTGCTCGCGGGTGTGGGTGTCGAGCATGAAGTTGATGAGGGCGCGCTCGAGTTTTGCGCCGAGGCCCCAATAGAGGGCGAAGCGGGCGCCGGTGATTTTGGTGGCGCGTTCGAAATCGAGGATGCCGAGCTCGGGACCGAGATCCCAATGCGCTTTGGGCTGGAAATCGAACATGGGCGGCTCGCCCACGCGGTGCACTTCGAGGTTGTCATCGGAGTCTTTGCCGACGGGCACGGATTCGTGCGGCACGTTGGGGACGCCCTTGAGGAGTTCCTGGAATTCGGCGTCCGCGGCGTCGGCCTGCTTGTTCAACTCGGAGATTTCCGCCTTCATGGCGCGCTGCTGCTCTTGCTGGGCGGAGGTATCGGCGCCGGATTGGCGAAGCTTGCCGATCTCGATGGAATTCTCGTTGGCTTTCGCCTGGAGCTGTTCGGCTTTGGTGATGGCGGCGCGGCGCTCGACGTCGAGTTGGCGGAAGCGGTCGAGATCGGGAGGGTTGCTGCGCGTGGCCAGGCGCTCGGCAATCTTTTCGAAGTTGGTTCGGAAGTAATGGAGATCGTGCATGATTGGGTGTACTTACGATGGTAGCCCAAGAGGCGCCTCGGGGTAAGATCGAAGGATGCATCGACGCCTTGCCATCCTACTGCCCGTTGTGGCTCTTATCATGTTTCCGCCGCTTTCGGCGGGTTCGGAACAGCTTGCCGAGAGGCTCGCGCGGATCTTCAACTCGAACGCGCTGGCGGCCAAACGATTCGGCCCGGCGCGCTGGATTCGGGAAGGAACGGGTTTCACGACGCTGGAGCCTTCGGCGGGAGACGCGAAGGCGGAGGACATTGTCGAGTACGACACCGTGAGCGGCAAACGCTCGATTCTGGTTTCGGCCGCGCAATTGACGGCGAAGGATGCGAAGAAGGCGCTCGCGATCGAGGATTACCGGTGGGACCGGACACTCAATCGGCTGCTGGTGTTCACGGAATCGAAGCGGACGTGGCGGACGAACACGCGCGGCGATTACTGGGTGCTCGACCGGGCAGCGGGGACGCTGAAGAAGCTGGGCGGAGATGCGCCGGCATCGTCGCTGATGTTCGCGAAGTTCTCGCCGGACGGATCAGCGGTGGCATATGTGCGGGCGAACAATCTGTATGTGGAGGACCTCGCCACGGGCGCGATTCGCGGGCTGACGTCGGACGGGTCGGACACGTTGGTGAACGGGGCGTCGGATTGGGTTTACGAAGAAGAGCTGAATTTGCGGGACGGATTCCGGTGGTCGCCGGACGGGAAGAATATCGCGTTCTGGCAATTGGATGAAAGCGGCGTGGAGATGTACACGATTATTAACGATACGAAGTCGCTTTATCCGGAGTTGACCAGGTTTCCGTACCCGAAGGCCGGGACGAAGAATCCATCGGTGCGCGTGGGGGTGGTGAGTACCGCGGGCGGCGCGCCGCGACGGATTCAGGCGCCGGGCGATCCGCGGGAGAACTACCTGTTCCGCATGGAGTGGGCGGACGAACGCAGCGTGCTGGTGGGACAGATGAACCGGCGGCAGAACGTGATGGTGGTTTATGAAGCGGACGCGGGATCGGGCGCGGCGAAGGAGATTTTCCGCGATCGCGACGATGCGTGGGTGAGCGTGCCGGAGGGCGAAACGATCGCTTCGGAAGCGCAGAGTTTCGACTGGCTGAAGGGGCATCAGGGTTTCCTGTGGTTAAGCGAGCGCGATGGCTGGCGGCGGGCGTACGCGGTGAGCGTTAGCGGCGGCGATCCGGTAGCGGTGACGCAGGCGGCCGCGGACGCGATGGAGATTGCTCGAGTGGACACGGAGGGGCGGTGGGTTTACTACGTGGCGTCGCCGGAGAATGCGACGGAGCGGTATCTGTACCGGGCGCGCATCGACAAGCCGGGGACGGTGGAGCGGATTACGGCGGCGGGCGCGCGCGGCACGCACCAGTACGACATCTCGCCCGATTGCAAATGGGCTTTTCATACTTACTCGGCGTTCGACCGGCCTCCGGCGACGGACCTGGTGAGCCTGCCGGAGGACAAGCAGGTGCGCGTGCTGGAAGCGAACACGCTGCTGCGCTCGAACGCGGCGGGTGCGCTCGATCCGCCGGTGGAGTTCTTGCAATTGGCGCTGCCGTCGGGGATCACGGTGGATGGATGGATACTCAAGCCGCGGGCGTTCGATCCGGCGAAGAAATATCCGGTGCTGGTGCATGTGTATGGCGAACCGGCGGGGTTGACGGTAGTGAACGCGTGGAGCGGACGGAATGGACTCTTCCATCGGGCAATTGCGGAGGAGGGATATCTGGTGGTGAGCTTCGAGAATCGCGGCACTCCGGCGCCGAAGGGGCGCGCGTGGCGGAAGGCACAGTACGGCGCGGTGGGGTTGCTATCGACGCAGGATCAGACGGAGGCGGTGCTGGAGTTGGCGCACGAACGGGAATACGTGGATGCGGGGCGGATGGGCGTGTGGGGATGGAGCGGCGGAGGGACGAACACGTTGAACCTGATGTTCCGCTCGCCGGACGTGTATCGCGTGGGCGTGGCGGTGGCGCCGGTGCCCGACCAGACGCTGTACGACACGATTTACCAGGAGCGGTACATGGGCGTGCCGGCGGACAACGCGGAGGGGTATCGTTCGGGATCGGCGATTAATTATGCGGCGGGGCTGAGAGGGAAGCTGCTGATCGTTCACGGGTCGGGGGACGATAACGTGCATTTTCAGGGGACGGAGAAGCTGGTGAATCGGCTAATCGAGCTGGGGAAGACTTTTGACTTTATGGATTACCCGAATCGGTCGCATGGGATTTATGAGGGCGAGGGGACTTCACTGCACGTGTA
>Ga0181521_10000870_pt1 | contig 37454 bp, 33 predicted proteins | sample PEATcosm2014_Bin_32_FD_119764 | JGI IMG/M metagenome (GOLD analysis project Ga0181521, IMG submission 119764) | Peatland microbial communities from MTU Mesocosm Facility, Houghton, MI, USA - PEATcosm2014_Bin02_60_metaG | ecosystem: Environmental > Terrestrial > Soil > Wetlands > Peat | place...
CGCTCGCCGCGTCGTCTTCCCGTACTTCTCAAAACCAGTCAGCGTCCGCTGCTTCATCGTCACGCTCGCATGACCTCGAATGCTGAATTAAGACACTACAGGTAAATCAGAGTTTCCTTAGCTGCCGCAATCCGCGCATTCGCGCCAGCACAGAGCGCATTCGACAGGCCGGAAAGGCGGGCTTCGGCATGATCCTCAAGCTCGAAATCCGGGCGGCGCTGCGCAACCTGCCGCCCATCCTCTTCGAGGCCCTGAAGTACGACCCGGTTGGGCTCATGATCGCGCGCGGCGACCTGGCGATCGACGTCGGGTTCGAGCGCCTCGCCGAGATGCAGGAAGAGCTGCTGTGGTTCGGTGAGGCTTGCCGCCTTCCCGTGGTCTGGGCGACGCAGGTACTGGAGTCCGTCGCCCGTTCAGGGCTTCCCACCCGCGCCGAGGTTACCGATGCCGCGATGTCGATGCGCGCCGAGTGCGTGATGCTGAACAAAGGGCCTTACGTTGCAACGGCCAACCGGTTGCTGGCGGACATCATCCGCAAAATGTAAACGCACCAGTACAAAAGCGGTCCCTGCTTCGGCCAATGTCCGTGGCGGGATCGGCGGCTGCCGTCAAGCAATGACGACTCTCGGCGCCGGCGAGACAATCGGGCGTCGTCGCGGAATGGCCGCCGCCTCCACGGGATTGCTCCCGTAGGACGTCAACCCATAGCTCACACCTTGATCGGACCCTCCGGAGTTACCTGGAACGTACGACACCGGTTGCGCAGTAGACACCACCGGCGTCTGATGCCGCGCCGGCTATCGTCAACGTCTGTTCCGTAGCAGTCGAAACGAGGCGATTCTGTCTGATTGACGCCGCACGTTTTTAATCATGAACGCCCATCTAGGTCAGTGCCGTGACAGACATTATAGGCGGGGCAGTACTACGGCAACCGTCGTGGGCGCGGTCGGATACAGCTCTTGCCAGAGCCTCGCAATCGAGGTCGCATATGTCGCTGATTCTTTGGAAATGCATTTATTGCAACCGCTACTCCTGACACCGAAAGTACGCCAACCCCGATCGCGGGCACCGCGTGCGATCATCGAAGGCCCAACGTCGGGTGTGTCCATGAGCGAATCATCCGTACTGCTGTTGCGATCGCGCCGCCGCCCCACGGCGTGCCTGGGTGCGCCGGCGACGCGCGCGCGTTGAGGAGGGCGCGGCAGCGCGCGTCAGTGCATTGCCAGGGAGCGATGCGGGGCGCTTGTCGGCCGCCAGGTAGCGCGCAATAAGGCTCTTGCGCTCTCGCTCCACGGTCGCGCGCAAATGCGTCATTCGCGCCCCGGCCCGCGGGCGCTCGTCACGGTACGCATCAAGAGCGTGCAACAGCATGGTGTGGTCGGTGATCTCGCCCATCTCGACCTGGACACGGCTCAAGCTTTCGACTTCACGAGCAACGAAATTCAGCCCAAGTGACTCCGCGAGCTCAACCATATACCGGTACGACTTCAAGGCAAGCCGCGCATTGTGAATCAGGTCGGGATCGCCGGTCTTAGCGCGCGCGTGCGCCGCTTCCGCTGCACGACCTGCGGCTTCGATCTGCGACGCCAGTTGATGCATCGCGCCGTTGCGTCCAGCGCGGTCGGCCGTCACCTCGTCGAGCTGAGCGGCGAGGTCGGCCAGCAGCCTGGCAATGCGCCGCGGGTGCGCCCCATCGAGCGCTCGCGCCGCGCGGAACTTCGCCTTGCGCTCCTGTCGCTCGAGTGCCCGCAGGAATTGTTGCGCTTCTGGAAATAGGGGCAGGAGCGCGCGCACGCGGCGCTGGATGACCTGCAGGTCGCGCAGTCACCCGCACGGCCGGAACGGGTTGCTAAGGTACCGCTCCAGTTTCCCGTTGCGGGCGCTAGGGTCGACGAACCGGAGAAGCTCGCGCATCGCGAGCAGGCGGCGCGTGGCAACGCGCAGCGCATGCACAGCTGCGCGGCTCGGACGCTTGCGGGCGTCCGCCACAGTCCGAACGTAATGTTCTGACTGATCGGACACGAGCCGCGAGAGACGTGGCTGAAGCGCCGAGGCTAGTTGCACCGCAGCGACCAGTGGGGCCGCGATCGGCGGTCCGGTTCGTAGGGCGCGCAGGGGGGTCACTATGAGGAGCTCCGGAGACTCCCGCCCGCAGCTTCGGCCAGCGCGCGGATGTTGGCGAAATCTTCGGGCTCGACGTCAACGGCCCTGACGGGCGCGGTGTCGCACAGGCCTGCGGCGGTTGCGTCGGTGGCGCCAAGTCGGCCGAGGAGCTCCGCCCAAAGCGCCTGATAGATCCGGGCTGCACCGCTCCTCGGGGCATATGCCGGCAGCGGTTGGCGCCTCGCGCTCATCCGCTCGATCTCGCTCCAGTAGGGGATTTCAGTAGCGAGGGTCATCGGGAACCGGACTCTCGTTGTCGCAATCACTTCGACATGCAGCGATCTGCGCCGGTCGACCATCGAGAAGAACGGCAGTAGCGCGAAGTCGGCCCAACCCTGTCGGGCGACGAACTCTCGGAGCTGCGCGAGCATGCGGACGGACAGTGGCGCGGGTAGCATCGGGACGATGACCGCATCGGCCGCCCGCAATACATTCTCGGACAGCAACGAAACTCCAGGCGGGCAGTCAAGGAAAAGAAATGCGTAACGGTCACGTAGCGCCCGACTCATCTTGAGCAGCTGCTGGGTGGGCCGCTTGCGCTCGCTCAGATGCAGGTCAAATTTTCGATACGAGAAATCCGACGGCAGGAGATCGAGATCCTCGTAGGCCGTTGGCGCAATCAGTTCGGGCAACTCCTGCCTGCCGCGGACCAGTTTCTTTGCCGATGCGTCTGCATTCGGCACACCCTGCAAGGTCCACGTAGCGGCGCCCTGCGGATCGAGGTCCCACAACAGTGTCTTCGATCCGGCCGACGCCGCCAGATAGGCGAGATTGACGGCCGTCGTCGTCTTACCGACCCCGCCCTTAATATTTGTGACGGCGATGATCTGCATGGGTACCTATGATAAGGATTGGCGGACGCGGCGGGGGAGGATAACCGTCCCGCCAACGGCAACGCCCCAGGACCCGGGGCCAGAGCCGCAGCGTCGCTGACCAATACTGTGGGCCCGAGGTTGCCGCGCGCGCTCACCCTCGAGCGGAGGCTGGGGCACCTGATGCATGACAAAACAATACGTGTAGCGCCATGTCAGAGCCTCTGACGAGGCCGGCAAAAAGACGAATCAGCACATGTGCGTACGCGCCAGATACATGAATGGTCCCGCCGCGATTCGATGCGGTCTGGTCAGGACTTTCCACATTTGCTGCAGCGCGGTAGACGATCCTCGCACGAGGTAAAATTGCGGTCACCCAGGAGGTTGATCACATATGTTGACCGCACAGAGAGGGATGACCGCCCGCCTGCCAGCCGATTCGCATCGCGTGGTGGATGGGCTGGCGCGCGAACTAAACCTCCCGTTCGAGTACGTTGAGCGCGTATATCTCAATGAAGCCTCGACGCTCGAGGCCGGCGCACGGCTGAAGAGCTTCGTGTCCGTCCTGGTCACTAGCCGCACTCGTGCGGAATTGCGGCGTCGTCAGCGCGAGGCAGCGCCGAAGCACGCCACCTGATTGGACTGACCGATAGCGCACATTTGCCAACGGCGGCTGTGGGTTCAAAGGGGGACAACTGCGCCAGGATTTCGCTGACCGACGGGTTGAGGGCGCCGCCAACGGACGGTCGAACTGTCGAGTAGCTATGGCAACATAGATTTTCCGTGTGCCTGGCAGATGCTGCTTCAGCGCGCAGTATCACCAAGAAACATCTATCGATCCGCTTAAAGAAACGGTCGGCTTAAATCAGCGAAGAAAAGGCGATGTTCCGCTGTTGGAGGCCGCTGCTGCGCCGCAGCGCACTTCGCGTAACAGACAGACTGTTCAAAGACGACCGTAGGCGCGGGAATCAAGTGCGCCCGCCCCAGCTCCTTGGCGAATGGTCGTCACCGCGGACCGCGGGCTACAAGGTTGTCCGTGACAAACCGTCCCGATCCCGGGCTCACGGCATCAATGCCGCCCTGTAGGTCAAGTCCCGAACCGGCGTCCAGTTCCGGGATCGTCGCATTTGGCGTTCTTCAGCGGACTCGCCCTCCAGGCTCATGACCGTGACGCTCCCAAAGTCCAGCGTCACCCCCGACAGCACCCGTGCGTTGATGACCGCCCGGGCGCCACCGGCGGTCTCCATGACGGCAGCGACAAACACCCCACACTCGCCGCAGATCAGAAAATCGGCCGTCCGCGTCCCAAACCGATAACGACGCTCTCTCATCCCATTACCGAATGCAAAGACAACCTCACCGTTTGGATCCGAGGTCGCGACGACTCCGTGCTTCCGACAGAACGAACAGCCGTCATGACGGAGCGGCCAGCGCCCAGGCTCAAGTGCGGTTCGGTAGGTCACCTGCACGAGGTCGCAATGACATCCTCCGCGATACTCCTTCACATTGCGCCTCCTGAATTCGACGTTTCGCCTCCAGTTCCGCGACCAGATGCTCGGTGTGTGCACGCACGGCGTGCGAGGATCGCGTGGAGAATCTGGTCGGACATGGGTGCTCCAATTCGGGGTACTGACCAGGTTCATGCAATTAGCAGCGGTTTCTCTGTGCGTGACTCCGACAATCAGAGACTTGCGATCACGCGAGGTTCAAAGAATCTCTCCTCTGTAAGCTGCTGTTCTTGAAAAGCAAAGAACGCGAAAGCGCTACATTTTGCAACTTTCTGACGCCTACCCCAAGGCGGGCGCTGGGAGGTGGTTGCCTAGCCCCTCAGAGTTAGGGTCCCGCCGGTCGGTTCCCGCATTTTTTTATGTCATTTGGTCCTGGTGCATCTGGGCATTTTTTTTGGGCGGGAGAAGACTCACTGGCGGACAGAGGACGGAGAAGCCGTCAAACGCAAATTCCCTGTTCCAAGCTGGCTCCGGTCGCCGGCGAGCGCGACGGGAGGCGTGTCTGCGACGGCGCGAGCACGGGCGACCGAAGGTGCACCAGAACGAGCCCGGGGTGTTTACGCTATTCGACAACCTTATGATCGACCTGGCAGATCCCGACGTCGGCGCAGAGAATGCGGTTATTCCCAAAAGGGCGAGATTTTGCGGAAGTGGCGCCAGGCTGGCGCCAGAGCCTTTAGTCGCTCCGCTATTGCCGCACCGAGCCGATCGTTCATCGCGGCGAAATCGCGACCCTTCACGATGCCCATAAGTTTCCGCGCAACAGCGAGATCGTTCAAATCACCCAGCACATCCTGAAGATCTCGTAAGGCATCGACATACGGCCTGACCTTCTTGTCCGCATAAAGACTGGAAAGGGACTGCGTATCGTACCGCAGCTGCTTTATGGTGATGCGCAGCCGATGCCGTTGCTTTCCCGTGAGATGCTTGATGCCCTTTCCAGCCTTGCGCGCCTTGCGCGCACTGCGATCAAGCCATGGTCGGCCCGCCTCCGCGAGCGGCGCTTCGAGCAGGGGCCGGATCGCCGGATCCAAGCTTTCGCACCATTGCTTCCCCGCCAGCCAGGTATCCATGGCCCGAATAAGAGCGTAGTACCGTGCCGATCCAAGTGCCTGTGCTGCCTCGCGATGCGCGGCCAGGCGCAACGCGCTCGCGGCCTCTGCGCTGCTTTCAGCGGCGACCAGCGCCCTGGGCGCTTTGTTGACCTTCTCCACGGTCTGTGTTGCAAACACGTCCCAGTCCCGCGCCCTCCCCAATATCGATCCCAGCCACCTCAAGTCGTCCGTGATTCGTGCCGCCGACGGCGAGGAAATGACATCCCTGAAAAGCGCTAGCGTTGCGCTCAAACGCCGCAGCGCGACGCGCATTTGATGTACGCACTCGATATTCCGTCCGTTCAAACCGGCAGTGTGGTTCGTGGTCAGTTGATCGATGCCGCTGCGCATGATCGCGCAAAAGCCATGCTGGACTGTCGTGTCGCGGGGCAGCCGGAGTGGCGCCGCTTTGCGAGCGCGGGCGGGCCCGCGGTAGGTCTGACGTTTCCAATGTGACATTGCCGCTGCAGTGCCGCGCTTTCTAGGTGCGCCCAAAGCGGGATGTCGCAACAATCCCTGTCCCATCAGCTACCCTCGTTCGCATCTGTCAATAACGCTGGGATGCCCACTAGGACAGAAACATCGACCTTGCGTTCGCAAAGTTAGTGCGGGCGATTGGGGATCACCGCGTGGAGCAGCGCCCTTTTTCGACCGGACACTGCTGCATAGCGATTGCATCGCACCCCGGAGTGACCGCGCCGCCGCTTCCGCGCTGCGGCACGGCGCACCCCGGGGGTGGCTCGTCAGGCGGCCTGGCGATGTTTATAGTCTTCGCGCAGGTGCGCGATGCGCGCCTCAATCGCCGCCTTGACGTCGCCTTTCTCTTTGGCGGCTTTCTTTTGCAGCGCGTCGACCTTCGCCTGTAGCTCCTGCTTCGCTTGCTCGGAGTGTGCTCGCGCTTGTTCGAGCTTCTTTTCGCGTCGTGCGTTGAGCTGATCGATACGTGCCTGCAATTTCATCTTCCGATCCGCGTGCGCCTTCGCCTGCTCGGCTTTGAGCTGATCGATTTCAGCGCGCAAGCTGGCTGCCTCGCGGTCCCAATGGTCATCTTGGACCGTCATCCGGAGCGTGCGGAACACGACGCCGCCAGCGGCCTCCATGCGTGTGTCGACCGGTGTGACCCACTCCTCGCTGATGTTCGCCACGACGGCGAACTTGCCAGGCGTCAAGGCCGCGGATACGTCTGACAGGAAGTCGGCGTCCACGCTGGACGCGTAGACGTCTCCGATTAGGCCGGCCAGCGCACCGGCGGCCGCTCCGACGCCGAGACCGATGGGTCCGCCGATGAGCCCGATCATGCCCCCAAGCGCCGTGCCGCCAAAGGTTCTGATCGGAAACTCGTCGATTCGCTTTGTGGACACCGTACCGTCGGCGTTCTTCTTCACGACCGCTTGCGCGTGAATTGCAATGCTGCCTTCGGCATCCAGGGCGGTAAGTGCCTTCGCGCCCTCGTAGGCGGCTTTCTCGTCTTTAAACACGACTGCTAGCATCTTCTCCATGATCTTCTCCTCGAATCAGTGATGGAACAATTCGCCGGTCACGCCGCCGCCAAGGACCGTTCAGTGGGGATGCCGCGGAGTGCCAGGCCGAGGGCCACAAGTGACGACCCATCGAAGACAAAGTCCACGCCGATCGCAAGGCCGATGAACCATAGGCTCGAGATCGGTAACTGCACGAGCAGCATGACGCCTAAGACAATCGAAACGACTCCGGAGACCGCCGTCCAGCCCCAGCGCGGGAACCGCAGCGCGCCGGCGCCAATGGCCCGGAACGTCCCGCCGACGATAAAGAACGACGCGAGAAGCATCGTCAGGCCAAGTTCGCCGGCAAGCGGGTAGCGGAGCAGCAAGTAACCGGTGAACCCTCGCAGCACGGCGCTCAGGAGGAACAGAAAGAAGCCACTCCACGTCCGCATCCGGAAGGCATGGATCAGCGCCGCGACGCCTCCGATGATCAGCAGCCACCCGAATGCCAGCACCGTAGCAAGCGTCGCCATGACATTACCAAGGATGCAAACGGCGCCGAGAATAATGAGCGTGATGCCGAGGGCCACAAACCAGCCCCAGGAACTGCGGATCTCCTCGAGCCCCCCCTCGAGCGAGGCGGTCATCGATTTGCTCACTGACATGGTTGTTCCCCTTGATGGTCTAGATTTGGAGAAATGGGGCACGCGTCATTCAACGATTGTGCGGGACGTTGATAGTCTCGTCCCCGAGATCGATCGACAGCTCCCGTCGTGCACGATGCGCACAACAGTGCCTCGCCGCCGCTGCAAGAGCCGGCCTAGCCCTCCACCTGCCGTGTCATGTCGCCCTACCAATGCCTTGTCGCACTTCATGCCGACTCAGTGCGCCGGCGTCGCGTACTCGAACCTGGGTGTCGCTTCTAGCGCAGCCTTGGTTCCACCGGGCAGTACGAGCTTCCCTTTGTCCAGCTTCAGCTGCCACACGGGGATGGCGACGTCGTGCCGGGCAACGCCCAGGAAGCCTCCTGCTCCGACGATGGCGTAAGAAACGGCCTTGTCGGGCGCGACAATAATGTCGTCGACCGTACCGATACGTTCATTCTTGTCGTTGAAGACGGCGGTGCCGAGAATCTGCTTTTTTGCGCTCCACCCGAGCGCGACTTGGCGCACCTCGGTCGCCGATACGCCGACCACCGTCGACCCAGCAACCTGGGCGGGCGCTGCGACGGGTAGAAATAGAAGGCTGCTCATCAGCAAGAAGAGGCTTGAACGAGCCATAGCTCCCTCCAAGTTGGTCAATCCGCGCTTTTAACCATTCGCTTCGTCGTCCAACTTCGCAGAGTGCTCGCGTCTGCCTGCGGGCGGTAGCCCATGGATCCGAGGCGGTCCTACGGTTGTTACTTAACGTGGAGGCGTCGTCCTTCGTAGGCTTCTGATCGTCATAGGATTTGTGGCGTCCCTCAACCTCCTGCGCGCGAACTCATCAGTCCAACGCATTTTTAATAAGGTCCTCGCCGATCGCCGCGCGCGCTAGAACACAATTCCGCAGCCCACCTGCGCCCTGGGCGTAGATGGTGAGCTGTCGGCGGGCTCCAATTTTCGTAATACGAATCTGTTGCTGGCCGCCGGGCTCGGCTACCCAGTGAAACTCCAGAAAAGGGCACCTATTTAGGTCCTGCGCCTAGGCGTGTCCTCGTCCATGGCCACAGTGAAGGCCGTTGCGTCACCTCGTGCCCGGCCGCTTCGCCTGCACTCGGTCCTGGACCGCCGCCCAACGCGCCGGTTGAGGCGCACCGGTTGCCCGCGGCGCAAGCGTTGTGGATTCCGGCGCGACCTGATCGCGACTGGCACTGCGGCGCAAGAGGTGGCCTCCCCGTATTTGAGTTTCGTTTTACTCCGGGAAGGGGCACCGAAATGGTGGGATTCAGCGGGCGCGATGGGCCCGCGCGTGCTCGTTCCGGGTACGAATCCGCTCGTGCAATGAGCGATCGGGGTCTAGAGGCCTGCCGTCAGAGGGTCTCGCACTGACCTGGAGCACGAAGTGGCGACCCTAGAGTTCCATGGCATCTGCGGCGACACCACTGCTCGGCCCCGCTGCCAGGCTAAGCGCTTTCGTCAAGCCACCAGCGACGTCGTCAAGGTTCCAGATAGACTCGAAATGGAAGTGGTCGCCCAGAACCGACATACTCTGTCGCTCTTCCCGCAACGGCTTTTGGCGCGCCGGAGTCTCAAACAGTAACCTCGTCGAATAGCAGTTCCTTTTGCCGTGGAGGCACGCGGCTAGCTGCTGTTGCAGCGTGCGATGAGTCGACGTGTGAGGCAATTAGGAGCCGAAAGCGCGGCTGACAACATTGTTTCGCATTGCCCATTTGTCCGACTTGCATGTGCTCTCGGCGACCGGCGTCGAATGGAGGCGCATACTTTTTAATAAGCGCATCACCGGCTATGCGAATCTGCTTTTGCGACGCGGTCGCACGTACCGCCGCGACTACCTGCGAGCCGTATTGGCGGGGGCCGCCGCTCAGGCCGACCATGTCGTCGTGACCGGAGACATCACAAACCTGTCGCTGGAAACCGAGTACGAGGTGGCACACGCATTGCTTAAAGACGTGGCGCGGTCGGCGGAAGTGACCGTCGTGCCGGGCAACCACGATATCTACCTTCCGGCCGTCCACCGGCGGCGCCGCTTCCCGTATCATTTCGCCGAGTTCCTCCACAGTGACTTGCCTCAATTCGCGCGCGACCTCCCGGCCGGGCCATTTCCATGTGTAAAACTGCGCGGGCCGGTGGCGATTGTCGGGTTGTCGAGTGCCGTGCCACGCCCGCCTTTCGTTTCGGCCGGCTATCTCGGCCACGTGCAGCTGGCCGCTCTCGCGGAGCTGCTTGCCCATCCAGAGGTCGCGCGTCGCACGCCGGTGGTGCTGATTCATCACCCGCCAGTCGATGCACGATGGGCCATGATCCGGCTGCACGACGGGTTGGTCGATGCAGCCTCGTTGCGCCGGGTGCTGAGCAGGCTGTCACGTGGCCTGGTGTTATACGGCCACACTCACATCCGGGTGCGCTGCCGGCTGGCCACGGCCTTCGGTGCACTCGAAGTAGTTAGCGCCAGCGGCGCGGCGCTCGATCATCCCAACGACGCGGTCCGAGCGGGATGCAATCGCTACGAGGTTGATGAAGACGGGCGCGTCGCCATCCTGGATGCCTGCGTGGTGGACCCGCTCCGCCACGACCTGCGGCCAACCGTGATCACGGAGCGGCAGAGTTGCCTTTGAACTACCGGAAGATCATGTTGATCACGGCGCTCGAAGGCGATGCGCGCGCAGCTATTGCCGCAATCCGCCGGGTCGCGCCGCAGGCGGAGCGGCTCATCACAGTGGCCACTTTCCCAGCGCGCAACTACGCATGGTTCGCCGATGAGGCGTCGCCCGACCTGCGCCGGGCGGCGGGCACAGCGTTCGACCGCTTGCGGGACACGGCGCAGGGCGCCGCAACGACGATCGATCTGGAACTCGTCCCTGAGCTGAACATTGCCGCGCTGGAGGACATGGCGGTCACCGCCGGAACCGACCTGCTGGTGATCGCTAAAGCGCCGTTCGGCACGGTTCCGATCGTCGCCGGACTGCGTGGGCGTCTGTCGGTCGCGGTCCTGTGGGTACCCGATTCCATGTCGGTCCGTGGCGAGCGGCCACTCACCGAGCTCGTTTGCGTGGCGCTCGGTCAGCGGGCGCGCATCTCGATTGCCGCGTTCCTACGCGACCACGGCGATCCGGCGCAGCACGTCATCGTGCTGTTGCTGGCCGGAGCTCTGCCGAGCGACGCGGCCGCGGTGGTGGACGTGGCAGGCATCCGCGCCGCGGTGGAGTTCGTCGCGCCGCAAGGCCTCTCGTTACAACAATGGCTGCATGAACGCGAGCGCACGAACAGTCCCGACCTACTGGTCTGCGCAAGCTTGCCGACGGCGCTGCTGCTGAGCGCGCGCTGGCCGGCGCTGACTTTGCTGCTGCCACCGCCAGCACCGAGCATCGAATCGCCCTTGCAGCGTGTGATGGACGTGCCGGATCTGGTCGACGATGGCGCGGCGCTGCGCGCTCGGTTCGAGTACGCGGCAGGCATCGAGCGCGGCACGCCGATTCCAGATCAGCAGTTAGCGATTGTTTCCGGAGGGCGGGTCGTGGCGTTACTGATGACCCGCGACGGTGAGGCCGAGCTGCCAGCCGGCTTGCAAGCCGATTCCTACGGTGTGTTCCGTACCGACGGATCGGGCTCCGCCCAGCCGCTGGCCGGCCTGAAGCAGCAAATTCTCGTCATTCGGCCTGGCACGGCGCCGCTCGTGCTGTTCGATGCCGCTCTGGCTGACGGGGAGGAGGAACGGGCCTCGTTGCGCAGGTTCGCCGCCGGCGGTGCCCGCAAACTGCTGGCCGTGCGGAGTCGGCCGACGCAGAGTTGCCGGTCAATCCGCGCACGACTGCAGGGGGCCGGCTTCGAGCCGCGTGTCGTGGACGCTCGCGTCGTCCTTGACGAGGGCGCCGCGCTCGACGTGTCAGACAGCCTCGACGCCGTGCGTCTGGCGCGCGTTGCAGCGCGCATGCGTGCAGCAGGGTTCCCGGTCGTTGCGATTGTCTATCGCGGCTTGGAGCGGCCCGTGGCGCACGGCTTCGCAGCGCTGCTTGTACACGAAGTCGCCGCAATCGACGCGTTGCCGGTGGCATTCCCAAGCAGCCGGCCGATGTCGCTCGCGGAGCGCCTCGAGGTAACGACCGCCGCGCCGCGTATTGCGGGCAATCATGTCGAAATCGAACTGGACAACGTCAAGGCGCGCCGGTGGCTGATGGAGGCAATCGCCGGAGCCACGCAACGGATCCACGTGCAGGTCTATGCGGCTGCCGACGACGATATCGGACGCCAGGTCGAGGCCGCCCTCATGCAGGCGGCCGGGCGTGGCGTGACCGTGCGCTTGCTTGTCGATTCCCTCCATGGCCGGCACGGCTCCCTGGGTGAAACCAATCCGCTACTCGGCCGCTTGGGCTCGCATCCCGGTGTCGAGCTTCGGGTATCGCGGCCGATCACCGGCATGCCGTCGCTCGAGGACCTGAAGCAGCGCGATCATCGCAAGCTCGTCATCGTTGACAACCACCTTGCCCTTCTGGGCGGACGAAACCTCTCGCATGAGTACTATTCTGGCTTCGACGAGGTGCCGCTTACGCCGCAGTCGATGTGGCGTGAGGTCCCGTGGCTTGACGCCGGCGCCCGTGTAGAAGGTCCGGCAGTCGCTGTCCTGGAGCGAGCGTTCCTGGACGCATGGACGGGCCAAGGCGGTGCGTCCTTCGACGTCGCTGACACGGCGCCCGCCGGCGGTGCGGCAGCGCGCGTCGTGATCCACTACGGATTGCGCGACGCGGCCACGCTTGAAGCTTACCTGACGATCATCGAGACAGCGCGATCACAGCTTTACGTAGTATGCGGGTTTCCGCTCATCCTCGAAATTCAACATGCCCTGTTGCGGGCTCTGCGGCGCGGTGTGCGAGTGGTGACGCTGTTCGGCCACCTCACGCCTACGCACGGCGGTGAGCCATTCGAGGGGCCCTGGGCCGCAGCGCGAACGGCGGCGACGGCACTGGTGCACTCACGCATGGATGCACTAATCGCGGCGGGAGCCGAAGGCTATCAGTTCGCCGCCTCGCCGCGACCGGCGTGGGCCGCGGAGCTCGGCGCGATTCAGACGCACGTCCATGCCAAGGCCGTGAGCGCGGACGGCTGCGTCTGCGCGGTGGGTAGCGCCAACATGGACATCACGGGGGGCTACTGGGAGACCGAGCTGCTGCTGGTCGTCGAGGACGCATCGATCGCCGACGCCCTGGAGGCGCGGATCGCCGAACTGATCGCCGGCTCGGTGCGCGTGGACCGCAATGACCCGCGATGGCAGGCACTGGCCCGGGGCCGCCAATGGATGCGCCACTGGCCGGGCGTGCTGTCGATTTAGGCGCGCCTGCTGGCTAGCTTCCGGAGTGCTCGTGGTCGCCGAATTCTGTCAGGCGTCCCTTGGGCCGAACCGCCCCAATGTAATGGTGTGGCCCATGGTCGGCAATTGTCCAGCGGACGGACGCTCGGCGCTTCTCAGAGGCAAACAAGGCAAGTAGCGATCTCGGAAGCTCCTTCATTCCGGCCAGCTGTGACGTCGGCGCGGCGGCCAGTTCCCACTGGCCGTTCGCGCATCTGTATTCGTGCCCTATATGCGCGAGCTTGCCCCACGCAGCAGGTGGCAGGGCGGGGACGGGGTCGCGCGGGCGCACATGACGAAAGAGTTTCTGCGCGACTTGTGCCGCGCGCGCTGACAAGGGCTCGCCCACGACCAACGGCTGTCCGAACGTGTAGACGGCACGCAGCCGTTCGGCGACGGCGCGGTCCGCGGGACCGCCGTCCAGCGTCAAGGCGAAGAGGGCGGCCATGGCGCCGCCAAGGCTGTGACCCGTGACGTAGAGGGCTTCGAGAGTATGACTGAGCGTCTGCTGGGGATTGGCAAGCGATCTTCCCTGCAGGGCGAGCTGCAACTCGTCGAGCACTGCCCGCCGCGTGGCGCGCACATTGCGGTAGAAGCCCGAATGCACACGCATCGGCGTCGCATCGTCTTGGTCAAGGATTAAGGAATCCGCACCGACATCGGCATCGCCGAGCCAGTTTGCAAAAGTCGCTGGTTCCGTGCCTCGATAGCACAGGATCACAAGCCGGCCGCAGCGGCTCTGCACGAGGTAGGCGGTCGAAAAGATAAACATGGCATCGACGGTTTGCGCGACGCAAACGCAGCCGTTCGATTCAAGCCCGAGTCGGGTCATGATCATCGCCACGGTCCCGATATCGGAATAGGCATAGCCAGCACAGGTGGCGAGCACATGCGCGACGGTCGCGTCGCGCGCGACAATCGCCCGGGCGTGCGCGGTCAGCATCTTATCGACGAGGCGTTCATATACCGGGAAGGGCGGGTGGCATTGGCCGCCATTGGCTCTGCGAGGTTCCATCGGCTTCAAGTCGGGCAAGGGGGAAGCAGCCTATTTACCGAGTGGGTCCATAACGCTCACATTGTCGCTTGCAATCAACCGCTCGGTCTCCGGCGCGAAGCGTGCCTCGAGATTGGCCCGCCTGAACTTCAGCGTCGGTGTCAACAGGGTATTCGCGATAGCCCGCGATTCCAAGCTCAGCACAATGGCACGGGGCTGCGCGTAGTAGGTACGGCGACAAGGTTCGCGCTTTTTTTTGTATGACCCGCAGTCTATGACATTGAAAATGCACAGTCTTTCGCGACTCGATTTAGCGAAGAATCTGTTGCCGCCACGGACAAAAGCGCCTTATCAATCACATCTCCCGGAGCGTAAGTCAACAAACCACGCGCCGGGCTTTATCAGTTGATACAGCCTGTCGGCGATTGGACCTGCGCTTCTCGGCATTTGCTGTCCGCGTGGACGTGTCTGCGTTCCGTTGTCGGATCGACCTGCGCAACGGCGATATCCAGAACGGCCATTACGATGCTCATTTGCCGTTGCGGCAACAGATCCTTACAACGCCAACGAATAGATAGTCTGATACGGATCACCAGGATCCGGAGTCGCGCTCATTCCCAGATGTTTCGCGAGCGCGTGCATCCCCGCATTGTTCACGAGATCGATTGCACACAGTTGCTTCACTCCTTTGGCCTTAGCGTATTCGATCAAATGCGTCACAAGCACGGCACCCAATCCTTTCTGTTGCCATTCATCCGCTACGGTAATGGCAATTTCCCGAGCGTTCGTATTAGCCATGGGTGCATAACGGCTCACCCCGATCGCCTCCTCGCGACTAGTTCGACGGACCGTGGCCACAAATGCCACTGACTGGGTGCCGTCCACCTCGCAAAGGCGCCTCACGTCACTTAAGGGCACCTCATTAACGGCAGCCAAGGCTCGAAAATGTTTGCTCCTCGGAGACAATCCGCGAATGAATTCCGCCTCCATGTCCACGTCCGTTAGCTGGAGGGGCCGAATCGATACGGTCTCTCCGGCAATTGTGTGGCGCAACTCCGGAATCACGTTAGATATGTCCAGTGAGACAGCCCGGCCACAGCAACTTGCTCGATCGGCTCGCTAGTGGGCATTAACACACTCTTCGGCGGCGTCGCGCTAATCGCCGTGACCTTGCATGCCCGCACGATCGATCCGCGCTCCGTTACGCAGGCTCCTAGAGCGGACGGGGTTAACCTGAAGGGCGGCTTCGGGCGCGACCGAATCCGCAACGCTGTCACCATCGTGCGGCCGCGCGGCGCCGACGGGCTCTCTCCATCCTCGACGGTAATACGCGCGGTTGACTCGGCCGGTCACTCTTCCAGACCGAAGCCTCATTCCTGCGGCAACCCGTCGATTCTTTCGCACTAACCTGGTCATGGTTTTTTTCGCCGCGGTCAAGTCGATGCCCGTTCGATTAGTGACGCTACCGTTCGGACTCCCTCGTGAATCTGCTGAACTGAAGCAACGCCGAAATAGAGCGCCATGCAGTTTCGGAAGTCGTGTCGCGCTGAGAACATCGGCCCGGGAGCGATACTGACGCCCTTTGCGAAGGCAAGCCGGTACAACTTGAGAGCATCGGTACCCTTCGGCAACTCAACCCAGACCGCGAGACCTCCGACTGGATGAGTCATCCTACAGCCGACCGGGAATTCCTTCGCGATCGCTGCGACCATCGCTTTACACCGAATCGCCAACGCCTCGCGCATGCGGCGAAGATGCCGATCAACAGGCCCATGGGCAAGGTATTCCGACATAACGGCCTGACAGGCAGCTGGCGTGGATATCGACAGCAGAGTCCTCGTCCTCATCACCTCTCTACGGTATCTTCCGGCGGTGACCCAGCCGACCAGATAGCCAGGTGCGATGCATGTCGCAAAACATCCGCAATGCAGAACGTAGCCAGAATTGTCAAACGCCTTCACTGGGCGGGGCCGAGGAGGATCGAAATACAGCTCAATGAGGCGGTCGTTTTCGATGGCGGGAATCTTATAGCGTTCAACAAGTTGGGCAAATGCGCGTTTGTTCTCCTCGGGCATTACACTTCCGAGTGGGTTGTGAAACGTTGGCATGACCAAGCACGCTTGAACGGCGCGTGACCGAAAAGCGATTTCGAGAGACTCAAGGTCCAGTCCTGTCCTTGGATGGGTGGAAATTTCCTGGACCCGCAGTCCCAGCCCTCCCAGCGCATCGAGCTGCGGCCACCAATTTGGTGCCTCTACCGCAACGGTGTCGCCGGGTTTGGTGAGCGCACGCAGGCACAGAACGACGGCCTCCAATCCGCCGTTCATGATGACGATATCCTCGTCCGCAATTGCCAAGCCTGACATGAGGTAGCGAAGCGCGATGAGCCGACGCAATTCAGGGTCCCCTGGCGCGATGTCTCGAATGAGTTCGGACGACTTGAGTCGGCGGATCGCCTTGATCGCCGCGCGAGTGAGGTCGTCGCCCGGTAGGAGGTCGGGATGCACGAACCCGAGTCCGAGTGGAACAACGTCCGGGCGCTTGAGATCCTGGACAAGCTCCAGAATCACGTCGTGAGGCGCAACGGTCGAAGCGCGCGGTTTGGGAGTGGTAACGGCAGGTTCTGGCACCCATTGGGGCCCGCGCCTTCGGACGAAGTAACCCGAACGCGGACGCGACTCCAGTAGACCCCGCGCCTCGAGTTCACGGTAGGCACGGAGCACCGTGCCTGGATTCACACGATGAAGGCGGGTCGCGCGCCGAACCGACGGGATCCGGTCCCCAACACGCAGTATTTGCTTGTCGATCAGGGTAACAAGCTGGTCGGCAATCTGGCGGTATCCGGCCATGTGAGGCGTCTTGCCTTATGGGCTGTATTACCTTGGATACGCGCTCTCTGTGTCTTGTCAACTGTAGCGTCAATCTCCAATCTGCAGCCCACTGATGCAGTGCAGCGCGCTCGATGAACGCCAGAACTGCAGGCGTTCCGAGCGGGCAGGTCTGCGCCAATGATCTAACCGGCGTGCGTCCAGGTGGGCCGGCTCGTGACGGCCCACGACGCTACGACGGATTAATCATACGCTCGGTGTGGACGTGCCGCTTTAGTCAGGCGCAGGAGGTCAAACGGTGGCGGTTGAACCATCAGCGTTCCAAGCGGAGCGACTTGCGGTCCGCCAGCGCACGCCCGAGACACGGCACCGGTCGGCCGTCAAATGCATTCCCAGCCCGCTTGGCCCACATCATGGACCGCCTTCGGCCGGCTCGACGTGGACATGGCCGGTGTGGATGGGTCGATCTCCGGGCTCCTTGCAACCAAGGCCGGCGGGCGCGCACGGTCATTGCGCCGCAAAGAATGACGTCGAACCTATGAGTTACGAGGCCGCACTCCGGGTTCTGGCGCTCGATGACGAGCCTTTTATGCTCCGGCTGCTGAAACGCGCGCTGGGGCAATCACGCGTTGCGCAAGTCGTCACCTGCGGTAGTGCACAGCGGGCGCTGCAGGAGATGGATCATAGAGAGGGTCCGCCGGATCTGATTCCGCTGGACCTCAACATGGCAGAAATGGACGCCGTGGAATTTCTGCACAAATTGCCGGACCGCCATTACACCGGTGTTGTGATCCTGGTGAGCGGCGAAGACGAGCGGGTCCCAGAATCTGTCGACCGACTCGTGCGGGCACACGGGATCAAGTTGCTCGGGCAGGTCCGAAAACCGTTTCAGCCGGAGGCCCTGGCCGCCCGGATCGAGAAGTGGGCGCTTACGGACGGGGACAGGCGTGGAGTGGAGCGGGTGCCCTGTGGTGTTAACGATTTGCGCACCGCGCTCGCCAATGGTGAGTTGGTGAACTATTACCAGCCGGTGGTGGCCGTCGCGAGCGGCGATTTCGTGGGCGTCGAATGCCTGGTCCGCTGGCGCCCTCCCGCTGGCGGCCTGGTGTTCCCGGACCAGTTCATCGGCGTGGCAGAGAAGCATGGCCTCATCGACGAGCTGACCAGCGGCATGTTTTCAGCAGCGTTTGCACAAGCCCGGGAGTGGCGCGACGCGGGGTTGACGCTGCAGATGGCCGTAAACGTATCGACGGACAGCCTAAGCCGGGTGGGCTTTCCGGATTTGGTCACGAGTTATGCAACTGCGGCGGGCGTGCCGCCGGAGAGCGTGATCCTCGAGGTTACGGAAAGCCGCCTCACGGACAATCTGGCCGCCGCGCTCGATGTCTTCAATCGGCTGCGGCTGAGGCGACTTCGTTTGGCTATCGATGACTTCGGTACGGGGCATTCGTCGTTGGCTGAGCGGCGCGCTAGTCCGTTCGACCAGCTCAAGATCGACCGCAGCTTCGTGCACGGCGCGGCGACCGACGCCAAGCGACGAGCGATCTATGGCGGAGCTCTTGCGCTAGGTAAGGAGCTCCAGCTGGAGGTGGTGGCTGAAGGAGTCGAAGACCGCACCGACTGGGACTTCTTGCTGCGCACCGGGTGCACTCTTGCGCAAGGCTGTTTTATCGGTAAGCCCATGCCCGCTGAGGAGATAGTGGGCTGGCTGGCGAAATGGACGATGCGGCTGTCGAAAGAATCACTCCTTTCGCCGTCGTGACGACCAGCGAAGCAATCGACCCGGCTCTGCTGCGGACGTTCGCGCCCCTAGATGGATTCAAGCAGGGAAGCCTGGCGGCTCTGGCACGGAAGATTTCGGGCGAAGTGTTGCCCAAAGGACGTAACCTGTTCCGTGAAGGCGTCAGCGACAACCGCACGTTCTACCTGGTCCGGGGTGAGGTACTGCTGCGATCCGTGGACTCCACTGTGGCCATCGTCCGCGCTGGCACTGATGAGGCCCGCTACCCGCTGGCGCCCAGCCAGCCCCGCCGCTTTACGGCGCGCACCGCCTCCGAGATCGAGTACCTGTCAATCGACTGCGACCTGCTCGATGTGCTTTTGACCTGGGACCAGACCGGCATCTACGAGGTCAATGAGCTCGGCGCCGATTCACCGGTCACGAGCGATGACTGGATGACGATACTTCTGCAGGCCAAGGCCTTGCAGCGTATTCCGGCGTCGAACCTGCAGGCCGTGTTCACGCGCATGCAGCGCGTCCCGTACAGGGCCAACGAGATCGTCGTTAAGCAGGGTGACGAAGGTGATTACTTCTACGTCATCACCGCAGGCAGCTGCGCGGTCACCCACACGCCGCCGCTCGGTCGCGAGGCGATCAAGCTCGCCGTGCTCGGGCCGGGCGATACCTTCGGTGAAGAGGCGCTGATCTCTGGCTCGAAGCGCAGCGCGACCGTCACAATGCTGACGGATGGCTCTCTGATGCGTTTGGCCAAGGATGATTTCGACACGCTGCTGGCGGAACCTACGCTTGATAGGATCAGCTTCGACGCGGCGAACGAGCTCGTCGCGTTTGGCACGGCGCGGTGGCTCGACGTGCGGTTGGCGTCGGAGTTCGAGCGCGAGCACCTGCCCGGCTCGATCAACGTGCCGCTCTACTTGGTGCGTCTCGAGCTCGGGAAGCTCGACCCCAACCTGCGGTACGTTGTCGTCTGCGATACCGGTCGGCGCAGTTCTGCTGGAGCGTTCATCCTCAAGAAGCACGGCTTCGACGTGTCCGTGCTGGAGGCCGGGTTGACGTCGGCCTCGGTACTGTTGAGCACCCCGACGGTGTAATGGCGGATCTGCTGAGAACCAGCCGGATCGAGATCGAAATCTCCGGCCGGCACGTCCCTGCGATTGCGTCGATGGCACCGCTGTACGACCCGAAGAGCCTGCGAGTTCGCGTGTAGGCAAGCAGGCAGGCCTGAACCGCTGGTCTAATGCGGCGGCGCTGCGATTACTCCTGCTAGTGCCGCTCTCCGGTTCTAATGCTGCACCGCAGCGCACTTCGCGTAATAGACAGCGAGGGAAATTCGCGAACAGCTCGACAAGTTCCGGGGGCCCGTCAATGATTGAAGGGTCTTATTAGGCAGCCGTCTTCAATAGCAATGGGACACTTGTAGTGTCTCTCCCGCGCCTAGTGTCAGGTGGCCTCACTGTGTCGGCAAGCAGCAAGAAAAAAGGCAACGCTGCTAGCGACGTGAGTGTCAATCTGAGCGCGCAATGACTTGAGGTCTTCTCCGAAAAGAGCACGCATCAAGAAACGGACAACGACCAGATCGAGGAAGAACTGGGTTGTTGTCTCCACGCATTCCGGAGCGAGAGCCGGAAACGCGCGGATTTCATCCGACTGCGCTAACTCACTCAATACCCGGGCAACGGCTTGCGCCCCGCGCTCGCGTGCCATTCGTCCTGCGCCTGCAAGTTGTGGAAACCTACGCGCTTCGGCCACAGACAGTCGCATGAAATCGATGGTATCGCTGACGAGAAACCCCTTCAGAACGTTGGCGCCCACATTGGCAAGGCGCTCCTCAATCGTGGCTCCGGTCGGCGCCTGACTCCCAAATCCGGCTCTGACCTTAGCCGCATTTCGCGCCACGACTGCCGCGAATAGAGCCTCTTTCGTAGCGAATCGCGCATAGATAGTTGGCTTTCCCGCCTGGGCGAGGCGAGCGATCTCATCGATGCTTGTGCCGGCCAGCCCGTTTTCCAGAAAGAGACGGCGAGCCGCATCCAGAATGCGCTCATCGACCTGTCCAGCAAGCTTCCCTGGCGGCCGTCCGACGCGCGCTGCCCGGGGCTTCTGCCGCCGCTTGCTGCGTACTTGAACGCCACTCATGAGCCTACCTCGCGTCCGGCCGACCCCTTCGATGGGGCATAACTAATTCTAAGTATAGCGAATTCCGGGTACGTAAAGAACGGAACCGTTTCGTAACGTTCCCCTTGACAGATATCTTTGGGTCGTATATAAAACGATACCGTATCGTTCAGTTAATGCTCTGGTGAAGAGCGGTTACGAGTGATTAACGACTGGATTGCCTAGCCATGAACCGAATTCTCAAACAAACCCTATACCGCCTGCGCGGCGCTCTCGTTGCCGTCCTGAGCACGAGCGTTCTGGCTGCTTGTGCTGTGGGCCCCAATTTCCGTGCCCCGGCGCCTCCCACCACCGAGCGCTACACGCCCGAGCCGCAGCCCACCACCACGGTGAGCACGGAGGAGGTGGCCGGCGGTGCTGCCCAGCGCTTTATCCCGGACGGCGATGTGCCCGCCCAGTGGTGGCGCTTGCTGAACTCCGAGCCGCTCGATGAGCTCATCGAACGCGCCCTGAGGAACAGTCCGACTGTCGCGTCGGCTGAGGCGACCCTGCGCAGCGCGGCGGAAAGCTACGGGGGCGAGCGCGGCGCACTGCTGCTGCCGACCGTTGACGGATCCGCCTCCGCCACGCGTGAGAAGACCTCGCTGGCCGCGTTCGGGCTGCCGAACGGGCCCACCGTATACAACAACCTCTTCTCCGCTTCGGCCCAGGTGTCCTACCGGCTGGATCTGTTCGGCGGCTCCCGTCGCCAGCTCGAGGGGCTGCGGGCGCAGACTGACTACCAGCGCTGGGAGCTTGAGGCCGCCCGTCTCACGCTCACGGGCAACGTCGTGACCACGGCCGTCAACATCGCGAGTCTCAAGGCCCAACTCGCAGCCATTGCCGACCTTGTGGCCGGTGAACGCGAGCTGCTCGCCGTCACGGAACGCCAGTTCGCGGCAGGCACGGCCTCCCATGCCGACGTGCTCGCGCAGCAAGCGCAGCTGGCGCAGACCGAGGCCAGCGTTCCGCCGCTCGAGCGGCAGCTCGTTCAGGCCGGCCACCGCCTCGCGGTGCTCGCCGGCGAGACGCCCGATCATGATGAGCTCAAGGGGTTCGAGCTCGATGCGTTGACGCTGCCCACGGAGCTCCCGGTGACTCTGCCCGCGAGCCTCATCCGGCAGCGGCCAGACGTGCAGGCGGCCGAGGCGCAACTGCACCAGGCGAGCGCCCAGGTCGGGGTCGCCACCGCGAACCTGTTCCCGGCGCTGAGCCTGACTGGCTCGATCGGTTCGGATGCCACAACTGCGCAGAACCTGCTCGGAGCGGGTTCCGGCGTCTGGAGCGTTGCGGGGTCGCTGACCCAGCCGTTGTTCCACGGTGGCCAGTTGCGTGCCCAGCGCCGCGCAGCGGTCGACGACCTGGATGGAGCCGCTGCCCGCTACCGAGAAACGGTGCTCGAAGCGCTTCAGCAGGTCGCCGACACGCTGCGGGCGCTCGAGAGCGATGCGCGCGACCTCAAGGCACAGATGATCGCTGAGGGGGCTGCGCGAGACTCGCTCGCGATCGCCCGCAAGCAGTACACCGCCGGTGTCAACAGCCACGACGCAGTGCTGATCGCCGAACGGCAATACATACAGGCGCGCCAGAGCCGCGTCGTGGCACAGGCCGCGCGCTATACCGACTCGGCGACGCTGTTTCAGGCTCTGGGCGGCGGCTGGTGGAACCGCGGCCCTGAATCGCAAATCACGATTGGCTCTCTGAGGTGAATCATGGACACTGACAACCGAGTCCTTTTGGAAGAGCTTCGAATGGGACGCGAGGAGCGGGACGAGACAGCCGCTTCAGGCCGCAACTGGTGGGTCGTGGGGGCCGCGAGTCTGATCGTGCTCGCTGTGCTCGCAGGTGGCGCCCTGTTCTTTGCGCGTGGCCAGGCCGTCGCAGTCGAGCTGGCGACCGCCGCACCGCCCTCCTCGGGCGCAGGTCAAAACGCCATTCTGCAGGCCACCGGCTACGTGACCGCGCGCCGCGAGGCCACCGCCTCGGCACAGATCACCGGCACTCTGACCCAGGTGCTGATCGAAGAGGGCGAGCACGTGCAAGCCGGACAAGTGCTCGCGAGGCTCGACGATACCGCAGCCCGTGCCGCACTGGAGCAAGCCGAAGCCCAGGTCAATGCCTCGCAAGCTTTACTCGATCAGTACGAGGGGCAGCTCGAACAGGCGCGTAGCGATTTTAAACGCGACGAAACCCTCGTCGGAGAGGCGATTTCCCAACAGGTCTACGACACGGCACGCACTCAGGTGCGCACGCTGTCCGCACAGGTCGCGTCACAACGCGGGCAGCTGCAGCTCGCGCGTGCCTCGCTGAAGGGCGCCCAGGTGCAACTCGACTACACGGTCATTAAAGCGCCTTTCTCTGGAGTCATTACTGCGAAGGCGGCGCAGCCTGGCGAGATCGTATCGCCCATGTCGGCCGGCGGCGGATTCACACGAACCGGCGTGGGAACGATCGTCGATATGGACTCGCTCGAGATTGATGTCGATGTGAACGAGGCCTACCTCCATCGTGTACGCGCCGAGCAGCCTGCTCAGGCCGTACTCGACGCCTACCCGGACTGGAACATTCCCGCGCACGTCATTGCGATCGTTCCCACCGCGGATCGCAGCAAGGCAACCGTGAAGGTGCGGGTCGCCATCGATCAGAAGGATCCGCGCATTCTGCCCGACATGGGCGTGCGCGTGTCCTTCCTCGAGCAGACCGACAAGGCTGCCGCGCAGACTGCCCCGCGGGGAGTGCTGGTTCCTGCCTCGGCGATTGTCGAGCGCAAGGGCAAGAGCGTCGTGTACTCGGTCGACGGCGAGCGCGCTCATGCGCAGCCCATTACGGCTGGCCAGAGCTTCGGTGACCTTCGGCTCGTGCAAGGCATCGGCAGTGGTGTACGGGTGGTACGCAAGCCGCCCGCGGATTTAGCGGACGGTGCCCGAGTGACCGTCGGAAAGTAACGGACAGGAGAATAACTCGTGAGCACACTGGTCGAAATTCGGAGTCTGAGCAAGGTGTACGAGCGCGGCAAGCAGCGTGTCGAGGTACTTCACCATGTCAATCTCGACATTGCGAAAGGTGACTTCGTCGCACTCATGGGTCCGTCTGGATCGGGCAAGACTACGCTGCTCAATTTGATCGGCGGGCTCGATTCCCCGACCGAGGGAATGCTATCCATCGCCGGCAAGCGGATCGAGCGCTTGAGCGAAGACGCCCTGGCCAGGTGGCGCGCCGCCAACGTGGGTTTCGTGTTCCAGTTCTACAATCTGTTGCCGATGCTCACAGCACAGAAGAATGTCGAGCTGCCGTTGCTGCTGACACGACTCTCGGCGGCGCAACGCAAGCGAAAGGCCGAAATCGCACTGCGGCTGGTCGGTCTTGCCGATCGCGCCGCGCACAAGCCCACCGAACTCTCCGGCGGGCAGCAGCAGCGCGTGGCGATCGCGCGCGCCATCGTGTCCGATCCGACGCTGCTCGTCGGCGATGAGCCCACGGGCGACCTCGACCGACAGTCCGCCACCGACATCATGCTGCTCCTGCAGCAGCTCAATCGCGATCACGGCAAGACCATCATCATGGTCACCCACGATCCGAAGGCAGCGGAGTATGCGCGGCGCACGCTGCATCTGGACAAGGGCACGCTCGTCGAGCGACCCGAGCTCATCGCTGCGTGAACCGACCAGATCCTCATCGGAGCATTGGCAATCGTGAAGTACTTCCAACTAATCTGGGCGGCGCTGTTCAGGCGTAAGACCCGGACGATATTCACCCTGCTGTCCGTGCTGGCCGCGTTCCTGCTGTTCGGCCTGCTCAACTCGGTGCACAGCGCCTTCACCGGCGCCTCGAACAGCGTGGCGGGCGCCAGTCGGCTTATCACCGTCTCGAAGATCAGTATGACCCTGTCACTGCCCAAGAGCCTCCACGAGCGGATTGCGGCACAGCCAGGGGTCGCTGAGGTCACCTACGCCAACTGGTTCGGCGGCATCTATCAGGATCCGAAGAACTTCTTCCCGAGCCAGGCGGTGGCCGACAATTTTCTCGATCTGTACCCGGAATGGGAGCTGCCCGCCGATCAACGCAAGGCCTTTCACGACATCCGCACGGGTGCCATCGTGGGTGCGAGCCTCGCGGAGAAGTACCACTGGAAAGTCGGTGACAAGATCCCCCTGCAGGCCACCATCTTTCCGCAGAAGGACGGCTCTAACACCTGGACGTTCGACCTGGTGGGCATCTACCACGTCACGGACCCCAACCTGCGCGGCCAGGAGAACAACTTCTATTTCAATTGGGCCTATCTTGACGAGGCGCGGCAGTTCGACAAGGGAACCGTCGGGTGGTATGTCGTAAAGCTGGCGGATCGCAACAATGCTGACCAAGTCGCCGGAGCGATTGACGCACTGTCCTTCGACTCAGATCACGAGACCAAGACCGAGAGCGAACAGGCCTTCACAGCCGCTTTCGCCGGTCAGTTCGGCGACATCGGCCTCATTGTCGGGGCCATCATCGGCGCGGTGTTCTTCACGCTGGTTCTTCTGACCGGCAATACGATGGCACAGGCGGTGCGTGAGCGCGTCCCGGAACTGGCCATCCTGAAGACACTGGGCTTCACCAATCGCAGCGTCCTCGCGCTGGTGCTCGCCGAGTCCGTCCTGCTGCTTGTGCTTGGGGGCGTGGCGGGCCTCGCGCTCGCAGGCGTGCTCGTCAACGCCCTGCGCACCTCTCTTCCCGCGATGGGACCCACCTCGCCCATGGTGCCCGTCGGAGCCGCCAGCTGGCTCCAGGGTCTGTGCCTGATGGTCCTCGTGGGGCTCATCGTCGGTGCGCTGCCGGCGGTGAGGGGAATGCGCCTGAAGATCGTCGACGCCTTGTCGGGCCGCTAAAACCACTGTGTAGGTGAGCGAATGAGCACTCTTAGAATCCTAAACAACAGCGCGGTGACCGCCACTGCGTTGATCGTTCCCGTAATCCTTTTGCTCGCCGCGCCGTGGTGGGTACTGGCCGCTGCGGTCGTCGCACTCGCCGCCTGGATGGCGCTGACCCGCGCGGGACATCAAACGGTGTCGATCGCGCGGGTCGGCATCGCCACCCTTGGGCAGCGACTGGGCTCCTCCTCCGTCGTAGTCGTCGGCATTGCCGGGGTCGTCGGCGTCCTGGTCGCCCTGCTTGCCATGGCGGCAGGGTTCGAGGCCACACTTGCGCAGACCGGCACGGACGATACGGCCATCGTCTTGCGCGCAGGGTCTCAGTCGGAGACCAATTCTATCGTCGACCACGCGTCCGCTCAGATCATCACGCAGGCCCCGCAGGTGCTCCGGACCGAGCACGGCCAGCCGCTTGCCTCCCCGGAGCTCGTGGTGGTCGCAACGCTTCCGAAGCGCAGTACCGGATTGGATGCCAACGTGGAGATTCGCGGGGTCGGGGAGGGTGCCTGGGACTTGCATCGGAGCATCAAGATCAACGAAGGCCGAAAGTTCAGCCCGGGACTGCGAGAGTTGATGGCCGGAAAGAGTGCTCACGAGCAGTTCAAGGGGCTCGATGTGGGTTCGACCTTGAAGCTCAATGGTCAGCTTTGGAACGTCGTCGGTATCTTCGACTCCGGGGATTCGCACAACTCCGAAGTGTGGGGCGATTCACCCGTCGTCGGGGCGACGTACCGCCGGGGGAGCAACACGAACTCGGTCGTGGTGCGCCTCACCGACGCCGGAGCGTTCGATGGCTTCAAGGCCGGACTCGCCAGCGACCCTAGGCTCAAAGTGGACGTGATGACCACCCGCGATTACTACAATCGCCAATCCGAAACGATGGGTCGGTTGATTCGCGTCGTGGGTACGACCATCGCCGTGATCATGGCGATCGGCGCCGTGTTCGGATCCCTCAACACGATGTACGCCGCAGTCTCCGCGCGTGCGCGTGAGATCGCGACCTTGCGCGCGATCGGGTTTCGCGGGGGCCCGGTAATCGTCTCCGTGCTGCTAGAAACCATGCTGCTCGCGCTGCTTGGAGGTGCTCTGGGCGCAACGCTGACCTGGGCGATCTTCGACAACTACACCGCCTCCACGCTCGGAATGAACTTCAGCCAGGTGGTGTTCTCTTTCCGCGTATCGCCCGTGCTGCTTTGGAGCGGACTCAAGTGGGCGCTTGCCATCGGCTTTATCGGTGGCGTGTTTCCGGCGATGCGTGCGGCTCGCATGTCGGTGACCGCGGGTTTGCGCGAGCTGTAGTCATGGAACCTAACCCCTCACTCACCCAAGGGTCGATCAGTCGCAGGCTTCTGCAGTTCGCGCTTCCGATCCTCATGGGCAACGTTCTGCAGAGTCTGAACGGCTCCGTCAATGCCATCTGGGTGGGCCGCTATCTGGGCGAAGCGGCGCTGACGGCGACGTCGAATGCCAACACCGTCATGTTCCTGCTGATTGCAGCGATGTCGGGAATCGCCATCGCCGCGACAATTTTGGTAGGGCAGTGCGTCGGCGCCAGCAATCTCCAGGAAGCCAAGCGGATCGTTGGCACGGGCGCGAGTTTCTTCGCAGTCGTCTCGGTGCTCATGGCGATCGCGGGCCTCGTAATGTGCGAACCGCTGCTGCGAGCGATGGGGACCCCGCCGGAGTCCCTGGACCTTGCGGTCGCCTACATGCGCGTGATCTTCCTCGCGCTCCCGTGCCTTTCCATGTTTACGTTTGCTATGTCGGTACTGCGGGGCGCGGGAGACCCCAGGACGCCGGTTAAGTTCATGCTGCTGTCCGTCGGCCTGGACATCGCACTGAACCCTCTCTTCATATTCGGTTTAGGACCCGTACCGCGAATGGGTATCGCCGGATCCGCTCTCGCGACCCTTGCCGCACAAATCGTTGGCCTCACGGCGTTAACATGGCATCTATACCGGCGACAGAACCCGCTGTGCATCCGCAAGAGCGAGCTCGGCCTGTTGCGGGTGGACTGGAATATCGCCAGGACGCTCATCAAGAAAGGCCTTCCGATGGGCGCACAGCTGCTCGTCTTCTCCGTGAGCGGCCTGCTGATGATCTCGCTCGTCGACCGGTTCGGCGTGAACACGACGGCCGCGTTCGGCGCCACGCTGCAGCTTTGGAATTACTTGCAGATGCCGGCAGTCGCCCTCGGCATGGCGGTATCAGCAATGGCCGCTCGGAACGTCGGGGCGAACAAGTGGGACCGCGTCGAGTCAGTGGCGCGTGTCGGGGTGCTCTATTGCCTGCTGTTGACCACCTGCGGGGTGATCCTGCTCGAGGTCCTGAACACCCGGCTGTTCACGCTCTTCCTGCCCTCGGGCGGCGAAGCGCTTCGGATCGCAAGTCACGTCAATCGGGTCGCCACCGGCTCCTGGGTGTTCTTCGGGATCACGCTCGTGCTGTTCGGTGTTGTGCGCGCAACCGGGGCGGTTGTGGTGCCGCTGTTCATCTCGGCGGTTTCACTGCTGGGAGTGCGCTTTCCCATTGCAAACGCGCTGCTCGGCCAGTATCACGCTGACGCCATCTGGTGGAGCTTTCCAGTTTCGTCGGCGCTTTCAGCCTTGCTAGCGGTGCTCTATTACAGGTACGGCGGGTGGCGCTTGATGAACGTCTTGGGGCAGCTCGAAGTGCCACAGAGGCGTGTTAACGACATTCCGCCGATTCTTACGGTCACGATCCGTAAGTAGCGGAGCTGCTCGGACCAGGGAAATGGCGCGCAAGGCTGATTTGGCAACGGCGACAAACGATTGATTCCGAGGCTGTTTCGAAAAGTTACCCTCCCGAATCGTTAGTTTTGGTCGAAACCCGTATACACCAGGATTAACCAAGCCGGACCGAAATAGCCGCAGTCCGGCGAGACGGTTTCGCGCCACCTATGCTGTGGTGCGCAGTTGGTAGAGATCTTGAAGCGCAGTAGACTTGAAGCCAGGTTAAGTCCGGAGGCGTAGGCACCGGGTGTCCCGTCGGACTGGGCGTCAAGTGTGAATCGGGTTGCATTTGTGGAGAGCGCGCCCGGACTTACATCCGTGTCACGAGTGAGCGTGCGCCGCGCATTAGCAATAGGCATCGCGGCGGTAGTGGTATCGCTTCCCGCATGCGCACCGCTTCCGCGCCGCGATCCGGTGCCGGAAGCAATGACCGAGCGGGCCATCATTCCCGGCATTCCCAACTGTCGCCTGTGGCTGGACCGCGACATCAAGCCGTACACAGACATGATCGTGCGGCGAATGGCACGCGAACGCGAGGCTGCGGTGCAAGCTGGCCTACGACCCGACGCGCTCCCACCCATTCAATTTCTTGCCATCTCTGGCGGCGGTGACGACGGTGCATTTGCGGCCGGCGTGCTGAGCGGGTGGACCGCAAGTGGGAACCGGCCGGAGTTTACGGCGGTCACGGGCATTAGTGCAGGAGCACTGATTGCACCGTTCGCGTACCTCGGCCCGAAATATGATGACGTCGTGCGGCATGTGGCGACGTCGCTGCGTCCCGGAGACGTGTTCCACCGGCGGAACATTGTCTCCGGGCTCCTGGGTGACGGTATTGCCGGCAGTGAGCCGCTGCGGCGCCTTATCGAAAAGTACGTTACGCCAGAGCTGCTCGAGGAGATTGCAACCGAGGAGGCGAAGGGACGAGCACTCGAAATCGGCACGACCGACCTCGATGCGGGTCGGCAGGTCATCTGGGATATGGGTGCTATCGCCGCGAGCAAAGCGCCAGGCGCTCTCGAGTTGTTCCGGAACATCATGATCGCATCGACCAGCATTCCGGGAGCGGTATCGCCGATCATGATCGACGTAGAGGTCGACGGCAGGCCCTACCAGGAAATGCACGTCGACGGCGGCGTTATTACGCAGCTGTTTACCTATCCGGCGCGCGCACTGCCGGACCTCGAAAAGGCTATCGGAATGAAGTTCAGCCGCGACATCCACGTTTACCTGATGCGGAACGGTCGCCTCGAGCCGGAATGGGCGCCGACACCGCGACGTACGCTCGGCATTGGGGAGCGCGCGATTAGCGCACTCGTACAGGCCGAGGGCGTCGGAGATGTACACCGCGTGTACCGGACCGCACTTCAGGACGGCGTAGATTTCAACTTAGCGTACATCGGATCAGATTTTCGGACGGCTGCTCATCCGATGTTTGATTCGGCCTATATGCAGGCGCTCTACGACTACGGCTACCGGCTTGCGGTCAGCGGCGCTGCCTGGCACAAGTCCCCGCCGGATGAGCCTATTCCGAGGCGATAGCCCCGCGCCGTCGGTCGAAACGAGGGTGACGCGGACCGGCTGCAATTCGGGAAGGTTGAGACTCCGCAGCCCACGCGGTCTCAGGGGGCAGCTCGTGACCACCTCTAACCCAATGATTCTAAAGGGGCTCTGTAGCGAGAAGATCCGGGTCCGCGGGGCGCAATGACGAGCTCAAATAGCAGCCTTGACAATTATTGCCTAAGCAGTATTATCGGCGCCGTGGACCAAGCCACAGGCTGAATGTGATGAAGGCAATTTACGACGTCAAGCGCTTCGAACCCCGCAAGTCTATCGGGTACCTGATGCACCGTGCTCGCTCTGAAATACTCGCGGCGCTCGATCGAGAGCTTGCGCAGCACACAGAGCTTGCGCCGCTCGAAGTAACAGCGGCGCAGTACATCATTCTGAACATGCTGATGGAGTGGGACACCGATTCAACCTCACACCTGTGCAAGGAGATGTCGTACGACCCGGGCGCGATGACGCGCATGGTCGATCGCCTGGAGGCGAAAGGTCTCCTTCAACGGCGCCGGTGCCCGAATGACCGGCGGCTCGTGAACCTCGAACTCACCGCTGCAGGGCGCGAGGCTGTGCCGAAGATGCGTGCGTGCTCGGTGACAGTGCTCAATCGATTCCTGCGTGGTTTCAGCGCGGATGAAGTGCGCCAGCTCGAGAGTTTTTTGATCCGTATCTACGAGAACAAATGAGTTTTTTGTCTAAATACTTGCCTAGGCTTTGATAGCTTGAGCAATGACTGGATTGGGCGACGAGACCCTGATGCGTGAGGAGCGCGACGTGAAGGCAGCCCTATTGTTTTGGACGAATCGAATCCGCGTGGCAGCGCTCGAGCTCGGTCCATATGCCGCCGCGGCGCTTGTGATCCCCGGCGGAAGCGTGATCGCCGCGTTGGTGTGGTTCTACCGGCACCGAAAGTCAGCGGAGGCGCGGTCATGAATCGCATCACGCGGATCGCCGCGCTCGTACTTGCGGCCTTGGTGACAGCGTGCGCGAGCATTCCGAAAGATCGGCCGATGGCCGTCCTGACGAACGTCGAGAGCCTTGCAGCGCAAGGCACGCTCGCCAATGCAGCAGTCACCCAAGACGCCTGGCCGGCGACGGAGTGGTGGAAGCAGCTGGGCGATTTGCAGCTCGACGAACTCATCAGCGAAGCGCTGATCGGAAGTCCGACGTTGCGCGTTGCAACGGCGCGCACGCGCGAGGCTCTCGCCCGCTCGGGTATCGCGTCCGCGGCTCGCTTCCCACAAGTGAATGGAAGCCTGACAAGCACCCGGGAGCGTTTCTCCGAGAATGGATTGCTGCCACCGCCCTTCGCGGGCACTTGGAGCACGCTCAGTGAGCTGGATGCCACGCTGTCGTGGGAGCTCGACCTCTGGGGCAAGAACCGCAACGCTGAGGTGACTGCGCTGGATGAAGCCCACGCGACGGCGATCGACGCCTACGCCGCACGCCTCGCATTGTCGACGAGCATCGCGCACGCCTATATCCAGCTTGAGCGCGCGTACCTTCAGCTGGACGTCGCGGAAGCGACGCTGAGGCAGCGCGACGCGATTTTCACCCTCACGCGTGACCGGAACGCGGCCGGTATCGACTCGCGCCTCGAGCTCAAGCAGGCCGAATCCGCGCTGCCCGCGGCCCGTGAACAGGTCGTGGCGCTGCAGGAGGTCATTCAGCTCACGCGTAATCAGTTGGCCGCGCTCCTGGGTCAGGGTCCGGACCGCGGTGCCGCGATCGTAAGGCCCGACGCACATGCGTTGGCGGCAGTCGCAATCCCGTCACGCCTGCCTGCCGACTTGCTCGGCCGGCGCCCTGACATCGTCGCGCAACGCTGGCGCATCGAGGCCGCCCGCCACGATGTCAACGGCGCGAAGGCCGACTTCTACCCAAACATCAATCTGTCCGCCATTGTCGGTTTTCAGAATCTGGGTCCCGGAACCCTCCTGACCGCGGCCAATCGCGAAATCGGTGCCGGTCCGGCGCTCAGCCTGCCGATTTTCGACGCCGGGCGTCGGCGCGCGAATCTCGCCGCGAAGGATGCCGGCTACGACGTCGCCGTCGAGCAGTACAACCAGGCCCTCGCCGACGCGCTGCGCGATGTCGCCGACCAACTCGTCTCGTTCCGCAGCGTCGATGCGCAGCGAATTGAACAGCAACAAGCGATGGCCACGGCCCAGGACGCCTACGACCTCGCGGTTCTCCGCTATCGCGAGGGTGTCGGCAACTACCTGCAGGTTCTGACGACCGAGACTGAGTTGCTCGCACAGCGCAGTCTCGAGGTCGAGCTGCGCGCCCGCTCGCTGGACCTCTCCGTCGGATTGCTGCGCGCCCTCGGCGGCGGCTTCGATGACCGGGCAACGGCGCCTGCGCCGCGACGCGGAACCTGAGTCCTCACAAAAGTTTTTGTGGAGAAAATCGCTATGAACGAATTAAGCACTCCTGCCGTCGAACCGGCCACCAACACTCGCCGCCAGCGTTGGCTCCTCGTCGTTGCCGGGTCGGTCGCAGCCGTTGGCATCGCCTATAGTGCGTACTGGGCACTTAACCTTCGGTACCGCCAGTCGACCAACGACGCGTACGTCAGCGGCAACGTCGTGCAAATCACTCCGCAGATCTCCGGCACGGTCGTCGCGATTCGCGCTGACGACACGCAATATGTCAGCGCCCGGCAGCCGCTAGTGCAACTCGACGAGGCAGATGCGCACGTCGCGCTCGATGAGGCGGAGGCACAGCTCGCGAAGACCGTCCGGGAGGTTCGCAATCTGTACGCGACCTCCGCGCAGTTGCAGGCAGCGGTTCAGGTCCGTGAGTCCGATCTCGCGACCGCCACCCAGGATCTCGCCCGGCGCGAACGGCTGGGCAGCTCCGGCGCCATTTCGAGCGAGGAGTTGCAGCACGCCCGCGATACGCTGAACAGCGTTCGGGCGGCCCTTTCATCGGCACAGCAGGAACTCGCCGCCCACCGCGCCCGCGTCGACGGGACGACTCTCGAGCGACACCCGGACGTCCTGAACGCAGCGGCGGCTGTCCGTAGCGCGTATCTGACGTTTGCCCGCACGCAGCTGCCGGCCCCCGTTTCGGGCTACGTTGCCAAACGCAGCGTGCAGCTCGGCCAGCGCGTCAACCCGGGGACGCCGCTGATGGCGATCGTACCGCTCGACCAAGTCTGGGTTGACGCGAACTTCAAAGAGGCCGAGCTCGCCGCAATGCGTGTCGGTCAGCCTGTGACGCTGACCGCGGATCTCTACGGGCGCAGCGTCCACTACCACGGGACGGTTGCCGGCTTCGGTGCCGGGACTGGTTCTGCGTTTGCACTCTTGCCAGCGCAGAACGCCACCGGTAACTGGATCAAGATCGTGCAGCGAGTCCCGGTCCGTATCGCACTCGACCCGAGGGAGCTCGCCGCACATCCGCTGCAGATCGGCCTGTCGATGACCGCGGAAGTCGATACCCACGATCGAAGCGGTCCGCGCCTTTCGCAACTAGCCCAGTCGGCGCCAGCCTACGAGACCGGCGTATTCCATGCGAATGATTCGCTGGCGGACGCCCGCGTTGCGGCCATCATCGTCGCCAACGAGCCCGCCGTTGTGCGCGATGCGGCAGCCCGGCTCGCGCCCCGTGCGCCAGCCGCCGCGAAGCCTGTTCGCCTTGCGCGCGTTGGACAGACGGCGGCCGCCGGCGCCCCTCCATTGTAATAGACGCCCGCGACGGGACCTTGACCATGGCCATCACCTCCGCTGACACGCAAGATTCGCTGCCAACCGATACGACCGCGATCGAGCCGCTGCAGGGCCGCGCATTGTTGATTGGGACAGTAGCGCTGTCATTGGCGACGTTCATGAACGTGCTCGATACGTCGATCGCCAACGTCTCGCTGCCCTCGATCGCCGGCGATCTCGGTGTCTCCACCGACCAGGGTACCTGGGTGATTACGTCGTTCGGCGTAGCAAACGCGATCTCGTTGCCGCTGACCGGATGGCTGACGCGCCGGTTCGGCCAGGTGAAGCTCTTCACTGCGTCGGTGGCTCTTTTCGTCCTCGCATCGATGCTCTGCGCGCTCGCTCCCTCAATCGGACTGCTGATCCTGTTTCGCGTCGTGCAAGGGGCAGTCGCCGGACCCATGATCCCGCTGTCGCAGTCGCTGCTCTTGTCGAGCTACCCGAAGGCGAAGGCCGGCATGGCGCTCGCGATGTGGGCCATTACGACGCTCGTCGCACCAGTCGTCGGACCGTTGCTCGGCGGTTGGATTACGGACAATATCTCCTGGCCGTGGATCTTCTATATCAACGTCCCGGTCGGAGTAGTGGCCGGGGCCGCAACCTGGATGATCTATCGTAAGCGCGAGACTGCAACGGAGAAGGTTCCGATTGACAAAGTCGGGTTGGCGCTGCTGGTCGTCTGGGTCGGGGCGCTGCAGGTGCTGCTCGACCGAGGCAAGGATCTCGACTGGTTTCAGTCCGGCCAGGTCGTGACGCTTGCGCTCGTTGCCGCCGTAGGCCTTGCGTTCTTCCTCGTGTGGGAGCTCACCGACAAGCATCCAATCGTCGATCTGAGCCTTTTCGCTCGGCGCAACTTCTGGACCAGCTCGCTCTCGATGTCGCTCGCCTACGGGACGTTCTTCGGCAACGTCGTGCTCCTGCCGTTGTGGTTGCAGCAGTACATGGGGTACACGGCAACGCTCGCGGGCGTCGCACTCGCACCGGTCGGGCTGCTCGCCATCCTGTTGACACCCGTGGTTGGCCGGATATCGGGTCGCATCGACCCGCGCGTGTTAGTGACAGCCTCGTTCCTGATTTTCGCGCTGGCGCTCCTGATGCGCTCGCACTTCAACACCGATGCCACGATCTGGACGGTGCTCGTCCCGACGATCGTCCAGGGCGCCGCGATGGCGTGCTTCTTCGTGCCGCTCGTAAGTCTCGCGCTCTCCGGCCTGCCACCGAACCGTGTTCCGGCCGCGTCGGGGCTGTTCAATTTCGCGCGCATCACGGCCGGGTCTTTCGGAACCTCTATCGTCACGACCCTGTGGGACCGTCGCGCGACCGTCCACCATGCCCAGTTGGCCGAACACTTCGACTCCATTGGCACCGCATCGAACCAGGCGTTAGCAAATCTGAGCGGCGGCGTCGTGGGCACGGACCAGGGCTACGAAGTCCTCAATCGCGCGATTGACCAGCAAGCGTTCATGTTGTCGGCCAATGACATCTTCTACACCTCGGCTGCGTTGTTCGTGGCACTGATCCTCGTGATCTGGTTGGCGCGTCCATCGCGAGAGGGCGGGGTAGCCGCGACCGAAGCCTCCGCCGGAGCGCATTAGAGGGGCCTCATTCGAGCCGCGCACGTTCCTGGATGGTTCGAGCTAAGTCACGTTAATCAGGCGTCTACGCCTGAAGCTATATTACTCGCCGGGTGCCTGTTCGGTGTCGCCACACATCGTCGCTCGCGAGGCCGGGATTGAATTGCAACTCGAGAAGGTGGATCTCAAAGCTAAGACCATATCGAGCGGAGGCGATTACCTAACCATCAATCCGAAAGGATATGTACCAGCGCTGCAGCTGGACGACGGTGAGATTCTCACGGAAGGGCCCGCCATCGTTCAGTATCTCGCCGACCGGAAACCTGCGTCAGGGCTCGCTCCGCCTGCCGGAACGATGGCTCGATACAGGCTCCAGGAAATGCTGGAGCACATCAACTCGGAGATCAACAAGAGCTACAGTCCGCTCTTCCATCCGGCGACGTTCGCAACGGTGCGTGAAGAAAAGGTCGCTCAGCTGCACCAGCGGTACGGCCTTCTCGAGCGGCAACTTGCTCGCCACGAGTTCCTGATTGGCGACCGGTTTTCTGCGGCCGATGCGTACCTGTTTACCGTGACTCGGTAGGCGGCACTGCTGAAGCTCGACCTGTCGAGTTTTCCAAATATCGGTGCCTTCCAACAGCGCGTTGCGGGAATTCTCCGCGCGTGCCAGTGGCAACGATCGAAATGCGGAGCTGGTTGGCGAGATACGTGATGGCGTTCAGTCCGGCTCGGTGTTTGGAGGCCGTGTATGACAGCAGGTGCTGAATCTCATCGATTACCTGCATCCAAGCGATGCGTTGCTGCACCGCAGCGTATGAAAGGGACTTCCCCTGCTCGGAGCGGCACGGCAGTGCCACGATCGAGGTGTGTGTCACTCGATCAGTAACCGAGAGGGGAAGTCATGAACGAGGTTACGACTGTCGGCATTGATCTGGCAAAGAGTGTGTTCGCGGTTCACGCGGTAGGCGAGGACGGACGAGTTCTGCTGCGGCGAATGATCAGCCGCGCGCGGTTAGTCGAGACGATCGCCAACCTGCCACCCAGCGTGATCGGCATGGAGGCCTGCTCTGGATCGCATGAATGGGCGCGGCGGTTCCAGTCGCTCGGCCATACGGTTCGATTAATGGCGCCGGCATTCGTGGCGCCGTATCGGAAGAGCGGCAAGAACGATGGCAACGATGCGGAAGCGATCTGCGAGGCGGTCAGGCGACCCACGATGCGATTCGTTCCGATCAAGACGGCAGACCAGCAAGCGGTGCTCACGTTACATCGTGTCCGGCAGGGCTTCGTCGCCGAGCGGACGGCGGTGATCAACCGCCTGCGCGGCCTGCTCATCGAGTTCGGTGTGACGCTGCCGCAGGGTGCCGACCGCGTGCGGCGCGGGCTGCACAGCTTGACGGAGCGGCTGCCGGGCCTGGCGGCGAGGGCGCTGAATGATCTGGGTGCACACTTGCGAGTCCTGGATGAACGAGTTGCCGAATACGATCGCGAGCTCAAGCGTCTCGCGAAAGGGGATGCCGATGCATGCCGATTGCAGACGATTCCGGGCCCCGTGACTGCGTCGGCAATTGTGGCCTCGGTCGGTCATGCGAGCGAATTTCGCAACGGCCGGCAGTTCGCCGCCTGGCTCGGCTTAACGCCGCGGCAGTGGTCCTCGGGAGGCAAGATGCGATTAGGGCGGATCACCAAACGCGGCGATGCCTATCTGCGAATGCTGCTGGTGCTTGGAGCGCGGGCGTTGTTACGCCGCGCTGCAGCACGCAGCGATCGATTGTCGCGTTGGGCGCTGGCAGTGCGGGCGCGACGTGGCTACCACCGCGCACTGACTGCGATCGCTGCGAAGAACGCCCGCATTTTGTGGGTGGTGCTCGCTAAGGGCGAGCGCTTCAGGGCGTTGCCGGCCTGAACTATCGAGCGGAGACTACTCAGACATCAATCCACGAGCTGCGATCAAACCATCAATGAGTTCACGGTCAGACCGGCGTTCGGAGAGCCTGTTGCGAAGTAGGGCCGCCCATGGGCCGAGTAGCGTATGAGGCCCGAACGCGCGGCTTTCATTGGGGCCCGAGCGCAACGTCGCTCAATATAGAGGCCGGTTGTAGTACCGCAGTCTGATACTTGAACGCAGGAGATGAGGAGCAAGCAGCTGGACCGAGCAGGGGAGTCCTTGTAGTACTTCGCATAATA
>Ga0181521_10000871_pt1 | contig 37446 bp, 29 predicted proteins | sample PEATcosm2014_Bin_32_FD_119764 | JGI IMG/M metagenome (GOLD analysis project Ga0181521, IMG submission 119764) | Peatland microbial communities from MTU Mesocosm Facility, Houghton, MI, USA - PEATcosm2014_Bin02_60_metaG | ecosystem: Environmental > Terrestrial > Soil > Wetlands > Peat | place...
CACCCCTCCATCTCCGAGACGATCGACTGGGCCCGGACGCTCGTGCTGCTCGGGATCGAGGCCGTCGACGCCGACACGGCGCGCTCCACTCTGCACGTGCTGTTGAAGCACCAGTCCGACATCGAGGTCGCGGCAAAGGAACTCGCGGTCGCGCCCGGGTACTGACCGCCGACGCCTGAACGGACAGAACGCCCGTGCTTGACGTCCTCACCGGGTTCGTGGCGGAGCTGCGCCGCGCCGGGCTGCCCGTGTCGGTGGCCGAGGAGGCCGACGCGGCCGAGGCCGTCTGCCACCTGCCGCTCGAGGACCGACAAGCGGTGAAGTTCGCCCTCGCCGCGACCCTCGTGAAATCAGCGAACCACTGGCGGGCTTTCGACACCGCCTTCGAGATCTACTTCTCGATGCGAGGCCCGCAATTCTCGGTCAGCGAGGATGACGGTTCTGCCGAGGCGCGCCTCGGGCCCGCCGCGGGGGAGGGTGAGGGCCGCGCGCCTTCGCAAGCCGGCCGCCCGGAGCCGGTCACGCCCGAGGAGATCGCGGCGATGCTGTTCAAAGCCCTCCGGGACGGCGATCAGGTCCTGCTCGGCGCCGTTGCCCGGCTCGCGGTGGCGCGCTTTGCCGCGATTGAGGCGGGGCGTCCCGTCGGGGGCACCTACTACCTGTACAGGACGTTGCGGAATCTCGACCTCGACAGCGTGCTCGCCCGGCTCGTGGCCGAGGCACGCGCGCTGGCGGGCGACGGGGGCGGCCCCTCCGGCGCCATGGAGGAGGAGGCCCCAGGGGGACCGGTGCTGCGAGGCCGGCGCCCGGGCCGCCTGACCGCCTTGGAGGAGCGGCTGCTCGAAGACGAGTACCGGGCGCGCGTGGACGAGCTCAAGAAGGAGATCGAAGCCGAGATAAGGCGCCGGCTGGTCGCCGACCGGGGAGCCGAGGCGCTGGCCCGGAGCGTGCGCAGGCCCCTGCCGGAGGACGTCGAGTTCATGCACGCCACGCGCGACGAGCTCGAGTCGATGCGCAAGGCGATCCAGCCCCTCACCCGCAAGCTGGCCACCCGGCTTGCCCGCAAACGCCGTCACCTGCGCAAAGGACCCTTGGACTTCCGCTCGACCATGCGCCACTCCCTCTCCTCCGGGGGCGTGCCGGCCGAGCCGCGCTTCAAGCATCCCAAACAGTCCAAGCCCGAGATCTGGGTGATCGCAGACATCTCCGGCTCGGTGGCGGCGTTCGCCCGCTTTACGCTCCATCTCGTTTACGCGATCGCATCCCAGTTCTCCAAGGTGCGCAGCTTCGTGTTCATCGACGGCATCGACGAGGTGACCGGGATCTTCGACCGATCCGACACCGTGACCGAGGCGGTGCACCGCGTCAACCTCGAGGCGGACGTGGTCTGGGTGGACGGGCACTCCGACTATGGGCACGCCCTCACCGTCTTCTACGAACGGTGGGGCCATGAGATCGGGCCGAAGGCGAGCATCCTCCTGCTCGGCGACGCCCGGAACAACTATCACGCCTCCCAGGCCTGGGTCGTCCGCGAGCTTCGCAACCGGGCGCGCCGAGTGTTCTGGTTGAACCCCGAGCCCCGTTCGTACTGGGGGAGCGGTGACTCGATCCTCGAGCAGTACGCCCAGTACTGCGACGCCGCCTACGAGTGCCGGAACCTGCGCCAGCTGCAGGCTTTCGTCGAGCACCTGGTGTGACGCGGACGCCCCGCGAGGCGCCCTGGTGGTGAGACCAGCCGGTATTGTTCGTGCCATGGCGACCGCCTTCGCGGGGCAGTTCGCGCCCGAAAGGCGGGTTGCGCCCGGCACCCGGCTCGTCATGATCCGCCACGGCGAGGCCGTGAGCAACGCCGAGGACCTCGTCGGGGGGCATCTCGGTTGCCGGGGGCTCACCGAGCGGGGCCGGCTGCAGGTCCGCGCCCTCGCCGGCCGCCTCGAGCGCACGGGCGAGCTCGACGGTGCCGCGGCGCTGTACTCGAGCGTGCTCCGGCGCGCCGTGGAGACGGCGGAGATCCTGCTGCCCGCCCTCGGGGAGGTGACCTATGAGGCAAGGTGCGCGCTCTGCGAGCGGCACCCGGGCGAGGCGGACGGGCTCACATGGAGCGAATTCGACGAGCGCTACGGGCGTCTGTTGCCGGGGGACGATCCCGAACGGCCGCTCTCGCCGGGCGGGGAAAGCTGGATCGAGCTCCTCGACAGGGCCGAGGACGCCCTGTACAGCCTCGCCGAGGCGCATCCGGGCGAGCTCGTGGTCGTGTCGGGCCACGGAGGCATCATCGAGGCTTCCCTCGTGCGGTTCCTCGACCTGCCTTCGTACGGGCGCCTGGTGCGGCTGTTTCCGGACAACGCGTCGATGACCGAGTGGGCCTTCACGGGGTCCCGGTGGTGGCTCGTCCGGTTCAACGACGCGGCCCACCTCGATCCGCGCCGGCCGGCTGAGCCGCGTGGACTGCGGATCGCCGCCCCCCTGTGGGTCCGCCGGGAGGAGCCGGACAGCGGCCCGCGCCCAAGACGCGGATCGCGGCCGGCTCAGCAGGCGTAGTCCGGGTCGAAGGGGTAGTCGTTCGGTCCGGGCGTCTCCTGCAACAGCCATGTTTCGCCGCCGGCAAAGGCGTACCTCGCGCCGCAGTACGGTGCGAGGTACGCAGGCGGGTCGTAGCCGTAGCTCGACGGGTAAGGCGGTGAGGTCCAGTAGGCGCCGGCCACCCAGATGGGGATCTGCGGGCCGGGCGGCACATAGCCGCCTGTGATCCCCTGCCACTGCACCGCAGTCGAGTAGATCCCGGCAGTGATCTTCAAAGAGTGCAGGTAGTCGAGCGCACCCTGGATCGTGAGCGAATTCAGCGCCTGGTTGCAGGACCAGTACTGGCCGCAGAGGTCGTTCTCGACGTCGAGCCACCACACCGGCGACGCGGCGCCTTGCGAGCTCGCGTACTGCACGGCCTCCAAGGCGGCGTTGTAGCCGTAGTTGTAGGCGAGGCAGGCGGGCTGGCTCGCCGCGGCGACGGCGGAGCACGTGCCGGCCGGGCCCTGCTGGTCGGTCGTGTCCGACGCCGACGGGGAGTTGAGGAACATGTAGAGCTCGTAGGGTGCGCCGTCGGTCCCGACCGAACTCGCCGCCCATTTGACCTCCGCCTCGAGGCAGAGGTTGTCATCGCCCACAGCCCACCCGTCGACGCCGACGACCGCGACGGTGTAGCTGAGGGTGCCGGACGGATACGACGGCGGGCCGGGGAGAGCGGCCGTCTCGGTCGAGCCGGGCCCGGCGCACTGGGGCCAGTTGATGTCGTAGCCGAAGCTGCCACTCGGATATCTGAGCGGGGAGACCGTCTCGACCGGCATGGCGGCGATGGAGGTGACCGGCGAGGTCGCGAGCGGGCCCGTGAGCGTGCCGTGGACAGCCGCAGTGCCGAAGCTGAGGACGGTCCCGTTCTCTTCCGCCATCCAGTCGCCGGTGCCGTCGGGGGTGACCGCGAGGCCGACGATGGGCGAGGCGGTCCTCACAGGCGCGAACCGGGCGAGGTGGCGCGCGTCACCAAAGCCGAACACCGTCCCGTTGGCGTCGGCGAGCCAGTACCCGCCGTCGTCGGGCGTCGCCGCCATGGCGACGACGGGCAGCCCGGCGGTGACGGCGTTCACCGAACCGTAGAACCTGGCGTCGCCGAAGCTGAAGACGCCCCCGGTGCTGCAGGCGATCCAGTACCCCTGCCCGTCAGTGGTGGCCACCAGCGAGATGACGTGCCCCGAGGCGGGGCACGTGGTCGATCCATGGTTCCGCGCGTCACCGAAGGCGATCACACCGCCGGAAGAAGTGACGAGCCAGTACCCGCCGCCGTCCGGAGTTGTGGCGGCGGCCGCGACGGGGTCCCGCCGCACTTTGCCCCCCGCCCCGCCCTCGTACTCGGCGTCCCCGAAGGCGTAGACGCTGCCGTCGGCGCCAATCAGCCAGTAACCCTTGCGATCGGGCGTGGAGACGAGGGCGACGATGGGAGCGACGAGGTGCTTGCCGAAGGCCGAGCCGTAATAGGCGGCCCTGCCGACGGCGGCCACTCTTCCGTTTGCCTCCGCCAGGTCGTAGGCGAGGGTGTCCGGCGTCGGCATCAGTATGGCGGTGATCGAGGTGACCGGCGAGGCGGCCGGCACAGCGGTGAGCGAGCCGTGGGCGGTCGCTGTGCCGAGATGGACGACCGTGCCGTTCTCCTCTGCTATCCATGCCCCTGTGCCTTCGGGCGTGACGGTGAATCCGACGACCGGAGACCTGGCACTCGCCGGGGACGGCGGTCCGAGCTGCTGTGCGTCGCCGAAGCTGAACACGGTGCGGTCCGCGGCGAGGAGCCAGTACCCGCCGCCGTCCGGCGTCGCCGCCATCGCGACGATCGGGAGCCCTGCGACGTCCGGCCCCCCGTACAGCTGGGCGTCCCCGAAGGCGAACACGCCCCCGGAGCTGAGCGTGATCCAGTACCCCCCGCCGTCCTTCGTGGCCACTATCGACACGACGTGCGCCCCGCTCGTCGGCGAGAGCGAGCCGTAGTTGACGGCGTCGCCGAAGACCAGCACTGCGCCGGACGAGGTGACCAGCCAATAGCCGGCGCCGTCCGGCGTCGCGGCGGCGGCAACGACCGGGTCCGGCCTCACCTTGCCCCCGGCGCTGCCCTCGTAGAGGGCGTCCCCGAACGGGTAAACGCTCCCGTCGGCGCCGACGAGCCAGTAACCCTTGCGGTCGGGCGTGGAGACCAGGGCGACAATGGGTGCGACGAGCGCCAAGCCGTAGGCGGAGCCGTAGTAGGCGGCTCCCCCGAGTGCCTCCACCTTGCCGTTTGCCTCCGCCAGGTCGTAGGCGACGTCGCTCGGAGGCGGCACCACGACCGCGGCGATAGAGGTCACGGGGGAGGTGGCCACCAAGTCGGCGAGCGAGCCGTGGGCGGCGGCCGTGCCGAGGTTCACGACGGAGCCGTTCTCCTCCGCCAGCCAAGCTCCTTCGCGGTCAGGGGTGACGCTGAAGCCCACGACGGGAGATGGGAAGTGCGCCGGGGATGTCGGTGTGAGGTGGGGCGCGTCGCCGAAGCTGAACACGGCGCCGTCCGCGTCAGCGAGCCAGTACCCGCCGCCGTCCTGCGTCGCCGCGATCGCGACGATGCCGAGTCCGGGCGTGCCGGCCTTAGCGGAACCGTGGAAGACCGCGTCACCGAAGTTGAAGACTCCGCCGGTGTTGCAGGCGATCCAGTATCCCTTCCCGTCGGGCGTGGCCACGATCCCGACGACGTGGGCCCTTATCGGCGTCGTGATCGAGCCGTAGCTCACGGCGTCGCCGAAGGCCATCACCTTGCCGGACGAGGTGACGAGCCAGTAGCCGTCGCCGTCCGGGGTCGCGGCGGCGGCGACGACGGGGTCCGCCCGCACGCTGCCCCCGGCGCCGCCCTCGTTGCGGGCGTCCCCGAACGGGTAGACGCTGGCGTCGGCGCCGATCAGCCAGTAACCCTTCAGGTCGGGCGTGGCGATGATGGCGACGATGGGAGCGGTGAGGTTCGTGCCGTAGGCGGAGCCGTAGTAGGCGGCTCCGCCGAGTGACTCCACCTCGCCGTTGGCCTCCGCCAGGTCGTAGGCGATCTCGGGCGTCACGGCCAGCGGCATGCTCCCGCCCGGTTTGGAGACGCGCGACGGCGTGGCGGCGGCACCACCTGCGGCGAAGCACGCGCCGGTGCCGAGGCCGAGCGCGAAGACGAGCGCTGCGACAGGGATCATCGCGAGACGGCTCGGTCGGCGCCGTCTACTCATGATCGATGTCACTGCCATGGCACCTCATGGTCCGGCGTCCCCGTTGCTTCGAGGCGGGCCCTGCGTTGCCGGCGATCTGCCGCCTGGCCCGGGAGAGCGATGTGGTCATTCGGTAGCGGATGCGAACGCTAAGAGTGGATTCTAGACCACTCCTGGTCACGAATACTAAACTTTGGTCACTCTCTCATCGCTGACACCACTGCTACCAGGGCAGGGCCTCAGCCGCGCAGGAGCTCGGCCACGCGGAAGGCGAGGTCGGTGGACTGCCGAGCGTTCAGGCGCGGGTCGCAGGTGGTCGTGTACCGCAAGGGCAACTGGGCCTCGCGGATGTGCTCGATCCCGCCCAGGCACTCCGTGACGTCGTCACCGGTCAGCTCGATGTGCACCCCGCCCGGCCAGGTCCCCTCGGCCTTGTGCACTGCGAAGAACCCTTGGATCTCCCCTAGCACGTCATCGAAGTGGCGTGTCTTGTGGCCGGACTCGCTGGCGAAGGTGTTGCCGTGCATCGGGTCGCACGCCCAGGCCACCGGGTGGCCGGCGGTCTTGACGGCGCGAATAAGCGGCGGGAGGGCGCGCTTGACCTTGTCGACACCCATCCGGGTCACGAAGGTGAGCCTGCCCGGCACGCGGTCCGGGTTCAGCCGCTCGCAGAGCGCTACCGCCTCCGACGGGGTCGCGCCCGGCCCGAGCTTGACTTCGACCGGGTTCCCGATCCCCGACGCGAACTCGACATGAGCCCCGTCGATGGCGCGCGTGCGTTCCCCGATCCAGACGAGATGGGCGGAGCAGTCGTACCAGCCGCCGGTGAGCGAGTCCCTGCGGGTGAGCGCCTCCTCGTACTCGAGCAGCAGTGCCTCGTGGCTCGTGAAAAGGTCGACCTGGTGTATGGGCGAGTCGACCGAGAGATCGACGCCGCAGGCGTTCATGAACCGGAGCGCTCTGTCGATCTCTTCCGCAATCGCCTCGAAACGCTGTCCCTCGGCACTCGTCGCGAGGAACTCGAGGTTCCACAGATGCACCTGCGACAGGTCGGCGAAGCCGCCCTTGGTGAAAGCACGCAGCAGGTTCAAGGTGGAGGCCGACTGGTGGTAGGCGGCGAGCATGCGCCGGGGGTCGGGCATCCGCGCCGACGCGCTCGGCGTGTCACCGTTGATGATGTGGCCCCGGAACGCGGGCAGCTCGACTCCGCCGACGAGCTCGGTCGCCGAGGAGCGCGGCTTGGCGAACTGTCCGGCGATGCGCCCCACTTTCACGACCGGCACGCCCGAGCCGTAGGTGAGCACGACCGCCATCTGCAAGATGACCTTCAGCTTGTCGCGTATCGAGTCGGCCGAGAAGTCGTCGAAGGACTCGGCGCAGTCACCGGCCTGGAGGAGGAACGCCTTGCCGGCGGCGACCTCTCCGAGAGCACGGGTGAGCCGACGCGCCTCACCGGCGAACACGAGCGGTGGCAGCTTCGCGAGCTGGGCAAGGACCTCCGCATGGGCCGCGCGGTCCGGCCAAGGCGGCTGCTGGGCGGCGGGGCGCGTGTGCCACGAGGTCGGGTGCCATCCCGCTTGAGGCGTCGCTACCGGCGTTGCCGGGACGGCGTCGCCGAAGAGCCCCTGTTGCACAGAATCCGATGTGCTCGCCACCTCACCAGAGTAGGCAGCGGCGAGCTCGCGGACTGACAGCAGCCCGGGACGGCTCCGAGCGGTCGCTACGCTTCGTTCGTGGGCGGCCTCAGGCGACTCGGGATTCTCGGGGGGACCTTTGACCCCGTACACGTCGGTCACCTCGTGGCGGCCGTGAACGCAAGACATGAGCTCGACCTCGACCGGGTCCTGCTCGTCGTGGCGAACGAGCCCTGGCAGAAGGTGGGCAACCGCCCTGTCACGCCTGCCGCCGACCGCTTGGCACTGGTGGAGGCTGCCGTCGAAGGAGTCGAAGGCCTGGAGGCGAGTGGCATGGAGATCGAGCGCGGCGGTCCGTCCTACACCGCCGATACGGTCGCCGAACTTGAGGCGCGGTGGCCCGGCACCGAGCTCAACCTGATCGTCGGCGCCGATGCTGCCGCGGGGCTCGGGGGCTGGGAGCGGATCGACGAGGTTCGGTCCAAGGTCGTGCTGGTGGTGGTCAACCGGCCCGGCACGACGATCGACGCCTCGGGACCGGACAGCCCTTTGGAAGGTTGGGACGTCCGCATGGTCGAGGTACCGGCACTGGAGATATCGAGCACCGACCTGCGCGACCGAGTTGCCGCGGGGCGCCCCCTGGATTTCCTTGTTCCCATGCCAGCCATCCGCGTCGTGCGCCAACGCGGCCTGTACCCTGTTCCCAGATGAGTCGCCACGGGACGTTCCGGTTCGCACCGACAGATGCGTCCGGTCCTGTGCGACGTGCAGGACCGGTCCGCTTCGGTCGGCTCGAGCAAAGGGCCGTCCGGTAGCGTTGAGCGCTGACTTCGTGTTTGTCGCGGCTGACGCCGCTTCGTCCAAGACCATTGATCCGACCGTCGTGCTCGACGTCGGTGACCTGCTCGGCATCACGGACCATTTCGTCATCACGAGCGGGAGCAACGTGCGTCAGGTCCGCACGATCGCCGAGGAGATCGAGCGGCGCGTCAAGGCACAGGGGGGCGGCCCGCCCCGCTACATAGAGGGCCGGGACGATGCCCGCTGGGTGTTGTTGGACTACGGAGACTTCGTGGTGCACGTGTTCTTGGACGAGGCGAGGCGTTACTACGACCTGGAGCGGCTCTGGTCCGATGCACCGCGCGTGGATCAACCCGGCCCGAAGGCTCGTCGCGTCGGGGTCGAGACCTAAGGTTCCCCCGGACCTTCGGGAACGCCCGTGGCCGGTGCCGGTCGGACGGGCGAGCCGTCTGCCCGTCTTGGGGGCCGAAAAGGGCTTGTGGCGTTGCCGGGCCAGTACAAGAGGTCGACGTCCTCTTGATCGCATTAGGTCGCGTCCGAGATTCCCGCACCGCCGGCCGAGGGTCGGGGATGATCCGGGCCGTTCGCCTCCACGGCGCGATGCAGCCGTCGCGAGCGGGGACGGGCGGGGCGCGCTCGTGTCACGGGACGAGTTGGGCATAGTCGGACCGGGACACGACAAAGCTTGTCGCGAAAGATCCATTGCCGACAACCGGCAAGATGATGGCGCCGTCGTACTCGAACAACACGCCGTGGACCTGCGGGAGGGACGTCACGGTGTAGACGATCTGCGCGAACTCGTAGGTCGCTTGACCGGGTCGCGGAGACCCGAAACTGGAGTCGAGCACCACCGTCAGGTTGCCCCCCGTGGCGGCGCCTGCGACGAGGTTGGCCGAGGATGGGATCGCGCTTTGGATCCCCTGGTCCAATTCCGTCGGCGACGGCCCCGCCTCGAGGGCGTCGAGCATTTCTTGGGGAGTCGGTGGCGGGCGCAGGTAGCGGATTCGCGCCACCAGCTGGGCGTCAGGTCCGAGAAGGTAGATCTCTTCCGGGATGGAGCCGAGGATCCTCGAGACGCTCGGGACAGTGGCATTCGGCTCGCTCAGGGCGAGGGGCATCTCGTCGGCCGGCATCGCCTGGGGGGAGCTGTTGATGGGGAGCCCGCAACCCGCGACGGCTGTCATGACCAATGCCAGGCACCCTGACGCGACGAGCCGGCGGAGTCTCATGCCATGACCTCGCTCCAGGCCGGGAGCTCGACCACGAAACGCGAGCCCCCTCCGGTACGGTCCTCGACCCAGACCCGACCACCATGTTGTTTCACGTGCTGCGCGACGATCGCCAGCCCGAGGCCGGTGCCGTCGCCAAGGCCGCGGCGCCGGCCGCTGGTGCCACGTGAGAACCGCTCGAAGATCCGGTCCCGCTCCTCGGGGGCGATGCCCGGTCCGGCATCCTCGACGAGGAAACGAACCCAGTTGCCGTGCTCCTCGATGGCGAGCAGCGTCACGCCTCCGGCATAGCGTTGCGCGTTTTCGAACAGGTTGGCGAAGATCCGTTCGAAACGGCGCTTGTCCACGAGGATGTGCTGTGACGCGACCCCGGGCGCGAAGCGTGTGGGCACGTCGGCGCCGGTCGCCAGGACGGTGTGCTCGACGAGTGCTCCCACGGTCACTTCATCGCAGGATATGTCCCCGGCCGTGGCGTCAGAGCGCGAGATCTCGAGCAATTCGTCGACGAGGCGGCGGAACCTTCGAACCTCGGCCCCCAACAAATCGAGCGCCTGGAGCGCCCGCGGTGGCAGCTCCTCGCGCCGGGCTTCCAGCACCGAGAGCGAGTTGGCGAGGGTCGTGAGCGGGGAACGCAGCTCATGGTTGACGTCGGAGGCGAACCGGGCCTCACGTTCGATCCGTTCTTGGAGCTGGTCCACCATTTGGTTGAAAGCCGAAGCGAATGGCGCGAGGTCCGCGAAGTCGGCGCTCTCGAGGCGTGTGTCCAGGCGTCCTCCCGCGATCGCAAGGGCGGCCTGGGTGGTCTCGCGCAACGGCCGCAAGGTGCGGGCGGCCGCCCAACGGCCCAGTACGGCTCCCGCCACCGTGGTGATCAGGGCCGCGATCATGAGTGCGCCGAGCAGGGCGTGCAGGGTTCTCGTGAGGTCCGACAGGTCGAATATCTCGAAGTAGGCGGCGTTCACGCTGTGAGAGCTGGACTGGGCGTGGATCGGTACCCCGACGATGAGTTCCGCGGCGTCGCCGGACGAGACGACCTGCCAAGCCGGCGTGCCCGTGAGCACTTGTCCTCTCAGTGCCACGGGCACCTGAGCCGGTGACAAGGTGGCGGCGGACGGGTACCAGTGTCGTGAGCTGTAGATAAGCGAGTCGGTGTTGGGCCCCGAATCGAGCGTCGTGATCAGCGCCGGGATGTAGGCCGTCGGGACCCGCAGCTCACCGCGCAGCAGGACTGCGTTCGCGAGGGCCTGGTGCCGCATGGAGGTCAGCTGCTGGTTGACGATCGAGCTGCGGACCGCCAGGTAGCCGATACCTGCAAGGACGCCGGAGAGGGCGAGTGCCCCGAGCGCGAACGCAGTCGTCACCCGGGCGCGCAGCCCGAGGCGCCGTTTGTTGTGCGGGTGGACCGGCTCGGGGACACTTATCGGAACGGCCGGGGACGCTGGCGAAGCGCGATCTGTCGCCCCAACGTCGGCCGGCATGACTACGGAGCGAGCTTGTATCCGAGGCCACGCACGGTGAGCACGTGGCGTGGCTCACTAGGGTCACTCTCGATCTTGGTGCGAAGACGCCGAACATGGACATCGACGAGCCGTCCGTCCCCGAAGTAGTCGTAACTCCAGACCCGTTCGAGCAGCTGTTCACGCGAGAGCACCTTGCCCGCGTTGGAGGCGAGCTCGCACAGCAGCAAGAACTCGGTGCGCGTCAGGTGGACTTCCTCGCCGTGGCGTCGCACGACACCGGCTTCCGGAAGGATCTCGAGATCGCCGAACTCGAGCTGCACGAGCCCCGGTTCGCCGGTGCGGGCGCGTCGCAGCAACGCTCTGATGCGGGCGGCGAGCTCCTTGGGCTCGAAGGGTTTGGTGACGTAGTCGTCGGCGCCGGCTTCAAGGCCGGCCACGACGTCATGGGTGTCGGTACGGGCGGTGACCATGATTATCGGTACGGCGCTAGCTTTTCGCAGCTCACGGCAGCACTCGAATCCGTCCATGCCGGGCAGCATGATGTCGACGACGAGCAAATCGAACGGATTCGAGACGAGCGCTTGAGTCTGGAGCTCAATCGCCTCTTCACCGGTGCCTGCCTCCTCGACCTCGTAGCCTTCATCCTCGAGCGAAAGACGCATTGAAGCGCGGATCCGTTCGTCGTCCTCCACCAGCAGCACTCTGTGGGCCATGGCCTCTATTCTCGCTCAAGTTGGAGTCTCTGGGGGACAGGACCGAATTGATGACGGAACAGCACTTTCCGCGCGCGTCTCAGGTACCGTGGAGCTGTGGGCTTTGAGCTCGAAGACTTTGTGCGCTCGCTCGCGTCGGATGCAGCCGCCACCCGCCGGGCTTACCGGGGTGACGTCGCGGCGTTCGTGGCGTGGGCGGGGCGGGCCGGAGTTGCGGACCCGGGCAAGGTCGACCGCCTCATGCTGCGGCGCTACTTGGCGTACCTTGCGACGCGCCGGTACTCCCGTAGGACGATCGCCAGGAAAGCAGCCGCTATCCGGCGTTATTTCGCGTGGTTGCGCCGCCATGGGCTCATCAGTGTCGATCCTTCCCGGCGCCTGTCGGCCCCGCAGGGAGAGGCGCGCCTGCCGCGCGTGCTGGCGCCTTCGGAGCTGAAGGCTCTCCTCGAGCCCGGGCCGGATCCATCGCGGGCCAAGCTGCCCGCTTCGGTCGACAGGCGCGACGACGCCCTGCTCGAGCTCCTCTACGGCAGTGGTCTGCGAGTCGCGGAGCTCTGCGGGCTCGCCTTGGGCGATGTCGATCTGAAGGGCCGCTCGGTGACAGTCTGGGGCAAGGGCGGCAAGCAGCGCCGGGTGCCCATGAGTCACCCGGCCACCGAGGCGGTCGGCCGCTATGTCACCTCCGGGCGAGCGGCGCTCGCGAACGGGTCGACTCCGCCAGGCTCGCTCTTTCTCAACCGGCGCGGCCGGCAGATGACCGCGCGCGACGTGCGCCGGGTCCTGGACCGCCGCTCACCGGTGCCGACCCATCCCCACGCGCTCCGCCACACCTACGCGACCCACCTCGTCGACGGCGGGGCGGACCTGCGGGTCGTCCAGGAGCTGCTCGGTCATGCGAGCTTGCGAACCACGGAGATCTACACCCACGTGTCCACCGATCGACTGGTCGGAGCGTACCGAAGCGCTCACCCGAGAGCCTGATGACCCAGACCGGGACCGACCGCATCCAATCCGTCGACGAACTGTGGGCCGATTTCAAGGCGACCGCGGACCACTCCGCGCGCGACCGGCTGATCCTTCACTACTCGCCGCTCGTGAAGTACGTCGCCGGCCGTGTCGCCGCCGCCATGCCGAGTCATGTCGACTACTCCGACCTCGTCAGCTACGGCATCCTCGGGCTTATCGACGCCATCGAGAAGTTCGACCCGTCGCGGGCGATCAAGTTCGAGACCTACGGCGTGCCCCGCGTGCGCGGCGCCATCCTCGACGAGCTCCGCTCGATCGACTGGGTGCCGCGGTCGGTCCGCGCGAAGGCACGCGCCGTCGATGCCGCGCTCTCCAAGCTCGAAGGCCGGCTCGGTCGTTCACCGACTGATCACGAGCTTGCCGACGAGCTCGAGATGACGACGAGCGACCTCGACGACATCCTCCGCCAGACCTCTCGCGCCGGGCTGCTGCAGCTCGACGACGTCCTGTTCCGCCAGGGGGGCAGCGGTGGCCAGACGCTCGGCGACACCCTGCAGGACCACGGAGATGCTCCCGGTGCGACCATCGAGCTTGAGGAGACCCGGCGACAGCTCGCGAAGGCGATCCAAAGACTGGACGACCGCGAGCGCAAGGTGCTCACGCTGTACTACTACGAGGGTCTGAACCTCGCCGAGATCGGCGAGATCCTGGGTGTGACCGAGAGCCGCGCGTGCCAGATCCACACCAAGGCGGTGCTCCACCTGAGGCAGCGGTTGCGCGACGAGCTGACCTGACGCCCCGCGCCCGATGCCGGCCCGGTGCGGAAGGCCTTGGGCTGACCAGCTACGATGGCAGTGAGGCCCGACCGGGCCTCTTTCAAAGTACGTCCTGGCATGCCCGCGGTCGTCCTTCGGGGCGCGGTGCCGGGACTGACTCAACCGTCGGGAGGAGAACCGCGTGGCTGTCGTCACGATGAAGCAACTGCTCGAAGCGGGCATGCATTTCGGCCACCAGACCCGTCGTTGGAACCCGAAGATGAAGCGCTTCATCTTCGGCGAGCGCAACGGCATCTACATCATCGATCTCAACCAGACCCTGGAGCGGGTGGACGCCGCCTACTCCTACGTGAGGGATCTCGTCGCCGGTGGTGGTGTGATCCTCTTCGTCGGCACGAAGAAGCAGACGCAGGACCCCGTGGCGGAGTTCGCGGTGGCTTGCGGCATGCCTTATGTGAACCAGCGCTGGCTCGGGGGCATGCTGACCAACTTCCAGACGGTTGCGGGCCGGGTCCGCAAGCTCCAGGAGCTCGAGGCGGCGCGCGCCGCCGGCGACTTCTCCGCCATGCCCAAGAAGGAGGCGCTCTCCCATGAGCGCGAGCTGGAGAAGCTCGACCGCAACCTCGGCGGCCTGCGGCGGCTGGACCGACCGCCGGACGCGATCTTCGTGATCGACACGAAGAAGGAGCACATTGCCGTCACCGAGGCGAACAAGTTGCACCTCCCGGTCGTGGCCGTCGTCGACACCAACTGTGACCCGGACGTCATCGACTACGTGATCCCCGGCAACGACGATGCGATTCGGGCGGGCCGGCTCATGTGCAGAGTCATCGCCGACGCCGTCGTCGAAGGCAAGTTCATCGCGTCGCGTCGGGCGGCGGACGCTGCCACCAGGGCCCGTCGCGCGACGCCCGAGCCAATGGCGCCGGCGCCCGCGCCCGCCATGGGCGAACCTGCGGCTTCTTCCGCGGTCGGACACGCGAAGGCGGCTCCGGCCCAGCCGGCGGCCGCGCAGGCCCCTTTGGTGGATCGAGCTCCGGTCCCCGAACAGGCGGCGGAGCCGGAGTCACGCGCAGACGGTGAGGAGACCCCGGTTGGGGCCGGCCAAGCCGAGCCGAGCGGCGAGATCGCACAAGAGCAGGCGGAACAGGACACGGCCGCCCCGGACAGCGAGCACGTTACGGAGGGTTGAAACAGATGGCAGCAATCACCGCCAAGGAGGTGCAGGCGCTCCGCAAGAAGACGAGTGCCGGGATCCTGGACTGCCGGCGTGCGCTCGAGGAGACCGGCGGCGACATGGAGGAGGCGGAGCGCCTCCTGCGCGAGAAGGGCATCATCAGCGCCGCCAAGCGTCAGCACCGCGAGCGCACCGAGGGAGCGGTCGCGGTGGTGGTGCACGGTGATCACAAGCCGGTTGCGGCGATCGCGAGGCTCGAATGCGAGACGGACTTCGTCGCGAAGTCGCCCGAGTTCGTATCGCTCGTAGAGGAGATCGCGAACGAGCTCGCCTTGAAGGGCGACGACGCGCTCGCACAGTTTGCCGGACGGATCGAGGAGCTCACCCTCGTCTCGAAGGAGAACATCGCCCTTGGCCAGACGGTCCGCTTCGAAGCTCCAGACGCAGCGATCATCGGCAGCTACCTGCACCTGCAGAACGGCCGCGGCGTGAACGCCGTGCTCGTGGAGTTGGTCGGGGGACCAGAATCGCTCGCGCACGACATCGCCCTCCACATCGCGTTCGCCCGCCCCGAGTACCTGCGGCGCGAGGACGTGCCTGCCGAGCAGATCGAGGATGTCCGCCAGACCGCGGCGGCGATCGCGCGCAACGAGGGCAAGCCCGAAGCGGCGCTCGACAGGATCGTCGAAGGCCGACTCCAGGGCTGGTACAAAGAGCGCGTCCTGCTCGACCAGCCGTTCGTGCGCGACGAGCAGTACTCGATCGGGCAGCTTCTCGGCGCCGCCCAGCTGCTGCGTTTTGCTCAGGCCATTGTCGGCTCGTGAGCGGGTCCGCGCGGAACTGGTGACCGAAGTGGCCCTCGACCAAGCCGGAGGAGCCCGGCCCCGGTGGCACCGGGTCGTGCTGAAGCTTTCCGGAGAGGCCCTGGCGAGCTCGTTGTCCGACGAGACCATCGATGCGTCGACCGTGGGGCGCCTCGCCCAGGAGATCGGCGCCGCCCAGAGCGAGCTGGACATCCAGATCGCGATCGTCGTCGGTGGGGGCAACATCTGGCGAGGCACGACCGGTGCCGGCCAAGGAATGGACAGGGCGACCTCGGACATCATGGGCATGCTCGGCACGGTCATCAACGCTCTTGCGCTGCAGGACGCGCTCGAGCGCGTCGGCTGCCCGACCCGCGTGCTGTCCGCCATTCACATGGCGGAGGTCTGCGAGCCCTACATCCGGCGTCGCGCGATCAGGCACCTCGAGAAGGGTCGCGTCGTCATCTTCGCGGCGGGGATGGGAAATCCATACTTCACAACGGACACTCCTGCCGCGTTGCGGGCCGCCGAGATAGAGGCCGACGCCATCTTGAAGGGAACCCATTCCGGCGTGGACGGCGTCTACAGCGCTGATCCCCGCGCGGAGCCGAATGCGACCCGCTACGAGGAGATCGGGTTCCTGGAGGTCGTGTCGAGGGACTTGCGCGTCATGGACCACACCGCGGTCACCTTCTGCCGAGACAACGGGATCCCGATCCTCGTGTTCGACCTGATGCAGGAGGGCAACATTCGAGCAGCCCTCGTGGGCGAGCGGATCGGTACGCTGATCAGGTGACTGACGACTCGCTCATTGAAGCCGCGCTCTCCGACACCACCGAACGCATGCACAAGGTGGTCGAACACACCAAGGCCGACTTCGCCATGGTCCGCACCGGACGCGCCTCACCGGCTCTCGTCGAGAAACTCAAGGTGGACTACTACGGCAGCGAGGTCCCCTTGCAGCAGATAGCGGGGTTCAGCGTCCCCGAGCCCCGCGTGCTCGTGGTCAACCCCTACGACAAGGGCGCCATGAAGGCCGTCGAGAGAGCGCTGATCAGCTCCGACTTGGGCATCAACCCGTCCAACGACGGCCAGGTGTTCAGGCTCGTGTTCCCCGAGCTCAACGAGGAGCGGCGCAAGGAGTTCGTGAAGGTCGTCAAGCATCGCGCCGAGGAGGGACGCGTCGCTGTGCGCAACGTCCGCCGGTCGACCCGCCACGACCTCGAAGCCCTGGAGCGGGACGGTGACATCTCCTCGGACGACCTCGAGCGGGCGGAAAAGGAGTTGGAGAGCCTGACCCACGAGCAGATCGCGGAAATCGACAGGCTGTTGAGCCACAAGGAACGGGAGTTGCTCGAGCTCTGAGCATCGGCGGTCCGGCAACTAGCCGTCGCCGCGCCGGGAGCCTTTGATGCCGTGACGCCACAACGGTGCCGGCGACAGCAAAGGAGCCCGCGAGGGAGGAACTGTGGAGGACGGACAAGAGCCTGCAGGGACTGGGGAGCCGGTTACCGAACGGGCCCGGATTGCCGGCGTGGAGGCCGGCGTGGCGGCCGGGTTGGTACCTTCGGCCGAGGCAGTGCCCCGTCCTGCCGAGCCAGTCGCGGACGTGGTCCCGGCGGGAGGCGACCAAGCTCCGCCGGCCCTCGCTCCGCCGTCGGTGGCCGAGATGCTCGCCTCCTACGAGCTGCCCGACTGGACGGACCCGCCCACCTTGCAGCTTCCCCGCGTGCTGCGCGACCTCGAGCAGGAGGCGGCGATCGAGCGGGGTGGCCCGCTCCCAACGCCGCCCGGGGGGCCCGTGTGGCGCGAACGCGAAGAGGACTGGAACGACAGCGACGCCGTCCTCGCCGACCTTGCCAAGGCCGGCCTCAGGGTCACGGCCTCGGAGGAGTCCTCCTCCGACGACCCGTTCGCGTACGACTTTCTCGACGACGGCGGCGAGTCCTCCTGGGTCGCGCGGAACGAGGCCCCCGACACGGTCGCGCCGCCACCGCGTCCCGGGGACTCCTCGCGGGAGGCCGAAGTGCCGGCGCCGTTCGTCGATCTGCCGGACGCGCCGGGCGGCCCGGACTCCGGGGAGACGAGCCCGGGCGCCGACGAGGAGTCCGAAGAGGCGCCTGTCGCGCCTATCCGGCGCCGGCGCCATGTCGCACGCCGGGTTCGCCGGCGGGTTCAGCGGTCGGGCGTCGTCGCGAGGAAGCGCACCGAAGCCCCTTCCCGCAATCCGGTGGTCGCCACCATCACGGGCGTCGTGCTGGCCGCTGTCCTGCTGCTGTGCTTTCTTGCCGGGCCGCCCGCAGTGCTCGCCCTCGTGGTCGTGGCCGTCACACTCGCGGCAGCTGAGCTCTTCAACTCATTGCGGCTCGCCGGTTACAGGCCCGCGACCCTCTTGGGCGTGGTGGCCGTGCCGGCCGTGATCGTCGCGGCCTACTTCAAGGGGCCGGAGGCCATCCCATTCGCCTTTGCGGTCTTCCTCATTGCCTCGATGCTCTGGTATCTCGCCGGGATCACGCGCCGCTCTCCGCTCACGAATCTCTCGGTCACCGTCTTCGCCTTCGGCTGGACGGGAGTGCTGGCCGCGTTCGCCGGGCTCCTCGTCGACCCGAAGGTCTTTCCTGACCGTCACGGGATCGCGTTCATGCTGGGAGCGATCATCGCCGCCGTCGGCTACGACATAGGCGGCTACGTGATCGGCAGCCGCTTCGGGAGGCACAGCCTCGCCCCCACGATCAGCCCGAACAAGACCTGGGAGGGCCTCGTGGCCGGTTGTGTGGTGGCGATCGCGGCCTCGGTGGGGATCACCAGCCAGATCCACCCCTGGCATCTCACAACGGCCCTCGAGCTGGGCCTCATCGTCGCGGTGGTGGCGCCGTGCGGCGACCTTGTCGAGTCCATGATCAAGCGCGACCTCGGTGTGAAGGACATGGGGTCGCTGCTGCCCGGCCACGGCGGGATGCTGGACCGGATCGACGCCCTGCTGTTCGTTCTCCCGGCGGCCTACTACTTCGTTCGCCTGGCGCACGTGTGATGACGGTGACGATGGACCAGCCGGTGCCGGTCCGGACCACCCCGGCCGGGGGCGACTCGCCCAGGCGCGTGGCGGTCGTCGGTTCGACCGGTTCGATCGGTACCCAGACGCTCGACGTCCTCCGGTCGGCGCGCGACCGTTTCATCGTCATCGCCCTCGGGGCGTCGAAGTCGGTCGAGCTCCTTGCCGCCCAAGCAGAGGAGTTCCACCCCCGGGTCGTCGCGGTAGCCGACAGCGCCTACGAACGAAAGCTCGCAGACCTGCTGCCCACCGGCATCGAGCTGCGCGCCGGTCCCGGCGCGCTGTCGTCGCTCGTGGAGACCGCGGACGTGGTGCTCAACGCCGTCGTCGGGTTTGCCGGCCTCGGCGTGACCGTCGCGGCCCTGCGGGCGGGTCGCCGGCTCGCTCTCGCCAACAAGGAGTCGCTCGTGGCCGGAGCGCCCGTGGTGCAGCGCGCCCGTTCTGTCGTCGGGGCCGAGCTCCTCCCGGTCGACTCCGAGCACGGTGCCATCCACCAGTGCCTCGCCTGCGGGCGTGCGGAGGCAGTGGCGCGGCTCGTGATCACAGCGAGCGGAGGACCGTTCCGGGGTAGGACGGCGGAGGATCTCGTATCGGTGACCGTATCCGATGCCCTTGCCCATCCGACCTGGCAGATGGGGCCGAAGATCACGATCGACTCCTCGACGCTGATGAACAAGGGCCTCGAGGTCATCGAGGCCCGGGAGCTGTTCGGCGTCGACTACGACCGCATCGAGGTTGTGGTCCACCCGCAGTCGATCGTGCACTCCATGGTGGAGTTCTGCGATGGGACGACGATCGCCCAGCTGTCGGTTCCTGACATGCGCCTCCCGATCGGCTACGCCCTGGGCTTTCCGGACCGCCTCGAGCACCCCTACGGTTCCCTCGACTTGAGCGCACCGGTCCATCTCGACTTCGAGCCACCGGACCTCACGACGTTCCCCTGCCTCCGGCTCGCCTACGAGGCAGGCCGGGCGGGCGGCAGCGCTCCGGCGTGGCTGAATGCAGCCAATGAGGTGGCCGTGGCGGCCTTCCTGTCCGGTCGCATCCCCTGGACTGCCATCGCCGCGGTCGTAGCCGAGACGCTCGAGGTGCACGAGCCCAGCGACCTCGTGCGGGTGGAGGACGTCTTGGAGGCGGACGCCCACGCGCGGGTGCGAGCGACACGTGCGGTCGGCGCACGCGAGCACATGGCGTGACAAGGAAACAGGGCTAGGAAGCGGGAGACTTGTCCTGATGGACGACGCCAAAGGCGCTGGTTTGCCCGGTTCGGGGGCGGCCGGGATCGGGCCATTGCTGCGGCTGGCGGTCGTCGTCGCAGCCGGCGTTGCCGCCGCGATCGCGCTCGGCGCGTTGCCCGTCCTGGTCGTTGTGCTCGCCCTCGTCGCCATGATCATGCTGCACGAGCTCGGCCATTTCGCCACCGCCAAGTGGAGCGGGATGAAGGTCACCGAGTACTTCCTCGGCTTCGGCCCGAGGCTCTGGTCGATACGCCGGGGAGAGACCGAGTACGGCGTCAAGGCGATCCCGGCAGGCGGCTACGTCCGCATCGTGGGCATGACCATGCTCGAGCAGGTCGATCCGTCCGATGAGGCGCGCAGCTACCGGCAGGCGTCGTTCCCGCGGCGGCTACTGGTCGCATTCGCCGGGTCGGGCATGCACATGATCCTCGCCTTCGTGCTGCTGTTCTCGCTGTACGCTTTTTCCGGGGCGCCGACTTTGACATCGCCGACGATCTCGAGCCTCGGGCAATTCTCGGCGGGCCTGAGCCCGGCCCAGCGCGCGGGCCTCAAGCCCGGTGACGTGATCGTGGCCGTCGACGGGCGCAAGGTCACCGACCTGGACTCGCTCATCACCCTCGTGAACAAGCACCCCGGCCACGCGCTCAGCTTCGTCGTGGAGCGCAACGGCCACGACCTGACCCTCCGGGTCACACCCGTCGACGGCCGTCATGTCGTCGAGGAGATCGGCGGCGAGCGTGTCCGGGCCGCGAACCCCGCCGGCCCGGCGAAAGGCGTCATCGGCGTCGAGCTCACCAATGTGAGGAACGTGTCGGTCGGGCCGTTCACCGCCATCGGCCACGCCGGCAGGGAGTTCGGTTCCCTGTTCAGCCAGACCTTCAGCGGGCTAGCCCAGGTCTTCTCGCTCCACGGGCTGAGCAACTTCGCTCACCAGGTCGCCGCAGCCGGCAACAGCCAGGGCTCGGGAACCTCGGGGACGTCCGGGAACGGATCAGGGGGAGGGACGATCCTGTCCATCGTCGGGGCCGTCCAGATAGGTGCCCAGGCGGCCCGCCAGGACGTGGCGGAGCTGTTGGTGCTGCTCGCCGCGATCAACCTGTTCGTCGGCATCGTCAACCTGTTCCCGATGCTGCCGCTCGACGGAGGCCATGTCGCGATCGCTATCTACGAGCGGCTGCGCTCGCGCAAAGGGCGCAGCTATCACGCGGACGTCGCCAAGCTCATGCCGGTCGCTTACGTCTTCCTGCTCTTCGTGGTGCTCGTCGGACTCGGGGCCCTCTACATGAACATTGTCAACCCCGCCCATCTCCCCGGGGGCTGACAGCGGCGGCCGGAACGACCTGCCAGGTGGGATGAGCAGGTACCCGTGGCCACAGGGGGACGCAGCGCCCGCCCGCTAAGCTGGCCGCGATGGCCAGAACAGGCACGACGTTGGCCGAACGGCGCAAGACCCGCCAGATCAAGGTAGGAAAGGTCGCCGTCGGCGGGGACGCGCCCGTGTCGGTGCAGTCGATGACGGTGACGAAGACGGCGGATGCCGAAGGCACCCTCGCCCAGGTGTACGCGCTTGCCGCCGCCGGGGCCGACATCGTGCGTTGCACGTGCAACGAGCAGGAGGCGGCGGAGGGCTTGGCGGTCATTGTCCCACGCTCGCCCGTGCCGATCGTGGCCGACGTGCACTTCCACTACGAGATGGCGCTCGCGGCCCTCGAGGCCGGGGTGCACGGCCTGCGGCTGAACCCGGGGAATCTTCGCAAGCCGGAGGAGATCAAGCTTGTCGCCTCCGAGGCGCGCGACCGCTCAGTCCCGATCCGCATCGGCGTGAACGCCGGTTCGCTGCATCCCAGCTTGTACAAGAAGTACGGCGGTGCCACGCCGGAGGCGCTCGTCGAGTCCGCCCGCATGGAACTCGCCTACTTCGAAGAAGTCGGTTTCGACGACGTGAAGATCTCGGTGAAGGCCTCCAACGTCCCGCTCATGATCGAGGCCTACCGGCTGGCATCGGAGACCTTCGATCATCCGCTTCACTTGGGCGTGACCGAGGCCGGTCCTCCTCCTGCCGGTCTCATCAAGGGCACGGCCGGGATCGCGACCCTGCTCGCCGAGGGCATAGGGGACACGATCCGCTACTCGTTGACGGCCGACCCGGTTCAAGAAGCGCGAGCCGGTCGCCAGTTGCTCGAAGCCCTCGGGCTTCGGGAGCGCAAGGGCCTTGACCTCATCGCGTGCCCATCGTGCGGCCGCGCTGAGATCGACGTGATCGAGATCGCGCGCCAGGCCCAAGAGGCCTTGGAGTCACGTTCGCTGCCGCTGCAGGTGGCTGTGATGGGCTGCGTCGTCAACGGGCCGGGGGAGGCCCGCGAGGCCGATCTCGGGATCGCGGCGGGACGCCACAAGGGGCACCTTTTCATCAAAGGCAAGATCGTGCGGGTCGTGCCCGAGGACGAGATGGTCGAGGCGCTCGTCGCCGAGGCGGAGAAGCTTGTGACAGAAGGCATCGAGGCTCGCCTGGCGGCCGCGGACGCGAGCGCCGAGTCGGAAGCCGAGGAGGACCGCAGGGCCCTGTTCGAAGCCAAGGGCGGCGATGTCAACCACGCCGCGGAACGGATTCAGATGATCCGAAAGACGATCGCCCAGGAGCAGGAACCCCACCCCCTCGGCGGTTGACCGGCGCGCGCTGTACGCCCGAGGCGGGAGACCTCCCAAGATGACGGACTTTGAGCTTCGACCAATTGACGCCCACGAGATCTACGCCTTCGCCTCTTGTCAGGCGTCGGCGTTCGGGGGTCGCTACACGCCGGACAAGCTCGAGAGCCTCGCGGAGGAGTTGCAGCTCGATCGCACGCTGGCGGTCTTCGACGGGGGGGACCTCGTCGCCACGACCAGTTCGTACCTTGTCCCCATGACTGTGCCGGGACTGGTCCGCTGCGAGGTCGCGGCCGTAACCGACGTCTCGGTGGCCCCGACTCACCGCCGGCGCGGGCTGCTCAACTCGATGATGAGGCGCCAGCTCGACGACCTGCGTTCGGCGCATGAGATCCTCGCGGTGCTCTACGCGAGCGAGGGTGGCATCTATGGGCGCTACGGCTACGGCCCAGCGACCTACGGGGCACGCTACGAGGTCGACAAGCGGGGCGCCGGCACGATGACACGGGTCGCGGTACCGTGCGCCTCGAGCCCGGGCGACGGCCCCGGCTCGGTCCGGCTCCTCGAGCTGGCTCAGGCGACAGAGGCGTTCCCCGCCGTGCACCGCGCCTACGTGCCGACAAGAGTCGGCGAGCTCGACCGCGGGCACGGGGAGTGGGCCGAGGTGCTGGGGAGCCCGAACGCCGCAAGCGAGGAAGCGAGGCACCGTTTCTATGCCTGTTACGAACAGGCCGGCCGCATCGACGGCTATGCGGTGTACCGGGTCGGCCCGATCGACCCCGCCGACCACTGGCGCCGGGCGGTGTTCGTGGAGGAGCTGTGCCCGCTGAGCGACGAGAGCTACACGTCGTTGTGGCGGTACCTGCTTGGCATCGACCTGACCGAGCAGCTGCGTACCGCCAGCCGGCCGGTCGACGAGCCCTTGCGGTACCTGCTCGAGGACCAACGACGCCTTCGCACGGTGAGCTGGGGTGACCGCACCTGGGTCCGCCTGGTGGACGTCGCGGGTGCGCTCGCCCGGCGTCGTTACGAAGGGGGAGATGCCCTCGTCATGGAGGTGGAGGACCCGTTCTGCCCCTGGAACGAAGGTCGTTTCCGCCTGTCGGTCGACGGCCAAGGCATCGGGACCGTGGAGCGCGTCGAGACCACGCCCGACCTCGTGCTGCCGATAGAGGCGTTAGGGGCCTTGTATCTGGGAGGTGTCCCTTTCGCCGGTATGGCCGAGGTGGGCCGCATCGGTCAGTGCACCGCGGGCGCCGCGCGACGCGCCGACGAGATGTTCGGTGTTCGGCGGGCGCCGTTCTGCACGTCCCACTTCTGAGCGAGGCCGCCGCTCCTCAGATCCTCTCGAGCCGTACGAGCTGGGCGTGCGGCTCGACGCTGAGGACAAGTTCCTCGAGGTGCGGGTGGCAGGTCATGAACAGCACCTGAGCGTGCTCGGCCGTCTCCGCGAGTGCCTCCGCGACCTGCACCGCGCGCCCGGGGTCGAAGTTCACGAGCACATCGTCCAAGATGAGCGGGAGGGGCTCGGAGCGCTCGGCAAAGGTTTCCGCGAGCCCGAGTCGCAGACACAGATAGAGCTGCTCGACGCTCCCACGGCTCAAGTCGCCGGCGTCGATCTCGGCTCCCGCAGAGGAGAGGACCCGGATGGTCTCGCGGCCACCTTCGTCCCCGAGCGACGGAAGAAGGCGCGTGTAGCGCCCCTTGGTCACCTTTGCGAAGCGGTCACCGGCGCGGGCGAGCACGGCGGGTTGGTGCTCCAGCTCGTGGCGCTTCAGCGTGCGTTCGAGGAGCAGCCGCGCACATCCGAGGATGGCCCAGGACCTGAGCACGCCGTCGAGTTCTTGCTCGAGAGCGAGTCGTGTCTGCTCGAGCTCGGCCACTCGGGCCGACCCGGCGATGTCCCGCAGCTCGTTCGAGGCGTCCTGGTGGGCCCGCAGGAGCCGTTCCAGACGGTCGCGGGCCTCGGACCGCGCCACGGTGAGGTTCTCCTGCTCTTGGTTCCAGGCGAGCAGCTCCCCGGTCTCGAGCTCCGCACGCAGAAGGCGTGCCTGCGCGCCGAGGCCGAGCGAGCGCTCCAGCTCCGCGTCCGCGTCCTCGACGACCCGGAGTAGCGACGCCCCGGTCACGCGAAGCTCGACCACTTCGGCGAGCGAGGTGTGCAGCTCTTCGAGGCCCCGTGCCGGGTCCGTCACGAGCGAGTCGCCGTCACCGCCCAGCTCGTCGAGCCCTGCCGCGAGCTTGCCGAGACGTGCCTCGAATTCGGAGACCTCCACGCTCAGCTGGTCGATCTTGGTGTCGACGCGACCGAGCGCCGCGAAGTCCTTCCAAGCTGTCTGGAGCGCAGCCACGCTCTCGAGGACACCGTCGGGTGTAAGCGAGGGTGCCAGCCCGAGGGCCACTTTCCAAGCGGTGAACGCCGCGAGCTCGGCGTCGAGGCTGTCCGCCGCCTCTTGCAGTGACTTGTGGGTCACCCTGCGCCGCTCGCGCGCCGCGGTGGTTCGGCGGCGCTCTTCTTCACGCGCCCGCGCGAGCGCGCGGGCGTCTTCGATCGCCTCGGCGGCCGTCTCGACGTCGGAGTCACTCGGCATCTTGGGCAGGCCCAGACAAGCGGCGAGCTCGGCCACGCGTGCGTTCACGCGCTCGCTGGCCTGGCTCGGGCCCGTCTCTTGTGCCGGCGCGGCGGCGCGCAGCCCTCGCCGTGATGCGACCGCCTCGGCCAGCAGCACGCACCCGGCGCCGGCGAGCACTGCGCACAGGACGCGCACGGCCGCTTGACCAGGGGCAAAGGCGGCGAGGAGTGCGAGGCCGACGATGGCGAAGGCCACGAGCGCGATCGAAGCACCGCTCGTGACCCAGAGCGCGCCGGCAGACGCAGCACCGGCTCGGGCGCCGGTCGCCTGCCTTTGCGCGGACAACAGGCGCTGCTCGGCGAGGTTCTTGCGCAGCTCGCCCACCAACTTCGCTTGTTGCTCGGGGTCCGGCCCCGGCACGCCGCGTGAGACCGTGGCCGTTGCCCCATTGTCCTCGTCGCCGAGGCCGACGAGCTCCGCCGCGGAGCCGGCCTCCTTCGCGAGGGCGGCGGCCGTTCGCCAGCTCGTCTCGAGTTCCCCGAGCGAGGCTCTGAAGTGCCGGGCCTCGTCCAAGAGCCCGATCCAGCCTTCACTGGTGCAGACACGGTCACGGTCCCAGTCCGGGCCTAGCGAGCCCATCGCCGTCCGGATGGATTGTTCGATCCCGCTTCGTTGGTTGCGCAGGTCGCCGAGCAGGCTCACGCGCTCGAGGTGGCCGGAGCACGCCGATCTCAGGGACTGCAGCTCTGAGGCCTGCGTCTCGAGCCACGCCGCGAGCGGTTCGGGTTCCTCCCAACTCGAAAGGCGCTGTTCTGCCTTGCGCTTGCGCTCGAGCACGTCCCACAGGCGAATCAGGAGATCGAGGTCACGCGTCCGGTGCTCGCTCCGGTCCAGCGCCTCGCGCGCTTGAGCCACTTCGCCGTCCAGGCGCGCCAGCTCGGCTCGTCGCGCGGGATAGCCGACAGCTTCGCGGCTCGCCTCAGCGAGGTCACGGCGAGCGCGCTCGAGCTCAGCCAGCAGACGGTTGGCCAGAGCCTCGTCTTGTCGCGGGCGGGCCAGCTCCAGGCGCTGTTTTTGCAGGCTGGCCATGGCGCGGGCCGCGGACCGGCGTTGACCGACGATGCTGGCCGAGTACAGCAGCTCCCTGACATCGTCTCTGCTCATGGCGTTGGCGTTCCCGAGATCGGTGAGGTCGACGGCGAACACGGCGCGGAACAGTGCCTCGTCCGCACCGCCGAGTGCCCTGCGGAGGTCCTCCTCACTAGCGGGGGCTTCGTCGTTCCGCCGGATGCTCAAGGCCTTTTGCGGGCTCGCGTAACGTTCGATTCGCCACCTGAGGTCGTTCTCCGATCCGTTGCCACGGCCTTCGGCCAAGGTGAGCTGCCCGCCGTGGCGCCCGCCCCGGACAGGGGCGCGAAACCGGGGATTGTCGCGCCGAGCGGGGAAGCCGAACAGCATCGCCGTGAGGAAGTCGAAAAGGGTCGACTTGCCGGCCTCGTTGGGTCCGCTGATGATCACGAGGCCAGGGGAGAGATCCTCGACGCCGAGGTCGGACAAGGCGCCGAAGCCGTCGATGTGGAAGCCAACGAGGCGCATGGGGGTTTCCGCCCGCCTCAGCGCCTGTCGCCCTCGAGCTCACCGAGCGCGAGCACGAGGGCACGGTCTACGAGCTCGGCCGGCGGCAGGCCCGGCGACTTCAGCAGCTGTTCGATGGCGCGCCGGGTCCTGAGTGGTCCGGGCAGCCCATCGGAGAGGTCTGTGGCCAGGTTGCCCACGGCAACGTCGTCGTTTGAGACGCCCAGCCTTATCTGGTCGGCGAGCGCGATGAGATCGGCGGCGAAGTCTGATCCACCCCGCGCGGCGTCGAGGTCGACGGCCGGACGCGACTGGTCGTCGATGGAGTCCCACCAGCAGAAGGGCTGGTCTGATTCGAAGTCCTCCCGCAAAGCGGACAGCAAGTCCTCCCGTGCTCCCGGGCGCCTGAGGTCGAAGTGCAGCTCTGCCCGGCCCACGAGATGCCCGCGGAGCACAAGGGCGCGCCCGTCCGCGCCAGCGAGCCGATCCCGCGCGGCGCTCACGAGTCGGGCGCGCAGCTCGGCGAGATCGTCGATCTCGCCTACGTCGAGCTCGACGAGATCGAACCGGACGACATCGCAGCCCACGAGCTCGACGTCTTGGACCCGTCCTGCGCTGACGCGAACGACGACCGCACCTTTTGGCCCTCGTTCGCTCGGCTTGGGGCTGCGGGCCTGGAGGTTGCCGGGGTAGACGGCCCAGGCCTCGTCAGAGCCCCTTCGGCCCGAGAGGACCATGCGGGTGTGCACATGGCCGAGCGCCCAGTAGTCGAGGCCGATGCTCCGCAAATCCTCGAGCGTGCACGGGCTGTAGTCGTCGTAGCCGGAGGCGGCACCTCGCACGTTGCAGTGCAGGACGCCGACTTGGAGACCGGGGCCGGCCTCGCGGGCGAAGCGCAACGCCAGGTTCTCGCATTCACTGCGCTGGGCGAAGCTGATGCCTTGCACAGTTGCGATTGGGACGCCGTCGACCTCCACGGCTACGGCCTGCACCGTCCCGGTGCCGAAGACCGTGACGTGTTCGGGCCAGGCGCCACTGAGGGCGGACCACCCGGTTTCGACCGGGTCGTGGTTGCCGTGCACGACAAAGCTGGGGATTCCGGCGCTCGACAGGCGGGCGAGCCCGTCGCGGAAGCGAAGCTGGGCCCGAAGCCCGCGCTCTGGGCCGTCGTAGATGTCTCCGGCGATCACCAGGAAGGCAACGTGGCGATGAAGGCAAAGATCGACGAGGGCGTCGAACGCGGCGAGCGAGGCTTCGCGAAGCTGGGCGGCCACGTGGGGAGCCGTTGAACCGATGCCTTTGAAAGGCGTATCAAGATGCAGGTCGGCTGCATGGACGAAACTGAAGTCGGGCGTCCGGGAAGGATCATCCATCAAAGTGAGGCTACCTGTGGGGTGTATCGCCGACCGGTGATCCTCGTCACGCGAGACTCCGGACGGGAGCGAGATGACTGAGCGAACAGGTGGCGAAGTGGTCGTGGAGGTGCTCGCAGGCGCCGGCGTGGAGGTCGTCTTCGGCATCCCGAGCGTTCACAACCTCCCGATCTACGACGCGATCAGGCGTGACGGCCGGATTCGCGCGATCGGCGTCCGTCACGAGCAAGGCGCCGCTGGTGCCGCCGACGGGTACGCGCGGACGACCGGTCGACTTGGCGTGTGCCTCACATCGACCGGTCCCGGAGCGGCGAACGCCATGGGGGGACTGCTCGAGGCTTGGGCGTCGTCCTCGCCGATCCTGCACCTGACGGGCCAGATCGACAGCCGGTTCCTGGGCAAGCAGCGGGGCTTCATCCACGAGGTGCCCGACCAGCTCGGCATGCTGGCGCGGCTGTCCAAGGCCAGTTACAGGCCGCCATCGGCCGACGCCACCGGTGACACGGTCGCGCGGGCGGTCCTGGAGGCGACGACGGGCCGTCGCGGTCCGGTGTCGGTTGAGATACCCATCGACTTCCAGTACGCCCCGACAGACTCAGACGGGCTGGCCCGGCTTGAAGACCTCGCCATGCCGGGGGGCGCGCCCGACGGCGCCGAGGTTGCCCGCGCGGCCGCGGTCATCACCGGTTCCCGCCGGCCCCTCGTGTGGGCTGGCGGAGGGGTGGTTGCAGCCGATGCCGTCGCCGAGGTGCAGCGATTCGTGCGGCGCCTAGGCGCGGGGCTGTTGACGAGCCCGAACGGGCGTGGGGTCATCCCCGAAAGCGATCCCGCGTGCATCGGCAACCTCACCTGGGATCCCGACGTTCGGGCGCTGTGCCGCGAGGCGGACCTGCTCGTGGCGATCGGGACGCGCTTTCAGGGACCGAACACGGAGAACTGGAGGATGGAGCTGCCGGCGCGGCTCGTGCAGCTGGACATCGACCCCGCCGTGCCGGGCAGGAATTACCCGGTGCAGGCCGCCGTGATCGGTGACGCGAAGCATTCGACCGCGGCCTTGCTGGACGAGCTGGACCGCCTCCGCGCGCCGCAAGTTCTCGCCGAGCCACTGTGGTCGGACCATGTCGTGGCTGCGACAAGGTCCGCCCGGGAGCGACTGCGGGAGACGCTCGGGCCCCAGGTCGGCCTGCTCGACGCGTTGGCCGGAGCAGTCGATCCCGGCACCGTCGTCGTGAAGGACTCGACGATCTCCGCCTACACGTGGGGCAACCGGCTGATGCCCGTGATGCGCCCCCGGACCTCGATCATGCCGAACAGTTTCGCGATCGGGCTCGGCCTGCCGCATGCGCTCGGCGCCGCCGTCGGTTCCCAGGCGTTACCGGTCGTGCTCCTGGTCGGGGACGGTGGCCTTCTCATCTCGGCGGCCGAGCTCGCGACCGTCGCTTCCGAAGGGCTTGCCATCGTTGTCGTCGTCTTCGTCGACGGCGGCTACGGGATACTACGGAACATCCAGGAGAGCCAGTACGGGTCACGCGAAGCGCGCATCGGCGTGGATCTGGGACGGCCCGACTTCTGCCGGTTGGCAGAAGCGTTCGGGATCCGGGCCGAACGCGTCAGGTCGGTCGACTCTTACGCGACCGCAGTCCGGGGGGCGCTCGACGAGCGGGCGCCTTGTCTCGTGGAGGTGGACCTCGACGCGATCGGCCCCATGAAGGTGAGCTACACGGGCACGTCGAAGCCACCCAAACCCTAGGCCAGACTCCCGACGACGCGGCTCATGGCGGCGCAGCCGGCGTCGAGGTCTTCGGCCGTCATCGACAAGGGCGGGCGGAGCCGGAGCGTTCGCTCGCCGCATCCGAAGGCTATGACGTGCTCTTCACTCCAGAGTTTCTCGAGCACAGAGGTGCGCAGCCCGCGCGTCGCCAGGTCGATGGCGGCCACAAAGCCGCGCCCGCGGGCATTGGAGACGGCAGTCGGCCAGGAATGCTCGAGCTCCACCAACCTCTCGAGGAGGTGATTGCCGACGCGGGCGGCGTTCGCGATGGCACCGGTCTTTTCGACCAGCTGGAGGAGGCGGCGGGAGCGCACCATGTCGGTGAGGTTGCCCCCCCAGGTCGAATCGATGCGGCCGGACGTCACAAAGACGTTGTCGGCGACCTCGTCCACGCGCCGGCCGGCCATGACGCCCCCGAGCTGTACCTTCTTGCCGAAGGCGACGAGGTCAGGGGAGAGTCCGAGCTGCTGGTAGCACCAGGGCGTGCCCGTCGCGCCCGCTCCGGTCTGTACCTCGTCGACCACGAACAAGGCGTCGTGGTGCAGGCAGAGGTCCTGGATGGCCAGCAGGAACTCGGAACGGAGGTGGCGGTCGCCGCCCTCGCATTGGATGGGCTCGGCGATGAAGCAGGCGATGTCGTGCGGGTGCGCCTCGAAGGCGGCCTTCGCCTCGGCGAGGGCGAGCTGTTCGGAGGCCTCGACCTCGGCCAGGTGGGCCTCGAGCGGGAAGCGCACGGCGGGCGAGGAGATCCGCGGCCAGTCGAACTTCGGGTAGCGGTCGGTCTTGACCGGATCGGTGTTGGTCAAAGAGAGTGTGTAGCCGCTGCGGCCGTGGAAGGCGTGCCTCAGATGGAGGACCCGTGTCCCGAGTTCCGGAGAGCGCCCGGCCGCCTCGTTGCGGCGGGACTTCCAGTCGAACGCGCACTTGAGAGCGTTCTCGACAGCGAGGGCACCGCCCTCGATGAGGAACAGATGGGGCAGCGCCGGGTCGCCGAGCACGCGGGTGAAAGTGGCGACGAACTCGGCGAGCTCTACCGTCGGCACCTCGGCGTTGGCAGGCTTGTTCGAAGCAGCCTCGACAAGCTCGTCGCGCGTCGCCGGATCGTCGAAGAGCCCGGGGGGGTTCATCCCGAGGGGCGCCGAGCCGAAGAAGGTGTAGAAGTCCAGATACTCGGTGCCGTCCCTGGCATCGACGAGCCGGCACCCGTGGCTCTTCGACAGATCGAGCACTATGGGCAAGCCGTCCACGAGCATGTGCTCGGCGAGGCGCGCACGGACCTCATCAGGCGCGATAGGGCACTGATCTTGGGTCGTCTTCATTGCCGGAGCGTATCGCTACTACGCTTTGGCGAAACGCAACCGCTGAGGAGGATACCGATGACCTTCGAGCTCAGCTCGTTGATCGAGGCCCGTCAAGGTGAGAATTTCCGCCTCCACAGTGAGTACCTGAACCCCCAGCTCGTGAAGGTGCTGAAGACGCTCGGCTTCGACCGGTTCTACGTCAGGGGCGAAGGCTCGTACCTGTACGACCGGAACGGGGAGCGTTATCTCGACTTCCTGGCCGGTTTCGGTGTCTTCGCTCTCGGACGCGGGCACCCCGTGGTGAAAAAGGCGTTGCACGAGGCGCTCGACATGAACCTCCCGAACCTGGTTCAGCTCGATGCGGCACTGCTGCCAGGATTGCTCGCCGAGGCGTTGGTGGCGAGGACCCATGACGGGCTCCAAAGGTGTTTCTTCTCCAACTCGGGCGCGGAGGCAATCGAGGCTGCGATCAAGTTCTCGAGGTACGCGACCAAGCGCCCCCGGATCCTCCACGCTGATCACGGGTTTCACGGCCTAAGCATGGGGGCGCTGTCGCTCAACGGCGGCAAGGAGTTCCGGGAGGGTTTCGGCGCGCTCCTGCCTGGCTGCCACGAGGTGCCGTTCGGGGAGATCGACGCTTTGGAGCGAGAGCTCCAGCGTGATGACGTCGCGGCCCTGGTCCTCGAGGTGGTCCAGGGCAAGGGCGTGAATCTCGCTTCGGACGAGTACTGGGCGGCAGCTGCGGCGCTGTGCCGCAAGCACGGGACTCTGTTCGTTGTTGATGAGGTCCAGACCGGCCTCGGCAGGACCGGCAAGCTCTGGGCTCATGAACACTACGGCTTGCGGCCCGACATCATCACGGTGTCGAAGGCGCTCTCGGGCGGCTTTATCCCCGTTGGGGCGATGATGTGCTCAGCGGAGGTCTTCGACCGCGTCTATTCGAAGATGGAGCGTGCCGTCGTCCATTCCTCGACCTTCGGGCGGAACCAGCTCGCGATGGTGGCGGCACTCGCGACCTTGCAGACGATCGACGACGAGGACATCGTCGATCGGGCGCGGGTGAGCGGCGAGGCCTTCCTGAAGGGCCTGGCCCCGCTGGTCGAGAAGTACGAGCTTTTCCACGAAGTGCGCGGCAAGGGGCTGATCATCGGCCTCGTCTTCGGTGAGCCCAGCTCTTTCGGGTTGAAGTCTCGTTGGAAGATGATGGAGGGCGCCCGCAAGGGGCTCTTCTCGCAACTCGTGGTCGGACCGCTGTTCCACCGGCACCGGATCTTGACCCAGGTCGCCGGGGACAACATGAACGTCGTCAAGCTTCTGCCCCCGCTGATCATCGGTCAGGAGGAGGTGGACTACTTCGTCGAAGCGCTCGACGACGTGCTGGCCGATGCCCACCGCAACTCCGCGCTCCTATTCGAGTTCGGCCGGACGCTCGCCAAGAGCGCACTGCGCAGGGAGCCCTCCTGAGCTCGCCCGGCCGTAGCGGCCCGGTTGTGCATGCGCCGATGGCGATCAGGCCGGGCGACCGGATGCTCGTCACGGGTGCATCCGGTTTCATCGGCTCGGCTGTCACCCGGGCACTGCTGGCACGCGGTGCCCAGGTCGTCGCCCTGCTCCAGCCCGGAGTGCCGCGCGACAACCTCGATGACCTCGCCGTGGAGCCCGTTGTGGCGGACCTGCGCGACGCCCGTGGCGTCGCGGCCGCCGCCGTCGGGTGCCGCATGGTCTTCCACGTCGCCGCCGTGTACAGGTTTTGGGCACCCAACCCGGCGGACTTCTACGACGTCAACGTCGGCGGCAGCTTGAACGTGATCGACGCAGCCAGGGCCGCCGGGATCGAGAGGGTCGTCTACACGAGCACCGTCGGGACGATTGGCCTGGACGGGACCGAGAACGGCTGTGCGGCGGACGAGACGGCCTGGGCGCGTATCGGCCACCTCTTCGGGCTCTACAAGCAGTCGAAGTACGTCGCCGAGCACGAGGTCCTTCGCGCCGGCGCCCAAGGCCTGCCGGTGGTCCTGGTACAACCCACGTTGCCTTTGGGTCCCGGTGACCGGGCACCGACGCCGACCGGCAAGACGATTCTCGACTTCCTGAACGGGCGTATCCCTGGTTGGTTCGACACGGCGTTGAATGTCGTCGACGTGGACGACGTCGCCGCCGGGCACCTGCTCGCGGCCGAGCTGGGTGCGCAGGGGCGCAGCTACGTGCTGGGAGGTGAGAACCTCGCGCTCCGGCAGATCCTCGACGTGCTTGCTGCGGGAACCGGCTTGCCCCGGGCCGGTTTCAAGGTCCCCCGGCAGGTCGCCCTCGTTGCGGCGTACGCCTCGGACCTGGTCGAAGGGCGCCTCCTGCGCCGGGAGCCGAGCGTTCCGCTCGAAGGCGCGCGGATGGCCGCGACCCGCATGATCTTCAGCGACGCCAGGGCCCGCCGGGAGCTCGGTTATCGGTCCCGGCCTGCCGTCGAGGCGATCATGCGCTCGGCGCGTTGGTTCGCCGAGAATGGCTACGTGTCGGCGAAGCGATTGGCGCGGATCTCTTGGAAGGACGTGACCGAGGTCCCGCCGGCCGGTCACTTCTCCAGACTCAGCACCGGGGCCGGGCCGGGCCGGTCCCCGAAGGGCTCCGTTTGATGTTCGCCAGGCGCGCGCGCGGACCCTCCGGATTCGCGCGCGAGCGCCGACGCGGGGCGGAACGGCTCACGACACTGACGGTGTCGGTGGCGCTAGTTGTCTTGGCCGCGGCGTGCAGCTCGAACCAAGGCGGCCCCACGACGACCTCGAGTTCCTCGACGACCACCACGACGACAACCACGACCTCGTCGACCACCACGACGACAACCACGACGCTGCCCGTGCCGATTGCCGGGACGTCGATCTTCCGGGCTCGGGTGGCCGCCCTACCAGCCGGTGACGTCGCGCTGCCCGCCGTATCGGAGGGGAGTGCTGCCTGGTCCAAGATGGTCCCGATCGCCTACCAGACCTTCGGGAGCGGTCCGGACCTTCTCCTCATAGCGGGCCAGGACGGAACCATGTCGTGGTGGGACCCGGCGTTGCTGTCGGATCTCTCGAGTCACTACACCGTGACCATGTTCGACCTTCCCGGAGCGGGGTACTCAGGGCCGGCGACGAGCCCACTCTCACTGCCATGGCTGGCGGACATGACCGCTGGACTGGCACTCACCCTCGGGCTGTCCGATCCCATCGTGCTGGGCTGGGGCCTCGGCGGCGAGATCGCCCTGTCATTGGCGGAGCGTCATCCCGAGATCGCGTCCTCGCTCGTCCTCGTCGACACCTCGGCCGGGGGTGCCGGGGCGTCGCGGCCCCCACCCGCGGTCGTACGGCTCCTCGCGACCCCGGGTGACACACCCTCGGAACTGTCACGGCTCCTGTTCCCCCCAACGACCACGGGATTGCGGGAGCGAGCGCAGTGGCAGAGCGACCTGTTCCAAGGGAGCCCTGACTGGCTCACGGCGCCGACCATCAAAGCGGAGGCCGCGCTCCAGGCGTCCCTCTGGAAGAGCGCCAAGCTGCTGGATTATCTCCCACGGGTGAGGATTCCGGTCCTCGTGGTCTCGGGCGCTGACGACGCCGTGTTCCCCTCGGCAAACGCGACTGAGCTTGCCACCCAGCTCTACCATGCGTCGCTGGACATCCTTCCCGCGGCGGGATACGACGCCATGGCCCAGGACGAGCCGGCGTTCGTTGCCGCGGTCGAGCGGTTCACCGGATAGCGAACTCGACGCCGCGCCCGGTCGAGTTCGCGAAGGCCTCGCTCTGGGGCCGGGCGGAAGAGAAGGTTTCGCGGCCTGGCCCAAAACCGCTGGGCTGGTACGCGCGTGGGCGTCGTTGGGATCGGTGCCCGAGAGGCGCAGGAGGCCAAGGCCGTCGCGGGGGACGCAGGCGTACAAGCGCGGCCGCCTTGCTTGCTGAGCTTCAGCTCAGTCACGGACTTCGATCACGTGGGCGTCGCCAGCTTCGTACGCGTCGCCGGCTCCACCGGAGCAACGGCCGTCGTCACGGTAGGAAGGTAGGTCTCTCCCACTCCGATCCCGAGGCTCGACACCACGCACCTTCACTTGGACAGCAGGACCGGAGCTTGGCCGACGAAGATCGCGGGCTGACGCCCTGGTGGCGCGACGACTCCTGACTGGCTCGGCCGCATGACTCGAACGGCCCCGCTTGCTTTCCCGAGATCAGCGACCGCGTGCTCGGTTTCGGCGTTCCCGTCGTTGCCGCAGTACTGCGAGAATCTTGCGGAAGATGAAGCCCACGGGCGAAACCTAATCCTTGACGGCAGCGACAGCGACTTTGCTGGCTCGGTCGCGATTTGTCCACGAAGGGTGAAGCGTCGTACGAAGAGCCTGGCCACCAACTACCGGAGCAGGAACCCGACCTCGTCCTGCACCGGCTCCTCTGTCACGTCCACGTTGTCGACGCGCGCCCGCGGAGGGCCGGTGCGGCACCACAAGACCATCTGGCTCAAGGCCTCGGGGGACCCCTCGAACACGGCCTCCACGCTGCCTGCTGAGCAGTTCCGCACCCATCCCGCGACACCGCGCGCCAGTGCTTCGTTGCGGCAGCTGTCGCGGTACCAGACGTTCTGAACCCGGCCCGTGACGACCACACGCAGCCGCTGGCGACTCATCGCGGTGAGGCTACTCGGAACCGGCAATCTCCACCCAAGCGTGTGCCCCGTTGCAGACGCCTTCGTTGGCCCCGGTTGTGCCCCGGTACGATCGTCTCAGATGACCACCCTGGCCGTCCCGCCCACCGGCTCCGGGCATCAGGCGGTCGGCCTCGGTGCCTCTGGGCTGGCGTCGGTCGGTTGGGGTTTCGCGGCGATCTTCGCGAGGCTCGCCTCGGGGCCCGGCCTCGTGCTGTGCTTCTATCGCTTGTGGCTCGGCGCCGTACTTCTTTCGATCGCCGTGTACGCGTCCGGCCGCCGACTGAGCTGGGCTCACTTTCGCGATTCCTGGCTCGGCGGTCTGTTCCTGGCCGGGGACATGGCCATGTTCTTCTGCGCTCTCAAGCTCACGAGCGTGGTCGACGTGACGGTCATCGGTGCCGTTCAGCCGGCCTTGGTGCTCATGGTTGCGCGACCGTTGTTCGGCGAGCGGATGGGACGCTGGGACGTGTTCTGGATCCTTGTGGCCATGGTCGGAGTCTCGGCCGCCGTGATCGGTCCGGGAGTGACGAGCCACCACCAGCTGCTCGGAGACCTGCTTGCCACCGGATCCATGCTGTCCTGGTCTGCTTACTGGCTCGTGTCCAAGCACGCCAGGGCGAAGCAGAACGCGTTGGAGTACACCGCCGTCGTGACGATAGTGGCCGCGGCCGCCTTGACATTGATCGTGTTGGTGTCCGCGCAGTCCCTCGCGCGAATGCACGCCGGCGACTCGTTGTGGATAGCTCTGCTGGTCGTCGTGCCGGGAGGGGCCCATCTGGTGATGAACTGGGCTCACAAGTACGTCGACGCTTCGGTCTCGTCGGTCATCGGAGCGAGCAACCCGATCGTCGCGGCCGCAGCCGCGGTGGTCATCCTCCGCCAGCCCCTGACCGTTGTTCAGGTCGGCTGTGGCCTTGCGGGACTCGCCGCCATCACGATTGTGGCCGCCCGGCATCGCCAGCCAGTCGAGTCCGCGCTGGAATGACACAGGCCCAAAGGGCTGCAAGCGCATCGGGTCAGCACGGGTGCGGACGGCGTGACGAAAGGCCTGAGCCGGAGCGAGCAGGAGGAGTCCCGGACCCTGCTCGTTACCTCCGGCCGTGTTGCGTCTTGAAAACTGGACCAGACCAGCGGGTGCAAGTCCCGCGCGGGTAAATGCCGGAACGCCCGGTAGCAGGCCCCGGTTCGTCGCCGAGAGGCGGCGGGCTGAGCGGGGCGTCAAAAGTCCTCTTTGGAGGGAGCAAGCGTGCCGGCCGTCGTGCCACCAGGCACGAGTCCTGCAGCCTCGTCAGATGCACAACGGAGGAGCCGAGCCGTTCATGCCACGGCGAAGGCAGCATTCGACCTACTGGCGATCCGGACATGCCCTTGGTCGAGTCCTTCCAGGGGAAAGGGCCCGACTTCGGTCACACCGGCCATGGAGGTAAGCGTGAGGGCATGACCGGGACCGCCCGGTCCAACTACCCCGAGGGGAGACATCTTCCCCCCGCCAAAGTGCGACAACTCCAGAACCGGCTATGGGCTGCGGCCAAGCAGTCCCCGGGTCGGCGCTTCCACGCCCTTTACGACCGCATCTACAGCTCTCACGTCCTGTGGGAGGCGTGGGAGCGGGTCCGAGCCAATCGTGGAGCCGCCGGGGTCGATGGTCTGACCCTGGCGGCGGTGGAGGACTACGGCATCCGGCGCATGCTCGATGAGCTGTCTGTGGACCTCCGTGCAGGCATCTACCGCCCGGCCCCAGTCCGCCGGGTGGAGATCGCAAAGCCCGACGGCCGGTTGCGGCCGCTCGGCATCCCCACCGTGCGCGATCGTGTGTGCCAGCAGGCGGCCAAGATGGTCCTCGAACCCCTTTTCGAGGCGGACTTCCTACCCTGCAGTTTCGGGTTCCGCCCGAAGCGCTCGGCCACCGACGCCTTAGAAGCCATCCGGGTGGCGTTCCC
>Ga0181521_10000873_pt1 | contig 37440 bp, 31 predicted proteins | sample PEATcosm2014_Bin_32_FD_119764 | JGI IMG/M metagenome (GOLD analysis project Ga0181521, IMG submission 119764) | Peatland microbial communities from MTU Mesocosm Facility, Houghton, MI, USA - PEATcosm2014_Bin02_60_metaG | ecosystem: Environmental > Terrestrial > Soil > Wetlands > Peat | place...
CGAGTTCGAAGGGAGTGTTGTAATCGAGCTGGCCCAATACGTCTGGCTAAGAAAGCTGCGCGCGCCAAAATGTCTGTCCCTTGATTTTCGCGGCTACCGGGTCCCCTGGTTCTCAAACCACGCAACCGCGTCCGCGCGGATGACGAGGATATCGGGCCGCCCATCGCCGTTCACATCCACCGCCCGCGCGAAGAGAATGGGCCGTCCTTGCGCCACGATCACCGGCCGAAACCGGCCTTCGCCTTCGTTGTACAGCACCAGCAGGCGGCCTCGACCGCCTTTCTCGGCGGCCAGGATATCCGGACGCCCGTCGCCGTCGAAGTCGGCTGTTTCCAGGCTGTTCACCTCGGCCAGATCCGGCACGCCTTCGATGCGGTGTTCGATCCACAACTGGCGCGGATCGTTGGGCCGTTCGAAACGCGCCAGGCGTGCCGGCCGAGTTTCGCGCTGTGCGGCCACCAGTTCGGGCGCCGCGCCGGTGAGCCGGCCGTAGCTCGACCGCAGCATGGCCGAGTCCGGCGTTTCATTCCATAGCATGATCGCAAATAACTGCCACGGCAGTTCGAAGCTTTCCGGCGACCGGATCCAGTACATGCCCGCCAGAATGTCCGGCAGCCCATCGCCATCGATATCCGCCATGCGCAGCCCGCCCTGGTGCGACGGCGAATAGAACGAATAAACATCCCGCGCAGGCCAGCGCGCGGTGGGGTCGGCGGGAATCTCGTAGAAGCGCACCTGCGCGCGCTTGTGGATCAGCAGGACCCCGCGATGGCCGAGCAGGGTGGTGGGCAGCATATCCGGCGCGTCGACGCCGGTATCGATGACGTGGCGCGCCCAACGCGCGCCAGACTGCGGCGCGCGATACCAGACCAGATCGCCTTCCGGGCCGCCTTCGTTGACGACAATGTCCAGCTTGCCGTCGCCATCCACGTCCAGCAGGCAGCCGCCTTCCGCGAACGCACGCCCGCGGCCGCGGACGACCTGGTAATTGCCTCGCGACAATCCCCTCCACAAAAGTCGGTCGCCCCAGGTAACGAGCGTGCGCTCCTGTAGAGCGTATCCTGTTACCGCTTCGTTATGCAACTTCCGCAGTATGTGCTCGGAGAATCGCGGCGGCTGGCCAGCCGCCAGGACGCCGCTCGACAGAGTGGCGATGAGCGCGCAGCAAAGCGTCCGGTGCATGGTGCTATTTTAGTCTGCCATGCAGACTCTGCTGGACCTGCTCACGGGCCGTAGCGAGCAACCCGGCCTGGATCGCGGGATGGGCCTGCGGCCCACGTTGGAGGGCGGGCAATCTTGCCCGCAGCCGGCTTTCAGCCGGCTTCTGGCAGCCATCCAATTTTCAGTAACTTACGGACCGCCTTTCGGAGACCCCTTGACGTGTACGGTATAACCGTACATACTGAAACAGTGAAGGAGCCAAAATGCGCCTTGCCAGGTTCCGCCATAAAGGACTGCGGCAACTCCATGATGACGATGATGCCAAAGGCGTGCCAGCCGCCATGGCTGACAAGCTGCGCAAGCTCCTGCTCGCGCTCGAGACGGCCGAGACCCTGGACCAGGTTGGGCGCTTCCCCGGATGGAAGTTGCATCCCCTGAAAGGCGGACTGAAGCAATTCTGGAGCCTGACCGTAACAGGAAATTGGCGGCTGATATTCCGTCATGACCGCGAAACGAACACTGCCGCCGATATCGATTTGATCGATTACCATTAGGAGACGCCCAATGCCCATGAAGAACCCGCCCCATCCGGGCGACCTGATCAGAACCGAGATCGTCGAAGCCCTAGGCCTGAACGTAACGCAGGCGGCGCGGATTCTGAAGGTGCGCCGCGCTACGCTTTCCGACCTGCTCAACGGTAAAACCACGCTGACTCCGGAAATGGCGCTCCGCATCGAAAAGGCGTTTGGCCCGGACATGAACCACCTGCTCCGGATGCAACTCGCCTACGACGTCGCGAAAATGCGGAAGCACTCGCGCGAGATCGCTGTCGAGCGGTACGTACCGGCATAGAGGAGGATTCTTGATGCCTACCAAACCCTTCCGCGAACTGCTCGATAAGATGCCCGCCCATCGGCGGCGCAGGATTGCCCGCCGTGTCCAGGAAACCCTGGCTGCGATGCCGCTCGAGGAATTGCGCAAAGCCCGCCGCATAACACAGGTCCGCTTGGCCGAAACCCTGGGAGTCAAACAGGGCGAAGTATCCAGAATCGAGCACCGCACCGACGTTTACCTGAGCACACTCGCCGGATATATCGAAGCGCTTGGGGGTAAACTGGAGATCCGAGCCGTCTTCCCGGATCGGGAAATGCGCATCACGCAGTTCGAGGACTTCCCGAGCTAGCCGCGCCCCCATATTCGCGACTTCGCCAGATGCCACGGCCGCGACCTGGCCCGTTGACACAAGCCGCCGAAACCACTACCTTGAAGGCGTATGGAAGTGCATTTCACCCCCGAACAGGAAGCCCAGCTTTCGCAAATTGCCAATCACGCTGGCACCGTCGCGGAACAACTGGTGAAAGACGCCGCCTTGCAACTGCTGCAGGACGACGCCCGCTTTCGTGAAGGCGTGCAACGGGGCATCGCCGCCGCCGACCGCGGCGAGTTCGTGGAGCACGCCGAAGTTTGGGCCAACGTCGAAAAGATACTGCAATCCTGATGCGCCTCCGATGAACGGCGCCTGCGGCCCAAGACCTCTACAGCATCACCCGGTACATCCGCCGCGATAATCCTACCGCGGCCCGCGACGTCGCCAAGACCATCTATGACGGCTGCGAAAGCCTCATCAACTCCTCGTATCGCGGACGCAAAGGGAAACAGGCCGGCACGCGCGAATTGGTTTTCTCTCCGTTACCGTATATCGCGGCTTATCGCGTAACGGACTTTCATAGTCGAAATCCTGCACATCTGGCATGGCGCACAGAACAGGCGCTAACCAGTCGCTACCTCAAAGCCGCGGATGGACGAGGAAGAAGCCAACCTGATCCTCGCCATCCGGGAAGAGACGCAGCATGGCCTGAGAGGCGAATATATCCGCGACTTCGCCAGACGCCACGGCCGCGACCTGAAGGCTTGAGCGTGGCGACGGAAGCGCGCTGGGAAGCAGAATTGCCGCCCAGCGCCAGAGCCGGCCTGGTGAAAATCCTGGAGGAACTTGGGCGATGCGTGGGGCAGGCTCGCAGCCGCGGTGCCGGATACATCGAAGCGCTTGGGGTAAACTGGAGATCCGGGCCGTCTTCCCGGACCGGGAAATGCGCATCACGCAATTCGAGGACTTTCCGAATTAGCGGCGCGTTACATGAGACCAATTCGCGATAACCACGCCGCGCTCGGCCCGCCGAAGGAAATCGAGCGCGATATCCGCGAACTCGAAAGCGAGGATGACGCGTTCGTCGCGGACGCGGAGGCCGGCGTTGCTCGCACCAGCCAGCCCGTGCGATCCTAAGAGCAAAGGAGACCGAGCGCAATGCCAATTCGCGGAGAAAAGGGCAGCGGTGCCCCGGTTATTGCCTCTGACCTGGAATCGCTGACCATCAAGGGCCGGACGCGAGCAGATGGCGTGGACCTTAGCGCGGCGGAAAAGAAGTTCCTGCAGGATCCGGACTGGATCACCGAAGACGAGGCCGACGCGATCATAGCCGAACGGATCTACCGGAGAGAAGCGGGCCGCGCCAAACCGTTGCGGGAGTATCTGAGAGAACGTGGCATCACCCTGGACGGTTGAGATTACACCGACCGCCGGCGCCGGTCTGGAGCAACTTCTGGAAGAGTATGGCGAGGATGCCTATCGCGAGGCGCTCCGGGACATTATCGACTTGGAAGAAGACCCAACTCCGGATGGAGCGGTCCACCTGCGCAAGACTAAAGCCGACTATCGCATCTACCTGTTCCGCGCGCTCTATCGGGCGGTCTACCGCGTCTCGTCTGGCCGGCGGAAGGTGATCGTCCTTCGCGTCGGGCCACGCGGAGGAGGAATCTACCGCGGATATGAAAAATGGTGATTGCCGTTCGCTCCCTGACGGTCGCGGCTCTGTGGTGCAGTTACATGCCCACCAGGCGAAAATGATGCTAGAATTTGCTAGAATAACTGCACCTTGACGAAGCGCCACAACCCTGCGGTCACAAGGACGTCTGCTAATGCCTGAACTTATCTGGGACGGAAAGTATCAGGACGGCAAAAGAGCCGCCCCCGTGCGGATCGAGCTGCCATTCCAAACAGTCGAGACCGTCAATGAGAGCGCACAGGACCGCCAGCGAAGCCTTGAGTTATTCGCTTCTGGCCGAGATGCGGAATGGCGCAATCGCCTGATCTGGGGCGACAAGAAATACATTCTTCCGAGTCTGCTGCCGGAGTTCGCGGGCAAAGTCGACCTGATCTACATCGATCCGCCGTTTGATACCGGGGCGAATTTCTCCTTCACGGCGACGATACCGAACCACCCAGACTCGCCCGACGACGAGACCCCGACGTTCACGAAGGAGCCTTCCATACTGGAGCAAAAGGCATACCGCGATACTTGGGGGGTCAGCACGGAAGATCGGCAGCGCGGCGTGACGCACGCGGATCGTTACATAAAGTGGTTTTATGAGACCGTGGTGTTTCTTCACGAGCTGCTCGCAGAGGACGGCAGTCTCTATGTGCATTGCGATTGGCGCATGGAGGCGTATATTCGCAATGTCCTCGAAGAGTTGTTTTCGAGAGACAACTTCATGAACACGCTCATCTGGCAGCGCGATTCGGCGGCGAAAGGAGCAAAGAAGCATGCTAGGCAATGGTCTCGTGAAGGCGATTCGATTATCTTCTTTGGAAAGTCGCAGAAAACCAAATTTACTACGATCTACAAACAGGAACTGACGGAAACGCAGCTACGTGAATATATTTATGAAGAGCCCGACGGGCGGAAATTCAAAAAGGTAACGCTAGGTGACTACTCAGAAGAGTCAATTCAGTCATTCAGAAAGCAGAATCTGATTTACAGAACAAACTCTGGCCGGGAATATAAGAAGTACTACCTCGACGAGGCCGAGTTCGCGGTTGGATCGATTTGGACAGATATAGTCAATCTGTCCAAGGGGCAGCACGAGCAGCTCGGGTATCCCACGCAAAAGCCGGAGGCGCTACTTGAACGCATCGTCAATGCTTCTTCCAAGGAAGGCGACCTGGTGGCCGACTTCTTCTGTGGCTCTGGGACCACTCTCGCGGTTGCCGAGAAACTTGGCCGCCGCTGGATCGGCTGTGACCTGAGCCGATTTGCCATACACACCACGCGCAAGCGCCTCCTCGATATCCCCAAAGTGCGGCCGTTCGCCATCCAGAACTTGGGGAAGTACGAGCGCCAGGCGTGGCAGGGCGCTGAGTTCCCGAACCCCGAAGACCAACGGGCACGCGAGGCGGCCTACCGCAACTTCATCCTGGATCTTTACCGTGCCAGCCCAATAACCGGCCGGACCTGGCTGCACGGCACGAAGAATGGGCGGTTCGTTCACGTGGGCGCCGTGGACGCGCCGGTAACTTTGGCTGACGTCAAAGCGGTGGCCGCCGAAACCTGGAAGGCCGCAGGTTCAGAAGCAGGATCGGGGAAGGCCGCCGCGGACATCTTGGGGTGGGAGTTCGCTTTCGAACTGAACGAGACGGCCCGCGACGTGACTGCTCAGGCCCGCGTGGACATTGTTTTTCGCAAGATACCCCGCGAGGTGCTGGAGAAAAAAGCCATCGAGCAGGGCGACATCCGCTTCTTCGAACTAGCCGCGCTTAAGGCGACCCTGAAACAGAAGAAACGCGAGGCAACTTTGGAACTCGCGGATTTCGTCGTTCCGCCGGACGACGTTCCCGAGGACGTGCGCACCGCCATCAAGCACTGGAGTCAGTGGATCGACTACTGGGCAGTGGACTGGGACTACAAGGGCGACACCTTCCACAACCAGTGGCAGAGCTACAGGACCCGGAAAGATCCGCGCATCGAAACCAAGTGCAGCCACACCTACGATGCCCCAGGCAGCTATATCGTGGTCGCCAAGGTGATTGACATCCTGGGCAACGACACCACCAAAACCATCGCGATCGAGGTTCGCTGATGCCGAGGAAACGAAAGCCGGCCTCGCCCGAACAAGGTGACCTCCTGGATGTAACCGCGCGACTGCGCACGGCCCCCTGTGTCCCAGCACTGAGAGAGGCCGTTAAAGCTTGGCGCGCGGGAGGCTACAAAGGCGCCACTGAGACGACAAAGCTGCTCCTCAGTCACTGGTTCTACACGGACCACCGCCTGCCGAACGGCCGGCCCTTCGCCTATCACCCGTCTCAACAGGAAGCCATCGAGACGCTGGTCTTTGTATGGGAGTACGAGAAAGTCCGCACCCGCAGGGCGCTCTTGGAGCGCTACGCCCTCGAACTTCGCGACGTGCGGCTACCCGCATACGATGACTTCGCCCGCTACTGCGTCAAGATGGCCACCGGCAGCGGAAAAACCAAGGTCATGGCTCTGGCGGTCGCGTGGCAGTTTCTGAACGCTCAACGCGAATCTGAAGAGGTAGCCGGCGGCTACGCGAAAACGTTCCTGGTAATCGCGCCAAACGTCATTGTTCTTGAACGGCTGAAGACCGATTTCGTGGGCGGCCGCATATTTCGCAGCGATCCGGTCATCCCGCGGCCCTTGGAGATCTTCTGGGATTTCGACTGCGTCCTGCGCGGGCAAACTGAGAAAGCCTACGCGGAGGGCACACTTTTTCTGACCAACATCCAGCAGTTCTACGAACGGCCCGTCCGGAAAAAGGATGGGGACGAACCAGAGGCGATGACAGCCGTCCTCGGTCCCAAACCCATCCCACAAAAGCTCGACGTGGCCGACTTCGCGGACCGGATCGGGCTGCGGGCCGGCACGCTGCTCGTGATTAACGACGAGGCGCACCACACGCACGACGAAGACAACGAGTGGAACAAGGTCATCCGCGGCCTTCATGAGAGAACTCCGCTGGCCGCCCAACTCGACTTCTCAGCCACGCCGCGCTTCCAAAAGGGGGCGTTATTCCCCTGGACCGTATCCGACTATCCCCTGAAACAGGCGATCCTGGACAACATTGTCAAGCGGCCGATCAAGGGAATCGCCCAAATTCACGAAGCCAAGTCAGACATCGCAAGCGTGCGATACAGGGGCTTCCTTACCGCCGGGGTAAACCGCTGGCGCGAATACGCGGAGCAACTTGCACCGCTGAGCAGGCGCCCGATCCTGTTCGTCATGTTGAACAGCACCGCGGAGGCCGAGGATGTGGGCGCCTGGCTGCGCGAGGCCTACCCGAAGGAATTCGCCGGCGACAGGACGTTGGTCATCCACACAGACGTTAAGGGCGAGGTCAGCAAGGCAGACCTCGACCAGGCTCGTGACGCGGCCCGCCGGGTAGACGAGGAGAAAAGCCCCGTCAGCGCTATCGTCAGCGTGCTGATGCTGCGCGAGGGATGGGACGTCCAGAATGTGACGGTAGTGGTAGGACTGCGCCCCTACAAAGCTAAGGCAAACATCCTGCCCGAACAGACAATCGGTCGCGGCTTGCGGCTGATGTTTCGGGACTCCTCCGTTGACTATAGGGAGCGCGTGGACATCATCGGAAACGGCGCGTTCCTGGAATTTGTCGACGACCTGGAAAAGCTGGAGGAAATCAAGCTCGACACCTTCGAGGTGGGGAAGGACCGGCTCAGGATCCTGACCATCATGCCGCTCGCGGAACGCGCGGAATTCGACATAGGCCTGCCGCTTCTGACTCCGTCCTTGGTCCGGAAGAAGAGCCTTGCGGATGAAATCGCTGGTCTCGAAGTCATGGGCTTTTCGACGATAGTGCTGCCGTTGACCGCGGACGACGCCAGGCGGGGAACGTTCCGGTACGAGGGTTATGACATCATCACGCTCGAAAAGCAGGTGGAACGTGAGTACAAGCTGCCGGAGCCGCAGACAGCGCAGGAGGTCATCGGCTACTACGCCCGGCGTATCGCCGAGCAGGTCAAGCTCCCCTCGCAGTTCGCCGTCCTGGCGCCTAAGGTGCGCGAGTTTTTCGAACTCAAGGCATTCGGGCGCGAGGTCGACCTGGACTCCAGGGCCACGATCAAGGCCATGAGCACGCCAGTGGCGCACTATGTGTGCCTTGACATCTTCAAGAAGGAATTGCTGGCGCTGAGTATCGAGGAACGGCAGCCAGAACTGCTCGAGCCAAAGCGACTCCTTTCCAGCACTCCTCCATTCCCCTGGTCGCGGCCAATTTGGGAGGGCCAGCGCACGGTCTTCAACCTGGTCCCGTGTGACAACGACTTCGAGCGGACCTTCGCTAGATTCCTGGACGGCGCACCGGATGTGACGCGCTTTGCGAAACTGCCGCGCCCCTTCGGCTTTGCAATCGAGTACACCGATGCTGCGGTGAACCTGCGCTATTACTATCCGGATTTCGTGGCTGTGGATGTCAACGCCACGCACTGGCTACTTGAAACAAAGGGACAGGAATCGGCGGAGGTCGTTTTCAAAGATCGCGCGGCCACCGAGTGGTGCGAGAATGCCACGGCGCTGACGGGGACAAGCTGGCGCTACCGTAAGGTCCCGGAGGGCGAGTTCGAAGCGCTCCGGCCGGCGCGGCTGGCGGATCTGGAAGCCCTTGATTGAAACGCTACCCGGCGATCAACAACCCTCATCCTTCCAACACCTTACACCTCCACCCCCGCAAAATCCCCAATCCCCAAAACCCCAGTCACAAGCTGAGGCAACTTTCTCACCCCCCGCAACCCCCATCAAACAAACCACTTCCCTCCGCACCGCCGAATCGGCACACCGTTTCCGCCCGCCCGCCGCGCTAGTCTGAAATCGAGTAATCCAAATCCGGCAGAAGGGCAGACCACCGAAATCAATCAACCCGGTCTTGTCTTATCGGCGTTTATCGGCGTTCATCGGCGGCCAAATGCCTTGTGCCGCACCCCGCCCCGCACCAAATTGGCTTTGTTCGGTAAAAAAGGTAACTATGTCAACTATCAATCAGATACGGGCCAACCGGCGCAACGCGCAAAAATCCACCGGCCCCAAAACCCCCGAGGGTAAGGACCGCGTCCGCTTCAACGCCCTCGTCCACGGCCTGCGCGCCGAATCCGCCGTCATGCCCGGCGAAGACCAAACCAAATTCGACCAACACCTGGCGCGGCTCTCTGCCGCCTGGATGCCCCAGGACGACATGGAAAAGTCCCTGGTCGAACAAATCGCCGTCACTCAGTGGAAATTGGCCCGCATTGATCGCAACGAGGCCAGGATATATGACCCCGCCGTGCCCGGAAAAGAATACGCCCTGGCCATGCACCGCGTCTACCTCACCCAGGTTCGCCTGGAACGCTCCGTCTCCAGCACCATCGCCGATCTGGAACGCTATCGCAAAAACCGCCTCGCCCGCCAGAAGGACGCCGGCCTGGACCAAACCGGCATCTATCACAAAGGCATCCTCTGGGCCACCGAAAACGGGAGCCCTAGCTATTTTGTCCTCCCACAGGTCCGCGGCCTTGACGGCAAATGGCGCCAAATTCCCAGGGAGATCCTCGGCGACTTCCCGGACCCGCCGCCCTCCGGCGATCAAACGGCCCCTCCTGCCGCCCCGAAGCTGAACGGCGGCGCCTGACGTGCCGAGCTGAAAGCTGATCGCTGATCGCTGACAGGCTTTTTCGCTGACGCCTTTCCGCCTTGAATTCAAACCCGCCGTGCGCTACCTTGTGATGTCAATAGGAAGGCTGAGGTAAAGCAACCCTGATATCCTTTTTGGGGCAGGCCTATCCTCGGGGCTATCGCCCCATTCCAGGAGGTTTTTCATGCGAACTGTATCTTCGACCAAGCTCCGCGCGGTCCGCGCGTTTCTCCCGCTGTTGTGGATGGCCCTTTTGGGCCTGCCTCTGATGGCGCAGGAGGGCGGTGAAGCCAGCCTGCACCTGCCGGACCTGAGTACCGCCCGTTTTCTGGGGGACCGCATCGACGGCCACTCCCTGTTGCTGTTCGGCCTCATATTCTGTGCCCTGGGTATGATCTTCGGCCTCATCATTTATATGCGGCTCAAGAACATGGAAGTGCATAAATCCATGCTGGAAGTCTCCGAGCTCATTTACGAGACTTGCAAGACTTACCTAGCCACCCAAGGTAAATTCCTGATCCTGCTGGAGTGCTTCATCGGCGTCATCATCGTTTTCTACTTCGGCTTCCTGCAAGGCAGGCCGGCGCTCCAGGTGGCCATCATTCTGTTGTTCAGCATCATCGGTATCGGCGGCAGTTACTCGGTGGCGGCCTTCGGCATGCGCGTGAACACCTTCGCCAACTCCCGCTCGGCCTTCGCCAGCCTGCGCGGCAAGGCCTACCCCTGTTACGACATTCCCTTGCAGGCCGGCATGAGCATCGGCATGCTGCTGATCTCGGTCGAATTGATGATGATGCTGATCATCCTGCTGTTCATCCCGGGCGATCTGGCCGGCCCCTGTTTCATCGGCTTCGCCATCGGCGAGTCGCTGGGTGCCGCGGCCCTGCGCGTGGCGGGCGGCATCTTCACCAAGATCGCGGATATCGGCGCGGACCTCATGAAGATCGTTTTCAAGATCAAGGAAGACGACGTGCGCAACCCCGGCGTGATTGCCGACTGCACCGGCGATAACGCGGGCGACTCGGTCGGACCATCGGCCGACGGCTTCGAGACTTACGGCGTCACCGGCGTGGCCTTGATCACCTTTATCCTGCTGGCGGTCAAGCAGCCCGAGATGCAGGTGCGCTTGCTGGTCTGGATCTTCGTCATGCGCGTGATGATGATCGTCTCCTCCGCGATCAGTTACTTCATCAACAACATCGTCGCCAAGGCCAAGTACGGCAATGCCGACAAGTTCAACTTCGAAGCGCCGCTGACCTCGCTGGTGTGGCTGACTTCGCTCATCTCCGTGGGACTTACTTACCTGGTCAGCTACTTCATCATTCCGGTCTTGAACGGCGATACCAGCTTGTGGTGGAAGCTCTCCACGGTCATCACCTGCGGCACGCTGGCCGGCGCGGTTATCCCCGAAGGCGTGAAGGCATTTACCTCCACCAACTCCAGGCACGTGCGCGAGATCGTCAACTCCGCGCGCGAAGGCGGCGCGTCATTGTGCATTTTGTCCGGTCTTGTGGCCGGCGACTTCAGCGCCTACTGGTTGGGCTTCTCCATCCTCGGCCTGATGAGCATCGCCTATGGAGTCAGCACCCTGGGGCTCGCCAGCCTGATGGTAGCGCCGGCCGTGTTTGCCTTCGGACTGGTGGCTTTCGGCTTTCTCGGTATGGGTCCGGTCACTATCGCGGTGGATAGCTACGGTCCGGTCACCGATAACGCCCAGTCCGTGTTCGAGCTTTCGACCATCGAGACTCTGCCGGGCATCGAAGCCGAGATCCAGCGCGATTTCGGATTCAAACCGAACTTCGAGAGGGGCAAGGAGAACCTGGAAGAGAACGACGGCGCGGGCAACACCTTCAAGGCAACCTCCAAGCCGGTGCTGATTGGCACCGCCGTGGTGGGCGCCACCACTATGATCTTCTCCATCATTGTGGCGCTCACCAACGGTCTGACGACCAACCAAGACAAACTCTCCATCCTCTACCCGCCCTTCCTGTTGGGTCTGATTGCGGGCGGCGCGGTGATTTATTGGTTCACGGGCGCATCCATGCAGGCGGTCACCACCGGCGCATATCGCGCGGTGAAATTCATCAAGGAGCATATCAAGCTGGAGAGCTCCGAAAAGGCCTCCATATCCGATTCCAAGAAGGTGGTGGAAATCTGCACGCAGTACGCGCAGAAGGGCATGCTCAACATCTTTATCGCCGTGTTCTGCGCCACGCTGGCCTTCGCCTTCTTCGAGCCTTTCTATTTTATCGGCTACCTGATCTCGATCGCCATATTCGGCCTGTTCCAGGCCATCTTCATGGCCGACGCCGGGGGCGCCATGGACAACGCCAAGAAAATCGTCGAGACCGAGCTGAACATGAAGGGCACCGAACTGCATGCCGCCACGGTGGTGGGCGACACGGTGGGCGATCCGCTCAAAGACACCAGCTCGGTAGCTTTGAATCCGATCATCAAGTTCACCACGCTGTTCGGGCTGCTGGCCGTGGAACTGGCGGTGTCGCTGAACAACAAGCAGGGCAATACGCTCTCGACCGTGCTGGGCGTGCTGTTCTTCCTGGTTTCGGTGACGTTCGTGTACCGCAGCTTTTACGGCATGCGCATCGAATCGAAGTAAGGAGGGCGGGCAATCATGCCCGCAGCCGCCTTTTAGGCGGCCAAGCCTGTGGATCACGAAAGCAGTAACTCCAGATCCTCCCGCTTTAAGTCGCGGATCAGGCTGTTGTCTTCGCTGATAATGGCGGCGGCCAAGTCGCGCTTGCTGCTTTGCAATTGCAGGATTTTCTCTTCGACGGTGTCGCGCGCGATCAGCCGGTAGGCGAACACCTGGTGGGTCTGGCCGATGCGGTGCGCGCGGTCGACGGCTTGCGCTTCCACCGCCGGATTCCACCACGGGTCGAGCAGAAAAACATATTCGGCGGCGGTCAGGTTCAGGCCCAGACCTCCGGCTTTCAGGCTGATCAGGAACAGGCTGCAATCCGGGTCGTTCTGGAACCGCTCCACGCGCTGTTGCCGGTCGCGCGTCTGGCCGTCCAGGTACTCGTAAACCATGGCCGATTCATCGAGGCGCTCGCGCACCAGCGACAGCAGGCTGGTGAATTGCGAGAACACCAGCGCCTTGTGGCCTTCCGCCACGACTTCTTCCAGGTGGTCGATCAGCACATCCAGCTTGGCGCTGGAGTCTTTGCGGCGTTTGGGATCGATCAGGGCCGGATGGCAGGCCGCCTGGCGCAATCGCAACAGCGCCTCCAGCACCTGGATCTTGGATTTCGCCAGCCCCTGCGCGGCGACCGTCTGCAGCAGCGAATTGCGGTAGTGGACGCGCAGTTCGTTGTAGAGCTTGCGCTGCGCGGTCTCCAACTCGCAGAAGAGGGTCTGCTCGGATTTGGGCGGAAGCTCGCGCGCCACCTGCTCCTTGGTGCGCCGCAGAATGAATGGGCGCAACGCGTGGGCCAGCAGGCTGCGCGTTTCTTCGCTGGGATTGCGGGCCGCGCCTCCGGCCAGCTTGAACACGCTGGCCGCGCCCAGCATGCCGGGGTTGAGGAATTCGAAGATGCTCCATAGCTCGCCCAGATGATTTTCCACGGGCGTGCCGCTGAGCGCCAGCCGGTTGCGTCCCCGGAGGAGACGCGCGGCCTTGGCCGATTCGGTGCCGGGGTTTTTGATGGCCTGCGCTTCGTCGAGCACCACGTAATCGAACTCGATGTCCTTGAACTCCGCGGCGTCGCGGCGCAGCGTGCCGTACGTCGTCAGCACCACGTCGTAATTGGCGAAGCCATTCACGTCGCGCGCCAAGCCAGTATGGTCGAGCACCCGTAAGCGGGGCGTGAAGCGGGCCGCCTCCTGCTTCCAGTTAAACACCAGCGATTTGGGGACCACCACGAGCGATGGACCGGGCGCGTCGCTCGATGCGCGGCGGGCTTCCAGCAGCGCCAGCACCTGCGCGGTCTTGCCCACGCCCATGTCGTCGGCCAGGCAGCCGCCAAAACTGAAGCGGCGCAGAAAGTCCATCCAGCCGACGCCGTCGCGCTGGTAATCGCGCAAGTGTCCCACGAAGCCCTCGGGCTGCTCGCCCGCGCGGATGCCCGCGAAGTTGCGCAATTCGTCGCGCACGCGGGCAAAAGTGGCATCGCAAGTGACTTCGGGCTGCGTGGCGAGCAGCGCATCCAACAGGCCCGCCTGGTTCCGGCGGAAGCGGAGGTGATCGGCCTCGGCCGTGCCTAAGCCGGCAATCGGACCGAAGCGGGTCAGCCACTCCTCCGGCAGCAGCCCGTAGGTGCCGTCGTCCAGCCGCACCATGTTCTCGCCGCGGCGCAGCGCGGCCAGCAGCGCGGGGAGCTTGGCGGTGGCGCCGCCGTAGTCCACCTCGCCATGCAACTCGAACCAGTCGATTCCCGAGGACACGCCCACGTGCATGGCGCCGGGGCGGCGGAAAATCTTGCCTTCGGCCTCCACGTGCCAGCCCGCCGCGAGACAAGCGTGCGCCACGGCTGGCAGCTTCTTGGGCGCCAACCGCATGGAGGCTGCCTCGCCCCGGTAATCCGGCGGAAGATCCTCCAGGCCGAGTTGGTACGCAAACGCCTTGGCGGCCGCCTCGGCCTGCCGGTCGCGCACCACGAACCGCCGTTTTTCAAGATCGTACATGCCGCGGCTTTTGAGCGCATCGGGCACGCGCCGGCCATCGTAATCGAACGAAATCTCGGCGCGCAGATGCTCCTTCTCCCACTCGTAACGCTTTTCGGAGCGGAACGTCAGGCACGGCCGGGGCACGGGCTGCACTTCCTCGTAGCGAAGTTCGTCCGGAACCTCGATGCGCGCGGCAAGCGGATGTTCGAGCAGCGCCGCGAGCATCTGGCCAATGTCGCCTTCGGGCGCGTCGATATGGCGCAATCGACGGAGAGAAGCGATCCATTCGAACGGCGCGCCTTCCTCCAGCAGTGCGACGCGCTCCCGTGTGAAGACCAGTCCCTCGGCGATCAGGAAGGGCGCTACAAGATCCATCTCTTCATCGCCGCGGCGCAAGAACCCGGCGAGTGTCCACTTACGGCCTTCGAAACGTTGCAGGCGGAGAACGAGCCGCCACGGCTCGCCGTCATCCCAAGCGAGCGGCAGCCATTCCTGATCGGCCGCATTCAACTGGAGCAGGCAGCGGCCCGTGCGCACGATCTCCGGCATCACCGTGGAGGCGAACGGATGCCGCAGGCGGAAGCCCGCCCCGATGGATTCGTAGGAGCTGTAGGACATCCAGTCGGAATTCATCGCGCTTCCCGAGAGCAGCCCGAGAATGTGACGATCCACGGGGTTCGGCAGCACGGACAACACCGCCCTGCTGATCTGCGGAACCGCGGGCTTCTTCCATCCGCCTTTGAGCTTGGGCTCGCGCGTCTTCAGCTCCAGGATCAGGGAGCCGCGCGCGATACTTGCCGCCACATCGATGATGTAAAGCAGCTCGCGCTGCGCGGGCCAAGCCGTGCTCGCCAAGGAGCCGGCCGGTACGATTTCATTCAGGCGCTGCCGCCAGGCGGGCGGCGCTACCTGGAGCTGTGGCTTGAAAACGGGGGCCGGACGAGGAGGCGGCCAGTGGTACGGGGCCTCTTCATCGGGATCGTCCTCATCGGGCATCTCGTCGAAAGAGATGTCCCGGGGGTTAAGCCGGGTGATGGCGGTGAAATAGTTCTGGGAGTCGGCTGCCAGAATGGTGGCCCAGAGGTGCTTGCATGCGCCGACGTCTTCGTAATAGGGACAGTCGCAGAACAAGGCCAGGCGGCTGCCGTTCCAGGTGATCTCCACGTCGTAGACGCGCGAGCCGCGGACGCCCGCTTCGACTCCGGTTGCGTTGCCCCGCTTGATGCGCACCGCGCCCAGCCGATAGTAGCTGGCGCCGCGGGCGCGGACGTCATTATCGAAGTGGCCGGAAAGTGCAGACGCAAGCTTCATCGTGCATTGGGGAGGGTTCTCCTAGTTTAGCGCATGGACAGGCCAGGAGTCCTGTCCCTCGAGTTTCTACATTCGGTGAGCACGGCAATGGAGGGCGGGCTTGAGCCCGCGCGGGGCTTTAGCCCCGCTCTTCGGCGAGCGAAGCTCGCCGGGGACAGGCCAGGAGGCCTGTCCCACTTCAGCAACTGGGGCCGGTGAGCGCTACGGGCCGCATGCCGCGGTTGGCGGACTCGATGGTCACGCTCAGCGTCACTTCCTGCTTGTCGCGCACGACCACCACCGGGAAGGTCCGCTTGTTGCGCGCGGCGCGCACCAGGCTGGTGATTTCGTGCGTGCTGGTCACCGCTTCGCCATCTACTTTCACGATCACGTCTCCGGCGCGGATACCTGCTTTTTCGGCGGCGGAATCCTTGGTGACGGAGCGCACCAGCACGCCTTCCTTGACGCCGAAAAAGCCGGCCAGTTGCGAGCCCAGCGACTCGCACTCGATGCCCAGTATGCCGCTGCGGAGGTCGTGGCCACGGAGAACGTCCGTCAGCGTCCCCATCTCGGGCATCGGGGGCATTGCAGGCATGGGTGGCATCGGCGGCATGGGCGGGATTTCGACTGTGAGAGCGCTGTCGTCGCCATCGCCGGTTACGAGCGAGAAATGTTCCATCCGGTGACCGATGGTGGCGGTCAAGGTCTGGGCGCCGCCGTTGCGCCAGACGAGCAGGTTCACCTGACGATCGACCGGCGTCTCATGCACCAGGCGCACGAACTGCTCAGTGCCTTCGATGCGCTGGCCGTTATACTCCAGCACCACGTCGGATTCCTTGAGGCCCGCCTTGGCAGCGGGGCTATCGTGGTCCACGCTCTTCACTTCAACGCCGCGCACCTCTTTGAGGTTGAGCGCCTTGGCGCGCTCGGAGTCGATTTCGGCCACGCCGATGCCGAGATAACTGCTTCCCGCTTTGCGGAAGATGCTGCCCTGGATGGTGGCGGTGTGGGCGCGCGGCGTGTCCTGCGCGGACGCCCAGGACGCCGCCGTCACGCCCAAAACGGTGAAGCATAGCGATGTGCGGATAGCTCGATTCATAAATCCTCTCTAGCGTTGCCTTTTGATGAATATCGTGCCGCCGGCGCCGGAGATCCGCAAGATGGGGCCGCCGCCGTTGACCGGCCCTTCGGCGACTACTTGCCCGCCTTCGACACGCACCGAAATTCCGGGAAAATCGGATACGATTCGGCGGATATTGCCCGCCAATTCGTTCTGCGCCCGGATCGTCACACCCAAATTAGACGGGATGATTACGGTAATGTCACCGCCGCCGGTGGACAGGAAGGAATCGGACATGGGCTTCCCGGCCAGCAGGCTGGCGATGATGCTGCCGATGGCGGTAGAGACGCGCACGCTGCCGGAAATGTTGTCGAGATTGACTCCGCCGCCGGCGTCTTCGCAGCGCACGCCTTCGGCCGAGCCGACCTTCACGGGTCCACCCGAGTTCCGTGCGGTGACGACGCCACGCGCCTGGCCCACGTCGATGGGGCCGCCGCCCGTCGAGGCAATCACCGCGGAGCCGGCGCTGTGAATCCGAATGCTTCCCGCCATGGTGGTGGCGTGCACCAGCCTATGCACTTCCTGCGCGGAAATATCGCCGCCGCCGGTTTCAAACGTGGCTTCGCCGCGCACCAGGCCGGCGGTGATTTTGCCTCCGGCCGTGGTGCATTTGGCATTGCCCTCCACGGCGCCGAGCGTGATATCGCCGCCGGCTGTCCGGACGACGATGTTGCCTTTGATGCGGTCCGCGGTAACGGCTCCGCCGCCGGTTTCCGCTTCGACCGCGCCATCCAGGTCGTAGAAGGCGACGGCCCCTTCGGTGGTGGCGATGGTGGTTTCGGGCGCGGTGCGCGGCAGCTTCACCTGCAAATCCGCCATGCCATCGCCGCGCTGGACAACCAGGTACATCGAGTTGCCGCCTTGCTTGGCGAGGCGCACGTTGAAACGCTTGACTAAAAGCCGCGCCTCTTCAACGCTCGCGGCCTTGACGCGTATTTTCAGGGCATAGGACAGCTCGGGACCGGACACGCCGTTGAGCGTGCCATTGATTGTAACTGGGCCGCGCGAGACGATGCGCAGGCGCGTCGAGGGGGCCACGGATTCCGAACCCGAGCGCACTTCGACCCAATACTTACCTTCGCGCGTGAGAACCGGTTCGGCGGCCAGCGCGATGCTGAGAAAACCGGAAACCAGTAGGGCGGGTCGCAACGTGGTGCAGATTGTCATTGCTTTAAACATGCTTAAAACGTTCCGACCGAGGCATTCATATCCTGCAAAGCCTTTACGCAACGGCGGCGCACGTAAGTGTTGTCTTCCTTCTCGACGACACCCTGCAGAAAGCCCACCATGTCGTCGCCGGCATGCGCGGTGAGCGCATCCACGGCCGCAATGCGCACGCCCGGGTTGTCATCGTGCGTAAGCACCTGGGCCAGAACCTTGCGCACTTCCGGATCGCCGGTGTACGTCTTCAGGCCATCCAGCGCCTTCAAACGCACGCCGGGATTCGGATCTTCGGCGACGCGGTTGAGCAGCAGCTCGCGGACCGGCGAAGAATCCGAATGGCTCTTCAGCAGATCGACCGATTCCCAACGCACGCCGGGATTGTTCTCATCGTGGGCGGCGGCCAGCATCAAACGCTGAATATTGCTGTCGTTCAATTGCCCGGAGATTACCCTGCGGCGGGTTTCATCGAGCACGATCTGCACTTCGCCGGGCCGGGAACCTTCACGGGCGGGCTGCACGGAACGCACGGAGGAGATGACGTTCTCGGGTGTGAGCGATGCGAGACTGAACGGGCCAGCGGCACCGGGCGCAGTCAGCCGCGCAGTGATAAAACCTAGGGCCAGCAGGGCGCTCGCGCCCAGGGGCATGCGCCAGGGGCCAAGGGAGGGAAGCCAGGCGGCGAAGCGGCCAAGATGCGGGGCTAAAGCCCCGCGCGGACTAAAGTCCGCCCTCCGGACTGGTGCCTCCTCGCGATAGACGGCGCGCATCAGGTCATGCCGGCATTTGGCGAGCAGGGCGGCGGATGGCTGCATAGCACGCCGGTCGAGCGCGGCGGACAAGGCCCGCTGCGACTCCGCCTGGCGGGCGCAGGCCGCACAGGTATCCAAATGCTGTTCGAGGCTGTCTTCGTCCTCGGGCGGCAGTTCGCCATAGAAATACAGCGGTATGAACTTGGTTACGGATTCGCAGTTCATTGAAAATCTCCCAGCACCGCGCGCATCTTCTGGGTGGCGCGGAACAGACAATTCTTAGCGGCTTCCTCGCTGGTGCCCAGGATCTCGCCGATGTTGCGGAGGCGCAGACCCTGATAATGCCGCAGCTCGAAAACCATGCGCTCGCGGGGCGTGAGCCCGCCGAGGGCGCCCTCGATCCGCTGCCCGATCTGGACGTTCCAGAGGTTGCGCTCGGGATTGGCGTGCGCGGCTTCTTCTTCAAAATCGTTCATGCGGTCGAGCGGACCTTCCGGGGTATCCACCACGGCCGGCTCTTCCTTGCGCACCTTGCGCTTGCGCAGGTAATCCAGGCAAATGTTCGTCACGATCCGGTAGAGCCAGGTATGGAAGCTGCAATCGAACCGGAACGAATCGATGCTGCGGAACACGCGCAAGAAAGCCTCCTGGAAAACGTCACGTGCGTCTTCCTGGGAACGCAGCAGATTGACAGCGAGCCGAAGCACACTTTGATCGTAGGCGCGGACGAGCTGCTCGAAAGCGTCCTGATCGCCGCGCTGGACGGCCCGGATCAGGCTGGCCTCATCTAGTTTGGGGCTCAACCTGGCACCCACGGCGCCAGGGGCGTCCTGCGCCATAAGTTCCGGCTCTGCTGTAGCTTCCAATCATCCCTTCGAATAGTTTGACGCAGTAGTAGCAATTTTGTCACGGTGTTGCTGTTCAGATTCGGACAGTGTCCGGTTGTGGGCGGGCGCGGGGGTGGGGCGATACCCCTACTATTTGGGTTCGCTTCGTAATTCTCATGGGTTGGATTATGCAGGATTGGGCGGGATTGTGCATCGGTCGCGGGAATCTGGCGGTTGGCGGGTTTGGGCAAACGAAGCCCATTATATTGGTAACAAATGACTTGCTTGACCCGCGAGGCGGTTTGGGCGTTTCGGGCGTTTGGTAGCTGGTGCATGTTCGACCGATGGTTCCGGATTTTCGGAAGGAGACATTTGATTGTGATTCGGTCACGCGTGCGTGTGACGTGGCGGGTGGTGCCCCGGTGGTGCCCCTGGATTGTTAGTGGCTGGGCGGGGGAAAATTCTCTTCGAGCAAGCGACGATGCGGTGGTCATCGGCGGGCTCGGTGGACCGAGTGCGGGGTCAGCAGCATGAGGAATTTGCCGGGGTCGGCGGAGACCCAGTCGAGGCCTTCTTCGGTGTAGCGTTCCCAGTCGGCGCCGGGGGTGAGGCGGGCTTGGTCGAACCAGGCTTGGTGGTTGTGTGCTTCGAGGTCGGATTTCAGGTGTTGGGCGAGGGAGTTGTGGACGTCGTGGCCGTGGCTCAGGAAGAGGCGCATGCGGTTCATTCCTCGAGCGCGAGGAGATGCATGCAGCCGCGAAAGTCGCCGGCCACGATGAGCCGCTCGTCCACGAACGCGCAGCCACGCGCGGGCGCATCGCAATGGAATGTGGCGATGAGCAGACCGGTGCCGAGGTCCCACACATTCAGCGTTTTGTCCTCTGAGGCGGAGAGCATCCGCTTCCCGTCCTGTGTTAAGGCCACGCCCCAGACCCAAGCCGAGTGGCCTTCCAGTGTGCGCAGCGCGCGACCGCTCGCCAGGTTCCACACTTTCAGCGTGCAGTCCCGAGACGCGGAAACCGCCCGCTTCCAGTTCGGCGTCACCGCCACCCCCCAGACTTCGTCAGAGTGGCCCCGCAGCGTGCGCAGCACGCGGCCCGTCCCCAGGTCCCATACCCTGAGCGTTTTGTCCCAGGACGCGGAAATTGCCCGCTTCCCATCTGGCGACACGGCCACGCCATGAACAGCGTCAGAGTGGCCTTCCAGCGTGCTTAGCGCGCAGCCGGTGTCCAGGTCCCACACCTTCAGCGTGAGGTCGTTAGACGCAGAAACCGCACGCTTGCCGTCCCGGGTAACCGCCACGCCGTTGACCAAATGAGTATGGCCTTCCAGCGTGCTTAGCTCGCGGCCAGTCACCAGATCCCACAGCTTCAGCGTCTTGTCCCGGGATGCGGAAACCGCCCGCCTGCCGTCCGGGGCTACCGACACGCCGAAGACGCAGTCAGAATGGCCTCGCAGCGTGCGCAGGACGCAGCCCGTGTCCAGGTTCCACACGCGCAGTGTATTGTCCAAACACGCGGAAACTGCCCACTTTCTGTCTGGGGTTACCGCCACGCCAGAGACACCAGCCGAGTGCCCTTCTGGCTCGTGCCGCGCCCGGCCGACCGCCAGGTCCCACACCTTTAGCGTGCGGTCCCCAGACGCGGAAACCGCGCATCTTCCGTCCGGCGTCATCGCCACGCCATGGACAACAGCAGAGTGGCCTTCCAGGGTGTGCAGCAAGCGGCCGGTATTCAGGTCCCACACCTTGAGCGCTTTGTCCGAGGCGGAAACCGCCCGCTTCCCGTCCGGCGTCACCACCACGCTGTCGACGGAATCAGAGTGGCCTTCCAGGGTGCGCAGCACGCGGCCGGTCGCCAGGTCCCATAGCTTCAGCGTATGGTCCCAAGATGCAGAAACCACCCGCTTTCCGTCCGGCGTCACCGCTGCGCCCCAGACTTCAGCAGAGTGGCCTTTCAGCGTGCGTAGCGCGCGGCCGGTCGCGAGGTCCCACACCTTTAGCGTTTTGTCCTTAGACGCGGAGACCGCCTGCTTGCCGTCCGGCGTGACCGCCACGCCATGGACGTCAGCAGAGTGCCCTTTCAGCGTGCGCAAGGCGCGGCCTGTGTCCAGATCCCACACCTTCAGCGTGCCGTCCGAAGACGCGGAAACCGCCCGCTTCCCGTCCGGTGTTACCGCCACGCCAAATACAGCATTAGAGTGGCCGCCCAGCGTGCGCAGGACGGAGCCGGTGTCCAGGTCCCACATTTTTAGAGTTTGGTCCCAGGATGCAGAGACCGCCCGCTTCCCATCCGGCGTCACCGCCACGCCATAGACGGCATCAGAGTGGCCTTCCAGCGTGCGCAGCGAACGACCCGCCTCCAGGTCCCAAACCTTCAGCGTTTTGTCCTCGGACGCGGAAACAGCCCACTTCCCGTCCGGCGTCACGGCTACGCCCTCGACATAAGCAGAGTGGCCTTCCAGCGTGCGGAGCAGCGCCGTGCCTGGAGGATGGAGCGCGGGCCACAGCGGCCGCAGCCATGGCTTCGGTGCGCCTGCGGCGATTTCGTCAATGAACTGCTGAATCGCCGGAGCATCCCGATGCGGCAGCAGCCGACCCACCACCTGCGACGCGAACTGGCGCGGGTCCTTCTCGATCACGTGCGCGGATAGCCGGACTGCGCCGCGGATCAATTCCAGCGCCTCCGGGTTCGGGTATTGGGCGCGCGCGTAGTCCAGTTGCAGGTCGTGCAGGCGGATTCCGTCGCCCGACGCATCGCGCTGCGCGAGCGATAGACCGATGAACCGGTCGGCGGTTTCGAGCGCCTCGGCTTCGTCCACGTTCCACAATGTCTGCTGAACGGCGGGCGCGACGGCCATGTCTTCCAACATCACGGCCAGCGCGAGGTAGCGCTGCGCGGCTTTGGGGTCGTCGTCGCGGAGCGCCTCGAAGCTGACTTGGATTGCCCGAAACAGCGTGGTGTGCGGCTCAGGGAAGCGGGCCTTGATTTTGGCCAGGTCCGCACGGCGGAGGTGGTTGAGCACGATATCCCAGTGGGCCGCGGGTTTGCCCCTGAGTTGCGCTCCGATCATGGCTAGGGCGAGAGGGAGGTTATCGCATTCGGCTATTACGGCTTCGGCTTGGGGGGGAAGAGTTTGCGGGGCTGAAGCCCCGCGCGGGCTAAAGCCCGCCCTCCATTTGGTTAGGACTTCGCGGGCTTCGGCGTTGGTGAGGAGGTCGGCGGTGAACTCGCGCGCGCCGAACGTGGGGGCGATGCCGGTGTCGCGCGTGGTGACGAGCAGGCGCGAGCGCGGCGATTCGGTGCGGAATGGCTCGATGTCGACGGCGTGCCAGACATCGTCGAGGACGATCAGCGCGGCCTTGTCGCGGAAGGCGTTGCGGTATTGGCTGATGCAGGCTTGGTCGCCTTTGTATGCGCCCAGAAGTTGGCTCAGTCCGGGGACGGATTCGATGCGCTGGTCGAAGCTGAGGCGGGATTCCTTGCCGATGGTGAACCAGAAGATGCCGTCCGGGTAGGCGTGGCGCACCACCTCGTCATGGCATAGCGCCTGCGCGAGGACGGTTTTGCCGATGCCTCCCATGCCCTGGAGGGCGGTGAGGGCGATGTTGCGGTTGGGCGCGTCCTGGAAGAGGGCGTTGCGGAGGGCGGTCAGGATTTCGGGGCGGGGAACGTAGTTGTTGGGGAGGGCGGGCGAGTTGTTGTAGTGGGGTTGGGTGGCTGGGGGCGCGGTCACGCCGCGGCGCTTCGAGATGCTGTCCTGGAGCTGGTCGAGGGATTGGGCGTAGCTGGCTGGGTCGGTGAAGTCGATGTATTGGCGGGTGTAGAGACGGAGCGGCACGGGGCAATCGCGTTGCACCCGCACCGGGATTACGCACTTGCCCTTGTCGAGCGACCAGCTTTGCTCGGCGCGGCAGGTGTCCGAGTGGAAGGATCCGTCTGAGAGGAGAGCGAGGACCACTTCGGCTCGGTCGAGGGCGTCCTCGATTTCCTTGGTCCAGATGTCGCCGCCCTTTAGGCGCAGGCGGTCGAGCCATGCGTCGAAGCCTTGGGTTTGCAGGTCGGAGTACAAGCGGGCGGCCAGGTCGGCTCCGTCGCGGTGGGCGTAGGAGATGAAGATACGCGGCGACATGGCTGATTGACTATTATGGATGAGATTGGGGGGCGGCGGTTGGGCCAGTAGCGGCAGGCGGGCTGAGAGCCTGCCCCACGTGCAGTCTGCAGTGGTTACAGGTAAATGCTGTTATTCAATGGGGGCCCGGACGGGGCGGCCGGGGGTTACGTCTTGGAGTTTGCCGTCTTTCACTACTGGGGCGCCGTTGACCAGCACGTAGCGGATGCCAATCGAATAGCGGGCAGGATCTTCGTAGGTGGAGGCGTCCGTCACGGTGGCGGGATCGAAGAGGGTGAGGTCGGCATCGGCGCCTTCACGGATGCGTCCTTTATTCCGCATGGCGGGCACGCGCTGCTGGAGGCGTTCGGCGGGCATGAGGCTCATCTTGCGGATGGCGTCGATCAGGCTGAGCGCGCCGGTTTCGCGCACGTAGCGGCCGAGGACGCGCGCGAACGTGCCGGAGCTGCGCGGGTGGCCCTTGCCGTTGCGCAGCCCGCCATCGCTGGCGATCATGACGAACGGGCTGGCGATGGCGGCATCCAGCGCACTGGGCGGAATCATGTGCAGGATCACGCCGCCGCCGGTGCGGCGATAGCGCGCAAAGGATTCGGCGGTGAGGCGCTCGCCGGTTTCGGCCCATTGGAGGTCGTGGTAGCCGATGCCCAGAACGCTTTGCCAGCCGGGATCGAACAGGGCGGACTCGATAGCGCTCATGGCCGCGGTGTAGGGGTAAAGCTCGGTCGAGATATCGAGCTTGCGGGCGCGGGCTTCGGCGATCATGCGCAGCAGGCGCGGCGTGGAGCGCAGTCCGTTGCTGGTGATGTGGGCGACGTGCACGGGAGCGCCGGTGAGCGCGGAGGCGGCAATCACCTCTTCGAGCGCGGCCACGCTTTCGTCGCCGGCGTTGCGCAGGTGGACGAAGCAGGCGGCGCCGGAATGCGCGGCGGCGCGGAACATCTCCAGGATTTCCCAGCGCGACGCGGCGGGCGTGTAATGCGGGCCCATGCCGACGCCTATGGCGCCGCGGGCGAGGCCATGCTCGATCTGGCGGCGGCATTCGGCGATCTCGGCATCGGTGGCGGCGCGATGGGCCGCATCGCCGGTGGGCAAGAAGGCGCCGGGATCGTGCATCACGCGCATGCGCACGGGGATGTGGCCGATGGAGGCGCCGTAGTTGATCAAGGTCTGGGACTTGCGCTTGTCGTACCAGGCATCCACATCGGCCACGCCCACTTCCATTTCTAGCGCGGTGGTGACGCCGTCCATGGCTTTGTAGCGGTAGTTCTCGGCGTCCTGGCCGTGCGAGTGGAGATCGATGAAGCCGGGCGCGACCACCAGGCCGGTGGCGTCGATCGTGGCGCGGCCGTCGAGCGGGGCGGCGGAGACGGCCTCGATCCTGCCGGCGGAGATGCCCAGATGGCGAATGGCGTCGAGACCGCTTTCGGGATCGATGACGCGGCCGTTGCGAATGACGAGGTCGTATTGTTGAGCGCCGAGCGGCGTCAGCAGGAGGAAGAGCCAGGTTAGGCGCATGGGACGGATCAACGGACAGGCTGGGAAGCCTGTCCTACCTGGCGGCGAGCATGGGGCGGATGGCCACGGCCACCACAACCATGATCGCCGAGGCCGACGGGATCAACAGCAGCGCTTTCTTCAGGCGCTTGGGATCGCCGCCGCCGATGGCGCCGATGATGCGCGAACTCACAGCCAAGCCGCACCAGCCCATGGTGATGACCACGCCCATGGCGGTGCCCGTCATGCGCGGGAATGCGTCGCCGACCATGGCGAGCGTGGTGGGGAAGACCGGGGCCATAGAAATACCCGCCAAAAACACCAGAATCCAGGCGGTGGTGGGATTGCTGGTCTTGAGCATCAGAAATGTGGTGACGGTCATCAGGATGGCGGCCGCCAGGGTGACGCGGGGCGCGGGCACGCTGATCAGGATGGGCGAGACGGCCACACGGCCAATCAGAAGGCCGAGCGCAAAACCGAGCGATAGAATATTCAGCGCGCGCGATTCGGGGATGCCCTGCGCGATCAGGTGCTGCGCCAGCCAGTTCCAGACACCCACTTCGCAGGCCACGTACAAGAACAGAAACAGCGCCAGCAGGAAAAGCACCGGCTTGCCCAGAACGGGGCCAACATCGGAAAAGTCGAAGCTGCGCGCGCCGCTGGGCGGGGGCATGGGCGTGAGAATGTGGATCACGAGCGTAACGGCTGTGAGGGTGGCCACAGTGTAGCAGAGCCGGATGGAATTTCGGTGCAGGAGGTTTGCGGAGAGGAATGGAGTGGCCAGACCGCCGAGGCCGAAGAAGAGATTCAGCAGGTTGAGCGTCGAGGCGCGGCGGTCCTGGCTGATGTCGCTCACCAGGGCGTTGGCGGCGGTGACGATGATGCCGCCCCCGAGGCCCAGCAGGAACAGGTACACCATGATGCTGCGGAAGCCTTTGGATTGGGGCAGGGCGAAGAGCGCCAGGGTGATCAGCGCCAGGCCCAGCACAAGGCCGATCTTTTTGCCTTCGTTGTCGATCAGCGGACCGACGCCGATGGACGCGATGATCAGCCCCAGCGCCTGGGCGAATGCGATTTGGCCAAGCTGGCTGGGGGTGAGGTGAAAGCGCGCGGAGAGGTCGGGCAGGATGGTGCCCAGCATGGCGGCAATCATGCCGTAGACGAAGATGGCGAGGATGGCGGCGAGGATCAACATGGACCGGATGGTATCAGGATTCCGGATCGGATGGGTTGGCAGGGTGCGGTGGCGCGGGGTAGCGGCGCATGGCGCTGGTTAGATACCATTTGGGTGGGCCTACCGTGCGCAAAGTCTCATTGATTGCATCGAGCCAGATCATCGGGCGCGGATCGTTGAATTGGATCGCGGAGCGCCCCATCGTGGTCTCGTTCGAGGTTACCGACTCCTGCACCTGTTACTGCCACCACTGCGATCACGGCGGTCCAAAGGACGACAGCGCCAATCTGCGGCCGCACGAATACCGGCGCTACATGGAGGCATTGCGGCCATGCGTGGTGCAGGTTTCGGGCGGCGAGCCGATGATGCGCGACGATCTGGCCGAAATCGTGCGCCAGATCAAGGGCGGCGGCCGGGTGCCGTATACCATCCTGGTATCGAACTGGTCGCTGATGACGGAGGAACGCTACCTGGAGTTGCATGCGGCGGGCGTGGATCAGTTTTCGGTGAGCCTGGATTTTCCCGACGAGCGGCACGACGATTTCCGCATGCATCCGGGGCTGTACAAGCATCTCAGCGAGATTGTGCCGCGGCTGGCGCGGCTGGGCCACGACGATATCGTGCTGAACAGTTGCATCACCAGCGCGAACGTGGGCGAGATTGCGGCGATCGCCGGCAAGGCGCGCGAGTGGGGCGTTAACCTCTGCTACAGCGCTTACTCGCCCAGGCGCACGGGCTCGCGCGACTACTGTTTGAAGACGCCTGAGCAACTGCGGTCGCTCAATGAGGGTCTGGACCTGGTCGAGCGGATGCGCGATGAGAGCAACTGGATCGTCAACTCGAGGAGCACGCTGGACGCGACCCGGCGGCACTTCGCGGAGGGCGGCGCGCCGGGCTGCAAGGCGGGCCTGCGATTTCTGGTGGTGCGGAGCGACGGCATGCTGCAGCCGTGCTCCATGCAGTTCCAGCAATTCCCGCTCGAGGCGCGGGAGCGCATGGTGCGCGAATTCACGGCGCACAACACTTGCGGCGAGTGCTACGTATCCATCCGCTCTTACCTGGACAAGAGCTTCACGCAGCTTGCAGGCGAAAATATAGCGGAGTTTTTTTCGCTGCAGATGCGTGAGCCGAGTTAGAACCACAGGCCAAAGGGACAGGCCAGGAGGCCTGTCCTACTAGCGCTGCGCCGTGGAAAATGCAGCTTCGGCGGTTGCGGCAGCAGGAACTGGCTCGCCGACACGCATCTCGGTCCAGTTGTAACCAAACTCTTTGCCGCAATCCAGACAGACGACATAGGTAGAGTGGCGCAGACCGGGCGCCGGTGAGAAACCAGATCTCCGCGCGGGAGTGATGGGGAACGTAGTCCTGCGGTGAGAGCATCCAAATAAAACATTCATCAGATTATTTAACATAGCCGCAACCCCTCAGTTTGGTTAGATACAAAAACATGCCTCCTGGTTTCAAACTATCCAGTGAGGTAAAAACCTGCGCCGATCCGAGTGCGCACGTAGGATAGTGAGACTTGCGGCGCAAATGTTTCAGGCGAAGAGTTTGGCCGCGACGGATTCGGCGATCTGCTTGCCGTGGAAGCGTCCATTCTCGATGAAGATCTCGTTGGTGTGCATGCCCGCCACGATGACGCCCGCCAGGTAGATTCCGGGACGCTCGCTTTCCAGCGTTTGCGGATCGCTGCGCGGCCTCTGCGTCTCGGGATCGAGCGTAATGCCTATGGAATTCAAGAAGTTGAGATCGGGACTGTAGCCCGTCAACGCAAATACGAAATCGTTTTTGAGAACAACTTCGCCCTGCGGCGTGGAGAGGACCATGGAGTCGGGCCAGATTCTCACAACCTGTGAATTAAAATACGCCTGGATCTCTCCGCTCTTAATACGGTTTTCAATATTGGGCTTGATCCAGTACTTCACTTTTTCGGAGATCGCAGCACCACGGTGGATCAGTGTAACCCGGGCGCCGGTCCAAAGCAGTTCCAATGCAGCGATTGCGGCAGAGTTCTTGGCGCCGACCACCGCCACGTCGTGGTTATAGTACGGGTGTGGCTCCTTGTAATAGTGAAGAACCTTACTGAGATTCTCACCGGGAACGTGCAATAAGTTAGGCACGTCATAGTACCCGGTCGCCAGGACTACTTTGCGCGCGGTATAAGTATGATGACAATCCAGGCGGTCGGTAGTGAACACCTGGAACGCGCCATCCTGCCCGGCGATATCCGTAACGCGTTCGTAATCGTGAATATTCAGCTTGAAATGATCCGCCACGCGGCGATAGTACTTGAGCGCCTCATGCCGGTTGGGCTTCTCGTTGAGGCTGGTCATGGGAATGTTGCCGATTTCGAGCAGTTCGGGTGTGGTGAAGAAGACCATGTTGGTCGGGTAGTGATAGATGGAATTCACCACACAACCCTTTTCGATCAACGCGGTTTGGATGCCGCGCTGCTGCAGCTCAATGCCGCAAGCCAGGCCGGTGGGGCCCGCGCCGACTACGACTGCGTCGAAGGACAGGCCAGGAGGCCTATCCCACTGGCCAGGAGGCCTGTCCCACTGCCCGTCCCACACGGTCCCGGTCACAGTTTGCTCTCGATTTCGGCGGAAATGCGCTCGAGCGCGGCGGGCAAAGCCGCGGGATCTTTGCCGCCGCCCTCCGCCATATCGGGGCGGCCGCCGCCCTTGCCACCGACGGCTTGCGCCAGCGCGGCGGCGAGCTTGCCGGCGTGCACTTTGGAGGTGAGATCTTTGGTCACGGCGGAGACGATGGACACGGTGGAATCTTCGACCGAGGCCAACACCACCACGGCGCTGCCCCACTTGTTGCGCAAGGCGTCTACTAACTCACGCATCTGGTGGCGATCCAGCGCATCCGCCTGGGCCGCGAGCACCCGGGAGCCGTTTACGGTGTGCGCCTGGCTCTCCAGGCCGCCCGCCGCCGCATGCGCCAGTTGGCTGCGAAGATCGCGCTTCTCGTGTTCGAGGGCTTTCTCGCGGGCCAGCATTTTTTCCACGTGCTCGACCAGTTCCGGCTCGGAGGCTTTCAACAATTCGGAGAGCCGGTGCAGGGTTCCGGTAAGTTCCTGATACTGGCGAACGGCGCCCTCGCCCGTTACCGCCTCGATGCGGCGGACGCCCGCCGAGATGCTGCCTTCGTAAACGATTTTGAAGACGCCGATATCGCCGGTGCGTTCGACGTGCGTGCCGCCGCAAAGCTCCTTGCTGAAGCCGGGCACGGAAACCACGCGCACCTGGTCGCCGTACTTCTCGCCGAACAAGGCCATAGCGCCGGTGGCCACGGCCTGTTCGAGCGGCAGCACTTTGGTTTCGACGCCGCTGTTGCGCAGGATCTGCCCGTTCACCAGCCGCTCGACTTCCTCGATTTCGGCCTTATCCATGGCGGCGTAGTGGGTGAAATCGAAACGCAGCCGGGGCGGCTCGACGACGCTGCCCGCCTGCTTGACATGCGTGCCCAGCACCTGGCGCAACGCGGCGTGGAGCAGATGCGTGGCGGTATGGTTGCGCATGGTGGAGAGGCGCAGCGGCCGGGCCACTTCCGCGCGCAACTCGTCGCCCACGCGGATGGGCGCGGTGGCTACGATGCGATGTACGGTGAGGCCCGGCACCGGCGGATAAGCCGTCTGCACGTCGGCGACTTTATCGCCGTTCAGGGCGAACAGGCTGCCGCAGTCGCCCACCTGCCCGCCGGTCTCTGCATAGAATGGCGTGCGATCGAGTACCAGTTCGGCTTCCACGCCCGGGCCGATCTCGTCGCGCAGCTCGCGCTCTACCAGCAGGCCCTCGACCCGCGAGGCGGCGGCCAGCTCTTCGTAGCCCAGGAACTTGGTGCGGCCCTGCTCGACAAGCTCCTGATAGGCGGGGGCGATGGCGCCCTTCTCCGCACCCTTCCAGCTTGCGCGGGCGCGCTCGCGCTGGCGCTCCATCTCGCGGTCGAAGCCTTCGCGGTCGATGGCCAGCCCGCGCTCGCGCGCCATGTCTTCCTGCTCGTCGAGCGCCAGGCCGAAGGTGTCGTACAGCTTGAAGGAGACCGCGCCGGGAATCACATGCCCGGCCAGCGATTTCACTTCATCGTTGAAGACGCGCTCGGCCACCAGGAACGTGGTCGCGTAGCGGTGCTCTTCGTCCTTCACGATGCGGGCGATGCGCTGCACGCTCTCCATCAGCTCGGGGTAGGCGGGCTTCATCAACTCGGCTACAGTGCCGGTCAGCTTGAAGAGGAAGGGCTCTTCGACGCCGATCATGCGGACGTGCCGCATGGCGCGGCGCATGATTTTGCGCAGCACATAGCCGCGGCCATCGTTGGAGGGCAGCACGCCGTCGTGAATCAGGAAAGTGGTCGCGCGGCAATGGTCGGCCGCGATGCGCAGCGCCGTATCGACGCGCGCATCCGCGCCGTAAGATACGCCAAACATGTCGGCGGCACGGGCGATGATGGGATAGATCAGGTCCGTATCGTAATTTGACAGCTTGCCTTGCAGCACCGCCGCCACGCGCTCGAGCCCCATGCCGGTATCGATGGACGGCCGCGGCAAGGGCGTGAGGACGCCGCTCGAATCGCGGTTGAACTGCATGAAGACCAGGTTCCAGATTTCGACGAAGCGGCCGCCGGCGTCGCTGGGAAAGGCTTCGTGTTCGTGGCCCGGCTCGGACGCGGCGGGACCCATGTCGTAGTGAATCTCGGAACACGGGCCGCAGGGACCGGTGTCGCCCATTTGCCAGAAATTGTCCTTCTCATCGCAGCGGAAGATGCGCTCCTGGGGCACGCCGGCGACCTTCTGCCAGAGCCGCTCGGCATCGTCATCCTCGCGGAAGACGGTGACGTAGAGGCGATCCTTGGGCATGCCATAGTCCTTGGTGACCAGGTCCCAGGCGTATTCGATGGCTTCGGCCTTGAAGTAATCGCCGAACGAAAAATTGCCCAGCATTTCGAAGAAGGTGTGATGGCGGCGGGTGTAGCCGACATTCTCCAGGTCGTTGTGCTTGCCGCCCGCGCGCACGCATTTCTGCGAGGTGGTGGCGCGGGAGTAGTCGCGCTTTTCGAGGCCCAGGAAGACGTCCTTGAACTGGTTCATGCCGGCGTTGGTGAACAGCAAGGTGGGATCGTTCGCGGGGACCAACGAGGAACTGCGCACCACGCGGTGGCCGCGCGCGGCGAAGAAGTCGAGGAAGCGCTGTTGGATGTCGTGACCTGTCACTTTTTTATTGTAGCGGTGGCGGGGGCGGTTGTGCGGGTTGAACGGCTGCTGATTCGGCGGCGCGACGTTCTATAATTGGATTTGTCAAGGGCTCAACCGGATGCGCCACTTGCGTTCATCAAGCAGTGCATTTTCAGTGGACGCGTCCGCTGGACGTACCACGTGACGATGCGCCTTCAACAACGCGGACTGACGGCCGAAATCGTTCGCAGCGCAGTTGCGACGCTGGAGGTCATCGAAACGTACACGGAGGACAAATACTTGCCCAGTTTTCTCGTGAGGGGCGAGTCGGGTGGGGTTGTTTTCCATGCCCAGATTGCCACGGATGTAGAGGGCGAGAATATCCGGATCGTTACGATGTACGTTCCCCGCCCTGGCGAGTGGGACAATGGGTTACGCGTTAGGAGGACAAGATGAGATGCCGAATTTGCGGGGGACTGCTGGAACGGCGAGTCACAGATCTGCCTTTCAAGATCGGCGATTCGTCGATTGTGATCCTCAAATCGCTCCCGGTACTTCAGTGCGACCAGTGCGGTGACACGGAGTTGGAGCAGGCAACGATGTTGCGCGTCGACGAACTTCTCGCTTCCGTGGATGGATCCACGGAACTCGAGGTCATCCGGTATGCGGCGTAAGCACGGGTTTAGTGCGTCTGTGCGATCCAGGACACGAGCGCCTGAAGGTCGTGCGCCCAGAAGAGCGCCAAGCCACGCTGCTGGGCATCCGAGAGATGCCGTAGCTTGTAAACCCCGCTGAGCACCGCGGCGGGCACGATGTTGCGCGTGCCGAAATCTTTGGTCCAGGTCTCGGCCTTCACGGCAGCATCGTTATTGAGGCGTTTAATCGAGTTCAGGGCGGAGTTCGACACTTTGCACTCGATCGGCATGATGCGGTGATCCCAGAGGCGCACGACGATGTCCGCTTTGCGCGAGCCCAACACGCTTTCCCTGCAGAACTCGCCGGCGTTGGGGGCGAGGTTGAGTGTCGGTATCGCTCTGGTATCGACTCTTTTCAGACCGGCGCCGCTGAGTGCGCTCGCGACCATGAGTTCCTGTGCCTCCTTGCCCTCATGGCGCCGGGCCGTTCCCACGCTTCGAGCAGCCATCAGCGCGGCGGATGCCAATACGGCCGCCGCGCGCTCCTCCCCGGTGGGTTCGCGGTTTTCAGAGATCCAAGGGAAGCGGCGGCGATCGAGTCCCATGCGCACGATGTCAACAATACGACGCACCATGGCTGGATCTTTGCGCAGACGGGCCGGGCTCAGGACACTTTCGCTCAAGGTCTTGAGATCGTCCGCGGACAACGGCGGGCCCGCGAAATACCGGAAGGCTTCCAGAAGGTTCGGATTCGTCAAAACTTCGGTTGCGCGGCGATCCATTTCCGTCAAATCGGCGCTGGTTGCGAGAAGCTTGCCGACGAAGGCCTCGTAATGTGCGAAAGCCTGAAGATACGATTCCAACGGCTCGTGCATGCGCTGGCGGCGGAAGATGCCGGTCGCGACTCGTATTCCGGCCTCAAGTTGTTCGTCGGTCCATCTGGGCGGAGCGATCATCCTTCCGCCTGCAAGAGCAGTTCAGGTCCGGGAACCAGAAGGCGCTCCATCTCGCGGGGTTCGAACTTCGTCAACCCGCCCGCGTAGGTCCGCCCGTGGCGTACATCGGTGGCATTGGCGAGATATGCAGCCAGCCGGTCCAGGACCTCCGATGCCAGCGGCTCGCGAGGGTAAAGTCCGTGGGCGATGTTGATGTGCCGCGCATCGATCAGGTTGCGGACGAATGCGGGCGGCCGGCGCGCCATATAGGTAGCGAGAATCGGCGCCGGCGCTTTGAGCCCGACCGACCACCAGGCCTTCCTGTTTTCCGCTACGTAGCCTTCAGACGCGCCGGCTGACTTTGCGAGTCTCAGGAAGCGGTCGATCGCTTTGCGCTCCTCAAGATCGAACACCGCGAGATCGACGGGAATGTCGATGACGTCGCGGAGGCAGGATCGATCGGCTAGGGCGCGCCCTGCCTGGAATAGTTCGCGGGCCTTCGTTACGCTGCGGAACAGGACGCCGGCGGGCAATCCCAAGCTATGCTTTCCCGCGATCCACACCCGGTTCGCTCCGGTTACCTGGCCGCGATGAACCCGGCAGAGCTCGCCAAGTTGCACAAAGCCGGGCGGAGCAGCTTTGGTGCGCCGTGTCAGGTGCGACCAGCGGGCCTGGCTTTCCAACCGGTCCCGAGGCAACACCAGTCCACCTTGGAGCGGCTCTATCTGGCTGGCATGATCGACCCGCCGGATATGAATGCTCTTGGGCTTCGACCCGATTTGAAAGGTGCTGATGACGGCGGTCGCGGCGGCATCGGCAAACGGCCGGGCCGTAGGTTCCACTACGGTGAGACTTTGCCCGCCCAGTTCGTTCAAGAACATCGCGCGCATGAGTCGGCCGTAGTTGACATCGAGCCATTCGGCTGCCGTGATGAACGACCCGAAATCGCCTGCTTTGGCTTCGAGCACGGTGGCCAGAAAGAAGTGTACATGCAGCCCCGCAAGTTGGCTGGCGCGGTACCCCAGGCCGCGCGCTTCCGTGGTGAGCCACCGTTTCCATTTAGCCGGGAGGAGGTGATGCCGTACATATGGCGGGTTGCCCAGGTAGAGAGTCCTTCCCGTCACGAGGGGCAGCTTTACGTCGCGGTAGTCGGCAACCAGGATCCGCGATCTGTTCTCAAATCCGGCCGCCGCCAGATTGCCACGGGCGATCAATGTGGCCACGGGGTCGATGTCGATGCCGATCAACTCAGCTTTGGGAAACTTGCGGCCGGCCGCGAGGAGAAATCGTCCGGAACCCACGCCGGGGTCGACGACGCGTTCCGGCTCGGAAGCGGCGCCGGCCTGAGCCGCCGCCCAATTCACCATAGCTTCCACAATCGCGGAAGGAGTATACGTAGCGCCCTGTTCGCGGCGTTTCGCGGGCGTCCGCAGCACCGCGAAGGCGTCGCCGAGCGGATCGCGTTTCCGGCCAATGTCGCGCTTCAGTTGCTCTGCTGTCGAGGCCGGAAGGTCGCCAGCCCGGCGGACGAGCGCCATTTCCGCCGGTGAGAGATCGGTCGAGCGGAGAGCTCCGAGCGCAACCGCGGCGGCAACCACCTCGCTCTCGGTTTCCAGACGGAATCGCATGTTTGCGGGCTTCGTCACAGCATCCTCGAATGAGAAGCCCATCTGCTTGGGGTGCGTATCCACATATTGCTTATCGGCGGTGGACCAAATGCGATTATAATCCCAGCCGTTCACGGCACCCACATTTGTGCCGCGAAACGCCAGCCGGGTCAATAAACTACCGAATCACCAGTAGTGGCCGCCGTTACCTGTCCCGCCCCGTTTTTCGCGCGTACTTGATGGCCAGCGAGCGATACAGCGGCCGCGGCAAAGCGCGCATGACGAAGACCAGCAGGCGATAGCGCCAGCCGGGAATCACGAACAACTGGCCGCGGTCGAGAGCGCGCAGGGAAGTGTCCACCACCTCATCGGCGGACATCCACATCCAGGCGGGAATCGAGGTGCGGTCCAAATGCATGGTGTCGTGGAACTCGGAGAGCGTGAAGCCGGGGCACAACGCCTGCACCCGCACGGGCGAGCCGATGCTCTTCAGCTCCATGTAGATGCCCTCGGTGAAACTGCTCATCCAGGTTTTGGTCGCGGAATAGCTGACGCTGCCGGGGTTCTGTCCGAAGCCCGAAACCGAGGACACATTGATAATGTTGCCCCGCGCGCGGGCGACCATGCCCTGGAGCGCGGCATGCATCAGGCGCATGGGCGCCAGAACGTGCAGCCGGTGCATCTGGTCCTGACCGTCCAAGGGAGCGGAAAAGAAGCGCCCAGCGATGCCGAATCCGGCGTCATTGACCAGGAATTCAAGATTCGGGGCGGCGGCGATGCGATCTTCGACGGCCTTCAAATCCGCATCGCGGGTGAGGTCGGCCGGCAGGATTTCAGCCTGCACGGAATGGCCGGCTTGGATCGCGCCGGCCTCCTGTTCCAGCCGGTCCCGGCGGCGCGCAACCAGCACCAGGTCGTAGCCGCGCGCGGCCAGTTGGCGGGCGAAAGTGGCGCCGATACCGCTCGAAGCGCCGGTAATCAGGGCCAGGGGACGCGTTGGTTGCATGGCAGTCAGGGGTCATCATAACATTTGCGGCCGGCGCGGGCTGGCAGGCTGGACTCAGGCGATGGCTGAGCGTTGTCAGACAAATCCGAAAAGGTTAACAATCGGGCCGCCCGGCTTCCAGCATCTCCTGAATTCGCAATAAGCGAGACACTAATGGCGCGAACCAGCCCGGTTGCGCACACAATATAGGAAACAATATGCCGACTCTGCGCGAGAATATAATAAGAATTGGCCGGGCATAATGACCGAAACCGTGAAGCCGGCAAGCAAACGCGGCCCCAAGCGCAAAGGCCCCGGCGCCGCGCGGAACGCATCCGCGCTGCTGGTCAACCCGCTCGATTCCCAGCATATTGTGGGCGTCGAAGAGGTCAGGCTACCGGACGGGGTGCCGGTTATTTCCGCGCGCGTGAGCTTCGATGGCGGCGCCTCCTGGCGGGAATCCTGGCCGTTGCCCGTGGAAAAGGAATGGGCGGGCGTAGTGGGACCGGTGCTGGCGATGGACGCGCGCGGTACCCTGAACCTCGCGGCGCTGGCTCCGGACCGGGACCGCTCGCGCGCTTCGTTGGTGGTCTACCGTTCCGAAGACGGTGGCATCCACTGGCGCGTCCCGGCGGTGGTGCTGCAGGGAGCCGCCGAGTGCGTCTACTCGATCGCCGCGGATCTCAACCCGGCGAGCCCGTTCCGGGGCAGCGTTTATCTGGCCGCCGATACGGGCAATACGCTGTGCTTCGCACGTTCCGGCGATGGACAGTCCTGGAGCGGCAGAGGGCATGGCCGGCCCGGGCCGCTACTCCCCGGGCTGTGTTTCAATCCCGAAGTGCTGGTGGATGCGGGCGGCGCGGTACATGTGGCGTGGATGACCGGTCCATCCGGCGGCAGTATTCTGACGGTCGAATCCGCGGACGGAGGGCAAACGTTTTGTGCGCCAGTGACCGTCGCCGAAGGGATCGTCGGCGTGCAGGACGGGTTTCCGGAAACGGCGCCGGTCACCTACATCGCGCAGGATGGCGTGGCGCTTTGCGTATGGGCGGACGACCGCGAAGGGCGCGCCCGGCTTTACCATCGGCACTCGCTGGACGGCGGCCGGACGTGGCAAGGTCCACCGGCCGGGGAGCCTTTGGTTCGCGGTGCAGGCTCCGGCCAGCATGAGTTCCAGCCGCATCTGATCGTCACCGCGGGCGGCGAGATCTGCTGTGCGTTCTATGAATACGGTCCCAAGACTCCCGGCGGGGAACCGCTGGTGGATTTGGCCATGGCGGTATCGTACGATCGCGGCGCGACCTTCACGGGCCGCATGGTGCTGAGCGAGCGGCCTTGGGATCCGGCGGTGGATCAGCCGCTCTCGCGCGGCGCTACGCGCGGGGCGTTGGGCTGGCTGGGGTTGGTGTGAGTCGGCGGGTGGTTCCCAGTCCCGCCCCGACGTTACTCGCCCCGGCAATGTGGAGCTAAGAGCTCCGCGCGGGCTTCAGAGTCCGCCCCACATCGTCCGCGGCGGTCCGCGCGCCTGTGCTTTGGCTTACCGCGTCGCACAACGCGGCCGTAGGGCGGGCAATTCTGCCCGGGGTCCCCTTTGGGGACGGCTTTCAACCGGCGCTGGCCGCCTGAGAGGCGTCCCCAGAGGGGACCCCAGGCCACGATTGGCCGCCCCACAGTGTTTATTTCGACGGTGCCTCGCTTGACTTTCGGTCCTCGGCAGTATATATATCGATTGATATAGATCCATGCCTGCCAATCCCAAAGACTTTCTCCCCCTCAAGCCGCACTGGTTCCACGTCCTGCTGTCGCTCGACGGCCAGGAGCAGCACGGCTACGGCATCATGCAGGAGGTCCTGGAGCGCACCGGCGGCAAGGTGCGGCTCTGGCCGGC
>Ga0181521_10000874_pt1 | contig 37422 bp, 31 predicted proteins | sample PEATcosm2014_Bin_32_FD_119764 | JGI IMG/M metagenome (GOLD analysis project Ga0181521, IMG submission 119764) | Peatland microbial communities from MTU Mesocosm Facility, Houghton, MI, USA - PEATcosm2014_Bin02_60_metaG | ecosystem: Environmental > Terrestrial > Soil > Wetlands > Peat | place...
TCCAGCCGGCCGCGGGAGACTTCCTGCATGGCTTCGGCCAGCGCTGCCACCGGGCGGGTAACCTGCTTGGAGAGGAACAGCGCCGACCAGGTGGCGGCAAACAGCACCAGCACCGTCAACAATAGCAGCAGGCCCATGTAGTAGAAGCGCAGCGCCTTGCGCTGCCGGGCCAGCTCGAAGTACATGCGCTGGTGGGCTTCCATCTGGCGCAGGGTGGCGGAGAACTGCGGCGGCAGGGGCATGGCCACGACAATGCTGCCGTGGTCGCCGATGCGCGCGCTGCCCAGCATGTAGTCCCGCCCGGCCAGCGTGAGCGACTGCGGGCGCGCCGGGTCCAACTGCGCCGGCGATGGCAGTTTCGGGCGCAGGAAGACCCAGGCGTCCGGCGCGTGGAAGGTGGCCACGGCGGCATCATCCATCAGCGCCAGCGCGAACCCGCCCTGCAAGGTGCCTTCGCGGCGGCGAAATTCGGTGATGACGCTGGAGAAGTTTCCCGTGGTGAAGGCGTGCTGCGTCTCCGGAATGGCCGCGATCGAGGCCGCCTCGGCGCGGGCGTTTTCGGCCGCGTAGGCCGAAAGCTGGCGCGCGATCTCCCCGGAATCCTCCCGCAGTTCCTCGACCGGGCGCGAGAACCACTTGTCGATGGAACGGTTCATCAGCCCGAAGGCGAAGAGGAAGAGGAAAATCACGGGCGTGAGCGACAAGGCCAGCGCGCCCACCACCATGCGGGTGCGGAATTTCGATCCCAGCTTGCCGGTGCGACGCTCGGCGTAGAGCTTCAGCAGGTTGCGCACCAGCACGAAGGTCAGCGTGATCAGCAGCAGGAAAATCAGCGTTGACAGGGCAACGAAGAGCTGCACCTGTTCCGAGCTGTTGGGGCGCAGCGCCAGGTTGAACGCCTGCTGCGAGAAAACCAGCGCGAACAGCAGGAAGATTGCGATGCCCAGAATCAGGATCAGGGTGCGGCGGTGCCCGCCGCGGCGGGCTTGCTCTCGTTTTTTGGAATCAGGAGACACGCGTAACCGAAGGCCCTCCGCGAACTCTTAACACCTCTTTTGCGTGAAAGTTTTGCGGGGAGTGCAAACCGACATTATAAAGCTGCTAACGGCTCTCCGTGGCGCTGATTGCCTGGCCCTGCCGCGCCTCCAGACGCTCCAGGATCTGCGGCCCGAGCTGCGACACGCTGCCCGCTCCCATCGTCAGGATCATGTCGCCTGGCCGCGCCGCGGCGGTCACCATCTCAATGGCCTGCTCGAAGGAAGCGGCGTGGGTCGCGGGCCGCTTTCCCAGACTGGCAATGTGCCGCGCCAGGCGCTCGCCGGTGACGCCTTCGATAGGCGGCTCGCTGGCGGCATAGATATCCAGCACGAACAGCGAGTCGGCGTCGCCGAAGGCGGTGGCGAACTCGTCCGCCAGGTCCTGGGTGCGGGTGTAGCGGTGAGGCTGGAAGACCACGTGGACGCGCTTATATCCGCACTGGCGGGCGGCGGCCAGCGTGGCGCGGATCTCGGTGGGATGGTGGCCGTAGTCGTCAATCACGCTGATTTCGCCCGCGCGGCCGCGCAACTGGAAGCGGCGGTCCACGCCGCGAAACTCCGCCAGCCCGCGGCGGATGGCGTCCGGAGAGACATCCAGGCCCACGCCGACGGCGATCGCCGCGGTGGCGTTCAGGACGTTGTGCCGCCCCGGCACGTGGAGCTGAAACTCGCCCAGCGATTGCTCGCGATACTCCACCCGAAAGCGGCTCATGGGCTGCTCATGTCCGTCCCCGTGACGCGTCTCCGAGTCCGATACGCGGAAATCGGAGTCCGGACGCGAGCCGTAGGTCATCACGCGGCGGCGGAGCTGCGGCAGGAGCGCGCGCAGGCGGTCATCGTCGTTGCACGCGACGGTCAAGCCATAAAACGGGACGCGGTCCATGAACTCGACGAAAGCGTGCTCGACGTCGGCCATGTCGCGATAGCAGTCCATGTGCTCGCGGTCAATGTTGGTCACCACCGCCAGGATGGGCGAAAGCTTGAGAAACGAGCGGTCGCTTTCATCGGCTTCGGCGACCAGGTAGTGCGACTTGCCGAGGCGCGCGTTCGAGCCCATGGCGTCCACGCGCCCGCCGACCACCACCGTGGGATCAAGGCCGCCGGCGGCAAGTACGGCGGCGATCATCGATGTGGTCGTGGTCTTTCCGTGCATGCCGCCCACGGCGATGCCGTATTTCAGCCGCATCAGCTCGGCCAGCATCTCGGCGCGCTGGATCACGGGGATGTGGCGCCGGCGCGCTTCCGCAACTTCCGGGTTGTCGCGCGTCACGGCGGAGCTGATGACCACGACTTCAGCGCCCGCGACGTTCTCCGCGCGGTGGCTTCCACAAATGGTGGCTCCTAGCGTGGCTAGTCGGTCAGTCACGAACGAAGGCTTCAGATCCGAGCCGGAGATCTTGTAGCCGAGGTTCAGCAGCACCTCGGCGATACCGCTCATGCCGATGCCGCCGATACCGACAAAATGCACGCGTTGGATCTTGGCAAACATAGTTGGTAGCCACGGATTTACACGGATGAGTACGGATCAAAATTCGAAAAAGGAAATCCGTGTTGATCCGTGAAAATCCGTGGCGTTTTTATGCGGGTACTCCCGCCAGTCTTCCCGCCATGAGCGCGATCTGGCGTGCGGCGTCGGGATGCGACAGCTTGCGCGAGGCCTCCGACATGCGCGCCAGCCGGGCCGGATCACCCAACAGCTCACGCACTGCGCCCACCAGCCGCTCGCTGGTCAAATCCTTTTCCGCGATCAGCACCGCCGCTCCGGCGCGCTCGAGCGCCTGGGCGTTGCGCAACTGGTGATCGTCCGCCGCGTGCGGAAAGGGGATAAAGATCGCCGGCTTCCCGGCCGCGGTCACCTCGGCCACCGTGCTCGCTCCAGAGCGGCAGACGATCAGGTCGGCACGCGCGAACATCCCCGGCATGTCCTCGATGAACCGGAAAACCTCTGCGTGGGCCCGCGAGCGCAGGTACGCCGCCTGGGCGTCATTATAGTCGCGCTCGCCGGTCTGGTGGACGAGCTGGATTCCGGGGACCTGCTCGCTGAGCGCTGCGAGCGCGTTCATCACGGCTTCATTGATGGCGTGCGCGCCCTGGCTTCCGCCGAAGACCAGCAGCGTCGGCGGACTCCCCGCCGGCTTGGGCGGCAGATTGAAAAACGCGCGGCGCACGGGAACGCCCGTCACCTGGCAGCGGCGGAAGTAGCGGCGAGTCTCCTCGAAGTGGACCGCGGCGGACGAGACAATCGGCGCCATGATGCGGTTGGCCAGTCCGGGCACGACGTTCGGCTCAAATGCCAGGGTGGGTATGCGGGAGATCGCCGCCGCCAGCATCGCCGGTCCGGAAGCGTATCCGCCCACGCCGATCACCACGTCGGGCCGGAACTCGCGGAGGATTTTCCGCGAGCGAAAGATCGCGGTGGGCAGCGCGGTCATGGTGGCGACCCGCTTGGCCAGGCTGACCTTCTTCAGCGCTCCGACCTCCACCAGGCGGAGTTCGAAACCGGCGGCGGGAACCAGGCGATTCTCGATCCCGCGCGAGGTGCCGATGAACATGACTTCGGCTGAATAGAGGTCGCGCAGTTCGTGGGCAATGGCCAGCGCCGGGATGACGTGGCCGCCGGTGCCGCCTCCGGCCAGTACGGCGCGCATATCAGTCGGTGCTCTGCGTGATGTTCAGCAGGACGCCCACGCACGCCAGCATCACGAACAGCGACGAGCCGCCGTAGGAGATGAACGGTAGCGGAATGCCTTTTGTGGGCATCAGGCCCAGCACCACGCTGATGTTGAACACCGCCTGCACCACGATCATCGAGGTGATGCCGGTGGCCAGATAGCGCGCGAAGATGTCCTCAGTGGCCAGCGCGGTGCGCATTCCGCGGTAGAGAAAGATGGCGAACAGCGACACCACGGCGAGCGCGCCCAGCAATCCCATCTCCTCGGAAATGACGGCGAAGATGAAGTCGGTGTGCGGCTCGGGAAGATAGAAGAGCTTCTGCTTGCCTTCCATCAGCCCCTGGCCGGTGAACCCACCGGTGCCGACCGCGATCAGCGATTGAATGATGTGGAAGCCGCGTCCCTGCGGGTCCTTCCACGGATCGAGAAACGCGAGAATGCGCTCGTAGCGCCACTTCACGCGGAAGATGGTCAGGTACAGCACCGGGATTGATGCGACCAAGGCGTAACCCAGGTAGCGCACGCGCATGCCCGCGACGAACAGGATGATAGCGCTGATGGCGAGGCAAACCACCGACGTGCCCAGGTCAGGCTGCTTGAGGATCAGCCCGGCGCAGACCACGATCGGGACGGCGGCGGGAAGCAGCGTTTGCCGCCAGTCGTCCATCGCTTTGGTGCGGTTCTCCAGAAAATAGGCGAGGAACAGGATCAGCGCGGGCTTCGCCAGCTCCGACGGCTGGAAGGACAGTATGCCGAGGCGTATCCAGCGGTGCGTGTTGTGCGAGCGGTCGAGGAAAAACACCGCCACCAGCAGAGTAAGCGTGACGCCTAGCAGCGAGAACACGATCGCCGGATGCTTGTAGCGGCGGTAGTCCACATTCATGGCGATGACCATCGCGACCAGGCCGGCGACCGCCCACACCATCTGCTTAAAAAGGAAGGTGTAGGCGGAGCCGAAGCGCTCCTTCGCCATCACGGCCGAGGCGCTGAACACCATCACCAAGCCGATAAACACCAGTAGCAGCGTGACGATGAAGAGCGCCTTGTCCACGCTGACGCGCTTAGCCATGCGGTTTCCCTCTCAACCGTCCGCCCCCGGGAAACGATTGAGTCATTGGGCCATTGAGCCATTGGGTCATTTGACACCGATTCTGACGTCGTCCACGGCTCAATGAGTCAATGACCCAATGAATCAATGACTCAATCCTCACGCGGCCCCTCCCACTTCGCTGGGCGCTTTGCGCGCGGCCAGCGCGTGCACTGCCTCTTTGAACGCGTGGCCACGGTGCTCGTAGCTCTCGAACTGATCGAAGCTGGCGCAGGCCGGGGCCAAGAGCACGATGTCGCCTGGCGCGGCTGATTCCACAGCGCGCTTCACCGCGGTCTCCAGCGTCTCGGCGCGAAGCACGGGAACGGTGCCCGCGATCTGCGATTCGATCTTCTCCGCCGCCGCGCCGATGGTGTAGACGCGCTTGGCGCGAGCACGCAGCAGGTCTTTCAGCACCGAGTAATCGCTGCCCTTGTCCTTGCCGCCAAGGATGATGTGGATGTTGCCGGGGAAGGCTTCCAGCGCCTTGATGGTGGCGTCCACGTTGGTGGCTTTGGAATCGTTGTAATACTCGACCCCCTGAATCGTCGCGACGTATTCCAGCCGATGCTCGACCGCCTTGAACTCTTCGACTGCGCGGCGGATGCGGTGCGGCTCACAGCCGACGAGGCGTCCCACCGAGACCGCGGCCAGGACGTTTTCCAGGTTGTGCGTGCCCTTGAGCCTGATGCCGCTCGCCGGCATGATCTCCAGCTCGTCGCTGTCTTCGCGCCAGAAGATCTTGCCGTCTCGCACGAACGCCCCGCGCTCAACTTCCTTCTTGCGGCTGAACCAGTGCACCTGGGCGCGGGCTTTGCCGGCCAGACCGGCGCAGGTGGCATCGTCAGCGTTCAAGACCGCGTGATCCTGCGCCGTCTGGTTCTCGAAGATCCGCGCCTTGGCCAGCACGTAGGCGTCGAAACTGTGGTGGCGGTCGAGATGGTCGGGCGTGATGTTGAGGATGACCGCGATCTCGGGATGGAAGCCATCGATGCTCTCGAGCTGGAAGCTGGAGATCTCCAGAACGTTGTAAGTATCCGAGGTCGAATCCGCAACCAGCGCGATGGCGGGCGTGCCAATGTTGCCGCCCACCAGCACCTCGTACCCGCCCATACCGATGATTTCTCCGGCTAGCGCCGTGGTGGTGGTCTTGCCGTTGGAGCCGGTGATGGCGAGGATGTGTCCCTTCAAAAAGCGCGACGCCAGTTCGACTTCGCCGATGATGGGGATGCCCTGCGCGCGCGCCTTCTGCAGTTGCGGCACGTCGCTGGGCACGCCCGGGCTGACCACGATCAGATCCTGGTCGCGGAAGGTGCGCTCGCCGTGCCCGCCGGTCTCGACCGAAATACCTTTGTCCAGCAGCGCGGGGATGGCCGAGCGGAGCTGGTCTTCCGCCTTGGCGTCGGACACGCTCACGCGCGCGCCGCGCTCCTTCAAGAAAATCGCTGAGGCCACGCCCGACTTGCCCAGGCCGACGACGAGAACGCGTTTGGCTTTAACGTCCAATGCTTGTGTGACAAGTGGTAAGTGATAAGTGGTAAGTGAGGGCCCGCAGGGTTGATGAGGTTGTCATCCTTCGCGAGCCGAAGGCGAGCGGAGGATCTGGCGATGCCGCCGGCGCCACCGAACCGGTGGTGTTAACTGCCGTCCTAGATTCTCCCGCCTTGCTTTGCTCGGCGCAAGAATGACAGTGGGCAATGACTCGAGTTCTCACACCCACACTCAATCCGTGCCCTTGCCTTCCACTTCTCATACTTCCCACTTATCACTTCCCACTTTTCACTTCCCCCTTACCACTTCTATCACGAACCACCGTGCGCGCTAGCGCAACTTCAGCGTGGTCAGTGCAAAGAGTGCAAATACCAGCGAAGCGATCCAGAAGCGCACGATGATCTTCGATTCCGACCATCCCAGCAGCTCGAAGTGATGGTGCAGGGGCGCCATCTTAAAGATGCGCTTCCGCCGCAGCTTGTACGAGGCCACCTGCAGGATCACCGATACCGCCTCGATCACGAAGATGCCGCCGATGAAGGGCAGCAGCAGCTCCTGCTTGATGATGACGGCGACGGTTCCGATCGCGCCCCCCAGGGCGAGCGAGCCCACGTCGCCCATGAAGATCTCCGCCGGGTGGGCGTTGTACCAGAGGAAGCCGATGCTGGCCCCGACCATCGCCCCGCAGAAGATGGTCAACTCTCCCACCTGCGGCATGCGTTGCAGCTCCAGATAGCCGGCGAACACGGTGTGCCCGCTGACGTAGGTCAGCACCGCCAGCGCGGCGGCCGCGATCACGGTGCAGCCGATAGCCAGGCCGTCGAGTCCGTCCGTCAGGTTCACCGCGTTCGACGAGCCCACGATCACCAGCACCACGAAGAGCAGGAACGGCATAAAGGCGATCGGCCACATGTAGGGGTTGCGCATCAGGTGGTTGACCACCAGATCGGGACGGAACCTCTTCAGGAACGGGACCATCAGGTGGGTGGAGTAGTCACCGCTGGCGGTAAGCAGCATCAGCACCACCGCTACCACCAGGCTGGTGAGGACCTGCAGCGTCAGTTTGGTCGTGCCCGTCAGGCCGAGGTTGCGGTGGTGGATCACCTTCAGATAATCGTCAGCAAATCCGATGGCGGCGAAGGTTAGGGTGGAGCAGACCACGAGCCATACGTAGACGTTGCTGAGGTCGGCCCACAGCAGCGTGGGTACCACGATGGAGATGGCGATCAGCACCCCGCCCATGGTGGGCGTGCCGGCTTTCTTCTGGTGGGCCTTGGGGCCTTCCTCGCGGATGTACTGGCCGATCTGGAACTCACGCAGGCGCCGGATCACCGCCGGCCCCACGATCAGACCCGTGGCCAGCGCCGTCAGGCTGGCAAACGCCGTCCGAAACGTCAGGTAACGGAAGATGCGGAAAGGCGAGAAGAAAGGAAAAAGTTTTACGTACAACAACCAATAAAGCAATCTGCCTCCGCCTTGCCGTCCGTTCTTTCTATTTTGCCGTAGCCGCTTGCAAGTGTGCGCGCCAGGCCTCGAGCGCGCCTTCCAGCTTCACCCCGCGCGAGGCCTTGAGCAGGACGGCGTCTCCAGGACGCACCTCGCGAGCCAGCCACTCTCCCGCCTGCTGCGGCGTCTCCACGAACTCCGCCGCCATTCCTGCCGCCAGCGCCCCGTCGACCATCTGCCGCGCCGCGCCGCGCACGCCCAGCAGCACGTCGATCCCGTTCTGCGCGATGGCCGTTCCGCACTGGCGGTGCAGTTCCGGGGCCGTGGAACCGAGTTCGAGCATCTCGCCCGCCACCACAATGCGCCGCCGCGCCGGCAACCGGGCGAACGAGGCCACCATCGCCGCCAGGGCCTTCGGATTCGAATTGTAGCAATCATTTATTACAGTCGCGCCAGCAACCTGTGTTAACTGTCCACGTTTGTCCTGGGGCAGGAGCGCCGCCAGCGCTTCGGCGGCTTCGGAGGGTGCGATGCCGCTCTCCACTCCGACCGCAACCGCCGCCAGCGCGTTATAAACGTTGTGCAGCCCCAGCAGCGGCAGGGTGACGCTTTGCCGGCAGCCGCCGGCGAGCAGGTCGAACGCCGAGCCCTCGAGCCCGCGATCCTGTATGTTCTCCGCGCGCACGTCCGCCGGGCGCTCGACGCCGAACGTCACCACCTTCCCGTGGAAGTCGCGCCCGAACTGGGAAACGTACTCGTCGTCGGCGTTGAGCACCGCCGTCCCGCCGGCATGGAGGGTCTCGATCAGCTCGTACTTGGCGCGGGCGATAGCGGCGACGGAATCGAAGAACTCCAGGTGCACCGGCCCCACGTTGGTGACCACGGCCACATCATGGTGCGCGATTTCGGCCAGCGCGCGAATCTCGCCCGCATGGTTCATGCCGATCTCGATCACGGCAATCTCGTGCTCCGGTTCGAGCCGCAGCAGTTGCAGCGGCAGTCCGAAGTGGTTGTTGAGATTGCCTTCGGACCTGAGGACGCGAAAACGCGCCTGCAGCACCTGCGCGATGGCTTCTTTGGTAGTGGTCTTGCCGGTGGAGCCGGTGACCGCGATCAGTTTCTTCCCCCACAGCCGCCGGACGGCGGTCCCCAGGCGCTGCAACGCGGCGAGCGGATCGGCAACCGCAAGCACTCGATGCTGGCCGCCGTAGCGCGCCGCCTGCTCCCGCTCGACCACAACCCCGACGGCGCCCGCCGCGAGCGCCTGCTCCACGAACTCGTGACCATCGAGGCGCTCGCCCTTCACCGCAAAAAACAGCTCGCCGGGAGCCAGCGTGCGCGAGTCGATGGAGTATCCGCCGGCGACGGCGCCGGCGTCGAACGCGCCGGTGGCGCCGATGAACTCGGCGATCCGCCCCAACGGCAGCCTCATCGCGCCGCCTTTCCCGAGACCGCGCAGGCCTCGTAGCCCAGCGAGCGCAGCACCTCGCGCGCCACCTCGACATCATCGAACGGCGCCGCGCCCTCGCGCGTGATCTGCAACTTCTCGTGTCCTTTGCCGGCGATCAGCACGATGTCCCCGGGCCGCGCTTCGTCGATGGCCAAGGCGATCGCCTTGCGGCGGTCGGGCTCCATGGTATAGCGGACATTGGTTCGCTGAAGCCCCGGCAGCACATCGTTGATGATAGCCAGCGGATCTTCGCTGCGGGGATTGTCGGAGGTGACGACCACGAAGTCGCTGCCCCGGCCGGCGGCTTCCCCCATCAGCGGACGCTTGGTGCGGTCGCGGTCGCCACCGCAGCCGAAGACGGTGAGCACCCGTCCGCGATCCTTGCTGACCAGGGCGCGGGCCAGCGCCATCAGGTTGCGCAACGCGTCATCGGTGTGGGCGTAGTCCACGACCACGTAAAAGCCCTGGCCGCACTCCACGCGCTCAAAACGTCCCGGCACGCTGGTGAGCGAGGCCACGCCCTTCTCGATGGCCTGCGCGGAGCAATCGCGCCCATAGGCCGCCGCGGCCGCCGCCAGAATGTTGTATACGTTCACCCGCCCCACCAGCGGCGACCAGATGGGAATGCTGCCCGCCGGCATAACGATATCGAAGCGCGTGCCGTTGCGCCCAGTGTCGACTTTGTTGGCCCGGAAATCGCCGGCGGCGATGCCATAGGTGATGCCCAGCTCCGACTTGCTCGCTTGCGCTAGCTTGGCGCCGTATTCATCCTCGACATTGAGAACGGCGGCTCGCGGCGGCTCGGTGCCGCAACCGCGAAACAGTATGCACTTGGAATCGAAGTAGCGCTCCATGGTCTGGTGGTAGTCGAGGTGGTCGCGCGTGAGGTTGGTGAACACCGCCACATCGAACGGGATTCCGTAAACGCGCTGTTGCTCCAGAGCGTGCGACGAAACTTCCAGGACCGCCTCGGTGGCTCCCGCCCCCAGCGCCTGGGAGAACAGTTGTGCGAGTTCCAGCGCCTCCGGCGTGGTGTGCGGCGCGGGCAGGACCTTGCCGGCGACATGGTACTCGACCGTCCCCACCAGCGCGCTCTTGCGGCCGGCGGCGCGCAGAATGGATTCGATCAGGAAGCTGGTCGTGGTCTTGCCGTTGGTTCCGGTGATGCCGGTGATGCGCAGCTTCTCCGCCGGGCGGCGATAGAAGTTGGCGCTGATGCGAGCGAGAGCGCGGCGTCCGTGCGGCACCTGCGCCCAGGCTACGGCCGGGCGCGGCTTCTCTTGGGCGGAATCGGTGACCACCGCCGCCGCGCCGTTGGCGATGGCGGCATCGATGTAGCGGTTGCCGTCGCTGGTCTCGCCGCGCATGGCGACGAAGCAGTCCCCCGGCTTCACCCGGCGTGAGTCGTACTCCACGCCGGAAATTTCGGCGTTGCCGCTCTGAAGCAGGACTTCAGCCCCGTCGAGGAGATGAAGGAAGGTCATTACCAAAAATTATAGCTGAGCGGTAATTCCGCCTGAGGATTTGGCAATATAGGACTCCTTTTAGGTAGTGTCATCCTGAGCCGCTCGAACCGAGCCCTTGCGAGGGAGAGCGAGCGAAGGACCTCGTGGATGTCATGCAGGTCCATGCCGTCAGAACAGCGCACTCTGACGGTCGTTCCGACGAATTGCATCCTCCAGGTCCTTCGCTTGCGACCGCGCGCGGCAAAAGCGGCCGGGAACCCAACCGCGCGGTCGCAAGCTCAGGATGACATCCCCCTGCTGTTTCACGGCTTAAACCGCACCGCCACGCGTCCACCGGGAGCGATGCGCGAGCCCGGTGCGGGGGCCTGCTCGCTGGCCACGCCTTCGCCAATCACGTCGATCTCAAAGCCGGTTTCCTGCGCCAACTCCACGGCAGCGCGTACCGGCTTGCCGATGAGCGACGGAACCACCAAACCGCCGGTCTCGACGTCCATTACCACCGTTCCCGACGCAGGCACGAGACTCGCGGGCGCGGCCGCCGGCGCTGCCGTCGAAGCTGAAGCGGCGGCCGGTTTTGCGGCCGGCATGTCGGCCACGGCCATCTCCAGACCACCGGCCAGCCGGTCGGGCGAACCCTCATCCAGGTCGGAGTCTCTTAGCTTCGCCGCGATTGCGCGCGGCGCCTTGACGTCCGTGTCATGCGGCACGTTCAGGTATTCGAGCGCCTGCTGCATGACGCGCTGGAAGACCGGCGCGCAGACCTGGCCGCCCTGGTGCAGGCCCACGGCGGAATCGAGGATCACCACCACGGTCAGCGCGGGATTGTTGATGGGCGCAAAGCCGGCGAAGGAACCGATGTACTTGGTCCGCGAATAGGCGCCGGTCGAAGGATCGACCTTCTGCGCCGTGCCGGTCTTGCCGGCGGCGCTGAAGCCATCCAGTTGCGCTTTGCGTCCGGTTCCGCGCAGCACCACCTGCTGCAGCATCATCTTCATCTGCGCCGCGGTGAGGTTGGAGATCACCCGCCGCTGTTCCGCCGGCGCAGCGCTGCCGGGATGATCGGCAACTTCGCGCAATCCTCCCTGCGGCGCGGCCACGATGTGCGGCGCCTGCCAGACACCGTCGTTGGCGATGGTCGAGACCATCCCGGCCAGTTGGATTGCCGATATTCCGATCTCCTGGCCCATGGAGATGGCGCCAATCGAGACCTTCGACCAGCGGCTCACCGGCTTGGCCAGCCCGCGCGTCTCGCCGGGCAGTTCGATGCCGGTCTGCGCTCCTACGCCGAAGGCGCGGATGTAGTGGTCGAAGCGCTCCTCGCCCAGGCGCAGGCCGAGCTTGATGGCGCCCACGTCGCTGGAGTGGGCAATGATGTCGGTAACCGGGATAACGCCGAACTTCTCGTGGTCGCGGATGCGCATGCCGGCGATCACGATGGCGCCCATCTGACAGTCGATCAACTCATCTGGGCGGGTGAGCTTCTCTTCCAGCGCGGCGGCAACGGTCACCATCTTAAAGGTCGAGCCCGGCTCGTAGACGTCGCTCACCGCGTGGTTCTTCAGGAATGCCGTGGGAACTTTATTAAAGGTGTTGGGATTGAACGTAGGACGATTGGCCAGCGCCAGCACCTCGCCGGTGTGCGGATTGGTGACGATGATGGTGCCCGCCACCGCCTTGGTCTGCTCCATGGCGGTCTGCAGCTCGCGCTCGGCGATGTACTGGATATTCTGATCCAGGGTGAGCACCACGTTCTGGCCGGGATCGGGCTGGCGCTCCACGCGCCCGAACCAGTGCCGGCGCGCGTCCATGCTGATGAGCATCTTGCCGGGCATGCCGCGCAGATGCTCGTCGTATTCGCGCTCGATACCGCCCAGGCCCTCGTCGTCCATGCCCACATAGCCCAGCGCCTGCGCCGCCAGTTCGCGCTTGGGATAAAAGCGCTTGGGCTCCTTCTGGGAGTAAATGCCCTTCAGATTCAGAGCCCGTACCCGCGCGGCCACGTCGGCATCCACTTTGCGCGCCACCCAGCAGAAGGCATGCGAGGCTTTCATGCGGGCCAGGATTTCGCGGGAGTCCACGTTCAGGATGCGCCCCAGCAGAGCCGCCGTGCCAGCCTGGTCGGGCACCTCCGCCGGCACCGCGAAGATGGAGTCAACCATCACTGACATCGCCAGCTCGCGGCCGTTGCGGTCGTAGATGATGCCCCGCCGCGGCGAGACTTCGATGGTGCGCTGCTGCTGGCGCTGCGCCCGTTGCGTGAAGTCGCCGTAGCGGAGCACTTGCAGGTCCACCAGGCGCAGCCCGATGGCGCCCGTCCACAAAACAAGGATCAAGCTCAGAGCATAAAGACGCCGGGTGCTGTCCCAAGATGATGACGAAGTCTTGCCAAAACGGGTGGAGGATCTTGCAAGGAATGCGCGCAGGCGAGTGAAGGCTGACATTTGGGGGCTACTCGATGAGACAACCTCCACCCTTGGCAAAACCGGCCCCTCGGCTTCGCTCGGGGCAGGCTCCGGGTAGGGCACCCTCAGAGATTATTGCGGCGAAACCACGGCCAGGTTGCGCACTGCGTCGGAGACGCGCGCCATCACCGGAGCTGCCGGATCGATACTGTCGCTGCCGCCATCGAGGCGCACCAACTGTCCTGCCTGGGGAGCGGCCAGTCCCATCTGGCGGGCCAGCAGGTCGATGCGTTGCGGGTCGCGCAACGACGCCTCTTCCAGGTGCAGCGCCCGGTTCATCTCCACCAGCCCGTCGCGCTGCGCCCGTAACTGCTCCACCCGGTAGCCACACTCGATGGCGCTGAAGTGCTGCCAGGCGTACACCATCACCAGCAGGAACAGCAGCACGGTAGTGCCCAGGAACATGGCCATCTCGCGGGTGTGCTTGGGATCGCTTACCTTCACCAGGCGCGAGTTGTCGATGCGCTTGGCGAAGTAGATCTCCGGCGTCGAGCCGCGAGACTGCCGACGTACTGCTGCAGGTGCCGCCAGGGTGCCCATGGAACGCTCCTATGCCACTTCCATCAGTTGTTCGCTGTAAGACGGCTCCAGCAGATAAGCCACCGGCAGGTTGAAGTCCTCTTCCTGCAGGCTCTCCGCCGGCTCGGCCGCAGCCCAGGACTCCGCGCTCTCGACCGTCGCGATCAGTTCCTCGATCATCGTTCCCGTGTACATCGTCCACCTCCGTGTTTGCCTACCCAGCCCCTGAAAAATCTTTCGGGACAGCGCCGCTCCTATGGAAGGATCGTTCTGTGGAACCGCGTTTTGCCCGTTTGTGTGGAGGCAACCGCCGTCCCGAAACTTGTTGCCGACATGCGCCGGCTAAACTCTTTCCGCCGCGCGCAACTTGGCGCTGCGGGATCTTGCATTGCGACCGACCTCGTCTGCGCTCGCGGTCACCGGTTTCTTGGTCAACAAACGGTAGAGGCCGCTGCGCTCGCCTTCCCGGAAAGCGTCCTTCACTCTCCGGTCTTCCAGGGAGTGGAAGCTGATGATCACCAGCCTTCCCCCCGGCTTCAGCACCTGGGGCGCGCTTGCCAGCAGCGCCTCCAGGTCTTCCAGTTCGCGGTTTACGAAGATTCGGATTGCTTGGAAAGTGCGGGTCGCCGGATGGATGCGCTCGGAGCCGTGTTTCATTGACCGGCTCGCGGCCGATATAACATCGGAAAGATGCTTGGTCGTTCGTATCGGCCGCGACCGGACAATGGCTCTGGCGATTCTCCGCGACCTCCTTTCCTCACCGAATTCGTAAATCACATCGGCGAGTGTTCGCTCGTCGAGGCGATTTACCACTTGATCGGCGGTACGCTCGCTGCGCGGGTCCATGCGCATATCGAGCGGTCCTTCCGCCTGGAAACTGAATCCTCGCGCGGCATCTTCGAGCTGCATTGAACTGAGCCCCAGGTCCGCCAGCAGGCCGTCGGCCGATTGCGGCGCGACCAGCTTGCTGACTTCTCGAAAGCTCTCGTTCACCAGTTCGATCTGCGGCCAGTCGCCCGCGAGTTCCGCGGGCGGCGAGCCCAAATGCCGGCGCGCGATCTCCAGCGCTGCGGGATCCTTATCGAGGCCAATCAAACGACCCGGTGCGCCGAGGCGTCTTGCGATTTCGTAACTGTGCCCGGCCCAACCGAGGGTCGCGTCGATACAGGTTCCACCGCGCCGGATGGCTAAAAAGTCGATCGCTTCTTGTAAAAGAACTGCGACGTGGCCAACTTCCGTCTTGCCACCACGTCCGCCCCGCTTGGGGGCGTCTGACTCCCCAAACTCCTCGTCCACCGCTATATGCCCAACCCGTCGAGAGTCGCCTCATCCTCAGCCGTGAATGCGTTCTCTTCGATCTCCTTGCGGTAGGCCTCCAGGTTGCGGACTTCCAGGTAGGTCAGCATCCCCACCACGGCCACTTCGCCCTTCAGTTGCGCCGCGTCCCGCAGCAGCGAGGGCACCAGCAGCCGGCCCTGGTTGTCTATCTCCACCACCTGGCCGTAATAATTGGTGCGGTCCAAAAACTTTTTCTTGGTCGGGTTGAAGGTCGAGAGGCGCGCCAGCTTCTCCTCGATGCGCTGCCATTCCTCGAACGGATAAATCTGCGCGCGCTTGCCATCCAGGCTGGTGATGTAGTACTGACCGCCCGAGTACTTCTCGTCCACCACGCGCTTGAATTCCGCCGGGACCTTGAGCCGTCCCTTTTCGTCCACGCGGGCTGGATGGTTGCCGCGAAACATACTTCCCAATCTCTCCCCGGCTCCCTAAACTGCTATGGGCTGCCAGGGAGGCGAAAACGGTCAAGAGCGGGCTGATTGCGGGTTGGTTGGCGTCGTTTCTTGGGGGTCGGTTAGTCATCCCACTCCCAGTCACCGCGCTCCACTGTCGCTCCCATTGCCACCACTTTCAACCACTTTGTTCCACATCCTACACCTAAGTTATGCCGTGTCAATAGGAATTTTTTAGGTCTTGGTCTGGAATGGCGTCAGGCTGCAGCCGGAGGTGGGCGACCCGATCCCTAGACGCTGAACTCGCCTCCACTACAAGGGCTGGGGTTTACCAGGATGGTTCGCCCGATTCCAGGTCAACCAGGCCAGGCCCTCCATGCTTATGTTCCGAATTGTTGCTAATCCCGACGGAACTCGATGGTTTCCGGCAAATCATTGAGCTCAGAAGAGTATGAAATTTGACTACGGCGACGAGGTGACGCTTAGGACTAAGGACGACGGAGGGGATGTCGTCGAAAGAAAGTGTGTTGTTGTCGGTATCACGCCAGTTGATAGCGAGGAGCAGGAAAGAGTATTCAAATATCCTCGTGGGACTGTTCTTTATACAGTCGAATTCCCTGATGGTACCGATGCGCTAGTTGCTGAAAACGATTTACGACCCACAAACTGAGGATGGAACCGGCCGAAATACTTCGCGTAGCGTTGCGCATCCAAAATTTTTCTCGCCCCACCTAACAAAATCGCCGGTGCCACGTCTGATTAAGCAAGTGGGGAATACAATGAAATCGCGCAAAACCTGGCGGACCGGATTGCTGGTGGTGCTGATGGCGGGACTGCTGACGGTTTCCGAGCTGAAGGGCGCACCGCGAGTCACGGTCGAAAATCCCACCGCGCTCTACCTGCTGGCGGAGTACAAGCTGGCGATGGGTGACGCCGGTTCCGGCCTGGAGCTGCTTGACCGCGCACTTGACGGCCGCGAATCATTGCCTTCCCGCCCGAATACTCTCCGCGCCTGCAACATCTCTCCCGCCGTCGCCACTCCGTAAAGTCCTCGCACAGTTGAAGTGTCATCCTTCGCGAGCTTGAGGCGATTAGCGGGCGTCCGAGCCCGCTGCCGAAATCCTGAGCGAAGCGAAGGACCTGCCGAGCGGAGGATCTGGCGAAAATGCCTGCACCGCCAGATCAGGTTGCGCCGACAACATCGTCAGATTCTCCCGCCTCCCTTCGGTCAGCGGAAGAATGACATTTGATTGAGGGGCAAGTTCGTTCCACCCTATTAAGCCAAGGCCGGGCTTGCTCGGGACCTGCCGGATTTTTTTCACAGAAAACTCGCGCGCGTACCCAACTTCACATCTGCAATCTCGGAACAAGACGCTATAGTGATTTTTTGGCGATCACTCCCGACAAAACGGCCTGATGTCGCGCGCAAACGTCACGCGAGAGGATGAGACGCTGTTCCGGCCACGCACCGCTGCGGCGCGCGAACCTGTCGCCGAAGATGATTCTCCCCGCGTCCTCGACCTCGATCCCGAGGAGGAATCTCCGTTCTTACGCGCCCAGAAGCGGGTGCCGGTGCGGCGCGGCCCGCTGGCCAAGAAAACTGCCAATCGTCTGAAAGTGGTTCTGGTGGCGCTGGCCGCCGCCGCCGCGCTGGCGGTGTGCGCCTCGGCGATCTACAGCTACGGGGAGCACTCCTGGCGCTTCCGCCTTCGCTCCGGCAGCAGCGTTGAGATCGCCGGCACGCAGACCGTCTCCCGGCGGCAGGTGATGGAAGTGTTCGGCGCCGATCTCGGCCACAACATTTTCTTTGTCCCGCTGGACCAGCGCCGCCGGCAACTGGAGGCCATTCCGTGGGTGGAATCAGCGACGGTGATTCGTCTTCTGCCCGACCGCTTGCGGGTGGACCTGACCGAGCGCACGCCCGTGGCCTTCGTTCGCATAGGCTCGCGCATCTCGCTCATCGACCGCAACGGCGTGGTGATGGAGCTGCCGCGCTCGAGAAAATATTCTTTCCCGGTGATCAAGGGGATGAGCGAGTCCGAGCCGTTCTCCACGCGCGCCGCTCGCATGCAGATCTACAGCGCGCTCATGCGGGAGCTCGACTCCGAAGGCGCCCGCTATTCGCAGGACCTCAGCGAGGTAGACCTCTCCGATCCCGAGGACGCGAAGGTGGTGGCCGCCGACCCCGGAGGAGCGGTCCTGATCCATCTGGGGAACACCGATTTCCTGCGCCGCTACAAGACCTATCTCGCGCATCTCCAGGAGTGGCGGCAGCAATTCCAGAAGGTGGATTCGGTGGACCTGCGCTACGAGCGCCAGATCATTGTCAATCCGGATTCCAGTCTGCACGCCACCAGCATGCATCCGGCGCAGGCGGCTCCGCACCAGGTCGTGGCAAAGCCAATAGTGGCGGCGAAGCCAGCAGCGACGGCACAGGTCAAGAAACCAGCTCCCGCCCGCAAGCCTTCACCGCGGACGGCGAAAACCAGTTCAGGGACGCAATAGGCCCATGGCGAGATTCGAGCAGAACTTTCTCACGGCGATCGATATCGGCAGCGCGAAAACCTGCGCCCTGGTGGCGGAACTGACCGAGACCGGCCTGCGCTACTGCGGACACGGGATCAGCGACGCGCGCGGCTCGCGCAAAGGCGTGATCGTTGACCTCGACAAGGCGGCCGCCAGCGTGCAGCGCGCGGTCGAGCAGGCCGAGCAAATGGTCGGCGCGCCGGTGGAGCGGGCGCTGGTGGGCGTGGCCGGCCCGCACGTGCGCGGGATCAACAGCCGCGCTGGCATCAGCCTGGGGTCGCGCCCGCGCGAAATCGGCCGCGACGAGATCCGCGCGGCGGTGGAGCGGGCCCGCGCTTTCAATTTGCCGGAAGATCGGCAGACCCTCCACCTGCTGCCGCAGCAGTTCATCCTCGACGAACAGGACGGCATACGCGATCCGGAAGGCATGGTGGGTACGCGCCTGGAAGCGCAGGTGCACGTAGTGACCACGTCGGCGACCGCGGCCCAGACCGTGGTGACGGCGCTGAACCGCGCCGGCATCCACGTCGACGACACCATCTACGAGCCGCTGGCCGCGGCCGAAGCCATCCTGCGCCCGGACGAGCGCGAGCTGGGCATCTGCCTCGCCGACATCGGCGCCGGTACCACCGACCTGGTTGTCTACTACGAGGGCGCGGTGGCGCACACCGGCGTGGTGCCCATCGGCGGCGACCACTTCACCAACGATGTTGCGGTGGGCCTGCGTACGCCCATCGCCGACGCGGAGAAGATCAAGAAATCCTTCGGCTGCGCGGTGGTTACCAAGATTCCCGAGACCAACGAAGTCGAAGTGCCGTCCGTCGGCGACAATCCCTCGCGGCTGATGCCGCAGCGCTTTCTGTGCGAGGTGCTGCAGGCGCGCACCCAGGAGCTGTTCGAGCACCTGCGCGACAACCTGCGCCACGCCGGCGTGCTGGAGCTGTGCGGCGCCGGCATCGTGCTCACCGGCGGCGGCGCGCGGCTGACCGCCATCGCCGAAACCGCCGAGCAGATCCTGCGGCGGCCGGTGCGCCTGCCTCTGCCGGCCCCGGTGGACAAGATGCCCGCCGAGCTGGCGGCGCCGGAATTCGCGGCCGTGATTGGCATGATCTTCTATGGCAACCGCATGCGCATGGCCCGCAGCGCGCAGGAGCAGGGCTTCACCGCCCGGCTGCGCGCGTTGTTCGCCAGGAAAACCGGATGGCCGGGAACCAATCCCGCCACTAGTGACCAGCGACGAAGCGGAGCACATTAGCCGGAGAGTGAAAACTATGGGTGAGAAGACCGACAAGAAAGATATCCGCATACAGTTCCACGACGACACGCGCAACCAGGCCAAGATCAAGGTATTCGGCGTGGGCGGCGGCGGCAGCAACGCCGTCAACCGCATGATCGACGCCAAGGTCGAGGGCGTGCAGTTCGTGGTCGCCAACACCGACCTGCAGGCGCTGCAGATGGCGCGCGCCCCGGTGAAGATCCAGCTCGGCGTCAAGCTGACCAACGGCCTGGGCGCGGGCGCCAACCCCGAAGTCGGGCGCAAGGGCGCGCTCGAAGACGCCGACAAAGTCATCGAGGCCCTGGAAGGCGCGGACATGGTGTTCGTCACCGCCGGACTGGGCGGCGGCACCGGCACGGGCGCGGCGCCGATCATCGCTTCGCTCGCCAGCGAGATGGGCGCGCTCACGGTGGCCGTGGTCACCAAGCCGTTCGCCTTCGAAGGCAAGCGGCGCATGCAGCAGGCGGAGCGCGGTCTCTCCGAGCTGATCGATTCGGTTGACACGACCATCGTCATCCCCAACGAGAAGCTGCTGGCGGTGGCGCAGAACGCCGGGTTCTTCGAATCGTTCCGCGTGGCCGACGACATCCTGCGCCAGGCGGTGCAGGGCATCTCCGACATCATCATCATCCCCGGCATCATCAACCGCGATTTCGCCGACGTGAAGGCGATCATGGCCGGGATGGGCTACGCCGTCATGGGCACGGCCACCGCCAAAGGCGAGCGCCGCGCCATGGAAGCGGCGCAGAAGGCCATCGCCTCGCCCCTGCTCGAAGCCGGGGCCATCGACGGCGCGCGCGGCATCCTCATCAACATCACCGGCTCCAGCTCCCTGAAGCTGGCCGAAGTGAACGAGGCTTCCACCATTATCCAGAGCGCCGCCCACGAGGACGCCAACATCATCTTCGGCGCGGTGATGGACGAGAGCATGAAGGACGAGGTCAAGATCACGGTCATCGCCACCGGCTTCAAGACCGACAATCCGCAGCGCCGCGATCGCACCAAGGATGCAGCGGCCATCTCCAGCACGCGCACCTTCGTGCCGGCCACGCCGACGCCTCCGCCCAGCGTGACCGTCGCCAGCGTCGCCCAAGACCGGGCCGCAGCCGTGGCCGCGGCCGAGCGCGATGCCCTGAGCATGCTGCCGGAGATGCCGCCACCGCTCGAGGATGAGGACCTCGATGTGCCGGCCTTCATCCGCAAAAGGGGAGAGATTCAGTAGGTCTACTTTCGCGGTACTGCGCCCTAACTGGGGTCGTGATCGTGGCAGCCTTCTGAATCGCTTTCATTTCGATAGCATCCTCAACATCATGGCAGTTCTGATCGTGCTCCTCGGATCCTGGGTGATCCTCCGTGGAATAGGGGCGCTGGGTGTAAGCCTGCTTGCCACCTGGCGAGATTCTGCGCGTTACGCCCTGGCGATCATGTTCGTGTTCACGGCAACAGCTCATTTCAGCAAAATGAAACATGACCTGTCGCAAATGGTTCCCTCATTCTTTCCGCGACGGTTATGGCTGGTCTACATTACTGGAGTCTTGGAATTGCTTGGGGCAGTGGGACTGCTGCTTCCCGGATTCAGGTCGCTGGCCGGTGTTTGCCTGATCGCGCTCCTTTGCGGGATGTTCATGGCGAACGTGAACGCAGAACTGAAGGGCATTACCCTGCGCGGCAAGCCGGCTACACCGCTTTGGCTACGAACTCCGATGCAGATTTTCTTCATTGTACTTCTCTGGTGGTCAACCAGGGGGTAGGCGAAAGACCCATCCTCGACGTGAGTCCAGTTCTCCCTTCCCACGCCCGTCCTGCGCTGCTTTTCATTGACTTGGCTTGAGCTGACGCCCTACCATGAGCGCTCTCGTTTCCGCGCTGCCTTCATGATCGGCCAAACCATCTCGCACTACCGCATCACCGAGAAGTTGGGCGGCGGAGGGATGGGTGTCGTCTATAAGGCCGAGGACACCGAACTTGGCCGGTTCGTCGCCCTCAAATTCCTTCCTCCGGACGTAACCCAGGACGCGCAAACGCTGGAACGCTTCCGCCGCGAGGCGCGGGCGGCATCTGCACTCAATCACCCGAACATCTGCACGATCTATGAGATCGGCCAATCCCAGGGACAGCCATTCATTGCCATGGAGTTCCTGGATGGCACTACGCTGAAGCATCGCATTACCGGCCGTCCGCTGGACAGCGAGACCTTGCTCGATGTCGCGATTCAGGTCGCCGATGCACTGGACGCGGCCCACAGCCAGGGGATTATCCACCGCGACATCAAGCCGGCGAACATCTTCATCACCAAACGTGAGCAGGTGAAGGTGTTGGACTTTGGCCTGGCCAAAGTAGTCGGAGCCAAGGCGCAAGCCATGGCTGCCGATGCCGCGGCGACGGCGGTCAGCGCCGAGCACCTGACCAGTCCGGGCAGCACCCTCGGCACCGTCGCTTACATGTCCCCCGAGCAAGCGCTCGGTAAAGAGTTGGATGCCCGTAGCGATCTATTCTCCTTCGGGGTGGTGTTGTACGAGATGGCGACCGGCATTCTGCCATTCCGAGGCGACACCTCGGCGGCGATCTTCGACGCTATTTTGCGTCGCTCGCCGGTGCTCCCCGTTCGCCTGAACCCCGACTTGCCGCAGGAACTTGAACGCATCATCAACCGCACCTTGGAAAAAGACCGTGATTTGCGCTACCAGCACGCCTCGGAATTGCGGGCTGAACTCAAACGGGTGAAGCGCGACACCGACTCCTCGCGGAGCGTCATGGCTGCGGTCGAGGAAGCACCAGAACCGGCGCGTGCGGCAACCACCAGCGGCCCAACGCCGAAAGCTTCCAGCGGCAGGATCGAAGCGGCCCCGTCCGCAGCCCAGGTCGCCCCCGCGCCGGCTGCGCGGTCATGGAGAATTCCTGTCGCAGCGGTGGCGCTGCTGGCGGTGTTAATCGGCGGTGGGCTGTTCTGGCGGTCACGCCGTGCGCCCGCCCTCACCGAAAAGGACTCCATCCTCATCGCCGACTTTACCAATACCACGGGCGACGCCGTCTTCGACGGCAGCCTGAAAACCGCCCTGGCTGTCGATCTTCAGCAGTCGCCATTTTTGAACGTCGTCTCCGAGCAGAAAATCAAGCAGACATTGAAGTTGATGGGCCGCCCCGCCGACGAGCGCCTCTCCAGCGAAGTGGCCCGCGAGATCTGCCAGCGCGCCAGCATCAAGGCCATGCTCACCGGTTCCATCGCCAGCTTCGGCAGCCAGTACCTGATTACAGTGAGCGCCGTGAACGCCTCCAGCGGCGAAACGCTGACCCAGATCCAGCAGCGTGCCGCCAGCAAGGAAACCGTGCTGGACGCTCTCGGCAAGGCGGCGTCCGACTTGCGGGAAAAGCTGGGCGAGTCGCTGGCTTCCATCCAGAAGTTCGACAAGCCTCTGGAGCAGGTGACCACCGGTTCGCTGGAGGCGCTCAAAGCGTTCACGCTCGGCGAGCAGCAGCACACCAACGAGGAAGACTTGGCGTCCATCCCTTATTACGAGCGGGCCATCGAACTCGACCCCAATTTCGCCATTGCTTACGCCAAGTTGGGCGTGGTCTACGGCAATACCGCTCAAATCGGACGCGGCGAAGAACTGCTGAAGAAAGCCTTCGACCTGCGCGACCGCGCCAGCGAGCGCGAAAGGCTATATATCTCTTCGCAGTATTACCTCGTCACCGGCCAGGTCGAGAAGTCCATCGAGACTTACGAGCTGTTCAAGCAGAGTTATCCGCGCGAGACCAGTGCCTACATCAACCTGGGCGTGGCTTATAACAACATTGGGCAGAATGAGAAAGACCTGGAAAATCTCAAAGAGGCGGCCCGCCTTAATCCTGATATGGCCATCGTCTACAGTAACCAGGCATGGAACTACATGACGCTCGGCCGGTTCGATGAAGCCAAGGCCATCCTGGAGCAGGAAGCGCAACGCAAGCTGGGCGGCGCCAGCCTGCATGGCCTGCTCTCGCAATTGGCATACCTGGAGGGCGATTCCGCCTCCGTTGCCCGCGAGGATGCCCTGGCAGGGGACAATCCGAACTGGCAACTGTTCTTCTTGCGGCGGCACGCCTTTCATTCCTTTGGGCAGGGCAAGCTGCGCGAGGGAGATGAATCCCTCGCCAAGGCGCGCGACCTGGCGGGACAACATAAGTACCAGGAACGGGTGGCCACTTATTGGATGGATGAAGCCGGCGTCACCTGCCAATTTGGCCTTGCGGGGCAGTCTGTGCCGCTCGCCGAGAAGGGCCTCGCGGCTTCCCGCAACTGGGACCAGATGCTGGCGGCCGCGAGCGTTTTCGCTCTCTGCGGAGATGAGAAAAAAGCCGCTGCTCTGACGGCCGAGGTGGCCAAGAGTCGCCCGCTCGATACTTTGGCCCAGGCGGAATGGATCCCTCTGATCAAGGCTCAGGGCGAGCTCCGCCACGGGAACGGCGCCGCTGCCGTCGACATCCTGAAAAGTGCGGCGCCCTATGATCGCTTTCAGGAGGACATTCAACTGGCGCGTGGTCAGGCTTATCTTGCCGCCAAGCGTCCGGCCGATGCGGTGCAGGAATTCCAAAAGGTCCTGGCACGCCGTGATTGGCCACGCCAGGGTGACGCGTTTCCCCGCGCCCAGCTTGGCATAGCCCGCGCCTACGCCCAACAGGGCGACACCGGCAAGGCCAAGCTCGCGTACCAGGACGTCCTGGCGTCCTGGAAGAATGCCGACCCCGACCTGCCTATCCTGCAGCAGGCCAAGGCGGAGTACGCGAAGCTGCAGTGAGTTCATCCTCGCATCGCTGACCGTTCTCGGGCAATCCCCTCAGCCGGAACCTTCGCCCTGCGAACCATCCCCGCCAATTGGCGGCGGCGGGGTTCGCGCCTAAGCTCAGGGGGGATGAGTATGCAAGCCTTGCTGGTCAGCCGCGACGCGGATGCGGTGTCCGTCCTGCAGCGAGTGATGCATGAGCTGGACGTCGAGAGCGAGGTGTGCGCCGAACTGCAGCCTGCGGTGGAGCGGCTGGCGCAGGGCGCAACCTCGGCCGTGGTGGTGGACTACGACGTCGAACACGCCAGCGAGCTGCTCAAGCTGATGCGGCAAAACTACGCCGGCAGTTGTGTGGCGCTGGCCATGGTCAAGGGGCTGGCCAGCATCCAGGCGGCTTATGACATGGGCGCCAATTTTGTCCTGATCAAGCCGGTCAGCGCCGCCGCTGCCTCCCGCAGCCTGGGCGAAGCCACGGCGCTGGTGGAGCGCATGACCCATCGTCCCGCGCGCCTGGTGGTGCCCACCCTGGCCTACGTCAACTTCGAGGGCGGGCACGATCCCGCCATCATTCTCGACATCAGCGAGGGCGGCATGGCCATCCAGGCCTTGTCGCCGCTGCAAGCCGAAGGGCCGCTGCGCCTGAACTTCGACCTTCCCGGTTTGTCCGACACCATGAGCCTCACCGCCGAGATCATGTGGGCCGATTCTTCCGGGCGCGCGGGGCTGCGCTTCCTCGATCTATCGGAGGACGAACAGGGGCGTTTGTGGGACTGGGTGCGAATGAGTGGTTCCAGCCTGCAACCCGCGGCCAGGCCCGAGGAGCCGGCTCCGGTTCCGTTTCGAACGTTTGTGATCGAACCCACCCCGCCGGTCCCGCTGCCCCCGGCGTTCACCGCCACGGTGGCGCAGCGTCTGTTTTCGGCCCTGGTCGATACCACGATAGTGCTGCTGGCCACTTCGATGTTCTTCGGCACCTTCCTGGTCTTCGCCCGCCATCTGCCCGCTTCGCGCTGGGCCTTGCCGATCGCCTTGGCGGTGCCGTTCGTGTTCTGGGTTGTCTACCTGTGCGTATTCCTCGCCCATCCCCGGGGAACGCCGGGCACGCAGATGGCGGAAAATGGGATCGCGGCCGCCGATCGGCCTGACATGTTCGCCGTGGTGCCGCCCTCGCCGCTGGTCTCGGCCAGTTCGCGAGTCTTGACCTGGCTGGAAGCCTGCTGCGGCGGCGACCCGAGAATTCACCCCGACGCCCTGGCCACCCACGCTCGCTCCATAACCTCGGGCGTGGAGCCTGCGCACCCCGGCAGCCGCCTGCGCCATTCCTGAATCGGTCCAGCGCGCCGCTCCCGATTACCAAAGGCTTGCTCCTGCCGCACCTCACCGGAAAATGCCGATATGCTTTATGCTGAGGATGAGTGACTCTAGTTAGTAACTGGAGTAACTCTTTGGTTAACCGCGCGGGTGGCCGCGGAGTCCGGGGACGGCAGTTTTTGCATTGCAATCGGGGCAGCAACTCTCTTACTATTCGGTCCAGTTCCCCCCGAGAGTGACGCGGATCCCAGCTCCGGCCTGGCCCGAAGGTCCGCCGGCGTGTTGGTAACCGACATCTTGGAATTCAGGTATTAGGCACAATGTTGAAACCAGGCTTCGTCGCTCATCTCGTCCTGATCATATGTATCGCAGTTCTGCTGCCGGCGAGCGCCGCAACGCGCTCGACCCGCGCCAACAAGAGCGCTTCCTCGGCACGCATCACCGAGACGCCACGCACGCAGAAGCACCTCGCCCGCCTCCGGCATACCCGCGCCACCCGCAGCACCGCCCGCCGGCACCGCCGTTCCTACGAGCGTTTCTACACCAGCTCGTACGCCGACGACATCACCGAGGGCGACGTGATCGCAGGCGAAGATCCGGTGGTCCGCGCCGCCGCCATCGAGGCCCTGGGCAACATGAACGGCACGGTGGTGGCCGTCGATCCCGACAGCGGCCGGGTGCTGAGCATGGTCAACCAGAAGCTGGCGCTCTCCAGCGGGGCGCAGCCGTGTTCGACCATCAAGCTGACGGTAGCGCTGGCGGCTCTGAACGAACGCATCGTCGACAAGCACACCGAGGTCACGCTCGGCGCCCGCTCGCGCATGAACCTCACCGATGCCCTGGCGCACTCCAACAACGCCTATTTCGAAGCGTTGGGACGCCGGCTCGGGTTCGAGAAGGTCAGCTACTACGCGCACGAGTTCGGCCTGGGCGAGCTGGCCGGTTACAACATCGGTGGCGAGCACCTAGGCGTGTTCCCCAGCCAGGAGTTGGCTTCCAAGGCCGGCGGCGTGGCCAAGATGTGCTCGTTCGGGGAAAGCATCTCCGTGACGCCCCTGCAACTGGGCGCGCTGGTGGCGGCCATAGCCAACGGTGGCACGCTCTTCTACCTGCAGCATCCCACCCGGCCGGAAGAAGTCGCGGGATTTCAGCCAAAAGTGAAGCGCCAGCTTGATATCGCGCCGCTGGTCCCCTCGATGGCGGATGGGATGGCCGGCGCGGTCGAGTACGGCACCGCGCGCAGCCTGCGCTACAACTTCAGCGAAGAACAGGTTTTGGGCAAAACCGGCACCTGCTCGCACGACGGCACCCGCTTCGGCTGGTTCGGGTCCTACGCCAAGACCAACTCCGGACGCATCGTGGTGGTGGTCTTCCTGCGCGGCGGGCGTCCCACCTTCGGTCCCAAGGCGGCGGAGATCGCCGGCCGCATGTACCGCAATCTCTACGACCACAACTTCTTCTCGCCCGCGGCCAGCACCCACGCCAGCAGCACGGGCATGCAAACCGTCGGCGCGGCGCAGTAGGACCGCATTTCAGATTTCTATCAGCAGGCCCCCGGAAGGGGGCCTTTTTTTAACGTCTGTTTAGGCGTCGCGCTCGTGGATCGCGCCTACTTTTCCAGCGAGGGCAACAGTTGACACGGAAATAGTGGCACTATACTCGTGTCATGAAGTCTCGGCTGCGCAACATTACCGTCACCCTGGAGGAAAACGTCGCTCGCTGGGTACGCCTTGAGGCCGCCCGAAAAGACACCATTGTGTCCCGCCTTCTGGCCGCGATTTTGAAAGAGCGCATGCTCGAAGGGGACGGCTATGAAGGCGCCATGCGCCGGGCCCTCGCACGCAAGCCCTTGCTGAAGACGGATGGCCGCTGCCTCTCCCGCGAGGAGGCGCATGACCGCTCCCGTCTTCGTTGACACCAGAACGGCTATCTGGTCTTGGAACCTGCTGTGGGGACGTTCTGCTCCTTTTCCCGCGCCAGCTCCTTGACCGTCTCCTCCAGCTTCTGAACCTGGTCGGCCAGCGCCGCCAGGGCATCCGACAGCGGATCACGGATCTCTTTCGGATCGGTGATGACCACCCGCTTCCCATCGCGAAAGATGATGTGCCCGGGGACGCCCACGATGGTGGAATTGTCCGGGACATCGTTTAGCACCACCGATCCTGCGCCCACGCGGCAGTTCTCGCCGATAGTGATGTTGCCCAGGATCTTGGATCCGCCTCCCACCACCACGTTGTTGCGCAGGGTTGGGTGGCGTTTGCCCTTTTCCTTGCCGGTTCCGCCCAGGGTCACGCCCTGGTAGAGGGTTACGTCATCCCCAATGATGGTGGTCTCGCCGATGACCACGCCCATGCCGTGATCGATAAAGAAGCGGCGGCCGATCTGCGCCCCGGGATGGATCTCGATCCCCGTCAGCAGGCGCGCAACCTGCGACAGGAATCGCGCCAGCAGCCGCAGGTGGTGCGTCCACAGCCAGTGGTTCACCCGATGCGCCCACAAGGCGTGCAGGCCCGGGTAGCAGAGCAGGACTTCGATCCAGGACTTGGCCGCGGGATCCCGGTCAAAGACCGAGGCGACGTACTCGCGAGCCGACTTGAATAGGCCTGCCATAATTCAAAAGCTCAAACCAGCACAGCTTCCATGTGCTGCGCTTCCTCCCGCAGAGCCTGGAAAAGGATGCTGCTCAGGTAGCGCTCTCCGAAATCGGGCACCACCACCACGATCAGCTTGCCGGCATTCTCCGGCCGGCGCGCCACCGTAACCGCGGCCTGCACGGCGGCGCCGGACGAGATGCCCACCAGCAGGCCCTCTTCCTGGACCAGGCGGCGAGCCATCACAATAGCATCTTCGCTCGAAACCTGGACAATCTCGTCGATGAAATCCGTCCGCAGCACTTCGGGCACAAAGCCGGCGCCGATGCCCTGTATCTTGTGCGGGCTGTGCTGTCCCCCGGCGAGCACCGGACTCTCGGTGGGCTCGACGGCAATCACCTTGAACGCCGGCTTCTTCGGCCGGATGTATTCGGTCACGCCGGTCAGCGTGCCGCCGGTTCCCACCCCGGAGACGAGGATATCGACCTTGCCATCGGTATCCTCCCAGATCTCGGGCCCGGTGGTTTCGAAGTGGATCTTCGGATTGGCGGGATTGGCGAACTGCTGCAGGATGAATCCATTTGGAGTCTCAGCCAGAATCTGCTCGGCCTTGGCCATGGCTCCCTTCATGCCCTTCGAGCCGGGGGTGAGGACAAGCTCCGCTCCGAAGGCCCGCAACAGGATGCGGCGCTCCATGCTCATAGTGTCGGGCATGGTCAGGATCAGGCGGTAGCCCTTCACTGCAGCCACAAACGCCAAGGCAATGCCGGTGTTGCCGCTGGTCGGTTCGATGAGCACGGTCTTTCCCGGGCGGATCTTGCCCGCCTGCTCGGCCGCCGCAATCATGCTGACGCCGATGCGGTCCTTCACGCTGTTGTTGGGATTAAAGCTCTCCAGCTTGGCGGCCACCATAGCCCGGCAGCCTGCGGTCACCTTGTTCAGTTGGACCAGCGGGGTGTGTCCGATCAGCTCTGTAATATCTTTTGCGATCTTCATACCGTGCTCCATGCACTCTGGCGGAGTGCTCGTTGATTCTATCTATATTGTGGTGCTTGGTGTGTGGGGATGCCGTTACCGGCAAGGACAAGGACAGGGACAACAGCGCCGGTGCCAGATGCCCTGCGCACTGCCCGTACGGCGCCGCTTCTGACTGTTGTGATCCAAGGTCACATCTCCGCCGCGAACCCGGTGGGAACAACGGCCTGATTATCGACAACCGCAGCGAGTCTGAGTGTGATGCAAGTCACGCTCTTTTGTGACCCCGCTCATGACGGCATGGGCGAGCACACGCAGGCGCCGCCGTTGTTCAAAAGCGATACGAGATCCCGGTTGCGAATTGAGCCCTGGCGTGCACGTCCGCGCCAGGCAGCACCGCGCCTGCGGCCTGTGCCACTCCAAAATCCACATTGATGGGCCGTTCCGGGTTGGGGAGTACCCGGACGAAGTAGGTCAGCGTGGTAGGCAATGTCGCCCCAGGCAACCCTTGGATGTGATGGGGCTGCTGAGCGAATTCCGAGCCCACCACGAGCTTGGACTTCACAGGACCGGGCAGCACAAAACCCACCGCTCCGAACAGCCTTCCCTGCCAGGCCGCGGCATTGCCGGCGATACCGAAGACAGCGGCATTGGTCGCTTTGCCGCCCAGGTTGAGGACGATGGGAAGTTTCTTGACCTGCGTGATGGTTTTGGTTGCCACCAGGTAGGCATCGCCATTGGTGGTATCAGCGCCGTTGAGGACTCCGCCCACGTGCCGGACCTGAGACCGCACGACAAACCCCGCCGAGATTGCCGGCAGGTAATTTGTCTTCCATGCATTCTCCGGTATGAGATTCGCCTTGGCGTGGAAGGTGTTAAATCCTCCTTCGAACAAGGGACTCAGGTCTGGGTCACTGCCCGCCGCGTTGAACGACCGGGTATAGCCGGCTTCGAACCTTTTCAAGAAGCCGATGGTGATGGAGGTCTGGAAGTAGTTTCCGATCACGTCACCGGCATCCAGATAATGGAAGCTTACCGCGGGGTGGCCAAAGCCGCTGGCGGGAGAGGAACTCGTGTACGCAAAGGGCGTAACGAATGCCCCGGTCTGGCCTTCCCAGTTGAGGTTTTGTGCCAGTACGCCGGTTGAGAGCAGAAAAGCCAGGGAAATCACAGCCAGGCGAATAGGCGTGAGCGTTTGGGTTAATACACGGGTTACCGGATTCTTTCTTGCTTCTGGGGAATTCATAAGTCCTCCTTAAAGGATTGGCTTTCGTACAAAACAAAACGGCCCGCGATCGCGAGATCGTGGGCCGTTTGAGGAACTACTCAGAACTGATGCTTAATTGATAAGCGTTGGAGGCGCTCCTCGCAAAGCCCACAAACCGTTTCCGCACATGTCAGAAGGACATGCGCAAGAACAACACATACACAGTCTGTGGGTCTCGAAGAACATAGGTCGAGAATTACAGTAGCATCCTACCCAGCCAAGAAGAAATCAAAAATCCAGTTCGACGATATCAGGAAAACGCGGCCTTCCGAACCTACGTGATCCTCTCAAAGTTGTATCCGGCGGCGGTGAGTGCCGCGCTCAGTTCATTGGCGTGGTTGAGGTCACGGGCTTCCATGGTGAGGTCGATGAGGGTATGGCCCAAGCGCGCGCCGTAGAAAGTGCGGTGGTACTCGGTTTCCACGATGTTGATCCGCTGTCCCGCAATCACCTGGGTCAGCCGATGCAAGGCTCCGGGGTGGTCCGGTAGAGGAATGCGCAGGCGAACCAGGCGGCCGTCCTTGACCAGGCCTCGTTCGATGATGCGTGAAAGCAGCGTTACGTCGAGATTTCCTCCCGAAATCACGATGGCAGCGGTCTTTCCTCCCAGGGAAATCTTGCCGTGGAGAAGCGCCGCCACCCCGCAGGCGCCCGCCCCCTCGGCCATCGTCTTCTCGCGTTCCAGAAGGAACAGGATGGCCGCGGCAATCTCCTCGTCGTCCACCACCACCAGGTCATCCACATACTTCTTGACCAGGGGCAATGTTTTTTCGCCCGCGGACCGGACTGCGATTCCGTCGGCTACTGTGGACACTGCCGGCAGGGTAACGGGATGTCCCTCGCGCGCGGCCCGGACCATGGAGGGAATCAGCGACGATTGCACCCCGATGACGCGGATCGCGGGGTTGAGTTCCTTTAGGGCAACAGCTATGCCGGAGATGAGTCCGCCACCTCCCACCGAAGTCACGACGACTTCGAGGTGCTGAATCTGTTCTAACAATTCCAGTGCGATCGTTCCCTGTCCGGCGATGACGTCCTCGTCGTCGAAGGGGTGAATAAAGGTGGCCTGAAGTTCCCGGCAGCGTTCCAGGGACGCCTCATAGGTCTCATCGAAGCCGGTTCCGTGGAGGACCACCTCGGCGCCATGGCTTTGCGTGGATGACACTTTGACCAGCGGGGTGGTGAGCGGCATCCAGATCTCGGCCCGTATGCCGAGGCGGGAGGCGTGATACGCCACCGCCTGCGCATGATTGCCGGCCGACGCCGTGACCAGGCCGCGCTTCCTCTCGTCGGAAGTCAGGCAGAGGAGCTTGTTCAGAGCGCCACGTTCCTTGAACGCTCCGGTCCGCTGCAGGTTTTCCAGTTTAAGAAACACCGGACTGCCCGCCAGCCGCGAAAGAGCATGAGAGTGCGCGCACGGTGATACGGCAATGGCCTGGTGAATGCGCTCCCGTGCCTCTTGAATCCGGGCGAGCGTTACTGGGGACGCAGTCTCACCCTGCTTCGGAAGGGAAGTGGCGTTGATGGTCTTTGGGTTCATGAGTTGACCGGCCCTACTGTAACTCATGGAAACGCTAAAGATGACGCCTTTCCGGTCATAAGTGAAAGACCCGGTTTGCTCCCAACACCAATACGAGCGTCAGCGACGCGATGGCCACTTCACCCAGGGCTCCGACGATGAAGGGCCGGATACCCTGCTTGGTCATCTCGCGAAAGTTGGTGCGCAATCCCACTCCCGCGAAGGTGAGCAGAAAAGCCCAGCGCGAGAGATTGGCCAGGCTGATGAGCTGTTCTTTGTTGAAGAGGTGCGCCGTCGCCAGCAGGGAGATCAGCAGGAAGCCGAGCACGAACTTGGGAAACTTCTGCCACAGGAACGAAGCTTTGTTGGAGATGGTCTTGGCCTGTCCGGCGCTAGCCCAATGCAGCGCGTATCCCAGCACCACAAATCCGATCATGGCGTTGCGCGTGGTCTTTGCCAGGACGGCGATCTTGCCCGCGGCGTCGGAGTATAACGCGCCAGCAGCGGTGGCCTCCGCGGTGTTATCCACGGCCAGGCCCGCCCACATTCCGTAGGCGTGGTCGCTCATTCCCAGCCAGTGCCCGATCAGCGGAAAAGTGAACAGCGCGATCGCGCCCAACGCCAGGATGGCTGCGATGGCAAAGGAAGCGTCTTCGTCATCGGCATCGATGGCGCCTTTAGCAGCGATGATGGCCGACACCCCGCAGATGGAGGAACCGATCGCCAGCAGCGAACTCAGCTTAGGCCGTAACTTGAACAGGCGGCCCAGCCAGGTCATCAGCGCGATCGCCAACGCCAGCTCCAGCGCCACCAGCACCAGGCTGATCGAGCCGAGCTTTACCACATCGCCTAGCACGTAGCGCGCTCCCAGCAGCACGATTCCGGTCTTGAGCCAGAATTCGTAGGTCGCAATGCCCGGCAGAAACACTTCGGGGATTCTGACCGTGTTGGCGATCGCCAGTCCGATCACGATCGCCCACAGCACGTACTCGATGTTAGGAATAACAGTGTGGTGAGCCTTGGCGTAGCGGGAGAGGTTCTGTTCGAGCAGCTTGCCCGCATATCCGATGGCGGCCAGCAGCGCGATCCCGGGAAGCAGTTTGAACAGGTGAAGCCGCGGACTGATGGGCCGAAGCCGGGGCAGCGCGATAGAGTCAGCCATGTCGTCTCCTCAATTCTTCAATCACTTAGACGAAAATGTTCCACGTGGAACAATGTCTACAAGAAATACAGCAAGGTTCACCACGGGATGTGCTTCAGCACGCCGGCGCGCACCAGCAGCGCGGCGGCCAGCGCGCTTGCCACTGCCCAGGTGTCGAGGGAAAGCCTGAAACTTGACCAGATTGTGCTGTGCTTCTCTCGGCTCATGTCGATCTCCTTTTCGCGTTACGCGATATGTTGTTCGTCGTGAACTGCGGTGGTTCTGAGCTGCTTCCAGAGGTCGGCGGTTATCGCTTCCGCGTCGGAGCGCGCAACCCGGCCCACGATGAGCAGGGCCGGCGCCGCGATGCCACTCAATGTCCGCAAGCCGGCAATGTCGGTCCAGCGCATCTCCTGAGACCTTCGCGCCGCGCAAGAAACCACGACGCAAGGAGTCTGCGGATCGAGACCGCTCCGAAGGAGCGCGTCCTTAAGTCCAGCGTAAGCGGCGCCGGGCATATAGACCACGACGGTGGTGTTGGGCGTGATAGCGCTGGTCCAATCCAGGGCCATTTCACCGCCCTTGCGGTGCGCGGTGGTGAACAGCACTTGCGAGGCGAATCGCCGGTCCGTGAGCGAGACGCGGGCCGCCGCCGCCGCGGCCAATGCCGAGGTAATGCCGGGAACAATTTCAAATTCCACGCCGGCGCGTTGCAGCGCTTCGATCTCTTCGCCGGCGCGTCCGAAGATCAGCGGGTCGCCACTCTTCAGCCGCACCACGATGCCGGCCACGCTGGACGCGTGAATCAGATAGGCGTTGATCTCGTCCTGAGTCAGCAGTTTTTGTCCGCAGCGCTTGCCGACGTCGATGATGCGTGCCTTTGGCGATGCCAGTTCCAGTATCTCCTGGGTGACTAGGGCATCATGCAGGACAATGTCGGCGGATGCAAGAATCCGCGCCGCTTTTACCGTGAGCAGTTCCGGATCGCCCGGCCCGGCGCCGATGAGGTAGACCTTTCCCATCAGGCGGAACCTCCGGTGCGGCGCTCCAAGCGGAGAAAGCGCTCCAACGATTTGCGGCTGGCAAGGAGCTGCAAGACGCGGGTTCGCCGGCGCGGATCGATTCTTCTGGCGAACAGAGCCCGCCGCATGGCGCCCAGCTTCTGCAGCCAGCGCTCGTATTCCGGGCCAAACTGCGCCTCCAACTCGGCACGCAGCCGGCTCGCCAGCGCCGGACTCAGGCCTCCCGTGGAGATCGCTATCTGCAACGGGCCGCGCCGGACGATGGCCGGATAATAAAAGTGGCAGCGCTCGGGTTCATCGACCGCGTTGCACAGAATCCCGCGAGCTTCCGCCTCGCGAAAAACCTGTTCGTTCACCGCATCCACGCCAGTTGCGGCGACCACCAGGAATGCGCCTTCCAGATCGGGCGACTGGAATCGGCGCGCATGCCAGGTCAGCCGGCCCTGATCGTGCCAACGCGCAATCTTCTCCGTCACCTCAGGCGCCACAAGCACGACGGCTGCTTGGCAAGAAAGCAGCCCTTCGACTTTCCCTTCTGCGACTGGCCCGCCGCCCACAAGCAGGCACTTGCGGCCGGCCAGCTTGACGAACATGGGAAACAGGTTTGCCATCATCAGCCCTCGACCCCATGCGATGGCCTTGCGGTGGGCAGGTCGCGCTCCACCGGCACCATGGGAAGGCCGGCAAGGGATTCTCGAATCTCCGAGTCGCTGAGCCGGCCGAAGAAGCGGCGCAGGTTCTCACCGGGCAGGCGCAGTTCCATGTATGAGCGCAGCAGCCGCTCGATGGCATCCGGAACGTCGCTGGCCAGGCACCGGTAGCCGGTCAGCCGGGCGATGGCCTGATGCTTGCCGACCGCCCCTCCGACGCAGAAGTAGTAGGCATCCTGCAGCCGGCCATTGGCCTTGATCTTCTTGCCCTCAAGACCGATGTCCGCGATCCAGTGCTGTCCGCAACTGTTGGGGCAGCCGGTGACGTGCAGCTTCAATTGCTGATCGAACTCCGGCAGGCGCTCGTCCAACTCCTCCACCAGCCAGCGCGCGAAGCCCTTGGTCTCCGTGATCGCGATCTTGCAGAATTCGGTGCCGGTGCAGGCGATTGCGCCGCGCCAGAAGGGCGAGCCGTTGACCGGGAGCCCGAGAGCTGTGAGTTCGTTTCCCAGTTCGCCCGCCCGGGCGCTGGGCACATTGACGATCAGCAGGTTTTGCATGTTGGTAGTGCGCACGTCACCCGCGCCGAATTGCTCGGCCAATTCCGCCACGGTATGCATCTGGCCGGCGGTCAGGCGGCCGCGCAACACCGCGGCGCCAACATAGCTGTAGCCGGGCTGCTTCTGGGGATGGATGCCCACATGGTCGCGGCAAATATCGTTCGGCGCTTCTTCCGGAACGGAGGGGTCCAGGGTGAATCCGATCCGCTGCTCAAGTTCCCGGAGAAAAGTTTCCGGGGTCCATCCGTGCCGGAGGAACAGAAACTTGAGGCGAGCCCGCTCGCGGTGTTCGCGCAGCACGCCGGCCTCGCGAAACATCTCGGCGATCCCCTGAACCACCGGGACTACCTGCGGCCATTGCACGAATGCGTTCAGCCGCACCCCCAGGTGGGGATCGGTGGACAACCCTCCCCCGACGCGCAGCGAAAAACCTATCTCCGGCCTGCCGTTCTGCGCGCGTGGGACGGCCGTAAGACCTATGTCGTTGATCTCCGGATAAGAGCACCACGCCCGACATCCAGTGATGCAGATTTTGAACTTGCGCGGCAGGTTGTAGAACTCCGGGTTGTCCACCAGGAGCCGGTTCGCCTCGCGAACCAGGGGCGAGGCATCGCAGATCTCGTCGGCATCTACTCCGGCCAGGGGACAGCCAGTGATATTGCGGGTCACGTCGCCGCAGGCTTCCATCGTGGTCAGGCCCGATCGAAACAGGCGCTCCAGCAATTCCGGCAGCGCCTTGATCTCGACCCAGTGAAGCTGGATGTTCTGGCGCACGGTGATGTCGGCGACGCCACGCGCGTAATCCCGGGTAAGCTCGGAGATCGTGCGCAACTGCGGTGATGTCAACATCCCGTTGGGGATACGGATTCGCACCATGAAGTAGGGTGTCGCCTTGCCCTCGCCATTGCTTCCGCCAGTGACGCCAGCACCATCGCCCTGCGTGTACACACCCCACCATCGGAAGTACGTCCCCAGCCATTCCGGCGGGATCGAAGCGTGTCCTTCCCGTGCGAAGCTGCGGATCTCGTCCAGGCTCTCCAGCGGGTTCTTCTCCCGCTTGAGGCGTTCCACCCGTTGGGCTTTGGTTTCCTGCGCTGCCTGTGTCATCGCGACTCCCTTTGCGACCCCGCAAAAACAAAAAGGCCTACCGCCATTTGCGCTTCCGGCGGTAGGCCTTTAGAAATCGACGTTAAGTGCCAGATCTCTAAATCAGCTCTCCCTCCCCGCCCGAAGACAGGCCGCGACAACAACAACAAGCGCAGCAACAAAGCATCCGAGTCTTCTGGCAGGGGCTGGACATAAACGCCTATTGGACTCCAGAGGGAGAATCAGGTATTCACGATTTTTTCGATACGAGAGATCAGAGAATCCTTCGCTCGACCAGGAGCGCTTCCCGGAAGCAAGCGGGAAACGAGCCGGCCCGCGAGCGGCGCCACCAAGTCGCGTCGCTCGCGGACCGGGATGAAGAAAACTATTTGTAGGTGGCGTTGGTGCGAGCCAGATAATCACGGTGCGCGGTGAAGTCCACCATGGAACCAAAGGCCGGGCCGTCCAGCGGGTTCGCCTTCAGGGTTGCCCGCAACGCCGCATCGACCTTATCCAGGCCTTCCGCGTTCGCCGCGAGGTAGAAAACCCAGAACGCGCCGGGGGCTTCGGTGTGGATGGCTTCGGTGTCGACTTCGTACTCGTGAATGGTGCCGTCGGCGAGCAGTTTCTCAAAGAACGGAACGAGCAGGCTCTTGCTAAGCGTCTCCACCGCGTCGTTGGGCGCGTCCGCCTTTAACTTATAGTACGCCCCGTGGGTGTATATACCCTTCCACGATCCGGCATGCCAGTTGTAATGCCGGCTGACATAAATCCCGTCCCAGTGTTTGGTGGCACTCTCCAGCACCGGAGTAGTGGCACCGCCGGACTTGTAGAACTGTTCCAGCACGTTCAACACCCCGGCCATCGACATGGCCGACCACCACTCGTCGTGGGTTTGCTGGTCAGGCTGGTGAACCATATTGACGTCGTGGCCATATCCCACAATGGTTCCGCTGGCAATGGCCTTATCCAGGACTTCCCGGTCAGCCGCGTCCGACTTTGCCATCTCTGCCCACTGTGCGCGGGGAATATTCCAAAACCCGACGTAGGAGTACATCGGCGGTTTTTCTTTCATTTCCGACATCTGCGCGCGTGCGGGCACGGCGCAGACGGCGGACATCGCGATCGCGCACATCCCTGCAAAAACTTTCCACCGTTTCCTGTTCATGCTTTCCATCCTCCGTGATCTAGTTTGAAGCCGTTGTTGCGCCCAAGAATGAATTTCAAGGTGTGGCACCCATCTCTTATTAAATCGGCTCTTCCGGCATTTTAGTGGCTTAAGGAGCCAGGTCCAGACCTCCACAGTGGAATAGGATTGCTATTCCGAAGTTCTTCTTGTTGCGGAAACCGCGCGCCGTGTACTTCACCCACTGGA
>Ga0181521_10000875_pt1 | contig 37417 bp, 28 predicted proteins | sample PEATcosm2014_Bin_32_FD_119764 | JGI IMG/M metagenome (GOLD analysis project Ga0181521, IMG submission 119764) | Peatland microbial communities from MTU Mesocosm Facility, Houghton, MI, USA - PEATcosm2014_Bin02_60_metaG | ecosystem: Environmental > Terrestrial > Soil > Wetlands > Peat | place...
ACAAGGCCGCAACGGCGCAGCGGCTGCACGCGCTTGTAGGCCCTCTTCTCCTCCCGCCTATGTACTGGAATCCAGGTTGAAGCCGGGTCCGGAACAACCCCTTGCGGGAATCCGGTGCTCTTCTGCGTGCTTCACCAACCAGTCGCCGGTCTTTACCAACAGCAAGCCGCGGGAACAAATAGATGGTGGTTGCCATATACTAAGCGTTCGGAAACCAAAATGGAAATCATCGCGGATAACTGTACGAAGCGTGCGCTTGGACTTTTTCGATACTGCCTGCTGGCGAGCGCGTTGGTAACGGCCGTACTGGCTCAGCCGCTCGCTCCCATGCGGCCGCCGGCTGTTCCCCTGGTGGCGCACGACCCGTACTTCAGTATCTGGTCGATGGCGGACCGCCTGAATTCCGAAGGCACAAAGCACTGGACCGGGAAGCCGAACAGCCTGTGCGCGCTGCTTCGCGTGGATGGCAAGTCATACCAGGCGATGGGACGCGAGCGCGGGTCGTATGCCATGCTCGACCAGGTTCGCCTGGAGGTCTTGCCCACGCGAACGCTGTACCGGTTCGCGGGCGCCGGGGTTCAGCTCGATTTGACGTTCTTCACGCCGGCGGCGCCGGATGACCTGGAGGTGCTTTCCCGGCCGCTGACTTACATCGAGTGGACGGTTTCCGCGGTCGACGGCAAAGAGCATGAAGCGGCCATTTATTTCGACGCGGCCAGCGATCTGGTGGTGAATACAGCCGATCAGCCTGTGGAGTGGGGGCGATACCTGTTGGACGGGCAAACCGTTCTGCGGATGGGCTCGCGCGACCAGCCGATGCTGGCCAAGCGCGGCGACGACCTGCGCATCGACTGGGGCTATCTCTACCTGATGGCCGACAAAGCGGAGGGGACTTCGGCGGTCGCGGCGCCCCACCGGGAGGCCCGCGCGGCGTTCGAATCCTCCGGGCGGCTGCCGGACTCCGACGATTTTGCGACGCCCCCGGAGCCGCGCCGCGGAAGCGCCTCGGCGCTGGCCTTCAGCTTCGATCTCGGCAAAGTGGGCGCGCGGCCCGTCACCCGCTACCTGATGATGGCATACGACGACCTCTACTCGATTGAGTATTTCCAGCGCCGCCTGAGGCCCTGGTGGCGGCGCAACGGCGCCACCGCGGCGGACCTTTTGCGGGCCGCCCGCCAGCAGCACGATGCGCTGCTGGCGCGCAACACGGCGTTCGACGACGAACTGATGGCGGACCTGCGCAAGGTGGGCGGCGAGAAATATGCGCGTTTGGCCGCGCTGGCCTACCGGCAGACGCTGGCCGCGCACAAACTGGTGGCCGACGCCGACGGGACCGCGCTGTATTTTCCCAAGGAAAACTTCAGCAACGGCTGCATTTCCACCGTGGACGTGATTTATCCCAGCTCTCCGTTCACTTTGCTGTTCAACCCTTTGTTACTGAAGGCGCAATTGCAGCCCATCATGGATTACGCCGGCATGCCGCGCTGGCGATGGCCTTTCGCGCCGCACGATCTGGGAACCTATCCGCAGGCCAACGGACAGGTCTATGGCGGCGGCGAGCGGACCGAAGCGAACCAGATGCCCGTGGAAGAGAGCGGCAATATGCTCATCATGACCGCCGCTCTGGCGCATACCGAGGGCAACGCGGCCTTCGCCCGCAAATACTGGCCGCAGCTTACCAGGTGGGCCGAGTATTTGAAAGAGAAGGGACTCGACCCCGAGAACCAGCTTTCCACCGACGATTTCGCCGGCCACCTGGCGCATAATGCCAATCTCTCGGTCAAGGCCATCCTGGCGCTCGGCGCGTACGCGACGCTCTGCGAAATGACCGGCCGGCCGCAGGACGCGGCCGTCTATCGCAAGACCGCCCGGGAGTTCGCCGCGAAGTGGATGCAACTGGCGGACGATGGCGGCCACTACCGCCTGGCTTTCGATAAGGCCGGCACGTGGAGTCAGAAGTATAACCTGGTCTGGGATCGGTTACTGGGCCTGGGCCTGTTTCCCGCGGAGGTGGTTCGCAAGGAAATTGCGTTTTACGAGACCAAGGAGAACCGCTACGGACTTCCGCTCGACAATCGCAAAGACTACACCAAGCTGGACTGGCTGGTTTGGACCGCCACGCTGGCCAACGATCCAGCCGATTTCGAGAAGCTGATCGCTCCGGCATATAAGTGGGCCAATGAGTCGCCCAGCCGCGTGCCCCTGACCGACTGGTATGACACGATTACCGGACAGCAGCAAGGTTTTCAGGCAAGGTCGGTGGTGGGCGGGGTATTCGTGAAGATGCTGTCGGATCCGGCGATTTGGAAGAAGTATGCGGGGCGGGCGGAAAGCGGGAAGTAGCGGGACCGGCCAACCGATGGCGCCGCCGGCCATGCCCGGGCGTCGTGCGTAAGTCCCGGCGGCGTATGCGCCGGCCGGGCTATCGGTTGGCCGGCTCCGCCAGGCGCCGCGCCTCGCCGGGAAGAGAAATGGCGCCAGTCGCTTTCAGCGGGAAGCTTTGCTGGGCGGACACGCCATCCAACCCCTCCACAGTCAAGCGAACCGTTACTTCGGCGCTCCTGGTGTAAGTATGGGAGACCGCGCTGCCGCCGGCGGTTGTGCCGTCGCCGAAGTCCCATCGATAGGTCAGCGCCGGCACGCCATTTTCCCGCGCCTCGGCGGAGAAGCCGGCGGGCTCTCCGACCTTGGCTGCCGCGGGAACGTGCGCGGTAACCGAGGGGGCGGCGGGAGGAATTCCGGCGTCGATCAATTTGATCACCTTCACGGAATGCGGCGCCTGGTTCGTCAGCCGGACGGCGCCGCCGTCCATGGCGGTGGGCTCGCCTGGATTCAGCACATCGGAAGCGCGGAACGCGTGCTCAGCCGGCAAGCCGAGCGACGCCAGCGTGAGCGTGTGCGACCGCGGCTTTTCCGTCCAGTTGAACACGGCCAGCACGGACTGGCGCGCGTCTTGCCGCAGGAAAAAAATACTCGGAAGCTGGTCTTCCGATTCGTAAGACAACAGATCGACCGGTGTAAAAGCCCGGCTCAACTTGGCAATCTGCACCAGGTCCGGGTTCTCGACCAGCGCCAACCGGTCTTTCTCCGCGCCCAACGTAGGCAAGTCGTCCCCGATTTCAAACATACCTCCGGAAATGGCGGAAAGCACGATTGAAGCCTGCGCCTCCGAAAGCGAAACGGGCTTGCGAAAAAGACCCCCCTCCGGAGAGGAACTGTCCGGGAAAAGCACCGCCGCGGCCGTACTCACGTTGAACGCGTCGGGGTCCGCCACGAAGAAATTGCGGTGCATGTAGAAGCGGGCCGCGATTCCCGGCGCGGCATTTCTGGTCGCTTGAAAGCTGTGCGCCGTGTCCGTTGAAGTGCGCCCTTCGTCCACTAAACCTACCGGAGTCAGCATGGGACTGCCGTCCTTATCCAACAGCACGCCTTCCCCCACCGTCCGGCGAATGATTTCGAGTCCGATGCGCTGCGCTTCCAGGGCGGTCGTATGGGGCCGATAGCGATACCCTTCGATGGCCGCCGTATCCATGAAATCCAGCTTGATGTAGCGCACGCCCCATTCGCGAGTCAGTTTGCGGTACGTCTGGCGCATGTATTCCTGCGCGTCCGGGTGAGTCGTATCCAGGGCGTAAATTCTATCCTTGGGGTTCTCGCCGGCTACCGCAATCGTAATCGGCCGGCCGTCGGCGGTATGCACCAGCCAATCCCTATGATGTTCGTAAATCCATGCGCGGCCGGATACCTCGAAAGGCGCGATCCACACCGCGAAGTTGAGGCCCAGGCGCCGGATCTGATCGCCGAAGTACTCCATGCCGTGTGGAAATGCGGTCGCATTCGGCGTCATGTACTCGCCGCGCGCGTAAGAAAAACCTTCGTCGATGTGGAAGTAATTGTAACCCAGGGGCTTCAGATGCTCCGCCAGCCACTGCGCATTGGTAAGCATGGCGCCCTCGGTAACAGATGTGTAATAAGCCGTCCAACTCCACCACCCCAGCAGATTCTCGCCGGATACGCGCGCCCGGTGAAGGCGGCGTATGGCGTCGCCGTACGCCAGCAACTGGCTGTGGTAGTCGGGACCGGCTTGAATCATCAAGCGTTCCGAAGACATGTTCTGGCCGGAGTTCAGCGGAAGGCTGAGTTCGACTTGATCTTCGGCGGGAGCGTCGCTCAAGGCATTGTCTTTCTGGATGCCGGTTGTCCCGGTGGAGTCGGCCGTGAAGGAGCTGATCCTGGCGGTTTCGCCGGAGCCTTCATAACTTAAATCGAGGATAGTCAGAAGCCGGTCGGCGGTGAGCGCGCCCAGAAACAGGCTCTGCCGGCTCTCGCGGTTATAAATCAGTTGACTTCCCGCGCCCCGGTGCAACTGCCGCGGCGCCTGCCCCAGATCGTAAATTTCCAGCGTGGGCCAATTCTCGCTGAAGCTGTCGGAAAGCACCCGGTCGGCCGCTTCCCGCGCCCCCAGATCGAGCAGCGGTTGGCCCACTGCCTCCACGCCGCGGATGGCCTGCACCGTCACCGTTTTCGCCGTATGGTTTCTTACGATGACCTGGATGGCGCCGTAGGGGAGGCCATCGTAAAGCTGCAGAACGAAATCGAGATCGGGTTTACCCTCCAGCCCGGAACAGGCCAGCGTGAGCGCGCGCCCGGAGCCAAGCGTATCCGAAAAGGTGGATTGCGAGACGTTATGGCGGGGATAGTCGCTCGACCGCAGCCACTGATAATCGACCCGCGCCCCCACCCGGGCATGCAACACCGGCTGGGCTCCGGGCGCCGGCGTCCGCACTTGATAAGTTGCGTCCTGCGCATCGACCGAGAGCGCCAGATGACGGTTCGCCAACTGCTGGGCGCCGCACGGAGCCAAGACAACAGCCCAAGCTAAAGATCCGGCGCCGAGGATGGTTCGACAGAGTGTTCCCGGCATGTTAGAATACCTCCTCGTCCATTCTTACCCTGACAAAGTAAGCTGTTGCCGGATGATGCGGCGGCGGAGCGTTGCAACCGTACCACCCCGCCCATCCACGCAACCGATGGAGCGATGATTCTAACACCTGTGGCGAGGCCAAACGCCGCGCTGCCGGTTGTCATGGAAACGGAAGTTCACGATATTGAACGCCGATTGCCATTTCGGTTGAGGCCGCGTTGACGGCCGGACACCGGTCCGCGATTATGATATTGGAAATGAGCGAAACCCCCAACCAATCGCACCTGCGATCCTGGATCTTTCTTTTCATCTGCAACCTGATGTGGGCTTTGCAGTTCACCTGTATCAAGCTGGTGCAGGACCAGGTCGGCTCGCTGTTCACGGTTTGGGGCCCCATGACGCTGGCTACCATCCTCCTGTTTCCGCTCATTCTCAGGGAGCGCAAGGCCTCGCCGGGACCGCACCGGCGAAGCGATATCCTGCTCTTTCTGATTCTGGCGCTGGTGGGGGTGATGCCGGGCCAATTGCTCATTACTTACGGCACCCGCATGTCCACGGCCAGCAATGCGGCCATCATCATGCTGGCTTTCCCGGTTTGTACCGCCGTGTTCGCCTTTCTGTTTCTGCGCGAGCGGATGACCCCCGTGCGCTGGTTCAGTTTTGCGGTTGCCCTGGTGGGCGTATTGATGTGCTCGCAGCCCGACCTCCACAACCTGAACTTCAGCGCCGCCTTTCTGGTGGGCAATCTCCTGATCCTGACGGGCGTACTGGGCAACTCCTTCTATAACTCGTATGGCAAGAAAGTCATGGAGCGGTACTCCCCGATGGAGATGCTGTTTTACACGTACGCGGCCATGTTCGTGCTAATGACGCCCCTGGTGCTGGTTCAGGAGCGCGACGTGTTCTGGCGCATCCCGCAGTTCACGTCAACCACCTGGCTGGGGCTCATCCTGCTGACGGTGATTCATAATTTCCTCTCGATGGTGCTCTTTCTCAAGGCGCTTCATCGCGTGGATGCCACGCAAGCCGCGCTCTCCAATTACCTCATCACGTTTTTCGGCGTGCCCATCGCCGCCATCTGGCTGGGTGAGCGGCTGCACGCCGCCACGGTAACGGGCGGCCTGCTGGTCCTGGCCAGCACGCTGTTGATTACTCTCTGGGACGGGAGAAGGAAGATGCCGCTGGAAGAAGCGGCCTAACGGTGACGACGGTGAAGATTCGCTCCGAAGTTTCGTTCACGATTGCCATGCTGGCCATCTTGGGCTTATCCGCAGCGTTCCCCGCGAAAGCCGCGGTTTGGTACGCCGCCGCCGGGAGCAATGCTTCGGATGCCAATCCCGGCACCGCGGAACGCCCCGTCAGTAGCGTAGCCAAGGCCGTTTCCCTGGCCAAACCGGGAGACACGGTGGTGTTGTCGCCCGGAACTTACTCCTGCTCCAACGTGACCGTTCCGGACGGCCGCCCGGATCAGCCCATTCTGCTGCGTTCGGAGGGCCAAGGGAAAGTCGTTCTCACCAACGACGGCAGCGCGAATATCCTGCTCCTGGGATCGTACAACACGGTGGATGGCATCGAGTTTCACATGGTTTCGGAGCGTCCCAGGGGCGCCGGAATCAGTGTGGTGCGCAAGGAACACGTCATCATCCGGAACTGCCGCTTCTTCGCCTGCCAGGTGGGAGTAAGTTCCCGCAGCGCCCACTATCTCAGCATCGCCAATTGCGAAATGGCTTACTCCGGCGCCTACGGCATCCATCTCAACGGCTCCGGGCAGGACGTCAGAGGGCATTGGGATCCGGCCGATGAAAACCGCTATATCGAGGTGCGCAACTGCTATCTGCATGACGCCGGATGGAACGTGCGCGGCACCGAAGGGTACGGGTTCACCACCAACGGCGCGGCGGAACACGTGGTGATCGAGAATTGCCAGATCGACAACAACTCCGGAAACGGCATCCTCTACGAAGACTGGACCCAGGACTCCACCGCGCGCTATAACGTCATCCGCGGCTCGGGGATCGCCGCCATCTGGATCGACAACGCCAGCATGAGCGTCTTCAGCAATAATTACCTGGAGGCCAACAACGTCGCCGTGTGGCTCTCCGGCGAGGAGAGCAGCAATCGGTATCTCGACGACTTCATTTCCATCCGCAATAACATCGTGGTGCATAACGACTGGTCCGCGATCGATCCCTCGGTCTACGGGAAGGCAATTTTCCTGATTACCTCCAACACGCGCGATACCTATTTTGACAACAATACCGTGGCCTTCAATACTTGCCAGCGCGTCGTGAGCGTGCAAAACCGTCCGCCGCAGAACGAGTTCCGGAATATCTGGTTCCGCAACAATATCTTCTGGGAAAACTCCGGCGGCGTGGGAGCGGATCCGGGGGTGGACTTGAGTTTGTTTCACTTCGTCAACAACCTGTGGGACCAGCCATACAAGGGCGATGCCCAGGCCAAAACCGGGGACCCGTTGTTCGTCGACCCCCAGGCCCACGGCCCGGAGGGCTACAAAATTCAGAGCGGATCCGCGGCGCGGGGCCAGGGAATGCTTTTGTTTGAGAATCCCCTGGATTTCTGGAACGGCGCGCGCCCGCACCTCTCCAAGACCCAGAAGTACGATATCGGCGCCCATCAATTCGGGACCACCGGCGCCGCCCGCGCCGGCCTCGACCCGGCTGCCTTCCCGTTCGAGGTGCCGCCGTACCAGCTTCGCTTCAAGGCCAAACCCCCCGCCGCGCACGATGCGGCGCATGCCATTCCTCCCGCGCGCCCGGTTCAATAGACCGAACTCTGCTAGAATCACGGTCAACGGGAGTTTTCCCCATGCACTCCAGAGATGCGCAAGCGGTTCCTCCGGGCCCGACCATCGGCGCGCCGGCAGTGGAAAGGGCGCTCGATATCTTCGAGCTGCTCTCTGCATCTAAAATCGGCCTGACGCTGTCCGATCTCAGTACCTCGTTGGGCGTTCCCAAGAGCTCCGTCCACTATCTTTTGAACACCCTCCAGAGAAGGGGCTACGTGCACCGCAACGAGGCCACCAAGCGATTGCTGCTCGGCCTCAAGATCCTCACCCTGTCCAATGCGGCCCTGGGCGGCATCGAGCTCCGCCGTCACGCCGCGCCGCATCTGCGCCGGTTGGTGGAGAAGACCGGTCTGACCGTGCATATGGCCGTCCTGGAAGGCGATGAGGCCGTGCTGGTGGACAAACTGGAGCCTTCCGGCGCGGCCCGCGTAGCCACCTGGATTGGCAAGCGCATGGACCTGCACTGCAGCGCGGTGGGCAAGGCCATCATGGCATACCTTCCGGAAGAGCAGTTCGAATGCGTGGCCCGCGACCATGGTTTCGTCCGCTACAACGAGAACACCCTGGTCACGCGGCGCCGCATCGTCGAGGAGATCGAGCGCATCCGCAAGTGCGGCTATGCCGTCGAGGACGAGGAAGGCGAAATCGGCTACCGATGTGTCGGTTGTCCGATCTTCGACCGCGACCGGCGCATCGCCGCGGCGGTCAGCGTGGCCGGAACCACCTCCCAGATTACATCCGAAAAGGGCATACTCCTGTCGGACCGCTTGAAGGAAACGGCCGCCGCGATTTCCCAGTGCCTCGGCGTGCCGCACAACCTCGTTCAGCCCATTGAACAGCGCGGCGCGGACACCTGAACCTGGCTTGAAAGCCGGCGCGCCACCGCATACCATGCGGGTGAGGCTTGGTTTTAGAGCATGCAGCAAATCCAAAGAAGGACCTTTCTCAAGGGCGCGGGCGTTGCCGCCGCCGCTCCGTTGCTTTTCCCCTCCGATGGCTGGGCCGGAGCGAACGACCGGATCCGCACCGCTATCCTCGGCATGGGCGGGCGCGGGCGCGACCACATGAATGCACTGGCGCGGATCGATGGTGTGGAAGTCGCCACTTTCTGCGATCCCGATGAGAACCAACTGTCGGAAGCCGCCGCTCTGTTCCAAACGCGCACGGGCAAGCGGCCCAAGCTCGAAACGGATCTGCGCCGCATTCTGGAAGACAAGAGCATCGACGCCATCACCATCGCCACTCCCAATCATTGGCATGCGCTCGCCGCCATATGGGGTTGTCAGGCGGGCAAGCACGTCTATGTCGAAAAGCCGGTGTCTCATGAGATGGTGGCCGGCCAGATGATGGTGGATGCCGCCAGGAAATATAACCGCGTGGTACAGGGCGGTACGCAGAGGCGTTCCAGCCCCGGCATCCGGAAAGCCATGCAGGCGCTCCACGACGGAGTGGTCGGCGATATCTATATGGCCCGCTGCATTCATTTCCAGGAGCGGGATTCTCTGGGGTTCAAGGAGTTCGAGGCGCCGCCCGCCAATCTTCACTGGGATCTGTGGTTGGGGCCCGGTCCGGAACAGCGGTTTCATCGCAACCTGGTGCACTACAACTGGCATTGGTTCTGGGATTTCGGCAACGGCGAACTGGGCAATAACGGCGTGCATTTTATCGACGTCGGCCGCTGGGGAATGAACAAAGGCCTGCCCAGCGAGATTCATGTCAGCGGAGGACGTTACGGATATAAGGACCAGGGGCAGACTCCCAACACCCTGACCGCGGTCTACCAGTTTCCGGATGGAACTCAGTTGATCTGCGACATTCGCGGCCGTTATACCAATCAGGAGGCGGATCAATCGCAGGGCGTCTTTTTCTATGGCGCCAAAGGTTACCTGGTAGTCGGCCCCAATGTCGATTCCATTCCCCAGCTTTTCCTGGGAAGCAGTAAGCAGCCCGACCCGGATTTTGCCAAGTTGGTAGCTTCCGATCGCCGCATCAACATGGATCGGGAGCATTTCCAAAGCTTCTTCAATGCCATCCGCGCGAATAAGCGGGAGCTTCTCAGCGACGAGATCAACGAAACGTACCTCTCGACGGCCTACTGCCTGCTGGGAAATATTTCCTACCGGCTGGGCAGAAAACTGACCTACGACCCGCAAAAGCAGAAGTTCGCCGGCGATCCGCATGCCGACGCCATGCTCACGGCTCCATACCGCAAGCCGTACTCTCTGCCCGCTAAGGTCTGACTCGGCGAGCGGCTGTGCGGCCGTCGCGTGGCGCCGCTTTGCCCCAGACTTCCATCCAGTCCACGCGCGAACAGGCATCGCTGGCTCCGCCCGGCATCAGGTCGGGCTTCCGCGCCCACGCGCCCTCCACTACTTCCTTGATCTCGAGAACACGCCATCGCAGGTCCTGCACGTTGAACTCCCGCACGCGCCAGTCCAGCGACTCGCCATCCGATTGATCGCTGATCAACCACCGGCCGTTCGCCAACTTCAGAATGATGTGCAGCCGCCCTGCGCCTCGGCGCGCGGGCACGAAAACAGCGCAACCGCTCCGCCAGCGGCAGGAAATCGTTGGCCGGCGGTCATCCGCTTGTCTCCCGCGGCTGGCGGGCAATCGCGTCGATCTCCACTTTGATGCCGCCGCCCAGCCCGCTTTGCACGGTGGTGCGGGCCGGCCGAATGCCCCTGAAAAATTCGCGGTACACCTGGTCGAAGCGCGCGAAGTCGCCGATATCCGCCAGATGGCACGTGCACTTCACCACGTCGTCGAAAGTCAGGCCCGCCGCTTCCAGCACCTTGCCCACGTGATGCAGCGTCAGACGCGTCTCTTCCTCGATGGTGCCATGCGACACCGCGCCGCTGGCCAGATCCAGCGGACCCTGGCCGCTGATAAACAGCCAGCCATCCATCAGCACTCCAGCCGAATACGCTCCGGTGGAGACTTGCTTGTCGGGATGTAAGATTTCGGTTTTTGGCATATCGCAACCTGCTGCTCAGGGGACCAGATCGCCCACGTTTTCCGGATATTTCGCCGCCAGCGCGCGAATTTCGTAGCTGAACTTCAGGAACAGTTTCTCCCAGTTCTCGGCCTGTTCCGGCGTGTAGTTGTAAAAACCTTTGGCGTTGCGGATGCCCTCGGCGCCAGATTCCACCATCTGCCGCATCAACTCCGGCACCTTGGTGCTGCGGTCCAGCTCCGGCAGCAAGCCTTCCATTACGGCTTTATAGGCGGAAATGCCGGTAAGGTCCATGAAACGAAACGGACCGGCGAAGGTGATCCAGTAGCCGTAATCGTTGCGCACGCTCCGGTCCACATCGGCGGGTGTGGCGTAGCCGTTCTCCACCAGGAAAAAAGCCTCGCGCAGCATCGCGTACATGATCCGGTTGGTGATGAACCCGCGCACGTCCTTCTTCACCAGCGTCGGCTCCTTGCCCCAGAAGCGCGCCAGGGCAGCCACGCGCGCCGCGCACGCGCCATCGCTCCCGGATCCGCAAATGATCTCCAAGAAACGATTGACGTGCGCCGGTTCGCCCCAGTGGATTCCCAATACCCGTCGGGGATGCGCCGCGTCCTTCTGCAGCATGGTCACCGGGATCGAAGAGGTGTTGCTGCCGATCACCGCGGTAGAGGAGGCGGCGGCTTCGATCCTGGCGATAGTCTCCTTTTTTAACTCGAGGTTTTCCAGAATGGATTCGAAAATGTACCGGCAGTCCGCCAGGTCCGCGTAGTCCTCGGTGACCTTGAACCGCGCGGCGATCTCCTCCGGATCCCCCGTAATCAGACCCTCGCTGTGCATTTCCGCCAGCAGGTCCCGGATGCGGCCCGGCGCTTTGCGGCGCCGTTCGATACTCCTTGTCACCCCCACTACGGGATGGCCGGCCGCCAGCAGGCAGGCGATGATGCTGGTTCCCATGAGGCCGAGCCCCACTACCGCAACCGGCACTTCCGCCGGCTTCTCCAGGTCGACAGAATTCTGATTGGACGTCATAATCTGAAATTCCTATCTTTTCTTCACGAAGCTGATCGATTTGAGGAGCACCGCATTACTGGGAATCACCGGTCCAAACTCATCCTCAAATCCCGGCACGCCACCCCGAAAGCCGGTAGTGCCTATGAGCCGGACCTCCCGGATCACCTTCCCCAGCCGCGGATTGGCCCACTCGAATGCCCATAATGTCACGGGCTCCGCGCTGGTTCCGGCAGTTACCGGGTCGGCGCCGTAGCAAACCTGGTTGGCCGTCGCCGCGCGGCCCCAGTTCCATTCCAGGATATTGACTCCATATCGGATGGGAATGGTGGTTACGAAGCCGTCCTCATAAACCACCTCATAGAAGCCCAGCAGATCCGCCGTATCCTCCTCGTCCCAGATCGCGCGGTAAGCGAACTTGTTGGTGGCCGCTTTGGCGGCCGCATGCAGGAAGATCAAACTGGTGGCATCCTCGCCGATTTTGACGGTGACTTCGCGCGGCAGCGGATTCTTCTCGACGCCCTCGGTTCCGGCGATCGCCGCGCCGCGCGGACCCAGATTGAACGCGATCGGCCCGGAATGCGCGACCCCGCTGCCGGCCCCCTCGAGATCCACGCCAAATGCGGACCCGCCGGCCGGCATGTTGTACGCCGCCGAAATGTCCAGCGGCGCGATGGTGGCGTCGTAAGCGCTAGGCTCGGCCTGTCCGTGCAGCCGCTCGCGCACGTCCGGCATCAGGGCCTGGGTGGTGCTGGTGAGATCTTTCGCTTCCAGGCTTTTTGCCGACCAAAGCATGGATGCGGAACCGAGAAAGTCGCGAATCAAGTCCTTGCCGATATTGAACTCGTTGGTGGCCTCCCAGGACGAGGGAGCGCCTCCCAGAATGGACTGCCGCTTGAAGCGCGTGTCGAAGTCGTTCACGCGCGGCTCGAGATTTCCCCAGACCTCCTGGAAGCCAAAGTCCTCCAGTTGCGCTTCGCGCGGCGCCGACCGGGCCGCGTTGCCTTCCCAGAACCAGTTAAAGATCAGGATGTCCTTGGGTACCAGGGTTTTCACCTGCTCGGGGGTCATCGCGCCCGGTGCATCGTAAGTCCAGCCGTCGGGAGTCCTGCGCTTCCGCGAGCCTTTGCCGCGGACGCTTTCCAGCAAAACATCGCCCCATACCGCCATGCGGATGCCCTTTTTCGCCAGGTAATCGTGAGTCTTGCGCAGGTCCTGCGCATATAACTCGCCGGGGTCTTTGCCCTTGCAAAGCTCGCACTGGCCCAGCGGCGCGAACCACTCGTCGTGGCCCACGTGCACCATCTTGGGGTGCATCACTTCGATGTATTCGTCAAAAACGTCGAACAATAATTCGTAGCTCTTCGGATTCGAGGGGCAAAACGTATCCGGCCACTTCTCGCCCGGAACCTCGGCCAGCTCCGGGTGCTTCGCCAGCAGGTAGTAGCTGTGGGTGAACGACGGGATCTCCGGGATCACCTCGATGTAGTTGGCTTCCGCCCACCGCACCAGGTCTGCCACCTCGGCCTTTTCCAGCATTCCGCCGCCAGCCAGGTCCTGGTGGGAGGAGTTCTGCCGCAGCAGGTGCGGCGGTCCCGGAGGGTAGTTGCGGCGGCTGTAATTGGTGTCGCGGGCCATTTCCGCCGCTCCCGCGTTCAGTTCGGGGTGGCGATCCAGCCGCATGGCCGCGTTCATTTCCATGATCAGCTTGTTGTATTTATACAGCGCCATGAAGTCGCGCACGAATCGTTTGAAGAAAGGGATATCGTCGCGTCCCGGCAGGTACAGCTTGATGCCGCGGAACGGCTTGGACGGCCAGTCGCGAATGCGCACGCCCGCAACGCCCAGCCCATCGGCGTTCTTGCCAATCAACTGCCGCAGCGATTGCATCCCGTAGAAAGCGCCAGCGTCGTCGCTGCCGGCAATCAGGATCAGATTGGCGTCAGCGCGCAGGATATAGCCGGAAGGCCCCGGATCGCCGGCGCTGACGGCGATCCGCCGTTCCGCGCAGTACGCCTTGACCAGCGGATTCGCGATGGAACCCATCACGATCGCCGGCGCCCCGGACGCTGCCCGATCCGTATGCTGAATTTTCACCGCCGTCCCGAAGCGGTCGTTCAACTCGTCCCTCAACTGGTGCGCCAGAGCCAGGTCCGCCGGGGTCTCATGCAGCGGAATCAGAATGGCCGTCCGCCCGCCGATGGCGAAGCGCGCGCCGCTCGCGGCCATTTCCTGGGGGGCTGGAAAAATCAGCGGTTGGGCGGCGCTCGCCGCCAGGCCCGCCCAACAGAACAGGACGCCGGCGCGCGGCAGCCTGCAATACCCGTGGGGAGACGCATTCGTCATGGCTTACTCTTTCCTTCCGCAACTATCGTATAGGAACAGTCTATAAAAGTTATTATTTACTTTGCAATTATATTTTAATCTCACTTTTACTTTCGTTTTAGTGGTACACTGCGAGTTTCTGGAGAACTGGCGTGGTCCAAACGAAAACGCGCTTGTGGCTGGTGTTCGCGGCCGTTACAACCCTATTCTGGGGCGTCTGGGGCGCCTTGATCGAGCTTCCCGAAAAGGCCGGGTTCCCGGCCACGCTCGGCTATGCGGTCTGGGCCCTCACCATGGTGCCATGCGCGGTCGTGGCGCTGTGGATCGTGCAATGGAAATGCGAGCGCGACCTGCGATCCATCCTGCTCGGCAGCGCGGTGGGTATCCTGGGCGCGGGCGGGCAGCTCATTCTGTTCGAGGCGTTGCGCAGCGGACCGGCGTACCTGGTGTTTCCCATCGTCTCGCTGTATCCCGTGGTCACCGTGCTGTTGTCGCTGTGGCTGTTAAAGGAACGCGCCCCCCTGCGCGCCTGGGTGGGCATCGGACTCGCATTGCCCGCCATGGTCCTGCTATCCTGGCAGCCGCCTTCCAGTTCCGCCGCGCCGGCCGCCGTTTGGCTTCCCCTGGCTTTGCTGGTATTCGCGTCCTGGGGCGTACAGGCTTACATCATGAAGTTCTCCAACGGCGTCATGCGGGCGGAGAGCATCTTCTTCTATATGACCGCATCGGCGGTGGCCCTGATTCCCATCGCCTTGCTCATGACCGATTTCTCCAAGCCCATCCAATGGGGTTGGCGCGGTCCCTGGCTGGCCGCCGCCATCCAGGTGTTGAACTCCATCGGCGCGCTTTGCCTGGTGTACGCGTTTCGTTACGGCAAGGCCATCATCGTAGCTCCTTTGACGGCCCTGGCGCCCGTGCTGACCATCGCTCTATCGCTCATCCTCTACCGCGTGATTCCCAATCATATTCTCGTGGTGGGGATGGTTATGGCTTCCTATGCCATCTATTTGATGTCGAAATGACGACGTAGAAAATAAGTAAACGAAGCTGAAATATTGTATATGCTTTCGTTTGATGTTAGGATTTTACTTTGAGAACGCTCGATAGCGATATCGATTCCTGGCTGCGAGCACTCGCGTCCCAGGACGAATTGGGCCCGCTTCTAGCCCTGCTTCCCCAGGATCGCGCCGCCGCCGGCTACGGCCATACGCTCACCGAAATCTGCATGCAGCCGCTGGTGTGGACGGATACTGCCCGGCGGATTGCCGCCCTGCGCGAACGCCATGCTGGCGGCCTCGAAGGTCTGGCATGGCTGGCGCTAACCGGATCGGGAAGTTCGCAGTATGCCTGCGAGTGTGTCGCCCCGGCATTGCAGGCCGAAATCGCGGCGCCCGTGCTGACGCTCGGCGGAGGATGGCTGCTGGTGGAAGGCGCGCGCGGCGTGCCGGCCGCGCGGCCCGCCTTGCTGGTTTCGCTGGCCCGCAGCGGCGACAGCCCGGAGAGCGCCGCAGTGGTGGAATTCTTCCTGGAAACCGAGCCCGGCGTGCGCCATCTCATCATCACCTGCAATCCGGAAGGCAAGCTCGCCACGCGCTTCCAAGGCGACCCGCGGGTGACCGTGCTGGTTCTGAACAGCCAAACCAACGACCGCAGCCTGGTGATGACCGGCAGTTTCACCAACCTGGTGCTCGCCAGCCGCGGATTGGGTTCGTTCCGCCAACCGGATGCGCTGGAAAAGCTGGCGGACCGGCTGGCATCCCTGGCCAGATATCTGCTGTTACACCACGCCGCAACCCTCGCGGCGGTAGCTCGCAGCCGCTATCGCAAGGTAGTCTACCTGGCCAGCGGCTGCCGCTTCGGCGCGGCCCGCGAATCCGCTTTGAAAATGCTCGAAATGAATGCCGGCCTGATTCCCACCATGGCCGAGACGTTCCTGGGCGTGCGTCACGGTCCCATGTGCGCCATCGATCCCGACACTCTGGTGGTCTGTTACCTCGCTTCGGAACCCTTGGCCAGGGCGTACGAAGTAGACCTGGTCCTCGAGTTGAACCGCAAGCAACTGGGCGCCCGGAAGTTGATTGTGGGCGAGCGGATTCCACCTTCCGTTTTGACTGGCAACGACGTGGCCCTGGAGATGCCCGGACTGGCGGCGCTGGGCGACAGCAACGTCCCGGTGCTGGACGCCATGGTGGGCCAGTTGCTCGCCTTCTTCCGTTGCCTGGCCGGCGGCTTGCGGCCGGATATGCCCTCCACGGGCGTCATCAGCCGGGTCGTCAATGGATTCAGGATCCATCGCCCCGCAAGAAACGAGGCAGACCATTGATCCATATTCTCGTCGTTGGCGAACTCAATCCCGACCTCATCATGGCCGGGTACCACGCCTTCCCTCGCCTGGGACAGGAGGTGCTGGTCGATGACCTGACGCTCGCCCTGGGTAGCGCATCCGCCATTGCCGCCATGGGGCTGGCGCGGCTGGGAAACCAGGTGCGTTTTGCCGGCCTGATCGGCCGCGACCAGTGGGGCGATTTCTGCGCCCAAATCCTGGAGCGCGCAGCCATCGACGTTGCCTATCTGAAACGCGACCCGGCCGTGAAAACCGGCCTTACGGTATCCATCACATCGGCGTCGGACCGCGCCCTGGTCACCTATCTGGGCGCCATCGCGTCGTTTCGGGCGGAAGATGTCGACCCCGCCGCGCTGGACGGCTGCACGCATCTTCACGTCTCCTCCTATTTTCTGCAGGAGGGCCTGCGCTCCGGCTGCCGCAGCCTGTTGGCCGCGGCCCATGCCCGCGGATTGACCACCTCGCTCGACCCCGGATTCGATCCCGCGGAACGCTGGGACGATGGCCTGCGCGACACTCTCCGGGAAGTGGACGTGTTCTTTCCCAACGAAGTCGAGCTGCGCGGTCTGGGCGGAGCGGACGATCCCGTGGAGTGCCTGCGGCGGCTCGAAAACGGCCGCACCCTGGTGGTGGCCAAGTTGGGCGCGGATGGCTGCCTGGCGCTGCAACACGGCCATCCCATTCACGTTCCGGCCTTCCCCGTAACGCCCGTGGACACTACCGGCGCGGGAGACTCCTTCAACGCCGGCTTTCTTCACGCCTGGCTGCGCGCGCAGCCGCTGCGGGAGGCTTTGCGTTTTGCCGCCGCATGCGGCGCCCTTTCCACCCGCGCCATGGGCGGGACCGGCAGCCAGGCGACCGCCGCGCAAGCCGAAGAACTGATTGCAAAGAATTCAACGGAATCGAATGCATAAGCAAAGCAAGATATACTGAGCGTCTGTCAGGTGTCCTTTGACTTCAACTGCCCCTGTCCGTTTACTTTCGGAAGAACGCAGACGAAAGATCCTCGATCTTTTGGAAAAAGAGGGTCGCGTCACCGTGAACGGTCTGGTCCAACACTTTGCGGTTTCCGCGGTGACGGCTCGCGCCGACCTGGACATCCTGGCCAAGAGCGGCGCGTTGCTGCGGTCCCACGGAGGGGCCGTCAGCCGCACCGATCCGGTTCAGGACTACCCCGTCGGTCTGAAGGAAACCATCCATCACGCCCAGAAAGTCCGCATCGGCCAGGCAGCCGCCAAACTGGTCAATTCCAACCAGACCATCATCATCGATTCCGGGACCACCACCGCCCAGGTCGCGCGCCAAATCAAGCTGCGGAAACTGAAGAACCTGACCGTGGTCACCAACGCGCTGAACATCGCCAACGAACTGGCCGACCTGGCGGACGTATCGTTGATCATGATCGGTGGAATCCTCCGCCAGGTTTCCAAATCGTTTGTCGGGCCACAGGCCGAGCGAATGCTCGGCGAGTTGCACGCGGACCACTGTTTTCTGGCCGTCGACGGGCTGGATGTGGAAGCCGGCCCCACCACTCCCGACATCTTCGAGGCGCAACTGAACCACCGCATGATCGAGGTATCGGCGGAGGTCACCGTGGTGGCCGACGCCAGTAAGATCGGCCGCCGCAGCCTGTCCACGATCGGCAGCATATCCTCCATCCAGCGCCTCATCACCGACGATGCCATCTCCCCGGAAATGGCGCGCGCATTTCGCGAAAAGGGCCTGGAACTGATCATCGTCTGAGACGCTGCCGGGAAATTCGTTTATGCATCCCGCCGAATTGGATACTCCATCTCTGGTCGTCGACCTCGAGGTGATGGAGCGAAATATCCGCCGCCTGGCGGATTATTGCGCCGTTCATGGCCTCCAACTGCGGCCCCACGCCAAGACCCACAAAGTGCCCGAAATTGCGCGCATGCAGATGGCGCAGGGAGCGGCTGGTATCACCGTGGCTAAAATCGGCGAAGCCGAGGTCATGGCGGATGCCGGCATGCGCGATATTCTGATCGTCTATCCTCTTTACGGCCAGGCCAAGTGGGATCGGCTGGTGCGCCTGGCCGGCCGCGCGCGCGTCGCCGTCGCCATGGATTCGGCCGGGATTGCGCGCGAGATTACGGAACGCGCGCGGCAGGCGGGCGTCCGCGTGGATATTCTGGCCGAGTTCGACACGGGCTTCCACCGCTGCGGTCTACCCCTCGAACCCGAATCCATGGAAACGGTGCAGCGCATGCGCGATCTCGCCGGAGCCGGTTGGCGCGGCATCCTGGTATACCCGGGGCACATTATGGGAAACTCCGCCAGCCGGGAGCCGCTCATCGCCGAACAGAACTCGAGGATGGCGCGCCTGCTCGGCATGCTCGATGCGGCGGGCGTCGCTTGTCCCGTGGTGAGCGGCGGCAACACCCCGGCGGCTTACGCCTCGCACCGCTTCCAGGGCATTACCGAAATCCGGCCAGGCACCTACGTGTTCAACGACAAGGACACCGTCTGCGCCGAATCCGCGGTGTACGAAGATTGCGCGCTCACGGTTTTGACCTCGGTGGTCAGCGTGAGCGTGAGAGGGAAGGCGATGGTGGATGCGGGGAGCAAAACTCTTTCCGCGGACAGCCTCCTTTCCGGCGATGGGAGGGGTTTCGGGCAGGTGCTCTCTCATCCGGAGATTCCGATCGAAGACCTCTCCGAAGAACACGGCCACCTGGATGTGACGCGCGCATCCCGCGCACCGAAGCTCGGCGAGAAGCTGCGCATCGTGCCGAATCACGTGTGCACCTGCGTGAACCTGCACGACACGATTTACGGCGTGCGGGGCGACGAAGTGGTTTGCGAATGGAAAGTCGCGGCACGCGGCCGGGTCAGGTAGCGCGCCTGCCAAATCGTCCGGCGGTTAACCCCCAGGTCCGCGGCCCAGAGGGCGCCCCGACGCCCAGCCTACCGCCATTCCCAGTCGATAAAGCCGGGTTTCACCGAGCGCATGGCGTTCACCACCAGCTCCACCAGGCCGCCGTACAGGATGCGGTTCTGTTCCCATAGCCCGTAATAAGCCAGCATGTCGCGGAACTGGCCTTTGCAATTGCTGCACGGGGCGCAGAGGTATTTGGGGATGGAGGGGTCCATACAGTCCTCGAAGGCCTTCAACACCTGCTCCAGTTTTTTGCGTCCGGCGACATGGAAGCGCCAATCGGGGAAGTTGTGCCCGCTCATGATGGCGAAGCCGCTGCCGCCGCCGCAGCAATAGTTATCCACGCCGTGGGGCGTCATTTCGCGGAATTGGGGACAAATCGCGCGCAGGATTTCGCGCTGCGGTTCCACCACTCCCATGAGCCGCACCATGTTGCAGGGGTCGTGCAAAGTGACGGGAAAATTGTTGCGGGAGGGATCCAGGTCGAGGCAGCCGCTCATCACAATGTCGCGGACCAGGGGCAGATAACTCTGCCGCGAAATATTCAGATCGCCGCCCACGATGCGGTCCGCAATCACCGCCAGGGCCTTGTGCGCATGGCCGCACTCACCCAGCACGATGCGCTTCACCTTGAGATGGCGGGCGGCCTCGACGTGCTTGAGAGCGACGCGCGCGAATTGGGCGTCGTCATACCAGAGTCCGTAGTTGATGGAATCGTAGGCGGCGAGTTCCGAGGACATGGTCCAGGAAACGCCGGCGGCGTTGAGGATCACCGCAAAGGCTCCGGGGTTTTCGGGCCACGCCAGAATTTCTCCGGCGTTGTGAATCAGCAGGACGTCGGCGCCTTCCACGTCCCAAGGGGTCTTCACCTCGATGCCGGTTTTTTCGCTGATGTCCTCGTCGATGAAGGCGATATTGTCTTTTACGGCCGCCGGATTCATGCCGGTGGAGGAGCCCACCTTCAACTGGAGCATGGAGCCGTTGTCGTGAAGTTCCTTGGGCGCGATGCCCATCTCCTGGCTGAAGAGCTTGCGCAGTTCGTGGGCCACCAGGCCGTTATCCGCGCCGATGGGGCAGGTCTGCGCGCAGCGCCGGCACAGGTTGCAGCGGTAGGAAAGTTCCGCCAGGCGCGCCACCATGGGCCAGTTGAGGTCCACTTCGCCGTGTTGAAAGGCCGAGAGCAAGCCGCCTTTGCGGACGTACTTGAAATACAGGCGGCGCATGATTTCAGCGCGGAAGGTGGGGCGGTACAACTCATTGCCGCCGCTGGCTTCGAAGATGTGGCAGGCGTCAGAACAGGTTTGGCAGCGGGCGCAATGCTCCATGGTGAGGAGCAGGGGCTGCAGGAAAGTCCAGTTATTCTCGCGGGAAAACAGTTTGTCGAGCCCGGATAGGAATTTGCCGACCAGCACGCGCTCCTCGTCCTCGGTTTTGGGCTGGGGAAAACTCAAGGCGCAGGTATCGTCGAGCCCGCATTCGTAACGCTCGCGGACCTGCGTGGAGAGCGCCTGCCAGGCGCGCTCCCTGGCGGGGTCGTCCAGCGGCGGCGGAAGCGGCATCAAGCCGGCGTTTTCCAGGTGAACCAAAGGGTCGCGGCCGGGGCGGGACATGTCGGAGAGAGTGACCGCCGATTTCATCGGGCGCCTCCTTTGGTGGGGTTGGAGGTGGCGATGTCCACCCATGTGCGGTCGCCGGCGCCCGCGGCGATGTGCGGCGCTCTCCAGGTGGGCCGGTACATCAGGTATTCGGCCATGTGCTTCTGGATGCTTCCTCCGGCTACATTGGCGCGTTCGTCCCAGCGCACCTGGTGATACGTGAAGTACTTGGCGATGAAGTGGGCCATGTGGGTCATGGGGATGTAAGCCAACAGGACCGCGCCAACCGCCATGCCGGCGGAAAGCAGCGCGGGCAATTTCAGCGCGCCATCGAAAGTGGCCGCGCCGCGCAGGATGGCCAAGGGGCCGGGCGAACCGGCGCTGCGCGACCACTCTCCGGCTAGTAATAAGACCAGAGCCGCCGCGAAGAACAGGAGATTCAGGTAATCGCCGGGGCTGGAGTACTGCCTCAACTCGCGCACGGCGATGCGCCTGGCCAGCAGACCGAGCGCTCCGGCCAGGGCCAGCAAAGCGCCGGCGGTTCCGCAGAACGCGTAAGCGGCGTGCATCGCGGGAAACCAGGCCAGGGGCGCGGCGGCGGCGCCGGCGAGCAGCATGCCACCCGCCGCCAACAGGTAAAGGCCGAAATGGAAGGGAAAGGAAACATACCACATGGACCGATTGAATTCCCAAAGACCTTTCAGGAAAAGAATCTCCGGGAGCATGATCTTCAGCTCGCCGGAGCGGCCATGCGGGACTGGATAAAGCTCCCAGCGAAGATGCAAAGGCTGGCGGGAATAGCGCACCGCGCGAACGATGCAGCCGGCGAGAAACACGATCCCGCCGGCATACAGGAGGCAATACAGGACGATCGTACCCATGGGGCCCATCCGTCAATCAGGATTTGGAAGAGGTGCCTGTAGCGGCGCCGTGCAGCTTGATATCGACCTTCTCCTCCAGGCTGTCGTAGTACTCCTTGAGAATGGCGATGACTTCGGGCTTGGAGAATTCGGCCGGAACCGGTTTGCCCTCGCTCATGAGCTTGCGCAGGAGCGTGCCGGAAAGCAGCAGGCGCGCGCCGCCCTTGTAATTGCCGGCTTCGTCGATGACCGCTTTGCTGGAGTGCGGGCAGGTCTTCATGGAGGCCATGCTGCCGCATTCGTAGCAGTAGAAAGTCCAATCCATGCAGAGCGGCTGCAGCAGCAGCGAACCGGGCGGTATTTCGTTGAAGATTTTCTGCGCGTCGAAGGGGCCGTAATAATCGCCCACTCCCGCGTGGTCGCGGCCCACGATGAGGTGCGTGCAGCCGTAATTCTGGCGGAAGACGGCGTGCAGCAGGGCTTCGCGCGGCCCGGCGTAGCGCATTTCCATGGGATAGCCGCCTTGAATGACGCGGTCCTTGCGGAAATACTTATTCACCAGGGCGTCGATGGCTTTCACGCGGACTTCGGCGGGGATATCGCCGGGTTTCAGCTTGCCCACCAGTTGATGGATGTAGACGCCGTCGCACACTTCGATGGCGATCCAGGCCAGATAGGCATGGGAATTGTGCATGGGATTACGGAGTTGCAGCGCCGCCACGGTGGTCCATTGGCGCTCGGCGAATGCCTGGCGGGCTTCGGCGGGGCGCTGGTAGATGCCCTTGAACATTTCCGGATAGAAGGATTCGGAAAGCGCCTTGACGGGGCCGGCCAGGTTGACGGCTCCCTGCTCCATCACCTTCTGCACGCCGGGATGCGCCGGGTCGGTGGTGCGAAAGATCTGCTTGCACTCGTATTCCTTGTCGATCGCGTACTTTTCGGCGATCTTCATGGTGCCCATGATGGCCTCGGTCTCGACATCCCAGAGAGCCACTTCATCGCCGGCGGCGATGGATTTGGCATAATCCTCTTCGGCGGACAAGGTGATGGGGATAGGCCAGAACAGGCCGTTCCGGCTGGGCATGCGGTAGGACTCGCAGCAGCCGCGCCAGTCCTCGCGTCCCATGAAACCATCCAGGGGCGTGAACGCGCCGATGCCCATCATGATGAGGTCGCCGGTTTCGCGGCTGGTCATGGGCACTTTTTTCAGACCCTCGGCTTTGCGCATCTCTTCCCGCGCGGCTTCGCCCTCGAGCAGCAAGGGCCGCAACTCTCCGCCGCCATGCGGCGGAATCAAATTACTCATGGTTGCCTCCTGTCAAAAACCTTTTACCACATCTACATTTCAGAACTTCAGTGATTAAGCACCTCAATCATAGAGCGAGAGAAGCAAATTGTCACCCGGTTTTTGGGCCTGGCCGTGTTGTTTAAGTAGGCAAAAGCATTAGGGTTATGGGACCAGTAGGGGATAAACGCAGAAACCGCGGCGGCTTTCGAACGCGCATGGTGGAATCCAGAAAATCAGGCTTTCAGACCATTGATTCCGGAATCAAAAGTGCCGATAATATGAACAGACAAGAATAGAGATCAACGCCATGTCAAGCCCATTGCTGACCACCGGCAAGGCCGCGCGAATGTGCTCGGTGAAGCCGGATACGGTACTGAAGTGGATCAAGAAAGGGGTGCTTCCCGCCACCCGCACCGTGGGAGGCCACTACCGCGTGGAAGAGGAAGACCTGCATCTGGTGCTCACCCAGGATGAAGGCAGCGAAGAGCGAAGCGAAGACAACGTGCTTTGTTCGCGCCCCATGCGGTGTTGGGAGTATATGAGCAATAGTCCCGGCGCCGACTGCCGGGAGTGCGTGGTGTACAAAACTCACGCGGCCTGGTGTTTCCGGCTGGTGGGCGTGGTGAAGGGCAACGGCCACGCCAAACGATTCTGCGCCGGACTGTGCCAGGAGTGCCCTTATTACCGGCGGGTACACAGTCTGCCGACGAACGTGCTGGTGGTCAGCCAGGACGAAAGCCTGATTCGCGAGCTGGCCAAGAGAGAAAGCGACGCGGTGGCGTTCCGTTTCGCGCGGCGCGGTTACGATGCATCGGCGACCATCGCGGTATTCCGGCCGGCCTTCGTGGTGATCGACCAGGTGATTCTGGAAGACCTGGGGATGGCGCTGCTGGACGCGCTGGCGTCCGATCCCAGAGCGCGCGGGACGCGGATCATCGTGGCGATCCGCAAAGGGTCGATGGGATTTCACATCAACGGCCGGTCCGTGTACGCGACCATCCAGGAACCCTTTCAGGCGGACGAAATCGTGGCGCTGGTCAATCGCATTCCAATCGAAACGATGGAAGCGGAGAGCGCCGCGGCGAAAGCCTGAAGCGGCGCACGCGCGAGTGTCCGGCGGCGCGAGCACCCGGGGGGCAGGCGCTTTCGCACGCCGTGCGCCGTAGCGCATCGCCAGCAGCGGCGATGCGGCACGCCGAGTGCGTCGCAGAGTGCGTGCGCCACTTCGCGCGTCCCAGCCGCTGTGAGAAGCGCGGGTTGGATTAGCCGGTGAGTTGCGCCGGTAAGCAACCGGCGCGCAGGATGTCATCCCGCCCCACGTGGGCGCGGGCGGCGCGGATCATGGCGCCGGCCCATTCGGGAGTGGCGAGAGCGTGGAGGTGGGTATAAGCGGCCCACACGTTATCCGTCACGGCGGCGTCGCGCGCCTGCCCGCAACCGGCGCCGCGCACTACCGCGCAGGCCGTGGCCGGCGGGGCGGCTTGCGGCACAATCCTGGAGTAGTGAAACTCATGGCCGCGCAATTGGGCGCCCAGGGGAAAGAACGGATTGGGGCGGTCCACCAGCAGCTCCACGTAGCCGTGACCCTGGGGAGATTCGGAAACATCGACTTCGAAGGGGAGAACGGCGGCCATGGGAAATCGATTTCCCCTCCACGAGAGAGCGCGCGAAAGGTACATCAGGCCGCCGCATTCCGCGTAGATGGGCAGGCCGCGGCGGGCGGCATCGCGAACCGAAGCCAGCAGGCCGGTGTTGGCGGACAGCGCGGCGGCATGCGTTTCCGGAAAGCCGCCGCCGATATAGAGAGCGTCCAGGCCGGGCGGAAGTTGCGCAGCGGTAAGGCTGGAGATGGCGACCAGAGCGGCGCCCGCCGCGCGCAGCGCTTGCAGATTCTCGGGATAGTAAAAACAAAAAGCCGAATCGTCGAAGAATCCGATTTCGAGGCCGCTGCCATTGGGCGGATCGGCAAGCGGAGCGGACGAAATCGCGAGGGGAGCAGCCTGGCGGGAGATTCCGAGCAGCCCGTCGAAGTCCAGGTGGCCGCCAACAATCTCGCGCAAGCGCTCCGCCAGCAGCTCGCAATCGGGTTGCTCCTGCGGGGTGACCAGGCCCAGGTGCCGCGAAGGCAGCAGCACATCCGCGGGGACGCGGGGAATGGCGCCGAGGACCGGAACGCGGCACTCCGCCTGGATGGCTTCGCGCAGGATGCGTTCGTGGCGGGCTCCGGCCACCTGGTTGAGGACCACCGCGGCGATGGGGACGGCCGGGTCGAGGCGCTGGCAGCCCAGGACCAGGGCGGCGGCGGTGCGCGTCATCTTGGTGGCGTCGAGCACCAGCACAATGGGGGCATGCAAAGCCTTGGCCAGCTCCGCCGTGCTGTGGGTTCCGCGGGCGTCCACGCCGTCGTAGAGGCCGCGGTTGCCTTCCACCAGATTGAACCCGCCGGGAAGGGCGTGGCGCGCGAAAGAATCGACGGCGCGCGGGAAACCCATGAGGAACGTATCCAGGTTCCGGGCGGGCCGGCGGGAAGCCCATCCCAGCCAGGATGCGTCGATGTAGTCGGGCCCCTTTTTGAACGCCTGCGCGGGGATATTTCTGCGCCCGGCTTCGAGCAGCAGCGCCAGTGAGACGAGAGTCTTACCCGACTCTCCCGAAAGGCCGGCGGCCACCAGACGCGGCAAGCCGGCCGTGGGCGCGGCGCTTTCGTCGCTCATTCAATCGCCGGGAAGCGTTCCCTCTTTGGGCGGGAGGGTGATATAAGAGCCGCCCAGGTAACTGTAGACACAGCGTCCCGAGTCCATGAGGAGGCGAATGGCATGTTTGCAATCGTCCTTGCTGCACGCCGATTCGCCGTGCCGGGCGATCATTTCCTTGGTGAGGTCGCCGGCTTTGAGGTTTCTCTTGCCGGCATACTCGGATACCAGAGCGAACATTTCGTCGGCCAGAGCGTCGATAGTGACGGGCATAAGGCCCTCCATTTCAGATATCAAGATCCAATTTCATGCTAAGTACATGGCGCGGGCGCGGTCAAGTGGGAAGTGCGGCAGCCTGGTAAGCCGCGGCCGATTGCCGATCGGCCTATTGCGGCGGTAGCCAACCGCCGCGCAGGCCGCCAGCCTGCCCCACTTACGTGAACGAGTAGTTTCCGTCCAGGAATTGCTGCACGAACCAGCTCATCATCTCGGGGCTGGTCATGTACATATCGAGCTGGCTGGAGCAGGCCAGCAGGCGCCCCAGCATGTCCAGCCGCGCGGCGATCTGATCGGCGGGCGATTTGCGGAACCAGGCGTTGACCAGGTCGGTGCGGCGATCCACCTGGAAGCCGTTGCGCAACAGGCAGCTTTCCAAAAACTGCGCGCGCAGGCCGCGGCGCTGGCGGGTGGCTCCGCCTCCTTGAAAACGAAACGAGATGTAATTGTTTCCGGGCGTGTCCGAGAGGCAGGCGTCCACCAGGGAGTAGTGGTAGGCCAGACGGGTATTGAGGTTCATGTATTCGTCGGCGACCAGGAGATAGCTCTTTTCGCCGAGAGGCCGCATGCCTCCTCCCTGGCTGCCGATGGAACTTCCCAATACCGAGGCAAGATCGCCCAGACTGGCGGGCATCTGGCGGGTCCAGGAGACGCCGGGGTGAGCGATGCCGGCCCACAGAGCTTGAAAAGGCCGCGAGACAATTTCCGAGGGGGCGACGCTGCGGGGGTCCGCCAGTTGCGGCGCCAGTCCGCCGCCGAGATCCACCACCAGGAGATGCAGGGGAAGGGGCGTGCGCAGCTTGCGGCCGGAAGGAGCGCCATGCTCGAACTCATCGTCGTTGACCGCGAACATGGTCTCGATGGCCTTTTCGTGGCAATAGCGAAGAACGTCATGCGCGGACTTGCAGCCGGCGGGGCGGAAATTCGACGCGCCGGGGTCGCGCAGATTCAACGCCAGCAGACGGGTGGCGATGGGATCGCCGGTGCCCTTGCCGTAGCGTTCGGGAAGGAGCGTTTCTCTGCGTCCGGAGGGCCACAAAATGCCGGGATAGACGCGCGTCTGGACGGCATCCAGGCTGACCGGATCGCCGGCGGAGAGGCGCTCGAAGGCCCCCGCCATCTGAAACACGGAGGGCACCTGAAATTCGCGCAACAGGGAGGCGGCGTGTCCGGTGACGTTGCCCCACTCGGCCACCAGGCCGGCGATGCGCGGGAAAACCTCGACGATTTCGGGCGAGGGTTTGCGCACGAACACGATGGCGCCGGGAGGGACCTCGCCGATGCGCTGGATTTCCTCCACCAGGAAGGCCGCGCCCGAGGCCTGCCCCGGGTAGACCGTGCGTCCGCCCTGCACCAGCGGTTCCACCTTGGGCCGCGTGCGAGACCTGGAGCGGGCCGCTTCGACATTCGCCAGCGGGCGGGCCTGCACAATCCACAAACGGTCCTCCTGATCGAGCACCCACTCCACGTCCTGCGGCGCATGGTAATGCTCTTCCAGGCGCAATCCCCATTCGGCCAGGGTTCGCAGGTGGGCGTCGGGAAGACTGGCCTCTTCGCGGGCGGCCGCGGGCAGGGCCACGCGCGCCAGGCCGCCGCCATCCCGCGGGACGAGTTGTTCGTCTTTGGAGACGATCGAGCGGCTGACGATGGCGTGCGGGCGGGAGCGCGAGATCACGAACATATCGGCCGCGGCGCGGCCGCTGGCGATCTCGGCGCCCAGACCGCGCGTGGCGCTCACCCACAAAGTCTTGCTCTTGGGATCGGCCGGATCGCGGGTGTACATGATGCCGGCGGCGCGCGCCGGGAGCATCGGGAGGAAAAGCACCGCCATGGGGCTTTCGACCTCCAGCAATCCCGCCGAGAGGCGGTAAAAGAGCGCGGTATCGCCGAAGCGGCTGGCGATCACCTGCCGGTAGGCATCCAGGGCGCCCTCGAGGGGGACGTTCAAGACACTCAGAAACTGGCCGGCGCAGGTTCGGGCGCCGCCTTCGCCCCTGGCGCTGGAGCGCACGGCCAGGGCGCCGCCGCCGCGCAACAAAGTTTCCGCGCGGCCGGCGATGGCTACCTCAATCGCCCGCGGCACGGCGCAGCTCAAAACCTTCCGGCGGAGCTCCTCGCCGGCGGCGTGCAGCGCGTCGAGATTGTTCAGATCGAGATTATGGGTGGCGTCGCGGATTTCCCGCCACAGAGGCAGCCCACAGTAGCGAAGATATGCCTCGGTCGTGAGAACAAAACCGTCGGGGACCGGCAGCGCCAGTTTGTTGCGGATTTCGCCCAGCGCGGCGGCCTTGCCGCCTACTTCGCGCTCCGAGGCGGCGTTGACCTCCGACAACCATGCCGACAGGCGGGGCCGGACGGTCTCCTGCAGGGCCGCGGCAAAGCGCTCGATCTCCTGTTGTTGCGAAACCAGGGCGGCGTTGAGAGTGGCGTAGGAGCTGCCCGTGAGTTTTTCCAGCGCGCCCACCACCGCGCGCACGCGTTCGAAAATGCCGGCGATGGGGGATTCGATGACGTCGCGGCGCGGAGGAACGTGCTGCAGGTCCTCCTGAAGCCGCGCCATCAGCTCCAGACTTTCGTTGTTGGCGGCGAGCAGTTCCCGGAAACTCGCGTACTTGGTCCGCACGCGGTTGGCCGCCTCGGCGGGCGCCGCCGGCGCGCTGGTTTGGCGATGCCAGAAGCTCATACGTCGCAGTCTGTCCCAACTATATTGCACGGCATGCGCGGAAGCCAACTGCTATTTTTCCCGAGAGCGTTTTCGTCAACCAATAATTTCCATGGTTTGTCGAATCGACTGTCACCTATATTTATGGATTTGCAAACCGGCCGGGCATGTTTGTGGAACCTATAAACACTTACAACTATTCAGACCTTTTTACCTTGCTCAGATAGCCATTTTAGTTGTAGAGTTATCGCGAATAGGTTTTTCTCAACGCTCTTGTTAGTGTGGGATTGGGCGAAGCAGGCGATCGGAAAGGATGACGCTACGCGCGGGCGCGTTGCCCGGTAGCGCATCTCAAAGGGCTTCCTGGACCGAAGCTCAAAGCGTTCGGCGAGTGGATTGCATGAGCGCGCGATCACGCTCGCCGGCCATCCCCGGGAGTTACATCAATGAACGCGTTTCGCGGTGTCATCCGAATCTTGCTCTTATCGCTTCTTCTTGTATTGGCGCGGGGCGGCCTGGCGGCTGCGTCCAGCGATCCGCCGCAAGCCGATACCTCCAGCCAGACTACGGCCGCGGCGCCGGCTTCGATTTCCAGCCCCGACGGCGCCGGCGCGACACCGGCGGTGGAGCAATCTTCCGCTCCGCAAAGCACCGATCCGAAACTGCAGCAGGTGCAACAGCAACTCGACCAGTTGAACCAGAAGCTCCAAGCCCTCGAGGCGGCCCGGAAACAGGCGGAAGAAGCGGCCGCCGAAGCGGCCAAAACCGGTGTGACGGTCACCGCCGATCAGACCGGATTCACCATCAAGTCCGGCGACGGCGGCAATTTCATACTGAAGATCGGCGCCGACCTGCAGGTCGATAGCCGGACCTATATGGGCAAGGGCAGCGGGTTCACCGACGGATTCGTGCTGCGGCGCGTCCGTCCCGTCATTTCCGGAACCGTCTTCCGCTACGTCGATTACTTCTTCCGGCCGGACTTCGGCATGGGTTCGACCATCATTTACGACGCCTACGTGGAACTGAAATACTTCCAGCACTTCAAAATTCGGGCCGGTAAGTTCAAGCCCGGAGTGGGATTGGAACGGCTGCAATCGGACGACGATACCAACTTCGTCGAGCGCAGCATGCCCACGCTGCTGGTTCCCAGCCGTGACATCGGCGTTCAGGTAGCGGGCGACCTGGTGAATCGCCGCTTGACCTACGCGGTCGGCATGTTCAACGGAGTTCCCGACAACAGCCTCACCGATGCCGCCGTGAGCAGTCACCGGGACGTCAGCGCGCGGTTGTTTCTGTCTCCCTTCCAGCCCGACGAAAACCTGCTCAGCGGCCTTGGATTCGGCATGGGCTCTTCGTTCGGCAGCGTGGATGGCGAGGCGCTGCCGTCCTACAAGACGTTTGGCCAGAACACCTTCATGTCCTTCGCTTCGGGCGTAACCGAAGCCGGCCACCGCACCCGTCTGGCGCCGGGAGCTTACTATTACCTGGGGCCGTTCGGTTTATTCGCGGAGTATGGTCTCACCGAGGAAGGTTTGCAGAAGGGAACCCTCCGCCGCCCGATCGCCTTCCGCGCCTGGCAAACGGCGGCCACTTACATTCTGACGGGCGAAAAGAAGAGCTTCGCCAGCCCCACTCCAAAGAGGAATTTCGACCCGGCCCACAGCGGATGGGGAGCCGTCGAAGTGGCGGCGCGCGTAGGAGAATTCAGCGCCGAACGGGGCCTCTACAACTACGGATTCGCTACTCCGACGACCTCGCCGAGAGTCGCTCACGAAGTGGTGGGCGGCGTCAATTGGTATCTCAATCAGCTTTTCCGCATTTCCGGGGACTACGCGCATACTACTTTCGAAGACGGCGCCACGCTGCTGGCGGGTTCGAACCGGCAGGCCGAGAACGCCCTGATCGTCCGCTTCCAAATCGACTTTGTCCGGCAGTCCCAAAGTTGGGCCTATCGGCAGTGAGCAGGCATTCGCAAGGAGTAATCATGCACTTACCTAGAGTTTCGTCATTCGGGTGGAAGGGCCCGCTGCTCCTTCTGCTGTCCGGAAGGTTGCTTTCGGCGGCGGAGTCGGCGCAGATGATTGTAATAGTCGCCGATTCCCGTAAGTTTCACGGATTACGGGCGTGGTGGGCCAACTTATACAACGACAGCCACTTTTACTTCACGCTGGTGACCATCATTTTCATTCCGCTGGCGGGCGTGATTCTGGGCTCGCTGGCGGATCTTGCGATGTCCCGGCTCGGCATCAATCTGCGATCCAGATCGCTGCGGGAAGGGTAACAGGCGAAAAGCGGCGCCGGGAGGCGTGGAGATAAATATGGACTGGTTATACGTACTGCTGCCGATTGTGGGCATCAAGGTTTTCTGGCCCGGCCTGGTAATCCTGGGGCTGGGAGTGGGAATCATCGGCGGCTTTTTCGGCATGGGCGGCGCCTGGATGGTAACTCCGGGGCTGAATATCCTGGGTTTCCCGATGGCGTTTGCCATCGGCACGGATATCGCGCATATGTCGGGTAAGTCGCTGATCTCGACGATGCGGCACGCCAAGTTCGGCAACGTGGATTACAAACTCGGCTCCATCATGGTGCTGGGGACGGTCTGCGGAATCGAATGCGGGTCGCGCGTCGTGATGTGGCTGGAGCGGCTGGGCAGCGTGGCGCTGTATGTGCGCTACGGGTACATGGTTCTGCTGACGGTGATCGCCTGGGTGGTATTCACCGATGTGCGGCAGAAGCAAAAGAAGGAGAACGAAGCCCGCGCGGCGGGCAGGACCCTGGACGCGCTGTCCACGGGCATCGAGTGGCACAAGAAGCTGCAGCGGATCAACATCCCGCCGGTCATCTACTTCCCCAAATCGGGGGTGCGCTGCTCGATGTGGCTGCCCGTCGGGATCGCAATCTTCACCGGGCTTCTGGCGGGTTTCCTGGGCATCGGCGGAGGATTGATCTGCATGCCGGCGCTGATCTACCTGGTGGGCTGCCCCACTCACGTGGCGGTGGGGACGGACCTGTTCGGAGTCATGATTTCGGGTCTCTACGGCGCGGCTACTTACAGTTACAAGGGCCGCGTGGATCTGGTAGCGGTTATCATCATGTTACTGGGCGCCGCGGTGGGCGCGCAGATCGGCACGGTGGCGACTAAGTACGTGAAGGGATATGCCATCCGCGTGTACTTCGGGCTGGCCGTGGTGGGCTGCGGCATATCGGTGCTGTTGAAACTGATCGGCGCCGCCTATCCGTCCGTGAAACCGGTGACGGACGTTTCGGCCACCGTTCTGATTCTGGGACTGGTCTCGTCGCTGTCGCTCTTCATTCTCCTGAACTTCCTGAAAGGGGTGGCGGAAGAGCGCCGCGCCAGAAAGGAGGACTTGGCGCATGTGTGATCGAAACGCGATGCTGCTTCTCGCGGGAACCGCGGTGGCATTGTGGATGACGGGCTGTGGGAAGCTCGGGAGCGTGGAACAGGGGCGCGTGATCGCTTACAACCGGACCAGCGGCCAGGTCACGCTGATCCTGGATTCGAGCGGCGGACGCGCCGCCGCGCCGGTGTACGACGCGCTGCCTCCGGTGCTGGTTCAATCGCCCGCCGATCCCGACGAAATGGGACCGGCGCCGCAGCCGGGCAAGCTGATGCGGGTGGACTTGAAAAAACGGGAAATGACCGTCTACGACGCCGTTGCGAGACAGTTCCGGACCATCCGCTACACGCTCGTTTCGGAGCGCCAGGGCGTGGCCAAGGGCGCCGGTTTTCCGGCGGTAGATCCGGCCAAGCGGACCATCAGCGTGTACTGGGCGCCGGCCCATACGGTAGTAACGATTGCGGCGTCCGCCGAGTTGCTGGCTATGCCCCTGGATACCTGGAGAGCCGGGGATGAAGTCCGCTACTACTTCAAAGACCCGGGACAGGCATTGCGCATGATGAACGTCACCAGGACGGATTTGAATAAGGGTTGAGAGCCTAAGCTGGCGGACGACTGGCGGCGCGCACTGGTGCGCGCCGCGCCGGGACGCTTCCCGGCGCCTCTGCACGTGGCGGCGCCATGCGCCGGCACGAGGGGGTGCGCCACATCGGCCTCTGCACCCGCGGCCGGAACTGTACTTTCCGGCCGCCTCCGTATGGCCTTCTCTTGCATCGCCGGGTGACTTATAGCATACTCTTGTCGCGCGGATCATAAGCGCGACGATTCGGCCGCGTGCCGCGCAGACTGGTGGTAACGGCAATGCAAAACAAAGTCCTGACATTAACCGACGGCCGCACCGACAAGGTCTATAACATACCGATTGACCAGGGTACGGTCCGGGCGATGGATCTTAGACAAATCAAGGAGAATGCGGATGATTTCGGGCTCATGACCTATGACCCCGCCTTTATGAACACCGCATCCTGCCGCAGCAGCATCACCTATATCGACGGCGACCGCGGGATCCTGCGATACCGCGGCTATCCGATCGAGGAGCTGGCCGAGAAATGCACTTTTCTGGAAGTTGCCTGGCTGCTCCTCAACGGAGAACTGCCCAATGAGAAAGAGCTCAAGGACTGGTACGACCTGGTGCGGCGCCACACGATGCTGCACGAGACGACCAAGAAATTCCTCGAGGGGTTCCGCTACAACGCCCATCCGATGGGCATGCTGGTAAGCACGGTGGCGGCGCTTTCGACCGTCTATCCCGAGGCGAGAAACGTGCTCGACGCCGAGAACCGGCGCCTCCAGACGGTGCGCCTGATCGCCAAGATGCCCACCATCGCGGCTTACACCTATCGCCATAGCAAGGGCCTTCCCTACGTGTACCCGGACAACGATTTGAAATACGCGGCCAATTTCATGAACATGCTCTGGAAGATGCTCGAGCCAAAGTATCTGGCTAATCCGGTGCTGGCGCGGGCGCTCTCCGTTCTGTTCATTCTGCACGCCGATCACGAACAGAACTGCAGCACCAACGCCATGCGCGCGGTGGGCAGTTCGCAAGCCGACCCGTATCTGGCGACGGCCGCGGCGGCAGCGGCGCTCTCCGGCCCTCTGCACGGCGGCGCCAATGAGCAGGTGCTGCGGATGCTCGACCAGATCGGCAGCAAGGACCGCATTCCCGAGTACATCGCGCAGGTGAAGACCGGCAAACTGAAGCTGATGGGCTTCGGCCACCGCGTGTACAAGAATTACGATCCCCGCGCGCGCATCATCAAGTGGACGGCGGAGCAGGTCTTCGAAGTTACGGGGCGGAATCCCAAGCTGGACATTGCCCTGGAACTGGAGAAGATCGCGCTGGAAGACGAGTACTTCGTGACGCGCAAGTTATACCCCAATGTCGACTTCTACTCCGGCATCATCTACCAGGCAATGGGCTTCACGCCGGATATGTTCACCGTTCTGTTCGCCATTCCGCGCACCGTGGGATGGCTGGCCCATTGGGACGAATTGATGCGCGACGGGGAGCAGAAGATCGCCCGCCCGCGGCAGATCTACACGGGCTCCGGTCTGCGTCACCTGCCGGCCGAAAAGCCGCTCATCGGAGTGGCCGCCATGGCGTGAGAAAGCGGGCCGCGGCCGGTTCCGGAAAGTCGAGCCTCACAACCGGGCGGGCGAGGACAGCTCGTCCAGGTTTACAGTCTCGACTCCGGGAACGGCGGCGGCCGCCAGCCGCACCTCTTCCACTTCCCAGGCGTTCGAAACCGCGCCGGCGATGCGCACCGCGCCATTGCTGGCGGCCACTTCCACCTCCATGTGGGCGGTGCTTTCGTAGAGCGCCAGTTGGGTGCGAACGCGGCTGGCCAGCGCGAGGTCGTCCATGGCCGCCTGGCACGCGGGAGTGAACTCGAAGCACGGCTGCCGCGCCAGGGTGGAAACCACGCTCGCAGCTTCGGCAATCTTCATGGATTCCAGATTCAGGACGACGTCGAAGTTACCGGCATCGCCCCAGTCCGTGCCGTAGAGGTATTGCGTCCATTTCCGGCGGTCCTGGTCCATTCTGTTGATATAGTCGAGCGCCTCGAAGCGGTCCAGCTTCAGGCGGTCCTGCGCCATGTTCAGGCGAAACTCCATGGGGGCGATGATGCGCACGCGCAGGATGTGCGGGCCGCCTTTGAGCAGCAGGTGCCCGGCGTTGCCGTGATACACGGCTTGGCCGGTTCTCACCTCTTCGATGAGGGCGGCCTGAATGAGCACCAAATACAGATATTTCTTGTGCTGAATGCGCTCGAGCAGGGTGGGCGGTTTCTGCAGGGCGTCGCGGAGCTCTTCCTGGGAAACGCCGTGCGCGGCGGCCCGCTCGACAATGACTTCGCGGTCGACACAGCGATATCCCAACTCCTGGGAGAGGCATTCCGCCAGCATTTCGCCGCCGCTGAAAAGTCCCCGGGAAATGGTGATTACCGGCATGATATAGCCCTCCCCGTTGAAGGGGCGGGGCAGGCTTGAGCCTGCCGGTTAATTTCGGAGTCGCGGATCATGTTATCATCATATTCTGTGCCGCCCGGAAAAGTATACTTAGTCGGCGCCGGTCCCGGCCACCCCGAGTTACTGACAGCGAAAGCCGTAAAGCTTCTCGCAGCCAGTGACGTCATCGTCTACGACCGCCTGATCCAGGAAGAGATCCTCGCGCTGGCCAAGCCCTCGGCGGAGCGCATCTACCTCGGTAAGAGCGTGGGAATCCACGAATCGCGCCAGGAAGAGATCTGCGAAATGCTGGTGCGCAAGGCGCGCGAGGGCCACATGGTGGTGCGGCTCAAGGGCGGCGATCCGTTTCTGTTCGGGCGGGGAGGGGAAGAGGCCGAGTATCTGGCGGAGCGCGGCATTCCTTTCGAAGTAGTTCCCGGAGTATCTTCGGCGCTGGCTGCTCCGGCCAGCGCGGGAATCGCCGTTACGCATCGCGATGCGGCCTCCGCGGTGGCGATTGTTACCGGCCACGAAGCCAATCGGGAAGAAAGCCGGCTGAACTGGACGGCTCTGGCGGGCATCGATACCCTGGTGTTCCTGATGGCGGTGCATACCGTGGAGCGCGTGGCGCGCGAACTCATGGCGCACGGACGCGGCGGGGAAACTCCCGCGGCCATGATCCAGATGGCTTTCTGGCACGGCGAGAAGGTTGTCACGGGAACCCTGGCAAGCATCGCCGCGGAGGTGGAGCGCGCGGGAATCGAGCCTCCCGCCACGCTGGTCATCGGAGAAGCCGTGCGGCTGCGCGAAAAGCTGAAGCATTCCGCGCGCGATTTGCGGCGGCGCCCGGACAGCGGCGCGTTTTTCGAGCCCGCGCCGGCGCCCGATCAATTGCTGCGCATGGCGACCGCCGGAATGGGGAGCCAGGTGCTGCGCTTCGCGCTGGCCGCCTCGCTCTTCGACCGGCTGGAGGAGTGGCGCACGGCTTCCGAACTGGCCTGCGCTTTAGGCTTGAACCGCAGCGGGTTGGCGGAGGCGCTGGAATGCCTGGTTTCGATGGGGTTGCTGGAGGGCGGCCCGCAAGGGTATCGCAACCTCGAACTGGCCACCCGTTTCCTGGTGGAGAACTCCCCGCAAACCCTCAAGCCGGCGCTGCTGTACCAGGCCGCGCACCTGGCTCCCTTGAGCGCCGTGGGACGCTATCTGCTCAACGGGCGGGAAAACGGCGCGCCCGAGGAAGCGCGCGAGCTCGGGCGGCAATCCTGCGAATGCCTGGCGCGCTATGCCGCGCCCTTTGTGCTGGACAAACTGGACCTGGCGGCGCATAGCCCCGCGCTGTTGATCGGATGGGGCGGAAGTTTTTACCGCGACCTGGTTGCGCAGCGCTGGCCGGATGTGACGCTGGAGGTTCGCAGCCCCCTCGATGGGGATGGCGACGGCGATCCGGCGAAACTCATCGGCAATGGCGGGCGGCGTTACGGAGCGGTGCTGCTTTCCGGGGTGCTGGCCAGTTGCCAGCGCGGGCAGTACGGTCCGGCTCTGCAAAGTGCGGCGCGCGTGCTGCATCCGGGCGGGCTGTTGATCCTGCACGACGCCTTCGTGTCTACGGATTCGACTCCCGCGCCGGAAGTCCTGCTGTCGGCTTTTGGACGGCACGTCCTGCGGGGGGGCAGCCGAAGCTGGTCCATCGCGCGGCTGGAAGCCGAATGCGGCGCGCTGGGGTGGCGCGTGCTCCATCGGGAAGCGATTCCCGGGGGGACGCAACTCGTGACAGCGTGCGACTGTAGAATATCGCATCGATTCGAGAATCAAATCCCACAAGATCCGTGAATTATGGGTTTCGCGTTCGCTTGGTTCCGGACTTTCGGGATCTAAGGCGAAGCCCTCGCCAGGGTTGCCGTAGTCCACGACGAAAATCTCGGCGGCGCGGCGGCGGGCGCATCGCTTTTCCCTGCCGGAGCGGCGAACAAAACCCATAAAGAACCTCGTTCGGCGATTTCGGAGTTTCATATCCCGATTTGCCGGATTTATTCTTGCCCGAATCGTTGACTAGGTTTAAATTCGATTTGATCAAACATTCCGGACGCAGGGAACAGGTCCATGCAGCCAGACCAAGAGATTGCCGCCGACGAAAACATCACGACGGATCTAAGCAACGAGTTCCTGAGCAGCGCCCGCGTGCTGGCCTGGAGCGTGCGCGAGGTAATCGAAAGAACCGTGCTGCGCGAGGTCTCGGGAGACAAGCTGACCTTTTCGCAGTTCAAACTGCTGTACCTGGTGGCGCACACGGATGTCCTGAGCATCGGAGATGCCGCGGCGTTTCTGGGAGTTACCTGCGGGGCGGTGAGCAGGACGGTGGATAAGCTGGTGCGCCGGCGGCTGCTGCGCCGGGTGGCCCCGCAGGAAG
>Ga0181521_10000877_pt1 | contig 37381 bp, 35 predicted proteins | sample PEATcosm2014_Bin_32_FD_119764 | JGI IMG/M metagenome (GOLD analysis project Ga0181521, IMG submission 119764) | Peatland microbial communities from MTU Mesocosm Facility, Houghton, MI, USA - PEATcosm2014_Bin02_60_metaG | ecosystem: Environmental > Terrestrial > Soil > Wetlands > Peat | place...
AACTTGCCGAAGAAACCGCCGGTGAGCGGGACGCCGATCAGCGAAAGCAGGTAAATGGTGAACATCGCGGCGGTGAACGGTTGCTTCTTGCCCAAGCCCGCCAAGTCTTCGAGGTTCTGGTATTTCTCGTCCTTGCCGGAGAGATGGCTCACTACCGCAAACGCCCCGACGTTCATAAAGGAATAGGCGGCGAGATAGAACATGGCAGCCGCGGCGCCGATTTCGGAGCGCGCGGTGAGCGCCACCAGCACGTATCCGGCGTGCGCGATGGCGCTATATCCGAGGAGCCGCTTCACATTGGTTTGCACGAGCGCGGCGAAGTTGCCGATGATCATGGAAAGCAGCGCCGCCACCCACAGCAGCGGCTCCCATCCCGTGCCGATGGGGCCGAAAGCGGTGAGGAAAATGCGCAGAAAAACGGCGAATGCCGCGGCTTTCGGACCGGCCGAGAGGAACGCCGAGACCGGCGAGGGCGCGCCCTGGTAGACATCCGGCGCCCAGATCTGGAAAGGCGCCGCCGACACCTTGAAGCCCAGTCCGACAAACATCAGCGCCGCTGCGAGCCCCAGGAAAATCACCGGCGCCTGATCCTGGCCCGAAATGGCGTCGCGGACGGCGCTCAGGTTCACCGTGCCGGTAACGCCGTAGACGATGGCCACCCCGTACAGGAAAAACGCCGTGGCGAATGACCCCAGTAGGAAATATTTCAGCGCCGCTTCATTCGAACGCTTGTCGTCACGCAGGTAGCCCGCCAGGATATAGCTCGCAATGGAAGAGATTTCCAGGCCGATGAAGACGATGATCAGATCGTTGGCCGCAGCCATCAGGCACTGGCCGGCAATGGAGAAAAGCAGCAGCGCGTGATACTCGCTGGTTTCGGCTCCCTGGCGCGCGAGAAAGCTGTATGACGGCAGCACCGCCAGAATTCCCACCGACATCGACACGATCCGGAAGAACGTGGCAAACCCATCCACCATCAGCATCCCGCCGAAAGCCGGTCCGCCCTGTGAACAGGCGTAGACCGCGCCGGCGATTCCGGCAATCAGGGCGGCGATGGCCAGGTTGCCGAAGAATTTCGAATCGCGCTTGTTGATGAGCGGATCGAGCACCATGATGGCCGTGCCGACGACGGTCAGGATGATTTCCGGCAGGAAGCGAACCAGGTCGACAGAGCTTACCAGGCTAGCGGCCATTGTGCGCCTCCAGTACGGCGTGGCCCTTTTCGATTCCTACGCGGATGGGGACGTTGAGGCGGGTCTGGTCGAGCACGCGCGCGGTGGTCTTGCTCACCGGCGGCAGGAAACTCTGCGAGTAAACGCCCATCCAGAGCATCATCAGAACGAGCGGCACGATGGCGGCCCACTCGCGGAGTTTCAGGTCGAACACGTGGTGGCGGACTTCTTCGCCGGTCTCGCCGTAAAACACCCGCTGATACAGCCACAGCATGTAGCAGGCGGCGAAGATCACGCCGATAGCGGCCCAGACTGTCCAGGTATAGTTGGCGGCGGCGGTTCCCTGGAGCACCAGGAACTCGCCCACGAAGTTGTTGAGCATCGGCAGTCCGATACTGGCGAGGGTAGTGATGAGGAAGGCAACGGAAAGCCACGGCGCCGCGGAGGCGACTCCGCCATAATCCTTGATTTCGAGCGAATGGCGGCGCTCATACAGCAGGCCCACCAGCAGGAATAGCGCGCCCGTCGAGATGCCGTGATTGAGCATCTGGTAGACGGCGCCATCGAACCCGATCTGCGTGAAAGAAAAGATTCCCAGCACCACAAAACCGAGATGGCTCACTGAAGAGTAAGCCACCAACTTCTTCATGTTGGGCTGCACCATGGCCACCAGCGCGCCGTACAGAATGCCGATGATGGCGAGCACGGCGATCCAGGAGGCGCATTGATGCGCCGCCACCGGGAAGAGCGGAAGACAGAAATGCAGAATACCGTAGGTGCCCATCTTCAGCATGACGGAGGCCAGCATGATCGACCCTGCGGTTGGCGCTTCCACGTGCGCATCGGGCAGCCAGGTGTGCAGCGGGAAGATCGGCACCTTGATGGCGAACGCGATGAAGAACGCCAGGAAGAGGAGGATCTGCTCCTGAGGAGTGAAAGTGAGCCGATTGCTGGCCAGCATGTCGAGGATCGCCGAATAGCTGAAGGTCTGTGTCTTGTTATAGAGGTAGATGATCGCCACCAGCATAAGCATCGAGCCGGCCATGGTGTAGAGGAAGAATTTCACCGCGGCGTAGATGCGCCGGTCATGCCCCCAGATACCGATGAGGAAATACATGGGCACGAGCGATACTTCCCAGAACACATAAAACAGGAAGAGATCCTGCGCCATGAAGACGCCGACCAGTCCGAATTCCAGCAGCAGGAGGAAGGCGAAGAATTCTTTCACGCGATCCTCGACGGAGCGCCAGGAGACCAGCATGCAGATCGGCGTCAGGAACGTGGAGAGCAGGACCAGCCACAGGCTGATGCCGTCGATGCCGATGTGGAAGTGAATATTGGGAGTGGCGATCCAGGGCAGGTCGACGGTGAACTGCTCGCCGGCGGCGGTGCGGTCGAACCCGAGCAGCAGGCCGAGCGATGCGAGGAACGCGATCAATGCCGCCACCATGCCGAAACTGCGGCTGACCTGCTGGGCCGATCGCGGAATCATCATGGCGATGAGGAAACCGGCCAGCGGCAGGAACAAGACAATTATGAGGAGGTTCATTGCAGGCCTCCCCAGTAGTTAGTGGTGGCGAGGAACAGGACCACGATGGCGAGCACCGAACCGAACAGCACCCAGGTGGCGTAACTGCGAATGTTGCCGGATTGCAGTTTGCGAAGGATTCCGCCGGCGCCTTGCGCCATCGAGCCCGCGCCATTCACGGACCCATCGATCAATCCGACATCGGCGCCCTTCCACAGCACCCAGCGCGATCCGCCGACGATCGGTTTGACCACCGCGGCGTCATAGATTTCGTCCACGAAGTATTTGTTCAGCAGCGTGGTGTAGAGGAGTTTCAGGCTGGAGGCGAGCGAATCGGCGATCGCGGGTTTGGCGATGTACATCAGCCAGGCGAGGAAGATGCCGATCAGCCCGGCGGCGATCGAGACGATCATCAGGGACGAATTCTCGGGCACTTCGGGCACGCCCTGGAAGAATCCATCGAGGAATTTCGGGATATTGATGAATCCGCCCACGAGCGAGAGCGCGCCGAGAACGGCCAGCGGGATCCACATCACGGGCGGCGATTCGTGCGGATGCGCGTGGCCGCGATACTCGCCCCAGAACGCCAGGAACATCGCGCGGAACACATAGAATGCCGTCATGCCCGCCGTCACGACGCCCAGCCAGTACATCCACGGCGCGTGATTGTACGCCGCGAGCAGGATGGCGTCCTTGCTGAAGAATCCGGAGAATGGCGGCACGCCCGCGATGGCAACGGCGGCGCACATCATGGTCCAGCAAGTGATCGGAATCTTGGTGCGCAGGCCGCCCATGTTGCGCAGGTCCTGCTCGCCGGAGAGCGCGTGGATCACGCTGCCGGCGCCGAGGAAGAGCAGCGCCTTGAAAAACGCGTGCGTCATCAGGTGCCAGATGCCGGCGGAGAACGCGCCGCAACCCACGCCGACGAACATGTAACCGAGTTGCGAAACCGTGGAGTACGCGAAGACTTTTTTGATATCGTTCTGCACCAGGCCGATCGTCGCCGAGAAAACCGCGGTGGCGATGCCCATGATGGCGATGGCGTCCATGGCCGTGGGTGCGTGCATGAAAATGGGCCACGAGCGCGCGGTCATGTACACGCCCGCGGTGACCATGGTGGCCGCGTGGATCAGGGCCGAGACCGGCGTGGGACCGGCCATGGCGTCGGGCAGCCAGACGTAGAGAGGTAGCTGCGCCGATTTTCCGCACGCGCCCACCAGCAGCAGCAGACCGATGGTGGTGAGCAATCCGGTATCGGCCGCGGGCGCCTGGCGAAACACCTTGCCGAAATCGAGCGAACCGAAATTGACGAAGATGAGGAACATCGCCAGGGAGAAGCCGAAATCGCCGATGCGGTTGACGATGAATGCCTTGTTGCCGGCGTCGGTGGCGAATTTCTTATCGAAATAAAATCCGATCAGCAGATAGCTGCACAGGCCCACACCTTCCCATCCCACGAAGAGCAGCAGGTAATTCGACGCCAGCACGAGGACCAGCATGAAGAACATGAACAGGTTCATGTAGGCGAAGAAGCGATAATAGCCGCCTTCGTGCGCCATGTAGCCGATGGCGTAGATGTGGATGAGCGAACCGATGCCGGTGACCACCAGGAGCATGATGGCGGTGAGGCGATCGACCGCGAAATCGCAGCCGATATTCAGGCTGCCGCTTTGGATCCACGTGAAATAGTGCTCGGTGACGGCGGTTTCGAGCGAGCCCAGACCGAGAAGCGTTTTGAGCACCCAGGCAAACGCCAGCACCACGCTGCCGATGGCGAAAGTATTGACGACGGCTTTCGAGAAGCGGCGGCCGAAGAGTCCGTTGATCACGAACCCGGCGAAGGGAAGAATGGGGATGAGCCAGAGTGCCATTAGTTCTTCATCGACTCGATGTCATCGATGTTCAAGGTCTGCCGGTTCTTGAAAATCGTCAGGATAATCGCCAGGCCGACGGCCGCTTCCGCGGCGGCCACTACCATCACGAAAAATGCGAACAGATGGCCTTCGATTCCCTGGTGGGTGGCGCCTCCATGATGGTAGGAGAACGTTACGAAGCTCAAATTTACGGCGTTGAGCATCAGCTCAATCGACATAAATACCGTGATGACGCTGCGGCGGAACAGAAACCCCGCCACGCCGAGCGCGAACAGGATGGCGCTCAGAGTGAGGAAATAGGACATGGGCACTTCCGCGAGCATCAATCCATCTCCTTTCGCGCCAGAACGATGGCGCCCAGAATGGCGATGAGGATGAGAATCGAGGTGACTTCGAAAGGCAGCAGGTAGGGGCCGAACAGCGCCATGCCGATTTCGTGAACGCCGCCCCCGGTGAAGCCGCCGAAATGCACCATGGTGGTGGGGAACACGCGCTGCACGAAAAAGGCGACGATTCCCAGGAATGCCACCAGCAGCGGCACGCCGAGCAACTGCACGACGAGCGATTTGCCTTCCTTCTTTTCCGTACCGGCGTTCAGCAGCATGATGACGAATACGAACAACACCATGATGGCGCCGGCGTATACAATCACCTGCGCCGCGGCCAGAAACTCGGCTCCCAGCAGGAGGTACAGCACGGCCAGCGATCCCATCACGCCCACGAGCGAAATCGCGCTCGAAATGGGGTGGGTTTGCACCACCACGTTGATGGCGCAGACCACCGCGATGATCGCGAAGACGAAGAACAGGATTACGTCCATTTCAGGGTCTCAGAGCAACCAGAAGGCCGGTTACCAGCAGGTTGAGCATGGCCACCGGGAAAAGGAACTTCCACGTGAAGCCCATCAGTTGGTCATAGCGGAAGCGCGGCAGCGTTCCGCGAATCCAGATAAACGCGAACAGGATGGCGCCTACTTTGGCGCAGAACCAGAACAGCGGCAGCAGCCAGGTTTGTACGATGGGCAGCACGAAAATCGCCGCGATAATCAGGAAAATCACGCCGAACGCCGGGAAGGTGAGCTTATCCATTTTGAGCTTCGCCTGCGAGCCGTGATAGAGCGCGATCACGCCTGCCGCCGCGAAGATCGCCACGGGCACGAAACTCGACCCGTATTCGGCCGGCCACGGCGCCACCCAGCCGCCCAGAAACAGCAGCGTCGCCATGCAGCTTACGGTGATCATGTTGGCGTATTCGGCCATGAAGAACGACGCGAATTTCATGCTGCTGTATTCGGTGTGGAATCCGGCGACCAACTCGTTTTCGGCCTCGGGCAGATCGAACGGCACGCGATTGGTCTCGGCGAAGGCAGCGATGAGAAATATGATGAAGCTGAAAATCTGGGGGAACGGCATGTGGAGCACGTTCCAGTGCAGGATGCTGCCGTTTTGCGAATCCACCAGCTTGCGCAAGTCGAGCGTGTTCGAAATCAGCAGCGGCGAGGCGATGGCCAGCGAGAGCGGCAGTTCGTAGCTGATCATCTGCGCGCAACTGCGCAGTCCGCCGAGCAGCGAGTACTTGTTGTTCGACGACCACCCCGCCAGCGCGATGCCATACACGCCCATCGACGAGACGGCGAGGATGAACAGCACGCCAATGTTCACGTTGGCGAGCTGCATGTAGGTCTCGCGGCCGGCCACCATGATGGGAGGGCCGAAGGGAATCACGGAAATCGAAAGCAGCGAAAAGGTGATGGCCAGGAACGGCGCCAGAATGTAGAACGGCTTGCTCACGTGCGGCGGAATCAGGTCCTCTTTGGTGACCAGCTTGATGACATCGGCCAGCGGCTGGAGCAATCCATGCGGGCCCACGCGATACGGCCCGGGGCGCACCTGAATGTGGGCGATCACCTTGCGCTCCACCCATTGCAAATAGGCGAGCACCGTCATGAGAACGGCAAATACAACAACGACCTTAACCACGCTGATGAGAAAGTAAAACTGCTGGTTGGTTAGATCGCCCATTTATTCGCGCGCTCGATTCTCTACCACCGAATTCAGAACCTTAGAATAGCGTCCGAGAGTTCCGGACGCGAAGAGCCCGTTGTGGTCGGAGCGGACCAGTTCGGGCAAATTCTCGACGGAAATTCGCCCGTTGACCGGCGTTGTCTGTGCCGCGCCGCCGGTCGCCAGAGTAGCCAGGGGAACTTTGTAACCGTTCACGCCCTTGACGATCTGATCCGTTATGGTATCAGGCAACCAGGGCCCCAGCATGCCCAGCACGCCCATTTCGCGGCCGATGAATCCCATGATTTCGAGATCGGGCTTGGCGCCCATGGTATTGATAGCGAGCTTCAGGCGCTGGACTTCTCCAGTGACGTTGGTGATGGTGCCGTTTTTCTCATACGCGCAGGCGGCCGGCAAAACCACGTCGGCCTCGCGAGCGGTTTCCGTGAGGAAGAGGTCTTGGACGACTAAGAAACCGCTCCCTCGCGGGGTGCCCTCTGGGCCCGGCTCTGTAAGGGGCGGTCGCGGCTCTTTATGCTTATACGGGTTCGCGCCCACCACCCAGAGGACATCGAGGTTGCCGTTGACCATCTCGTCCACGTGCAAGCCGGGCTGTCCGGAAGGCTTGTAGCCCGGCAAGAGTTCAGGCACGAGGCCCATATCAATCGCCCCGCGCGAATTGGAATAATCGACCAGCGGAACGTAGGAGACCGGAATGCCGAGCGATGCGCCGAAAGCGACCAGCCGGCGGATGTCGTCGCCGCGATAGGAATCGTCGAACAGGATGACGAGTTCGGATTCCTTGGCGAGCTTCTCGCGCAGCGATTCGTAATCGCGGCCGCGCACCGCGGCGGAACAATACTTGTCTTCGCGAACCGGCTTCCCGGTCACCACATAAATGTGCGCCTGATGGTGCCGGAAATTGGTGCGGATCTGGTTCGAGAGCAGCGGGTGCTCGAGGGCGAGATCGGCGCCCAGGATCAGAAACGCCTTACGGTCGTACAGATCGGCCACGGTGGCCAATTTGCCTTGTCCCGCGGCGCTGAGCGCGTCCAGCAGGGTGACGACGTCGCCCGTGCGGTGATGATCGATATTATTCGTGCGCAGAACCTTGCGCGCGAATCGCTGGAGGTAGAAATTCTCTTCGTTGGTGGTGTGATTGGAGCCGATCACGCCGAACTTGCCGCCATCGGCGAGCACCTGCGTGAATTTCCTGGCCACCGTGGTGAGCGCTTCGCTCCAGGAGACTTCTTCGAGCTTGCCGTTCTTGCGCATGAGCGGCGCTTGCAGGCGCTCGGCATGGTCGTAGAAATCGAAGGCGTAGCGGCCCTTAATGCAGAGGAACTCGCCGTTGATACCGGAATGGTCGCGATTGTTGCCGCGGATGATCTGGTTGTTGCGCGTACCGAGTGTGGTCTTGCAGCCATCGGCGCAGTGGGTGCAGATGGTGCCCACATGCGTCATTTCCCACGGTCGCGTATGGTAGCGATAGATTCCGCTGGTGAGCGCGCCCACCGGGCAGATGTCGATACACGCGCCGCACTCGTCGCATTCCAGGTGATCGCCCATGTTGGGGGCGATTTCGGAGGCCACGCCGCGCTGGATCACGCCCAGCGCGCCCACGCCCATGCCTTCGTTGCACACGCGCACGCAGCGGAAGCAGAGAATGCATCGCGGGGCATCGAAGAACACGACCGGGGAGAACTGCTTTTCGGGCGTGTGCACCTTCATTTCGGTGAAACGGCTCTCGCCCGCGCCATAGCGGAAAGTCATGTCCTGCAATTCGCATTCGCCGCCCTTGTCGCACACCGGGCAATCGAGGGGGTGGTTGGTGAGCAGGAATTCGAGCGTGTACTTGCGGGCAGTGGCGACCTGCGGGGTATCGGTGCGAACCACCATGCCTTCGGCGACGGGAAGCGTGCATGCCGTCATGAGCTTCGGCATCTTCTCCACTTCCACCAGGCACATACGGCAGGCGGCGGCGAGCGACAGGCCTTCGTAGTAGCAGAACGATGGGATTTCGATGCCCGCGGCTTGCGCGGCATCGATCACCAGCGTTCCAGGCGCCGCGGTGATTGCGTTTCCGTCAATGGTCAGTTTTTCCGGGTCTGGCATGGGGTTAACTCAAAAAAACACCGAAAAAGGCGACTCAGCCGCCGATGAACGCGGATAAACGCTGATAAGACGAGCGCACGCCTCTTTGTTTTGGATCGGCGTTAATCGGCGTTTATCTGCGGCCGTTCTTCTTCTTCCGGCCTTTGCCGGCAGCCTGCTAAAGAGCCGCGGCCGAAAGGGAGCGGTTGGGCAGGAAACGAAAAAAGCACCGCTCCCTCGCGGTCGCGGCTCCGTAACGCTCCTCATGCGGTCACCATCTCGTGCTCGTAGGGGCACGGCTTGCCGTTCAGGTGATCTTCAAACTCGCTTCGGAATTTCTCCACGATGGAGAGCGTCGGCATGGCCGCGGCGTCTCCCAGCGGACAGAATGTGCGGCCCAGCATGTTCCTGGAAATATCGCCGATCAGGTTGATATCGGCCGTCGTTCCACCGCCGCTGTGAAAACGATCCAGAATCTTGCGCAGCCACGTGGTGCCCTCGCGGCAGGGAATACACCAACCGCAGCTTTCATGGGCGTAGAATTTCATGATGCGCAGCGCGGCTTTCACCATGCAAGTGTGGTCGTCCATGATTATGACGCCGCCCGACCCGAGCATGGACTTACGCGCGCCCATGGAATCGTAATCCATGGTGGCGCCCTCGACTTCCGCCGCCGTCAGCACCGGGCACGACGAGCCGCCGGGAATGAACGCTTTCAGTTTCCGGCCCATGCGGATGCCGCCGCCCACTTCTTCGATCATCTGCTTCACCGGGAAGCCGAGCTTCAATTCGTACACGCCGGGCTTGTTGATGTGGCCCGTAAGGCAGGTCATCTTGGTGCCGCCCGCCTTGGGAACGCCGAGGGCCGCGAACGCCGCGCCGCCATCGCGAAGAATCGGCGGCACGGCACAGAAAGTCTCCACGTTGTTGAGGACGGTGGGGCACTGGAACGCGCCCACTACCGCGGGGAATGGCGGACGAATGCGCGGTATGCCGCGCTTGCCTTCGAGCGATTCCAGCAGCGCCGATTCCTCGCCGCACTCGTAGGCGCCCGCGCCGCTGTGCGTATAGAGATCGAAATCGAAGCCGGTGCCCTGAATGTTCTTGCCGAGGAAATTTTTCTCGTACGCCTCGGCGATGGCCTTATCCAGAATCTCTATGAGGTAGCGATACTCGCCGCGGACGTAAATATAGCCGGCGTGCGCATCCACCGCCAGCCCGGCGATCAGCACGCCTTCGATCAACTGATGCGGATCGTTTTCGATGAGCACGCGGTCTTTGCACGTACCCGGCTCGCTCTCGTCGGCATTCACCACGATGTACTTGGGCTTGGGCGACGTGCGCGGCACGAAACTCCACTTCATTCCCGTGGGGAATCCGGCGCCGCCGCGGCCGCGCAGATTCGAAATTTTGACTTCTTCGATAATCTGCTCGGGCTTCATGCCGGCGGCCTTTCGAAACGCCGCGTAGCCGTCGGTCGCGAGGTAGGTCTCGATGGACGCCGAGTTGGGCAATTCGAAGCGGCGCGAAAGCACCCTGGTCTCGAGCGGGCTGGGTTGGTTGTACAGCATTCCTATTTGTCCTTCAGTCCGTCCAGCAACTGGTCCAACTTTTCGGGCGTTACAAAATGGTGGAAATCGTAATTTACCTGGATGGCCGGGGCCCACGAACATGCGCCCATGCATTCCACTTCTTCGAGCGAGAATTTCCCGTCCGCCGTCACTCCCTTGTGTCCGACGCCCAGCTTTTTGCAGGCATGCTCGTACAACTTGTCGCCGTCGTTCAACAGGCAACTGATATTCGTGCACACCTGTACGTGAAACTTCCCGAGCGGCTTGCGGTGCAGCATCGAGTAGTACGACATCACTTCGTTGACCACCAGCGTGGTGACGCCCACCCGCTTCGCCACTTCCTCGATCAACTCGTCGGAGACGCAGCCCACCTCATCCTGCGCGTAGATCAGCATCGGAACCAACGCCGAGCGCTGCCGCCCTGGAGGATAACTCTTCAGGAGCTTGTCGAACCTGGCTTCCAGTTCTGGTGAAAAAGTCATCGATCCGTGTCGCCCAAAACAAAATCCATGCTTCCAATGGAAGCGATAACATCCGCGATCAGCGATCCCGCAACCAGGGTCGGCGTGGATTGCAAATTGCCGAAGCTGGGGGTCCGCATATGCACCCGGTAGGGGCGCGCCGTGCCGTCGCTCACCACATAGTACGCCAGCTCGCCGCGCGGCGATTCGATCACCTGGTAGACCTCGCCTTCAGGCACGCGGAAGCCCTCGGTCACGATCTTGAAGTGATAGATGAGCGCTTCCATCTGCGTCTTCATCTTTTCGCGGTCGGGCAGCACCACGTGCGGAGCGTCGGCCTTCCACGGCCCCGCGGGCATGCCTTCGAGCGCCTGCTGAACGATGCGCGCGCTCTGCCGCATCTCTTCCACGCGAACCTGGTAGCGCGCGAACACGTCGTTTTCGGGGCGCGTGGGCACTTCGAAATCGAACTTTTCGTAACTCGAGTACGGCTCGTCTTTGCGCGCATCGATCTTCAGCCCGGCGGCGCGCAGCATGGGGCCGGTGACGCCGAGATCGAGCATGTCTTCGAGCGAAATCCGCCCCACGCCCTTGGTGCGGCCAAGCCAGATGCGGTTGTTGGTGAGCAGGTCTTCGTACTCGTCCACGCGGCTGGGAAAGACGTCGATGAACTTCTTAATGCGCTCGTGCCAGCGGCGCGGGGGTTCGAGTGCCAGGCCGCCGACGCGGAAATAACTGGTCATCATCCGCTGGCCCGAAAACATCTCGAAGATGCGGAGGATGTCTTCGCGCTCGCGGAAGCAGTAGAGGAAGACGCTCATGGCGCCGATATCGATGGCGTGCGTGCCGAGCCACACCAGGTGGCTGTTGAGGCGCGTCAACTCGGTGAGCATCACGCGCATCCACTGCGCCTGCGAAGGGATTTCGAGGCCGAGGAGTTTCTCGGTGGCCAGGCACCAGCCCAGATTGTTGGAGAGCGGCGCCAGGTAATCCACGCGGTCGGTGAGGGTGACGTCCTGCTGGTAATTCTTCTGCTCGAATTCCTTCTCGATGCCGGTGTGCAGATAGCCGATGTCCGGCTGGCACTTCATGACGGTCTCGCCATCGAGTTCGAGCAACAGGCGGAGCACTCCGTGCGTGGACGGGTGCTGCGGCCCCATGTTGAGGACCATGCGATGCGGGCCGGGTGTCGGCTGCTCTTCGGCTACCGCGCTTACCGATACTCCGGGAATGTCCTGATCGCTCATAATCAGATCCTGTGCCCCGTGACGGGATAGTCCTTGCGCAGCGGGTGCCCCTCCCAATCGTCTGGAAGCATGATGCGGCGCAGGTCGGGATGGTTCAGAAAGTTGATGCCGAACAGGTCGAAGACTTCACGTTCGTACCAATTCGCCCCGCGCCATACCGAAGTGACCGATTCGATAGCGGGATCGGCGCCATACACGCGGCATTTCAAGCGCACGCGCTGATTGCGCTCGACGGAATGCAGATGGTAGACGACTTCGAAGCGCGGCTCGGCGGGATAGCGGTCGACGGCTGTAACCGAACTGAGACGAACGAATTTCTGATCGTACTTGAGAAAGCCGCAGATGCTGACGATCTTGCCGGGAGCGATCTCGAGCGTCAACTCGCCGCGATCGATCTTGCCGGCGGCGATGGCATCGCCATCGAACGCTTCCACCGCCGTAGCGATGGCGTTTTGTCGCAGGTTTTCCGGTAACATTTCGAGTTGTCTACTATTTTCGCCTGGAATCCGCCCCGGACCAATCCAGCGCGCCCTTTTTCCAGATGTAGAAGAACCCGGAAAGGATAAAAATCACAAAAATCAGCATCTCAATGAAGCCCGGCATTAACAGTTGGCGATAGACCACGGCCCAGGGATATAAGAAAATGGCTTCGATATCGAACACGATGAACAGCATCGCCACCAGGTAAAATTTCACACTGAAGCGCTGCCGCGCGTCGCCGGTAGGTACGATACCGGACTCATAGGGCATGTCCTTGACGCGATTGCGGACGCGCTTCCCCAGCAGGTACGACACGGTGATCAGGCCGGCAGCGAGCACCATGGCTACCAATGCCTGTAGCAGGACGGGGAAGTACTGTTCGGTCAAAGTCGTAGGCATTTGGTTTCGGGCAAGAAAGGGTCTAAATTTGACTATAGTGGTTTGAAAAGAGGGGTGTCAACCAACGTGCCGATGGAGATCGTGGTAAACGGCGAAACGCGCATGGCCCAAGATGGCCAGACGATTCTCGGACTGCTGCGGGAGTTGGGATTGGAGCCCACGCGCGTAGCGGTGGAATACGACCGGAAGATCGTCAAACAGACGCTTTGGCCGGAAACGGTGCTGCGTCCGGGGTCGCAGTTGGAGATCGTACAGTTCGTGGGGGGTGGGTAGAAGATGCGGATCGCCGACGACCGCAAACTGCCGTTCGAGGTAAAGGCGCCCAACGCTCGAACACGAAAAGCGATCGCTGAGCTCGAGGCAGGGAAGGGTAAGCGCTCGCGAAGTGTCGAATCCTAGTTTAGTTAGCCGAGCTTAATGCGGGCGATTGAGCGGTCGTCAGTTTGGTTCGGCTACCGAGAAGACGCTCGGCTTGGGCGCGGCGCTGCGCCCCGGGATCGCAGTCGGTGAATCGTAAAGCTCGTGGAGGGGTAGAAGATGAAAGAGCGCGATCAACTTCGTCAGGATGTGTGGGCTGCATGGAAGGAGTATGAATCCACCGGCCAGCATCTCACCGCAAGAGGCCGACGCCTGGCTCGCCACGCTCGAATCGGGTGAGCAAATAACGGTTCCAAATAGCCACGGCTGACCGGCCGTCTACAGCAGCGCGGAAAGGCGTGCCGGGCTGTCTGCGACCCCTTCGCGCAGCACGATAATGTGCTCGGGCTCCGATGCAAACCAAGCAAAAGAATTCCACGCCAATTCGCCAACCGTCTTCCGAAATGCGCGCCGGCCCCGGTCCATGTATGCGGTAAGGAACGCGACATTTTCATCGCCAAAGCCCGCCGACCTGGTGATCTGCAGGAGCGCTTCTTTGCGGCTGGCGTTGATTGGCCCATCGCTCGCGACCATTTCCACAAAGATCAGAAGCGGCGTCTTCGGACCAAGGTCCACGAGAAGGATATCCGGCAGGTAACGATCCGCTGGAATATCGAGGCCAATCGATCGTGCAAGTTCCTCGTCGCGTTGAACAACTTTGTTTCCGCTTTCGCTAAGAAAAATGACGCCTGGGTTCTCGAGGAAGCGCGGGCAAAAGCTTTCCAGAACGGCCTTGGTAATTACCGAACTCGGACCGTGCGCCAGCTTTCGCGTCTCACCGTTCGGGAACGTGAAAGGAGTCCTTCGCCGCCCTGTTCGAGCCTGGTTTGACCGGGCAATCTCTAGCTGCGGCGATTGCGAAATGGCAGGCCGAAAACCTCTCGGCCGGCGCTTTGGCGCGGGTTCGCCTGGCGGGCACCGGTGCTGCAGCCGGCCCGACAGGAGTGATGGTCTAGCGCGTACCGAGGTGCAGCCGAGGTGGTCGCAAGGCCGGCCCTGACGATGGCAGCGCCGATCCGAACCAGGCCTTCGCGAAGGGTTTCGTCTCGAATCGGCTCGCGTGTATTCACGGCATACCAGCGCCCTGGAATGTCTCCACCTTTGCGAAGCGAAGCCGCGGCCCAGGCCACCCGAGACTCGTCGTCGGTCCGCTTCGCCTGCGCATCGGTCATCCGTGTAACCTGATCGGGACGCAGAAACGCCCGGTCCCCAATCGCGCCAACGTAGAGCATCACGTATACGGTTTTTGCCGCGATTTCGCGCGTGCAATAGCCGCGATTCGCCGTGCCCTCGGCAAGACCTCGCTCAGCCGCCGCTGAATCTCAGATACCGTTGGCAACTGCGGAAGGGGCATTATCCGGGCCCTGGTCCAGGATTGAAGAAACTGCCGCAGAGTTCCTCAATGTCTTCCCGAGACGCACCTTTCGCCACCAATTCTGCAAGCGGCTCCAGTAAATGAGGTGACGGCAACGGCAGAGCCTCGAGTTCATACGCCGAGACGGCCACGCTGCCGCTGAGGCATCGGAAAGCGCGATCGACAATGGCTGTGTTCAGAAACGCGGTCAGCACGACCGGGCAGACCCGCGGCGTTCCGTTCTTCGGTCTGATCATGTTGAGGTGGTTCTCAATCACTACCGCTCCGTGGGCGGCCAGGAAACGTTTCGGCAGCTCAGCCGCTATCAGGCGGCGTGTCTGCTCCTTGGCCGTCGTGCGCTGCAGGAGCACGCATGGTTTGCGCGAAATCAGCCACTCGTCGCCTGCTCTGGCCTTGAAATAAGGCTCGTGGTTCTTCTTGTCGGCCCGAAAAACGAATCTCCCGTCTGCCGTTACGCATTCTGCCCAGATCAGCGGCAACGCCCCTCCGGACTGTGTGCTTGCAAGTTGGCTCTTGTGCCGGTTCCAGACGAGGGGTCCCGTGCTGACCTCGTAGCCGTAATCGCTCAAACGGTGTTTCATTCCCTGCAGCGTTGCAATCAAGCGCTGCTGCTCGCGCGAACGGGGAATCAGCCATGGTCCCCCGAGCGGGCATCCTAGGTGGAAAGTTCCCAAGGGCTCCACTTCGAACCGGTCGGGGCTGGTGGGCGTAATGAAGTGAACCGTCCCCTTATCGGCCTTTCCCGCCCGCCGATAGGTAGCCAGGAGAGTCTCCTGCAAGGCATCTTCGAAAACACCCTCGCGATGTGAAACGAAGTCCAGATTGAGTGGAGGCGCTTCCGTTGCTAACAGTGTCCGCAGGGATTTGAAGTATTCTCCCGCCAGGAAGCTCGTTGGTGTAACATACGCGATCACGCCGCCGGGCCGAGCGAGGCGCACGGCCAAATCGGTGAAGAGGCCATAGAGATTCGCATGGCCGTACAGACTCCGCCGGAAACGCCCACGCAACTCGGGACTGAGCGTTACTCTACCGTAGGGAGGATTTCCGACGACCAGATCGTACGTACTGTCGGGGCTCGCCGTGAGCAGACTATTGCGAATCTGTACGAGCGGAGGAATTCTCTCCCCCGCGGTCCGGCAGAGCGTCATGAGAGAGGCCTCCAGGAAAACCTGCGAGGCCCAAGCGGCAAACGGATCAATTTCGAACCCGCTAATCCGATCGGCGATCGTCCTCACCAGTTGGCCGGCCGTCAGATGCCCGTTTTCCGCGACGATTCTGAGTGCCACCGGCGCCAGAAATGCTCCCCCGCCGCACGCCGGATCGACGACCTTTGCCGTCTTCCAATCGGCGCCCGCCACAGTGGCCATATCCAGCAAACGGCGCGCCAGGCCCGGAGGAGTGTAGTACACGCCAAGACGCGAACGGGTCTCGTCAGGGATCATGGCGGTATACGTACTACCGATCAAATAACTCGCGACAATCGGGTCCAGCCTGGCAGCCACCTTCCCCATCTCCTCGGCAATAAGCGGCATCCCATCGTCGGCCATCGACTCCGCCGGCGACCACAATGTGACGTCCGCTGCCCACATGTCGCGGTACGGGCGTTGCACAGCCCGCCAGTAGGCCTGGATCACGTGCGCGCAAAACAAACGCGCTTGGGTGATTCGGTCCTCGTCGCTGAAGGCCGAAGCAAAGGCGCGGGCGGCCAGCTTACCGGATAGAAGAATCTCCGTTGGGTCCGCGCATTGACCGGAAAAAAGCCATCCTTCCGGGTGAGCACCAGGAGCCGGAATAACAGGAGCCGCGCTGCCGGATTTTCCAGACCTGCGGTGGACGATCGGCGAGCCAGAACCGGAAACAGCAGCCTGAAACTGTTCGTCTCTGGAGCGGGCTATCGAGCTTCTGATCATCGATTGGGAACCCCGAGATCTTATCGGCCGTAAATGCTCATCTCTGAGTTTCCATCAGTCGGTGCGGGATCGCAAATCTGTAGGATCGAAGCCAGGGGGATTTCAGAGCGTTCGGGAACCACTGCACCACCATGGTCGCCTGTGGTCCCCGAGCTTACTATAGTTTGAGACCATTTAATCACAAATACAACCCGCGCGCCTAGCTCCCCTTGAGCAGCATCTCCGCGTTGAGCGCGCCGTCGGGGGTTTCCTCGTGCTTGAACATCAGGTAAAGATCGCGCCCCTTGGCCAGCAGTTCCTGCGCACGCACGCGGATCCCGGCGACATCGTCGGCCGTGTATTCGGGCTTGCGCAGGCGGTAGTAGACGAAATCGGCCGTGATCACTTCCGGCACTTCCAGCTTTTCGCTCTCTGCCACGCACAACGAGACGTTCCGGCGGCGCAACTCCTCGTAGACCGGCTCGGCGAGCCACGACGTGTGGCGGAATTCGAAGGCGTAGCGCTGGCCGGCGGGCAGCAGCGCGAGGTAATCGTGTAGCAGCGCCACGTCGCATTTCAGGGTCGGGCCTAATTGGAAAAGAATCGGGCCGAGCCGGCGCGCGGTGCGCAGGGGGTCGATCATTTTCAGGAACAGTTCTGTCGCCTGCTCAGCGTTCTTGAGGCGCAGAATGTGCGTGATTCGCTGGTTCGCCTTCACGGCGAAGACAAAGCCGGGCGGCGTGGCTTCCACCCAGCTTCGCAGCGTGGATGCGGAGGGCAAGCGCCGGAACGTGTAGTTGATTTCCACGCAGTTGAGCCGCTCGGCGTAGTGCTTCAGGAAAAGCTTGGACGGCAGCTTGGCCGGATAAAAGCCCGGCTTCCACGCCGGGTATGCAAAGCCGGACGTACCGGCATACAACGTCGCCATGGCTTATCATTATCTCTGGTCGGAGATCTTTCATGCTCCATATTCTGGTGGTCTGGCTGGTGAGCGCGCTCGCCCTCTGGCTGGTAGCGCAGATCGTCCCGGGAATCGAAGTGCGCGATTTCGGCGCGGCGCTACTGGCGACGGTTGTGATCGCCATCGTAAATGCCGTGATTGGCCCGATTCTGCGATTCTTCGCCTGGCCTCTCACCATTCTGACCCTGGGTTTGTTCAGGCTCGTGATCAACGCCGTTTTGCTGAAACTGGCATCCATGTTCTCACCCGGGTTCCGGGTTCGCGGATTCCTGCACGCCATTCTGGGCGCACTGCTTCTCACCGTCCTGGAGTACGTGCTGCGCCGCATGGTGGTCTAGTGCTGGCGCCATCCACTCCCGCCGAATTGGCGCAAGCCCTGCGCGACGCCGCCGCGCGGAAGCGCACTATCGCGCTAGCCGGAAACTCCAGCAAGCGCCTGATGGCGGGCCCGCGCGAACCGGCCGATGTCGAAATCACCACTTCCGGTCTGCGCGGCGTGCTCGAATACGAGCCTCACGATCTTACCATCAGCGTGGAGGCGGGTCTTCCGTGGTACGACTTTACCTCGCTTCTCGCCGAACACCGCCAGATCGTGCCGCTCGACCCTCCTTTTGCCGCGACCGCAACGGTTGGAGGCGTCATCGCCGCCAATTGCAGCGGACCGCGACGGCGCCTTTACGGTACCGCGCGCGACCTCGTCATCGGCATGACTTTTGCCACGCTCGAAGGCAAGCTTGTGCAATCGGGCGGCATGGTGGTGAAAAACGTGGCCGGCCTCGATATGGCAAAGCTGATGATCGGCTCTTTTGGCACTCTCGCCGCTATCGCGACCGTCAATTTCAAATTGCTGCCCGCGCCCGAAGAGGAGCAAAGCTTCCTCTTGCCATACCCCGCGGCGGCAGATGCGGCCTCGGTGCGCGATCGAATTCTGGCGAGCCCCCTGCAACCTTCGGCCATTGACCTGGTAAATCCCGCGGCGGCCGCATCGTTTGGCGGCGGCGATTGGCTGCTGGCTGTTCGCCTGGGCGGCAATCCTGCTGCAATGCGCCGTGGGGAAGCGGAACTCGCACACATCGCCGGGCGGCTGGCCGTGGAGACAGAGTGTCCCGCGACGTTCTGGCCGGAAGTGCGAAACTTTACCTCGCTATTCCTCGATCGCCATCCGGATGGCGCCGTAGTTCGCGCGTCATGTACGCTGAAAGACGTGGCGGCGGTAATGGAATCCTTTCCCGGACCCGCGCTGGCACGCGCCGCCTCGGGGGTTTGCTACGGGTATTTCGAGCAGGCGGAATCCACCGCGGCATGGTTCGCGCGCGCCAAAGGGTTGGGGTGGAAGGCGGTGATCGAGTTTGCACCCGAAGCGCGCAAGCGTACACTCGAATTGTGGCCGTCGCCGGGGGGCGACCTTGAAATTATGCGGCGGGTCAAAGCGTTGTTCGATCCGTCCAATCTATTGAACCGTGGCCGACTCTACCGCCGTATCTGACATAATCCGCTCCGGGCCGAAGCAATTCGACCTCGACCGCTGCGTGCACTGCGGTCTGTGCCTGAACGCCTGCCCCACGTATCGCGAACTCGGGCTGGAGATGGATTCGCCGCGCGGGCGTGTCTACCAGATGGTGCAAGTCTCGAATGGCGCGCCGATCACGCCCTCGTATGAAAGGCACATCGGGCTGTGCCTCGCGTGCCGGGGCTGCGAATCGGCGTGCCCCTCAGGCGTGCCATACGGGCGGATGGTGGAGGACGCGCGCGCACAAATCGAGTCGCGGAAAGTGCGTGGGCCGGCTGCCCGGTGGTTCCGCGATTTTGTTTTCCGCAAGCTGCTGGTATCGCCGCGGATGCTCATGGCGGCAGGCACGACGCTCTATATCGCCGAAAGGATCGGGCTGAAAGGGCTGATGGGAATCCTGCTGGGCGGCCGTTTGGGTGGCATCGCCCAACTGGCGCCGTCGGCCGAGCCGCCGTTCTTCTTCAGCCAGATCGGCCGGACGCTTCCCGCTCACGGCGAGCAGCGGTACCGGGTGGCGTTCCTCGCCGGCTGCATTGCCAATGTGTCGTTCGCACGATTGAACGAAGCGACGGTAAGAGTGCTCCGGAAGAACGGCTGCGAGGTGACGATTCCCGCGGGCCAAGGCTGTTGCGGCGCGCTCCACGTGCATAGCGGTTTGCGCGAAGACGCCCAGCGGCTCGCGCGGCATAATATCGACGCGCTCGAAAACGGCCAGTACGACGCCATCGTCTCAAATTCTTCCGGCTGTGGATGCGCCCTCAAGGAGTATGGAGAACTGCTGGCCGGCGATGCGCACTATTCCGCCAAGGCGCAGGCTTTCGCGTCGCAGGTGCGCGACATAACGGAGTTTCTGGCGGGAATCGAACTGAATCCTAAGATGACGCCGGTGAACGCCGTCGTCACCTACCAGGATTCCTGCCATCTGGCCCACGGTCAGCGCGTCCGCAGCGCGCCGCGCAAACTGCTGGCGGCGATTCCGGGGGTGGACTTCCGCGAAATGCGCGGGGCGGATGTCTGCTGCGGCAGCGCGGGCATTTACAACGTGGTCCAGAACGAAATGTCGATGCAGATTCTGGCGTCGAAGATGAAATCGGTCAACGCCACGGACGCGGGCATCATCGCGACAGCCAATCCCGGGTGCATGCTGCAGCTCGAAGCGGGCGTCCGCATGCATGGCAATGGGCAGAAGGTGATGCACGTGGTGGAGTTGCTGGATCGCGCGTACGGAGGGTAAGCGGCGCCGCTCCTTACTTCCTGGACGGTTCGATGAAACCGATAGGCCGTTTCGCGGGCGTCGCCGGCGGCTGCATGAGTTTGTGGATAACGGCGAGAATCGCCTGGAGATCGGCGTCGTGCTTGCCCACCTTGCCCTCGAGCGCAGCGATTTTCCGTGCAATGTCCGCATTCATAGCCAGCATCTGACGCAGGTGCACGAAGGCTCGGACCACCTGGATGCTGGCGCGGACTGCGCTGGGACTGCGAAGCACGTTCGCGAGCATTACCGCGCCGTGTTCTGTGAAAACGTGCGGGCGATGTTTGACGTTCCCGCCCCGTTTCAAGATCACAGGTTGTGATCTTGAAAGCAGCACTGTCTTCGCCTCTTCCAGCGTTAACTGGAACATGAATTCTTCCGGAAACCGATCGCTGTTGCGGTTCACTGCCTGATTGAGCACGCGAGTGGCGACGCCATAGAGCGCCGCCAAATCGGCGTCGAGCATTACGCGGCGCCCTCGGAGAATGTGGATCTTGCTCTGGATGCGTTCAATAGGAATCAGTATCTTCTTGGATTTCGATTTCGGCATGGCGTTTGAAAACTGGTGCCGACTGGAACATAAACTCTCTGGTGGATGGCTGGGAGAAGTGCAGTTACCGTGCTACCCGTTCCTGATCCTTATATTGCAACTGGTACAGCTTCCAGTAAATCCCGCGCAGCGCGAGCAGCTCCTGGTGCGTCCCGGCTTCCCGCAGCCGGCCCTTGTGCATCACCAGAATGCGGTCCGCGCGCTGGATGGTCGACAGCCGGTGCGCAATCACAATCGACGTCCGGCCTTCCACCATGCGTACCAGGGCGGCGCGCACACGAAATTCCGTGTCCGTATCGACGCTCGACGTCGCTTCGTCCAGAATCAGGTAGCGCGGATTGTGCGCCAGCGCGCGGGCGAAGCTGATCAATTGTTTCTGGCCCGTGGAAAGCCCGCTGCCGCGTTCCCGGATGGCGTGGCTAAAGCCGTCGGGAAGACCTCGAATGAACTCGAGCACGTTTACCCGGCCGGCGGCCGATTCCACATCTTCCTCGCGAATCCACTCGGTCCCAAGCCGGATGTTGTCCCCGATCGTCCCCGTAAACAGGAACGGATCCTGCAAAACCACGCCGAACTGCCGGCGGAGATCGCGCGGATCGAGTTCCTTGATATCGATTCCGCCCACGCGGATAGCGCCCTTTTGCACATCATAGAAGCGCAGCAGGAGTGAAATGAGCGTGGTTTTCCCCGCCCCGGTATGGCCCACCACCGCGATGGTCTCGCCGGGCGCGATGCGGAAGCTCACGTCGCTCAGCACCCAGTCTTCGCCCTGATAGGCGAACCAGACGTGGTCGAATTCGATGGTAGCGATGGTGGCGGGCACGGGCCGCGGCTCACTCGGCGCCAGAATTGTGGCCTTGGTGTCGAGCAGTTTGAAAATGCGTTCCGAAGACGCCATGGCCCCTTGCAGGATGTTGTATTTCTCGCTGAGATCCTGAATCGGCCGGAAAAATCGCAGGCCGTACTGCAGGAACGCCACCACCACGCCCAGCGATATACGACCGCTTTCGATGCGCAGGCCGCCGTACGTCAGGATCGCCGCCAGCGACAGCATGGAAACGAACTCCACCGTGGGATAGAACCATCCATAAGCAGTAATCGCATCCTTGTACGCATCCATATGGTCGCGATTGATTCGGTCGAATTCGCGGCCGCTGCGGTGTTCGCGATTGAAAAGCTGCAGCACCACGATTCCTGTGATGTGCTCCTGCAGGTAGGCGTTGATCTTGGCGATCGCCACACGAATGCGCCGGTAGCTCTGCTGCACGGCGCGGCGGAAAATCAGGGTCGCGCCGATTACCAGCGGCATGGCGGCCATCAGAATGCCGGTGAGCAACGGGCTCATGCGGTACATGATGGCGATGATGAATCCGAGCACCATCAGATCGCCCAGAATCGTGACCAGGCCGGAGGCGAACAGGTCGTTGAGCACGTCGACGTCTGTGGTGACGCGGGTCACCAGGCGGCCGACCGGATTGCGATCGTAGAAAGCCAGGTCAAGACCCTGCAGGTGTTCCATGAGCTCTTTGCGCAGGTCGAACATCGCCAGTTGGCCGGTCCACTGCATCAGGTACGTTTGGGCAAACTCGGCGAGGAAGGCGCCGATCAGCACCGCGACGTAGAGGAGGGCGATGCGCGTCAGTCCCGCCCACGGATCGGACGGAAGCCAGGCGTCGATGGGCGTGTGCAGGGGCCGCGCTTCGGGACGGATGTATTTGTCCACCGCCAACCGCGTCAGCAGCGGGGTCATCACCTGCAGAATCGACTGCGCCAGCAGAAAAACCAGGGAAAAGAAGACCAGCGCGCCGTAGGGCCGCATATAGCCCAGCAGACGGCGCATCAAACGGGCGTCATACGCTTTGCCGAGTACCTCTTCTTCCACGTTTTTTCAGAATAGCAGCCGCGTCAGGGATGCCCGAACTCGCCTGCTCGCGGAATGAGCTCGAAGTACACTCGCGCCGGCAGGTCGGTCCGCCAATGACCGCTCCAGCGCGCGTACCCGCAGATGCCGAGGAACAGACCGGCGATCAAAGCCGCGATCGCCCACGCCGGCACGCGCCGCCGGCCGGGAGCCGTCATGGCGAGCGCCCCGGCCGCCGGACAAGCCGCCACGCATGCGAGGCAGCCGGTGCATTCGGCCGATTGAATGGTGACGAGTTGCGCCACTGGCAGCAGAGAAGGGCACGCTTTCGTGCACTTATCGCAGTCGATGCACAGCGATGTGTCCCGCCGGATGCGCAGCGGGCTCGCCAACGCGGCGAGTCCCATCAGCGCCCCATAAGGGCAGAAATACCGGCACCAGAAATTCGAGATGAAGAGGGACGCCACCACCAGCAGTGCCATCACCAGCCCGCCAGTCACGCCCAGGAAGCGGAAGAAGTTGAGCATTTTCACGTCGTCCAACACACCATACGGACCTTCCAGGAACACTCGGATGGCGGGCACGGACATTGACGCCACGGCGTAAGCGAACAGACCCAGCAGAAGGTACTTGAGGCCGCGGAGAGCGACATCGAGCCACCGCGGCAGGCGCACGTTCCGCCCGAACGTCCGGCGTCCCAAGCGCCACAGGTATTCCGATACCGTTCCCACCGGACAAAGCCATCCGCAAAAGCTTTGGCGCGCCACCCACGAAATCGCCAGAAACGCCATCATCAGAAACATTCCGGCTGGATGCGAGCGCGGGACCTCGCCGGTGGCAAACAGAACCTTCAGATTCATGAGCGCCGCAATCGGAAGCCACCCCTCCACTCCGGGCGGCCGCGAGGTCCACAAGCCCTGCCCGCCGCGTTCGGAATATCGGACAAAAAGATAGAATTGAACGCCAATCCAGAGGTTGAGCAAAAGGAACCCCAACTGGAAGGCGCGCCGCAGGGTCTGCGAGCGGTCCCGACCGGCCCGCCTGCCGGGCTTTTTGCGAGGGAGTCGGGTTGGGGAAAGGGGCTCCATGGCAGCCACGGGGTAGTGTCCTGTTCAAAGGCTAACGGCCGCTAAAACAAATGGCAGTGACCGAAGTCACGAGGGAGTAGAATATCGGCAGGGGAGGACTGGTCCGCTCTTCGCGGGGCGGAGCCGCTTCTTGACTTTCGGAACTCCCGTACATTATTCTGACGATTCGCTTTGACGGCGCTCCAAGGCCGTTCCACGTATGCGGGAAAACAGGAATCACGCCCCGGAAACCTTAGAACGGTCTCTGGATTCGACGCTTGAAAGCGTCGATAGCGCCGAGGAACTGGCGCTCAGCGTGGCCCAGCGTGCCGGTTTTGACGAGGACGATCTGATGAAGATCGGCATGGCCGTGCGGGAATCGATGGTGAACGCCGTGGTGCACGGCAATCGTTATAGCGCCAATAAGAAAGTGCGGCTGCTGGTGACGCACAGCCCGGAACGGTTTACGATTCGCATCGCCGACGAAGGCGACGGGTTCGACGCGGCCAACATTCCCGACCCGTTGGCGCCGGAGAACCTCATGCGCACCTCCGGACGGGGTATTTTCCTCATCCGGTCCTTTATGGACGAGTTTGAGATGCACCATCGGGAGCCCCGGGGTACTGAAGTAACTTTGGTCAAATACGTGGTGTCTAAGTAAAGTACAGTTTTCAGCCAGGAGGCATATTCAGTGAGCGTAAAGTTGAATACTCGGCAGGTAGGCGACGTCAGCGTGGTGGATGTGGCGGGCCGGATCACTCTGGGTGAGGGCTCCAGCGCGCTGCGCGACATGTTGCGCGAAATGACGGGCAAGGGCAGCAAGAAGATCCTGCTCAATTTGGGAGAAGTCTCCTACATCGACAGCTCCGGGATTGGCGAGCTGGTGTCGGGCTTCACTACAGTAACTAACGGCGGCGGTCAATTGAAGCTGCTCGGCCTCAACAAGCGGGTCAAGGATCTGCTCCAAATCACGAAGCTGTACACCGTCTTCGACGTCCACGAAGACGAAGCCAGCGCGGTTCGCAGCTTCGCGTAATTCTTCGCGGCACAGGTGGCTCCCCGAGCTACCTGTGCGCCCCTTCCACGCCATGCGTCCCTATCCGGTCGCGATCGTCGCCGGCGTGATCCTCGCGGGTTTTACCGTCTGGATCACGCGTCAGGCCAAAGCTCTGGAGCGCGATCTGGACGCCAACTCGCAAAAGATCGCGCTGCTCGACAAGCCCGCGCCCGATTTTCACCTGACTTCGATCGATGGCCGCGCGGTCTCGCTGGCCGATTTCCGCGGCAAGAAACTGGTGCTGATGTTCTGGGCCACGTGGAACAATACCAGCCATCCCGAAATGCTCATGCTCGGCATGACTTACGAACGCGCCCGCACACCCGAGTCCGATTTCAATGTCGTGGGCATTGCCGTGGACGACGAGCGTGCCGCAGTCAAACAGTTCGCCGCCGATAGCCGGATCCAGTTTCCTGTGGTGCTCGACCGCAACCGCGAGGCGGCTGACGCCTACCGCATCCGCAGCATTCCCACCGCCCTGATTGTCGATAGCGACGGCAAAATCATCTACGGAATCGCCGGCGCACAGAGGAACCAGGGCGAATTCGCCCGGCACCTGGGCATCAGCCAGCAGGATTTCCGCATGCAAATGGGGGCGCCGCGTGGCCGTGGTAATTGAATTTCAGCACGTCACCAAGATCTACAAACGCCTCTTCAGCGAGGAGAAACTGGCCGCGCTTTCCGATGTTTCCTTCGAAATGGCGTCCGGCCACGTATGCGCTTTCCTGGGCCCGAACGGCGCCGGAAAGACCACCTCCATCAACATGCTGATGGGCTTTTTCTTTCCCACATCCGGCCATATCCGCGTCTTCGGACAGCCGCCGGGCGACCTGATCGCCAAGGAACAAATCGGTTTTCTGCCCGAGAATTTCGCCTTCCACAAGTTCCTCACCGCGCCCAAGTTGCTGCGCTTCCATCTCCAGTTAGCCGGCCGGAACCCGGATGGCGCCGGCACACTGATCGCTGACTTACTGGGCAAAGTCAAGCTGAACGGCTTCGAGAACCTCAAAGTCGGTAAGTATTCGCGCGGTATGGTGCAGCGAATCGGGATCGCGCAGGCGCTGCTTTGCGATCCCCAACTGCTGGTGCTCGATGAGCCCACTTCCGGCCTCGACCCCGCCGGCCGGCGGGAAGTTCTGCATCTGCTCGCGCAACTCAAAGCCGAAGGGAAGACGATCTTCCTCAGCTCCCACATCCTGCCCGAAGTGGAGCAGATTGCCGACCACGTCATCATCATCAATCGCGGCAAAATGGTGCGCGCCGGAAGCCTGCGCGATTTATTGGCCTCCGGCGGACAAGTGGAAATCCTGGCCGATCGCGTGCCGGACGAACTCCGTCAATCGGCGCTCCGCGGCGCCAGCATCGAACCCGCGCAGAACGGTGTCCGCGTCCTGGTCGATGCGGCGCGCAAGCGGGAAACCGCGGAAGCGCTGTGGGCCGCGGGTTGCGACGTCATCGCTATGAACCCGCAGCGCAACACGCTCGAAGAACTGTTCCTCAAGGAAGTCGACCAGCCCGGAGGCGCGCCATGAGGAAGGTCCGCGCCATCGCTTTGAACACGTTCTCCGGCCTGGTGCGCAACAAGATCATCATCCTCTTCTGCGCCGCATGCATCTGCATCCTGCTGCTCATGCTGACTTCGCTGCTGGCCCTCCGGAATATGCGCGGCACGCAGAATGCCGAGATGATGCAGATGGCCGTGCTGCCGCTCATCGCCACCATGATGCAATTCGTCAGCGGATTCGGCAGCCTGCTGGCAGCCTGGTCGGCGGCCGATGCCGTCGCCGGCGAAATGCGCTCGGGCACGATTCTGGCGGTGCTGGCGCGGCCGGTGCGGCGCTGGCAGTTCCTGTTAGGTAAGTTCCTCGGCGTGCAGTTGATGATGTTGGTTTTCGTATTCCTGATGTTGGGGCTCAACTATCTGCTGGCCTGGATCGGCGGCGCCACCATCTCCACAAATCCTTGGGTCCTCATCGTCTACCCCATGGTGCGCTACATGATTTACAGCGCGCTCGGCATCCTCCTGGTTACCGTGATGCATCCCATCCTGGCCTTTTGCATCGTGCTGGTCATGATGATCGCCGCCGGGTTGGTTGCCCCTGGCAACCCGCAGACTTTCATGCCCGACTGGCTCCGCACCGGACTGTTCTACGTCCTCCCTTCCAGCAATCTCCTCTCGGAAACGCACTTCCTGACCATCACCCGCGCCACCTTGCGGGCCGCACTGTGGACCGACCACGCGACAGCGCTCGTCTATGGCTTGGATTACGCACTGGTCTGCTTCCTGCTGGCCGCCTGGATTTTCCGGTCGCGCAGTTTGTCAAGGGATTAACCGTTGCAGAATTAGCAGCAAACCACTTTCTTGCGCGAGCGCCTCATCATAGCGCGTTGGAACGACAGCCGTTACTGAGCCGCGACCGCGAGGAAGCGGTGCTTTTCGGTGTGGAACTCTTCTAGTGCTGGGATTAACCAGCACAAATACCCTCCCGATGGTGCCCGGCAGCACTGAGTTATCGGACCCTTTTTTGCCAGACTGAAAGCAGGGAGAACCCACCATGAAAATCAACAAATTGGAAGAACTCTATTTAAGGGAGTTGCGCGATCTTTACGGTTCCGAAAAGCAACTGGCCAATTGGTTACCGAAAATCTTGGAACAGGCCGACCTGATCGAACTTAGACAAGCGCTATCGAATCATGGGAACGAAATTCGCGGACAGTTGACCCGCCTCGAAAAGGCCTTCCAGATCCGCGGCGAAAAACCGTCCGTCAGGGAGGGCAAGGCGCTCGAAGGTATTCTTCGCGAAGCCGACGAAGATATCGCCGACGCCGGCAATCCACATATCCGCGATGCCGTGATCGTGGCCGCAATCCAGCAGATCAAGCACTTTGAGATTGCCGCGTACGGCACCCTGCATGCCTATGCCACTCATCTGGATTATGGCGAGGACGCCAGGCTGTTACAGGCTACCTTGCAGGAAGAGCGCGCCACCGACCGGAAACTTACCGAGATCGCGCTGCATTATCTGAAGATGGAAACCGCCCGGATGTAACCGCCCGCTAACTCGTTTTCCGGGTCCGCTTCTTCGGCGCTTCTGTTTCCGCCGTCTCTTCAGGCGCCGCACCCGCCGCGGCCATCGCCACAGTTGCCGGCTTGCGTTTCTCCGCCAGGCTCTTCTTGAGCGCCTCCATGATGTCGATCACCGGCGCCACGTGCGTTTCCGGCGTCGCCACCACCTTTTGGCCCGCCACTTTCGCCTCGATCATCTGTTGCAGGTTGGCGCGGTAATTATCCTGATATTTTTGGGGCTCGAACTCGGCTTCCAGCGATGAGATCAACATCTTCGCCATGGCCAGTTCTTTATCCTTCACCAGGCTGGTGTCGGTGCGGAATTCGTCCACCTGGCGGATTTCATCCTGATAAAACATGGTGTGCGAGAGAATTCCCTTGGCGCCGGGCCGCAGGATGATGATGTGTTCGCGATTGTGCATCGCCACCTTGGCCAGCGCGTAGTACTTAGACTCGCGGAGCGCCTGGAACAACAGAGCGTACGGTTTCTCGCCGCCTTCGTCCGGCGCCACATAGTAAGAGCTCTCTAAGTAGACGGGGTCGACATCGTCCGCCTTCACGAACTCCAGAATCTCCATCACTTTGGCGGTCTTGGGGGCGACTTTCTTGATATCCTCGTCGTCGATCTCCACATAGCGGTCCTTCTCGAACTCATACCCTTTTACGAGCTCGCTGCGCGGCACCGGCTTATCTTCCGCCTGGCAATAAACTACCTGCCGGATGCGCGAATGATCGTCCTTGTGGAGCAGGTTGAAGCTGATGGTTTCACTGCGCGCGGCGCTGAAGAGCCGCACGGGGAACGAGACCAACCCGAATGTCAGGTGGCCTTTCCAGACGCTCGATGCCATAGTTGCACCCTCTCGCTTCAGACAGCGTACTACAAGCCCAATGAAATGTAAAGGTTAGCTATTCTCCGCCTTCCAGGTCGGTGAGCCGGCGCTCATGGCTCTCGGCGATGCGGGCAAGCGCACGGATATTTTCGCCATCCTGTTGGGCAGCGATCTTGAGGTCCTGGATATCGCGGCTGACCAATTCCAGGTTCATCGTAAGGGCCTCGATGCGCTCATCGATCGTCATAGGTTCAGTTTAGCACCCGCTTCCTCGCCTCCACCCACGATGGAAACACCTCCGGATCCTCCAGCCACACCAGCATCCAGTCCAGCATTTCCTCCTTCATTGCCTGCTTCTCCGGCGGCATGCGGCTCGCCCGGGAAAGGAAGCGCGCCCGATCCTTCGCCGCGATTACCTGCCGCCGGCAATATCGCGCCCGCTCCCGGTCGCCCGCTGCCGTCGCTTCCGAATAGACCTTCTGCATCTCGCGCAGCGATTCTTCCAGCTCCTCGAAGGTATGTTGCCGAATTCCCGCGAAGGGCTGGTCGAACGGCAAACCTGTCTGGCGGATCAGGTCGCGCAGATAGGTTTCCGATGCCGGCGCCAGTTGTGTCAGCAGGTCGCGCCAGACCCCTTCGGTGATGGCCGCCGGCCGCACCGTCTCCAGATATTCGCGCAACCGCTGCTTAACGGAACTGCCGGGCACGGCGGTACTTCTCCACGGCGTTGCTGTGCGCCGCCAGGCTGGTGGAGAACTGATGTCCTCCCGAATCGTCCGGCTTGCGGACGAAATAGAGGTCCGCGGACTCCGCGGGATGGAGCGCCGCGGTGAGCGACGGGATGCCGGGGTTGGCGATCGGCCCCGGAGGCAGCCCCACGCGGCTGTACGTGTTGTAGGGATGATCGCGGTCCAGGTCCGACCGGTAGATCGTGCCGCGATACACACCCAGAAGCTGCGCGGCGTAGATCGTCGTCGGGTCGCACTCGAGCTTCATTCCGAGCCGCAATCGATTGGCAAACACCGCGGCGATGAGCGGCCGTTCCTCCTCGAGTTTTCCCTCCTTCTCCACCAGCGAGGCCAGCGTGACGGCGTCGTGCACGTTGGCATCGGTGTTCAGACTCCGCCACGCCGCACGGAAGCGGTCCGTCATCATGCGGCACAACTGCTCCGGCGTAGTCCGATGGTTGAGCCGATAGGTGCTGGGGAATAGGTAGCCTTCGAGCGTGGGCGCCTTGGGGTCGAGATCGTGAATGAGCGCGGGATCCTCGGCGGCTTTTACGAAATCGGCAGCTTTGAAAACCCCGAGTTGCTCCACTGCCGCCCCGATATCGAACATGTTCCGGCCTTCGGGCACCACCAGTTCGAGGTAAAAAACGTCGCCGCGGGCGATCCGCCTCACCACCTCGCTGGCCGACGCTGGACTGCTGAAGGCGTATTCCCCGGCTTGAAGAGAGCGTCCCTGGTTCGCCAGATGCGCCAGCCAGAAATCCCACCGGCTGCCGACTACGCCCGCCTTGGCCAGCTCCACCGCAATGCCGTTGGTGGAAGTCCCCCGCGGCAGATCGACGTAGACGGTGCCGCTGAATCCCTGATAGGGACGCACGATGCGGTAGTACGCAAGCCCGCCGGCGAGAATCGCCAGAACCACGAGCACTCCTGCGGCGCGAAGGAGCCTCATAAGGAGTCCAGATAACTCTGCAGCAGGATCACCGCGGAAAGGCGGTCCACTGCGGCGGCCCGCTTGGCGATGCTGATACCGCTCTCGCGCAGTACGCGGCCCGCCTGCACGCTGGTGAGGCGCTCGTCCCAAAGCGTGACGGAAAGCCCGGTCTGCTTCTGGAGCGCCGCCGCGAATTCCTGCACCCAGCCGGATTGCCGCCCTTCAGTGCCGCGCATATTGATCGGATTCCCCAATAGAATAGCGCCCACTTCCCGCTCGCCTATCAAACGCTCGAGTGCGGCCAGGTCCGCCCGTTTATTCGTGCGCACCAAGTTGGGAAGCCCCTGTGCGGTGATTCCCAACGGATCGCTGATCGCGAGCCCGATCCGTTTCTTTCCCAGGTCGAGAGCGAGGATGCGGGACTTGGCGGGCGTCAAATCAATTTCATTATAGACTCTGCCATGCTACAGTCGAGGCAAGGGTGAAAATCGCGCCGTGGCGTCCCTTATTAAACCCCCTTCCCTCGCGAAAACGGCAGTGCAGGAAGTCCGCCACTTGTCCCTGCCGATTGTCGCGCTGGGCGTAATTATCGCGATTCTGTACTTCGGCAGACTGTTTCTCGTCACCGCCATGACGGCGGTAACCATCGCGTTCATTCTCGAACCATTTGTCGCCGTCCTCATGCGCTTGCGGTTGCCGCGCAGCGTGGCCAGTTTCGTGGTGTGCAGCCTCGCCCTCCTGTTCCTCTACGTCATCGGCCTGGGCGCCTACACGCAGCTCACCGGCCTATATGGCGACTTGCCGAAATACGGCCAGCGGATAGCCGACATCGTCGACGGCGTCCAGCAGAAGATTCAGGGCCTGGAGTCGGACACGGTGCGCATGCTGGTGCCCACCCGCCAGCGCCTGGAAGAAGAGGAGCGCCAGCGGCAGGCCGCCAGGAAAGCAAAAAGTTCGCGGGCGGCGCCCCCCGCGCCACCCACGACTCCGCCGCAAAACCCAACGGTTCCGGCTTCGGCAATTTCGGACTATATCGAGGCCCACCTGAATTCCTTCTATCACATTCTGCTGATGGTCTCCTTCATTCCCTTTCTGGTGTATTTCATGTTGAGTTGGCGCGACCACATCAACCGCAGCTTCCTGCAGCTTTTCCAGGGCGAGGCTCGCGGAGTAGCCGCGCGCAGCCTGGAAGGCATCGCCGAAATGGTGCGCGGGTTTGTGGTGGGCAACTTCCTGCTGGGATTTCTGATGGCCGTCGTCAGTTCGGCGATGTTTTATTTCATCCAGGTTCCCTATCCGTTTTTGGTCGGACCCTTCAGCGGATTGCTCAGCCTCGTGCCCTATATCGGACTGCCGCTGGCGATGGTCCCCCCTCTCTTCGCCGCGCTCGGGCCGAATCTCGTGCAAACCTACGTTCTGGTCATCGTGTCGGTCTCCCTGCTGCACCTCATCGCCATGAACCTGTTCTATCCCAAGGTCGTGGGGTCGCGCGTACACCTCAATCCGCTCGTGGTCACCTTCTCGCTTATGCTGTGGGGTTTCCTTTGGGACGCCCCCGGGCTGCTGCTCGCCATCCCCCTGACCGCCGGATTGAAAGCCGTCTGCGACAACGTGAAGGAACTGCGGCCGATCGGCAAATTCCTGGGCGATTGAGCGTGCCCGCGCCCGCATTCACTGTTGAGTTTCGCTAAAGATATCGTTCAAGCCTTTTCGTTTGACTTCGTGGCCAACTAAAAGTACTATTCTCGCGATAAGGGTCTTTTAATATACTTGTCTCTTGTTAGCGGCTTCTTGGGTCAAGCTGGAGGCCTCCGTTGCCGAGGCCGGCAGCCACGTCGGAAGGTGGCAGGGTTAGAATTTCCATGTCGATTTCGGGAGGTAACTGACTATGCAGTCTATTCGGTGTGTTGATTCGCTCCGTGCGCCAGAATATACAGCCGCCTGCCGGTCCTTCGGCCGGCTGGCTTTGCTTCTGTTTGCTTTTGCAGCGATTGCTCTTCTCGCGCCCGCGGGCTGGGCGCAACAGGTTGCCGTAGCCCAGCTCGATGGGTACGTCACCGACCAGACCGGCCAAGCCGTCCCCGGCGCTCAGGTCAAAGTTACGGAAGTCGATCGCGACCAGGTTCACTTGGCGACCACGGACATCACCGGCCGTTATCAGTTCCCCGATCTGCCCTCCGGCAACTATCAGCTTGAAGTCTCCTTTAAGGGCTTCAAGACCTACGTGCAGAAAGGGATCCGGCTGGATGCGGGCAATAACCGCACGCAACCCGTCGCGCTTCAGGTCGGGTCTACGAGCGAAAACGTCGAGGTGACCGCCAACGCTGCGCAGGTGGAGACAAAGGAGAATTCCATCTCCCAACTCGTCGATGGCGAGCGCATGATGGATTTGCCGCTGAATGGCCGCAATACCACGCAATTGTTAGCTATTTCGGGTTACGCCACCAATACGATGACGCTGAACGGGGGCGACCTTACCGGCAGCAAGAACATTCAGGGCTCCAATGGCTCGACATCCTATTCGGTGGCCGGCGGCGCGGCCAATGGCGTCAACTACCTGCTGGATGGGGGCGACAACAACGACGCTTTCAGCAATGTAAACTTGCCGCTTCCCGTTCCCGATTTCATTCAGGAATTCAACGTGCAAACCAGCAGCCTGCCCGCCCAATACGGGCTGCATCCGGGCGGCGTGGTCAACATCGTGACCAAGTCGGGCAGCAACGCCTTGCATGGCGACCTGTTCGATTTCCTGCGCAACGGCGATCTGAACGCGCGCCCCAAGGGCGTCATCAATCAGCAGGGCATCCGCGACTCGCTCAAGCGGAACCAGTTCGGGGGCACGGTCGGCGGCCACATCAAGAAGGACAAGTTGTTCTTCTTCGCCGGTTACCAGGGAACCCGCCAGCGCAGCAATCCGTCGGATGTCACAGCCTACGATCCCACGGCGGCGACCCTGCTAGGCAACTTCAGCGTGGTGGATAATCCCCCATGTCTCTCCGCCGCCAGGGTTCTGAAGGACCCCAGCGGCCATTCCTATCCGGGTAACCAGATTCCGGTTTCGGCTTTCGACCCCGCCGGTTTAAAACTGGCCTCCACGTATTTCCCGGTCTCGTCGAATCCTTGCGGGAACTATGTTTACGGCGATCCTGCCAATAACCCCGACGACCAGTGGATCGGACGCATCGATTACAACATCAGCGAGAAGAACTTCTTCTTCGGCCGGTATTTTCTCTACGACTACACGGGCGAGGTGGTCTTTGCCAACAACAACGCTCTGACGACGCTGGCGGCGCCGGGCAACCAGGACCGCTCGCAGACCATGACCGTCGGCGACACTTACAGTCTGACCCCCACCGCCGTCAACTCCCTGCACCTCACCTTCGACCGCCGGCGCGATAACCGCTCAGCGCCTCCCAGCCTGTTCAGCCCGGCGACCCTGGGCGTGAACATGTTCATCAACGCCCCGAATTACACACAGCTTACTGTGAGCAGTTACTCCGGCGGCGGATTTGCGGTGGGCTGCGGCACCTGCGCCCTGGCGAATTTCGATATCAATACGTATCAGCTTGCAGACGACTTCAACTTGATTCGCGGCAAACACCAGATCAGTATCGGCTTTGACGGCCGCAAGGACCAGTTCAATTCCTATAACTATCAGCAGGCCAACGGCCAGTTCACCTTCAATGGCACGTACACCGGCGACGGCCTCGCGGACCTCCTGACCGGCCAGTTCTCCGGATTGACCGACGGCAACGTGATTTCCGACTACCTCCGCCAGACGGTACTCGCCGCCTATGTGCAGGACTCCTTCAAGGTGTCGCCGCATTTCAGCATCAACTACGGCATTCGCTGGGAGCCCTCGATGCCGTCTTACGACAAATATGGCCGGGGCAACCAGTTCAGTTGGCCGTTGTTCGAAGAGGGCTGGCACAGTTCGGTGTATCCCAACGCTCCCGCCGGTTTGATCTTCTCCGGCGACACGGCTCAGGATCCCTACGGCAAGGCCTTCACCGCTGCTCATTATGCCACCTTCTCGCCGCGCCTCGGCTTGGTGTGGGATCCCAAGGGCGACGGCAAACAGACCATCCGCGCGGGTTTTGTGCTGATGCACGATACCACCGAGCTGTTCTATCCGGAGCGCTGGACCACCAACTCGCCCTACGTCTCGTCGCTCACCATCAATAGCAACGAGTTCGGCGTGGGCACCGACCTGTTCTCCAATCCATTCAACGGGTACGTATTGAACGGCAAGGCCGGCGATCCGTTCCCCGGAGCCGCGGTGTTCCCGACGCAAGGCACTTATGTCAGCGTTCCGCCGCACCTGCCGGTCACTTATATGATGCAGTGGAATTTCAGTTATCAGCGCCAGATCGCCAAAGACTGGGTGGTGCAGGCCAACTACCTGGGCAACGCCGGACGGGACATCTGGGGATCGACCGACGTCAACTACGCCCTCCCCGTCGCCGGCGCCAGCACCTCCAACACCAATAACCGGCGCCTGACTTACCTCACCAATGCCACGCTCGGCCAGTATTACGGCGATATCCAGCAGACGGATCCGGGCGGGACTTCCGAATACCACGCCCTGTTCCTTTCGGCCCAGCACCAGTTCGCCCGGCATTACACCTTGCGGGTCAATTACACCTGGAGCCATTGCGTCAGTTCCTGGGACTTCGCCGGCGAATTGGCCGGCACGATCTACCAGAATCCGCTGGACCGCGCCGAGGGGGAGCGCGGCAACTGCGGCTACGATCACCGGCAGGTTTTCGTCGCCACTCTGGTGGCTTCGAGCCCTGGTCTTGGCAGCGGCGCCGTCATGGCCATCACGAAGGGTTGGCAGCTCGCGCCGATTATCAGCTTCAATACCGGCAACCCGATCCAGATCACCGATGGCGGCAAGGATGTTTCGCTGAGCGGCCAAGGCAATGACCGCCCGGAAGTGATCGACCCGAGCCTGGTTCACCAGCCGGTGTCGCACGATCCGCCGTATTGGTTTAATCCTCAGGCGTTTATCTGCGCGGATGAGATCGACAATATCTCCAAGTCGACCCTGCCGCCCAACTGCCCGGCGGCGACCGCGGCGACGGCTATGTTCGGCGACCTCGGCCGCAACGCCGTTTACGGTCCCGGCGCAATTCAGTGGGACATGCGCCTGTCCCGGTCTTTCTCCTTCACGGAGAGATGGAGACTCGAACTCATCAGCGAGTTCTTCAACATCATGAATCACGCCAACTGGAACAACCCGAGCGCCAGCATCACCAGCAGCACCTTCGGTGAGGTGACCTCGTTCGGGACGCCCCGGCAGATTCAGATGGCGCTGAAGCTGTACTTCTGAAGAAAGGAAAGTCAGAAGCCAGCGACGGCCGTTACTGAGCTGCGACCGCGAGGGAACGGTGCCTTTAATGCCCCGTCGGACCCGTGGGACTGCCGGGCGTAAGACCGCCGGTCCCCGTCCCGCTCCCAAAGGGAGACGTTGATGTCCCCTGACCGTTATTGGTGTTATTTCCCTGACCCATCGGCTGCTGCGGTGTCCCGACCGCTCCCGCGATCGGGTTCGGCGGTGCGCGGTACTTGGTCGGATCGAAGATATACTCCCACTCGTTGATCTTGGTGCGCTGGTTGATCACCATGATCCCTTCCGACTCGTACTTGCTGGCCACCCCAGCGATGCCGCCGCCCATCGTCGCTCCCGGCATGTTGTTGGGCATCCCCCCGGGACGCGGCGTGGTGAGCAGGTTGTTGAGCATTTGCGACGCGGCGTTTGACATGTTCGCTTGCCCGTTCCCTGGCGCGCCCGGCATACCCGGCATGCCTGGAGCGCCACCCATCCCCGGTGGCCCGATTCCGGGAGGTTGATTGGCGGGCTGTCCCGTCTGTGAGGCATCCCCCGATTGATCCGGTGGGGTCCCGGGCGCCGTCACCGGCAAGCCCCCTACGCCTGGTTGTCCAGGCTGTCCCGGTATCCCGGGAGGCATCGGAGGCGCGCCTGGGACGCCCGGCACTCCGGAACCGCCCGGCCCACCCGGAGGCATTCCCGCCACCGGCGGCGCGCCAGTCGGATTGTTGGGGTCGACGGGCGCCCCGGGATTATTCGGATCGCCAGACGCGCCGGCGCCTTCGCTCGGGCGCCGGTTCTGCAGCGCGCGATTCACTCCCGCGGTCCCATCGCCGGTCCCGCCCGGAACGTCCATATAAGCCTGTTGGGAAACATAAGTCGATCCGCCCGACCCGCTCCCCGCCTGCGCGTTCTGTGCGCCGGGCTTTTGCTGGGTGGTCACCGAATCCGTCAGCACGCCGCCATTAATATGGATCAGCCGCCATTCGTCCTTCCCCGTCATGGGATCTATGTAGCGGTGGCGCAGGTAGCGATGATTGTTGAAGTTCTCCAGTTCGTCGATGGACGCCGGGAATCGGCGCGTGGGATTGTTGGTCTTATCGGTAACGAAAACCTGAATGGCGCGCTTGAACTGATTGCCGCGGTCGACCAGCAGCAATTCGCGCTGCCGCTCCGCTTCGAACGCCACGCGCGGAATTTCGATGTACAACGTGATGGCGATGCTCGCCGCCATCAGGAATACCAGCAGCATGGCGAATCCCGATTCCTGCTTTCGGCGCTTCACTGCGTATTCTCCTTCTCCATGTTGAGCGGCGCTTTCCGCTTGTCGGTGATGTCTTCCACCACCACCCGATCGACGGCGATCTGGATAATGCGGTAACGTTTCTTGACGACGTCCCCTTCATCGGCCATGAAAATTTCATCGGTGTCGGGCGACGAGCCGGGGATGATGAAGTACGCCGTCCGCTTGCCATCAGGGTGCACGGCCGACGTCCCATAGAATTTGAACGGGATCACCAACGGCGCCGGTGGGGGTGGCGGCGGCGGGGGCCCGGGTTTTTGCGGCAGGCGCGGACCGACAAAAACGTATGGGTGGACCACCGGCTCATTTTTGCCGAGCTCGGCCACCTGCTTCACCGGCGGCGCTTTCGAAATCTGGAACAGATCGCGCTCTCCACCCGCCGGCGGCACTTTCATCACTTTCGCCAGTAGATCGAA
>Ga0181521_10000878_pt1 | contig 37376 bp, 34 predicted proteins | sample PEATcosm2014_Bin_32_FD_119764 | JGI IMG/M metagenome (GOLD analysis project Ga0181521, IMG submission 119764) | Peatland microbial communities from MTU Mesocosm Facility, Houghton, MI, USA - PEATcosm2014_Bin02_60_metaG | ecosystem: Environmental > Terrestrial > Soil > Wetlands > Peat | place...
CACGACCGAACTCGGCTACATGGCGGGGCTGAAGCCGGAATTCGACAAGCGCGGCTGCAAGATTATCGGCCTCAGCGTCGATCCGGTCGGCGACCACACCCGCTGGCAGAAGGATATCGAGGAGACCCAGGGACACGCGGTCACCTATCCGCTGATCGGCGATCCCGAACTGAAGGTCGCCAAGCTCTACGACATGCTGCCGGCCGATGCCGGCGATACGTCGCAGGGGCGCACCGCAGCGACCAACGCGACCGTGCGCTCGGTTTTCGTCATCGGCCCGGACAAGAAGGTCAAGGCGATGCTGACCTATCCGATGAGCACCGGCCGCAATTTCGACGAGGTGCTGCGCATCCTCGATTCGGTTCAGCTGACGTCGCGACATACCGTGGCCACGCCGGTCAATTGGAAGCCCGGCGAGGACGTCATCGTCGCGCCGGCCGTGTCGAGCGACGAGGCGAAGCAGAAATATCCGTCCGGCTTCCGCGAAGTGCGCCCGTACCTGCGTTACGTGCACCAGCCGAAGTGACGGGCGCTTAGCCCGTCATCCCCATCCCCTGGATGGCCGGCCCTCGCGGGCCGTTCCGGGGGTGACCCGGGGATCCACGAGATGGCCGGATCAAGTCCGGCACTGAGCCAGGATCGAGCTTCGCCAGGGCGGACTTGAGGGGCCAGCCTTGGTGACAGCGGGAACCTGTCATCGATGATCCGTTGACGAACAACGCCAGCGAGGGCACTTCGTACACCCAATGAGGTGCTGGCGTGGTTTGCATAGACATGAATGGCCGGCATGATGCCTGTTTTCGGGCGCGACGGGAGGCAATCAAGCTGGCGCTGAGCAAAATGAAAATTTATCCGGGTTTCCTGTTGTTGCTGGTCCTCGCGGCCGCCTGCGGATGCTCGGGTATGAAAGTCGAGGAGAGCACACGACAAGCGGTTTCCATCCGCTACGACGGCGTCGTTGAGACCTTAGAAGACGCGACCGAGGTGGCACGGAAGGCTTGTGCCCGTTACGGCGAGACCGTGCATCTGCGGACAATCAACGAGGTCACCACCTTTGAACGCTACGCGCATTTCGACTGCGTGAGCGGTTAGCGCCGCCGCCAGAAGGCTCACCGTTGGCCGGATCAAGTCCGGCCCTGACCGCTGCGCGGTTATTTCGGCATCAGATAGGACGGGGTCGTCGTCGGCATCCCGGGCATCGCCGGGGTCATGCCGCTGCGTCCCGGCTCGGTCGTTGTTGGCATGTTGCCGTTTCCGCCGAGCGGTAGATCGGCAAGGTGCGGCGTATCGCTCTCCGGGATTCCCGCCGTCTTGGCGATCGCATCGATCTCCTTGTCGGATAGCGTTATGCCATAAAAACTCGAGTACAGATCCTGCGCCAGCGAGCGCACATCGTCCTCGTTGTTGCCTGGATAGAGCAATATCGAAAGCCAATAGAGCCCGATCAGCCGGTTGACCCCTGGCGGATCGTCGATCCAGCCAAAGGGCTGCGAGGGTTCGAGATAGACGTGCTTGGCGCGCACCGCCGCGAGGGTGCGCCACGCCGGGTCGCGCAGCAGCGCCTCGTAAAAACTGCGCTGCTCGGCGATGATGACGTCGGGGTTCCAATCCTGAAGCTGCTGGCGCGTCACGGTGGGCGGTGCGCCGGGCCCAAGCGCCGCTGCGACATTGATCGCGCCGGAATCCTCGATCGCTGCCGCCGCCTCGGAGCCCGGTACCGCCGCCTCGAGCCCGTTTCTGCCGCGCCCGTAATAGATCCGCGGCCGGCCGGTCCCCGGCTGAATCAGCAGCTGCCCGCGCAAATCGTTGATCGCGTGCTCCGCCGACATGGCGAGGCTGTCGCTGCGATCGGCAACCCCGAGCAACCTGCCGATGGTGCGCAGCATCGTCGGCGTCCGGTCAAAGCTGTTGTCGAGCAGGATATAGGGTGTGCCAGTCGCCTGCGTCGTCTGGTCGGCGAACGCGGCGCGATCCGGGGTCACCGGGCCGGCATCGATGATGACGTCCGGCTTGAACCGCGCAACGGTCGCCTGCGTCGCGGTCGGGTTCGGCCCGGTAAGCCAGCCATAGGTCGGCAGCGCGCCGTGCGGTTTCGGCAGCGGGCCGGCGGGGCGTTGCACCCAGCCGACCAGCTTGTCGGGCGCCAACACGTAAACCAGCACCGCGGCCGCCTGATCGGCGGCCATGATGCGGTTGATGTGGTCGGGCACGATGACGATCCGGCCCGCCGAATCGGTAAACTCGGCCGCCATGCCCGGCGTCGCGCCGAGTACGCCGAGAAGGAGGGCCGCAAGCCGCGCGGCGGATGATCGAAGCGGCATGTTCGCCCTCGATGATGACCAGAATCCGGCCCCGACTATAGCCGCCGCGAGTCTTCTGGCAAGCGCGCGGCGACCTCCGTGCCGTCGCGATTAGCGAGTGCCTGCCATCTCGGGATGCGGACCCGGGCATGGCTGGACTTCAACCGTAAGGTGGCTGAGGCCGGCTATGCCGGCGAGCCGCGCCTTGTAGGCTTGCGGTGGCTCCGGCCGATCGCAGACGAGCGATACCAGTGCGGCGTGATGGCCCGGCCCGACGCGCCAGATATGCAGATCGGCGATCCGGTCGTCGCCGTCTTCGAGCCGATCGCGAATCTGCTGCGCGAGGCCACCTTCCGCGCGCATGTCGAGCAGCACCGCGCCCGCGGCGCGCAGCAGCCCCCACGACCAGTTGGCGATGACCATCGCGCCGACGATGCCCATCGCCGGGTCCATCCAGACAAAGCCAAGCAGGTACGCGGCGGAGAGGCCAGCCAGCGCCAACACCGAGACCGCGGCATCGGCTACCACGTGAATATCGGCTACCACGTGAATATAGGCGGCGCGCAGGTTGAGGTCGCGGTGCCCATGCTCGTGGTGATGCCCGTGATCGTGGTCATGCTCGTGACCATGCCCGTGATCATGGTCGTCGTGCAGCAGCCACGCGCTCACCAAGTTGACGGCGAGACCGAGCGCGGCGATCGGGATCGCTTCGCGGAACGCGATGGCGACTGGATGAAAGAGCCGCAGCACGCTTTCGTAGCCGATCAGCAGCGCGATCATCGCCAGCACGATCGCGCTCGAAAACGCGGCGAGCTCGCCGAGCTTGCCGGTGCCGAACGCGAACCGCTCGTCGCGCGCATGGCGCCGGGCATAGGCATAGGCGCAGGCGGCGATGACCAGGGCGCCCGCATGGGTCGACATATGCAGCCCGTCGGCGATCAGCGCCATCGACCCCGACAGGAGCCCGCCGACGATCTCGGCCGCCATCATCGCGCCGCACAGCGCGACGACCGCCCAGCTGCGCCGCTCGTTGCGCGCGTGGTCGGCGCCGAGGAAGACATGCTCGTGGCGCCAATCGTCGATCGAATGCGCGTGCATCGCCGCCTCCATCAAGCTCCAATGACGGAGATAGCAGAAGCCGCGCGCGCCGCAACCCTGTTGCGGAGGACCCGCTCGTCGCAACTCTGACCGGCGCGTGATAGAATCGCCGCCGCTCGGCTTGAGGTTCGGCGCGCAATGGAATTCAGCGGAGATTTTTCCGGCACCACCGTCCTGTGCCTCGGCGACATCATGCTCGACCGCTTTGCCTATTGCGGTATCGAGCGCATTTCGCCCGAGGCTCCGGTGCCGGTTCTGCTGCTGCGGCGGGTCGAGAGCATGCTGGGCGGCGCCGGCAACGTCGCCCGCAACATCGCCGCGCTCGGCGGCAAGGCGGTGCTGCTGGGGCTTCTCGGAAGCGACGCCGCGGGCGATGAGGCCCGCGCGGCGATCCGCGCCACTCCTCGGATCGTCGACGCCCATGTCGCGAGCGCCGCGCGGCCGACGATCTGCAAGACCCGCTACATCGCCGCGCACCAGCAGATCGTGCGGGTCGATGAGGAGCAGGTGCACGCGCTCGACGCCGACGAGGCGGCACGGCTCGTCGCCGCGATCGGTGCGGCGCTGCCCGATGTCGATGCGGTGATCCTCTCCGATTACGGCAAATGCGTGCTTGGGCCAAAGATCATCGACTTCGCGATCCGCCGGGCGCGGGCGCGGGGCGTCCCGGTCTTTGTCGATCCGAAGAGCGACGATTTCCGCCAGTATCGCGGCGCGACCTGCATCACACCCAACCAGGCCGAGCTGGCGCGTGCCGCCGGCATGCCGACCGCCAGCGATCACGAGGTCGTCGCCGCCGCGCGCAAAGTGCTGCGCGGCGCCAAGGCCGCCGCAATCCTCGCGACCCGCTCCGACAAGGGCATGGTGCTGGTCGAGGCCTCGGGCGAAACCTATATCGAACCGGCGCGGGCGCGAGAGGTCTTCGACGTCTCCGGCGCCGGCGACACGGTGATCGCGATGCTGGCGCTGGCCCATGCCAGCGGGCTCCCGCTGCCGGAAGCGATGCGGCTGGCGAACACCGCGGCCGGTATCGTCGTCTCAAAGCTCGGCACCGCCACCGTCGAGCTCGACGAATTGCAGCTCGAACTGTCGCGCGAGGCCCGCGAGCGGAGCGGTCACAACGAAAAGATCTACAGCGTCGCCGAGGTCGAAACGCTGGTTCGCCAGTGGAAGTCGCGCGGGCTCAGCGTCGGCTTCACCAATGGCTGCTTCGATATCGTCCATCCCGGTCATGTCGGCTATCTCGCCCGGGCGCGCGGCGAATGCGACCGGCTCATCGTCGCGCTCAACAGCGATGCCAGCACGCGCCGGCTCAAGGGCCCCACGCGACCGGTCAATGGGCTCGCCGATCGGATAGCGGTGATCGCCGCGCTCGCCTCGGTCGACGCGGTGATCAGCTTCGACGACGATACTCCGCTCGAACTGATCCGCCGGCTCAAGCCGGATGTGCTGATGAAGGGCGCCGATTACACCTTCGAAACCACGGTCGGCGCCGCGGATGTCGTCGCGATGGGTGGCCGCGTCGCGCTGATCGCCCTGGTCGAGGGCCATTCGACCAGCAAGGTGATCGACCGCTTGCAGACGCCGGTCGCCGCGCTCGCCGGCAAGGACTAGCGATGCTGGTCGTCACCGGCGGCGGCGGGTTTATCGGCTCGGTGCTGGTCTGGGCGCTCAACCAGGCCGGCCGCGCCGATATTGTCATCGTCGACCGCTTTGGCACCGGCGACAAATGGCGCAACATCGCCAAGCGCGATTTCTTCGAGATCGTGCCGACTGAGACATTCCCCGCCTGGCTCGACAAGTTCGGCAACGAGGTCGAAGCGGTGTTCCATTTGGGCGCCAATTCCTCGACGACCGAGCGCGATGCCGACCTGATCATTCAGACCAATCTCAATTCCTCGGTCGCGACGTGGCGCTGGTGCGCGGCGCACGGCAAGAAACTGATCTACGCCTCGTCGGCGGCGACCTATGGCGACGGCACGCAAGGCTTCGACGATGCCGGCGGGTTCGCCGAATTCAAGCGGCTGCGGCCGATGAACCTCTACGGCTGGTCGAAGCACGCCTTCGATCTGTGGGCGCTGCGCGAGGCGGCCAAGGGGCATGCGCCGCCCCTATGGATCGGCCTCAAATTCTTCAACGTGTTCGGGCCGAACGAATACCACAAGGGCGAGATGATGAGCCTCGTCGCCAAAAACCACGCGAAGATCGCGGCGGGCGAGACGATCCGGCTGTTCAAGTCGCACCGGCCCGACTTCGCCGATGGCGAGCAGCAGCGCGATTTCATCTACGTCAAGGATTGCGTCGAAGCGGTGCTGTGGCTGTGGCGCCACGCAACGGAGAGCGGCATCTACAATCTCGGCAGCGGAACGGCGCGCAGCTTCCGCGTTTTGATGGAAGCGACCGGCGCCGTATCCGGCGGCCCGCCGAAGATCGAGTACATCGACACGCCGCCGGAGATCCGCTCGAATTATCAGTACGTGACCGAGGCCAAGCTGACCCGCCTGCGCGCCACCGGCTACAACGCGGCCTTCACCCCGCTCGAAGAGGCGGTCGAGGATTTTGTCGTCAATTACCTCGCACAACCCGACCCTTATCTTTAGGGAGGCACCGATGAGCGACAACCAGCATTGGGTCGGCACTTGGACCGCCGCGCCGGCGCCGGCCGAGGGGGCGGCGTTCGCCAACCATACGCTGCGGATGACTCCGCGGCTCAGCATCGGCGGCGGCGCGGTGCGCGTGCGGGTGTCGAACGCCTATGGCGTGCGGCCGCTGGCGATCGGCGCGGCGCGGGTCGGGCTGCGCGCGAGCGGCCCCGCGGTCGTGCCCGGCTCGGATCGCCAGCTCACCTTTGGCGGCGAGAAGGGCGCGGTGATCGCCGCCGGCGCGGTACTGGTCAGCGACCCGGTCGCGCTCGATGTCCCGGCCTTGGCCGATCTCGCGGTCAGCCTTCATTTACCGCAGGAGCTGCCGGCGAGTTTCGGGATCACCGGCCGTTACGCTCGGCAGACCAACTACATCTCGCCGCCCGGCGATTTTACCGCCGAGGCGACCATGCCGGTCGGCCGGATCACCGACGATTGGTATTTCCTGTGCGGGGTCGATGTCGGCGCGCCCAAGGAGACGCTCGGGGTGGTCGCGGTCGGCGACTCGCTGACCGACGCCAACATCTCGACCCATGACGGGCACCATAGCTGGCCGTCGCAACTCGCCCGGCGCCTCGTCGCGCGCGGCGGCCGGCCGATCGCGGTGATGAACCAGGGGCTCGGCGGCAACCGCATCCTGCACGATGTGCGTGGCGACAGCGGCTTGAAGCGCTTCGACCGCGATGTCATCGCCCAACCCGGCGTCACCCACGCGATCATCATGCTCGGCACCAACGACCTCAGAAACCGCAGCGCCAAGCCCGAGGAGGAGGTGAATGCGGCGCAGATGATCGCCGGGTTGAAACAGATCGCGCTGCGCGGCCAGACCAAGGGCATCAAGATGATCGGCTGCACCCTGACCCCGTTCGGCCACGAGACCTTCCTGCCCGGCGCGTGGAACAAGCGGCGCGAGGCGGTGCGGCTGGCGGTCAATGACTGGATGCGCGCGAGCGGCGCGTTCGACGCGGTGGTCGATTTCGACCAGGCGCTGCGCGACCCGGAAAACCCGGTCAACATGATCCCCAAATTCGACTGCGGCGACCGGCTGCACCCGAGCGATCTCGGCTACCGCGCGATGGGCGACGCAATCGACCTCGCGCTGTTTGGTTAGCGGCGATTGAGCCGCGTCGAATACCTCGCCGGGGTGGCGTTACCCAGCGCGTAGTCGCCTGTCAGCTTCGAAAAAAAGCCGCGCCAACCGCCTTGCCCAAGCGCTCTGCCCGTCGGGCTCGGCGATCAGATCCTGGCGGATCTCGATCTCCAGGTGGGCGAGGCCGCGGTCTTCGCCGTGCACCGGCACTGTGTAGTCGCTGTCGTCGGTGATCGCGTAGGGTTCGTTGGCGCCGACCACGAGATCGCCTTCGCCGCGTAGCAGTTCGAGCATGATCCGCGAGAGCGCGGTCTCGTGGTGATAGAGCACGCCGATTTCGACCTTGCGGGCGACGCCCTTGAACGCCGGCGTGAAGCTGTGCATCGCGACCAGTATCGTGCGCTTGCCGGCCGCAGCGCGGGCATCGAGCAAGCCTGCGATCGCCGCGTGGTAGGGGTCGAAGATCGCCCGCCGCCGCGCGGCGCGGTCAGACTCTGACAAACCCTCGTTGCCGGGAATCGGCGTCACTTCGCTGACGGTCGGGATAGAGGTCCGATGATCCGGCGCCCGGTTGCAGTCGATCACGAGGCGCGAATAGGCTTGCAGCACCGCGGTCGCATCGAGCGTCACCGACAGCGCCTCGGTGACCCCGGCGATGCCGATATCCCAGGCGATGTGGCGGGTCAGCTCGCTGTCGGCGAGGCCAAGCGCTCCGAGCGCACGCGGGATCAGCCTGCCGGCATGGTCGGCCGTCAACAAGAAGTCCGAACCGCCCTGCGGTCGCAGCACGCGGACCGGCGGAGGTTCGTCGGTGGCGATGAGACTGGGCTCGGGCGAGGTCATCGGCCGAGTTTGCCACGGCTCAATAGATTTCCGCGTACTTGGCGCAGATTTGTTGCGGACTCAGCCCTTCGACGGCGCGCAATTCCGCGCGTTTGAAGCGCAGATAGGCGTCGAGGAATTCGTCGCCAAACCAGCCGCGCGCGCTCGCGCTGGCGGCAAGAAGGGTGAGCGATTCGTCGAGCGAGCGCGGCAGCGGGCGGGCGCCGGTTTCGCGGCGCTCTTCCTCGCTCATATCCCAGAAGCTCTTTTCGCTCTCGGGCGGCAGGGTCAGCTTGCGCTTGATCCCGTCGAGGCCGGCCCAGACCAGCGCGCCAAGGGCGAGATAGGGGCTCGCGGCGGCATCGGCGACGCGGTATTCGACATTGAAATTATGCGCCGCCGGCTGGCCGAAGATCGGGCAGACGCGGAGGCTCGCGCCGCGATCCTGCAGGCCGAGATTGGCCCAGGTCGGCGCCCAGCGATCGGGCCGGAGCCGGTAGTACGAGGCAACCGACGGCGCGGTGATTGCGGTCAGCAGCGGCAGGTTATCGAGGATGCCGGCGACAAAGCCCTCGCCCCGCTTGCCGATGCGCCAGGGCCGGTCGGGATCGAACAGTACCGGCTGGTCGGCGGTATCGCGCAGGCTGAAATGGACATGCGTGCCGTTGCCGATGGCGTCGGGATCGAGGATCGGGGCAAGGATCGCGCGGTGACCGAGCCGCTGCGCTACCGCGCGCGCCATCTCGCGGGCGATCACCGCCTCGTCGGCGGCGCGGATGCCGCGTGCGGGGGCGATCGTCATTTCGTATTGGCGCGGCCCGTATTCGGGCAGAAAGCTGTCGGGCTCGAGCCCGGCGCTGCGCAACGCCGCGGTCAGGTACTCGCCGAAGCGTCCCTGGCGGCGCCACGCGTCGAGTGCATAGGTCGCGCCCGGACGATCCTCGACCCCGGTGTAGACGAATTCCTGCTCGAACGCGGCGACGATGCTAAGCCCAGCCTCGCTCTCCAGCGCTTCCAGCGCGCGACGCAGGAAATGGCGCGGACAGCACTGCCAGTGCTGCCCTGTCAGCAACAGGATATCGCCGAGATAGAAGCGCTCGGCGTCGCCGAGTTCGAATTCGACCTCGACGTAGGTCGTCGGGTCGGGCATCAGCGTTAAATCGCCCGCGGTACCGTAGGGCGTGTCCAGGATTTGTCCGAACGGCGACATCATGATGTTGCTGGGCGCGAGGCCAACGCCCACGCGCAGACGCTGCGCCTGAGCCGTCAGCGGAAATCCCTTGCCGCGCACCAACCCGGCGAGGTCGCAGGTGCCGGCAAATATCAGCGCTTCGCTTTCCACGATGGAGGCCTCAATGCCCAAATTCGGCGGCGATTAATGACGGTGTTTGGTTAATTTTGTACGTCATTGCCGGGAGCCGACGGCGACGAGGCAACCTGGCCAAGGCGGAAAGGGATTGCTTCGCTTCGCTCGCAACGACGATCAGGCTCGGACGGTGACGCGCTCCCGGCTGGGAAATTCCCCCGGAAGATCGACGCGGAACCCGCCCGACTGGCGGCGCCACAATGCGGCATACGCGCCGCCATGGGCCAGTAGCTGCTCGTGTGTGCCTTCCTCGACGAGGCGGCCGCGGTCGAGCACGACGAGCCGGTCCATCCGGCAGATGGTCGAGAGGCGGTGGGCGATCGCGATCACGGTGCGCCCTTCCATCAGCGCGTCGAGCTGCTCCTGGATCGCCGCCTCGACCTCGGAGTCGAGTGCCGAGGTCGCCTCGTCGAGCACCAGGATCGGCGCGTCCTTGAGGACGACGCGCGCCAAGGCGATGCGCTGGCGTTGCCCGCCCGACAATTTGACGCCGCGCTCGCCGACATGGGCGTCGAACGCCTTGCGGCCGTGCCAGTCCTCCAGGTCCTCGATGAATTCGGTGGCGCGCGCGCGCCGCGCCGCGTCCGCGATCTCGGCCTCGCTGGCGTCGGGGCGGCCGTAGCGGATGTTGTCGCGGATCGAGCGGTGCAACAGCGAGGTGTCCTGCGTCACCATGCCGATCTGCGCGCGCAGGCTTTCCTGCGTCAGCCCGGCGATATCGCGCCCGTCGACCAGGATGCGGCCCTGCTCCGGTCGGTAGAAGCCGAGCAGCAGGTGCACCAGCGTCGATTTGCCGGCGCCCGACCGGCCGACGAGGCCGACCCGCTCGCCCGGGGCGATGTCGAGGTCGAGCCCGCGCAGCACGCCGCCAAGCCGCTTGCCGCGGCCGTAGTCGAAATGCACCTTCTCGAAGCGGACCGCGCCGACCGCGCGCGGCAGCTCGGCCGCACCCGGCGCGTCCGGCATCTGCCGCGGCTGCGCGATCGAGCGCATGCCGTCCTGCACCTGGCCGATATTGTCGAAGATGTTGGCGATCTGTTGCGCCACCCAGCCGGCGATGTTGCCGATCTGCCAGGCCATCGGGATCGCCATCGCCACGGTGCCGATCGGGATGCTCCCGCGCGCCCACAGCGCGATCGCCAGCCCGCCGGTGCCGGTCAAGAGGGCCGCGTTCATCAGGATCAGCGAGATGCCCCAGCCCGAGGTCATGCGAAGCTGGCGGCGGTAGGCGCGGGTATGCTCGTCGATCGACTCGCGGACGAACTGGTCCTCGTCGCGCGCCCGGGCGAACAGCTTGACGGTCAGGATGTTGGTGTAGCTGTCGACCACCCGGCCGGTGACTTCCGAGCGCATCTCCGACATGCGGCGCGAGCGTTCGCGCATCTGCGGCAGGAAGGTTCGCAACACCACCGCATAGGTCGTGAACCACAGGATGATCGGCAGCGCCAGCCGCCAATCGGCGCGCCCGAGCAGCAGCGCGGCGCTGGTCCCGTAGACGAGGATGTACCAGACCGCGTTGATGCTCATCGTGACGCTTTCGCGCATCGCCGGGCCGGTCTGCATGACCCGGTTGGCGATGCGGCCGGCGAAATCGTTCTGGAAGAACACCCAGCCCTGGCGCACGACATGCCAATGGTTCTGCCAGCGCACGAGGTTGGTGAGCCCGGGGATCAGCGCCTGGTTGGTGACCAGCGCCTGGGCGAAATAGGCCAGCGGCCGCAGCACCAGCAAGAGCAGCGCCATCCCGGCGAGCTGCCAGCTCGCCTCGCGCCAGATCGTCTCGGGATGCTGCGCCGAGACCAGCGTGACGATGCGCCCCATGAAGAGCGGGATCGCCGCATCCATCAGCGCGACGATAAAGCCGGTCACGAACAGCGCGGCGAGCAACCCCGGAACCTGCCGCACGAAATGCCAATAGAAGCGCACGAGCGCATGCGGGCTGCCGAGCTCGGGCGGCGGCGTCTCGGGCGGCTTCTGCGTCGGTTCGAGGAGGCGTTCGAAGAAACGGAACATCTGCGTCTTAAATGCCGCTCGCACGCCCGGGGGTCAACCGGTGCTGCATATTTTCTGGTCAACCGTTCTTTGATTGTTGTCCCGGCGAAATCCGGGATCCACTCTTCACCGGCTGTTGCACCATCCCGGCACAGGCCGGGAGCCAAACCCGGCATGGGTCCCTAACCCCACTTCGTGGGGGTGACTAAAACCGAGTTACTTGTGGTTCTTGTGACTGGCCTGACCGACAAGCGTCCAGCTGCGCCCCCGCGACGCTGCCGGCAATGGTTTGCCTCGATCAATTGTTACTGATCCGCCCGGTCGCCCGCCTCTTGGTCCCGTTTCCCGATAGATTCCCGAGTACGGCGCAGGTGTTCCCGGCGGTAGGTGAGCCGAGTGCTCCCGCTCCGACTTCGGGGGTTTCATGCTGCCAAAGTCGAAGTGCACCGGCTTAAACTGGCCAAAGTCGAGATCGGAAAGGTCCTCCTCAAGGAAGGCTTCCACCTCCTCGTCAGTGGTCATTTTAGGAACCTGTCGCTTCATATCGTCTGATCTCCCGAGCATGCATATATCGGGCGGTGATTGACCGGATCAATCGCCTGCCATCGCGTTCGCGGATCGTAAATGCAATGAAGAGGGCACGCTCCGCGCGATTTCGACCGATCGCGATGAGACGATCTTCGTCGGCGGAATGGACCAGGTCGGGCGCCACGAGCGGCTCGCCCCGAAAGATTGCCTCTATTTCCGCAATCGACACCCCATGGCTCTGGCACTTCGTCGAGTTTCCCGTGTCCCAGTCAAATCCGTCGAGTCCGAGGTCCATCAATCAGCGCCGTTCAATTCGGCAGCCCCCTCAGCGATGTCGAAGGCGCTCATGGCGGCAAGTTCGATTACGATGCCGGCGTGAACGTAAGTCGTTGCCGCTGTGGCGGCAACGGGCGCAGGATATAGCGTAATTATCCTTCGGAAGGCGGAGCGAAGATGGCGGCCATCGAAGATATCGTCGGTTGGTGCAGAGTGGAACGATTGCGGCTTGCGCACCAGCTTGAGGAGCTGCAATCGGGATGGTTGCGGACCTATGAGAAACAGGCGCAGGAGCAGGGCTGGCTCGAGATCGACACGACGGCCCAGTCGATCGATCTGTGTCGGCAATACATCAGCGAGCTCAATGCGATCGTCGCGCGTTACCCTGATGTTAGCGTGACGCCGGCCGCCGCGCCTCTGCCCGTGGTGCCCCCGGTAGCGCGGCCCGCCATGCCGCCTGGCGAACACCCGCCGCTCTCGCGCGACGCGATCCATCCGGACTGGCTGCACGGCTGGGGCGTCGTCAAGGGCAACCAGCCGAACTGGGATTGCAAAGGGGCCTACGCAACCCGTGCGGAAGCCGATGATGAAGCGGCGAAAGCCGGCGCGGGTTACTACGTGCGTTGGGGCAGCTACAACGAGCGGACCAAGGAGTTCACCAGCGGCCCGGCGTTCAGTAGGGTGTGATCGCCTAGAGAAAGCCGATCGACAGCCACGGTATCGCCGCGATGATCAGCAGCGAGACGACCAAAGCCCCGATATAGGGCCAGATCCGCCACAGCGAATCGTCGGGATTGGTGCGGCCGATCGCGCAGGCGCCGTAGAACCCGACGCCGAACGGCGGCGCGAACAGGCCGATCCCCATCGCCAGGATCACCACCATCGCGTAGTGCACTTCGTTGACGCCCATCGCCTTGGCGACCGGAAACAACAGCGGTCCGAACAGCACGATCGCCGGCAACCCTTCGAGCACGCTGCCGAGGATGATGAAGGCGACGATGGTGATCGCGAGAAACCCCCAGCTGCCGCCGGGCACCGCCGCCATCACCGAGACCAGCCACAGCGAGAACCCCGATTGCGTCAGCGCCCAGGCCATCGCGGTCGCGGTACCGATGATCATCATCACCGCGCCGGTCAGGGACACCGTCTCGACCAGGATCGGGTAGAGGCGCCGCCAATCGAACTGGCGATAGACGAGAAGGCCCAGGAGCGCGGTGTAGACAACCCCGACGGTTGAAACCTCGGTCGCGGTCGCGGCGCCCTCGATGACCGTGTAGCGGATGACGAAGGGCAGGGTCAGGCCCGGCACGGCGATGAGGAAGGTCTTGGCCATCACCGACAGCGCCGCCCGCTCGCCGGAGCCTTTGTCCTCGCTGCGCGAGCGCCACCAAGCGACCACCACCAGCGCCAGCGCGGCGACGAAGGCGGGCAACAGACCGCCGGTGAACAGCGCCGCGATCGACAGCCCCGGCACCACCGAGCCGATCGTGATCAGCACCAGGCTTGGCGGTATCGTCTCCGACATCGCGCTCGAGGTCGCGAGCAACGACGACAGTTCGCCGGGATGCATGCCCCGGCGCTGCATCTCGGGGAAAAGGATCGGAGCGACCGCGGCCATGTCAGCGGCCTTCGAACCGGAGATGCCGGAAACCAGGTACATCGCCCCGAGCAGCACGTAGGAAAGCCCGCCGCGCACATGCCCGACCAGCGCCGCGAGGAAGTTGACCATCACTTTCGCGATCCCGGTCATCTCCATCAACAGGCCGAGAAAGACGAACATCGGCACCGCCAGCAGCAGCAGGTTCGAGATGCCGTCATCCATGCGGTTGATGACGATCGTCGCCGGCATGTGGGTCGTGAGGCTCAGATAGGACAAGGTCGCGATGCCGAAGGTGAAGGCAATCGGCACGCCGATAAACACGCACACCGCGACGATGACGACGAAGAACAACACTAGGCTGCCCACGCCCATCGCCACCAGCAGGGGTTGGGCCAGCCACAAGCCGCCGGCGATCGCGCCGACCACGGCGAGCGCCGACAGGAAGCCGCGCAGATTGGTGGTTTCCAGCAGTCGCAGCAGCGCGACGATCGAGATCAGTCCGGTGCCGACCATCAGCGCGACGACCCGGTACCAGTCCGAGATGTGCAGCGTGATCAGCTCGGTCGAGGCCTGGACCTTGAGATAGGCGCTGGTCGGGACGATGATCTCGAGGACGAAGACGATGACCACCAGCTCGGCGACGGTGCCGAGCCAATTGCCCCATTTCGGCTCGCACCAATTGATGAAGGTGGTCAGCCGCATGTGCCCGTCGCGGCGCAATGCCACCACCGCGCCAAACATCGCAAGCCACAGGAACAGGAAGGTGGCGAGCTCGTCGGTCCAAATGATCGGGCTGTTGAAGACGTAGCGCGAGACCACGCCGGCGAAGAGGATGCAGGTTTCCGCGAGGACCAACGCCGCGCCGATCAACTCGGCGGCGCGGCCGATCAGCGTGTCGAGGGCAAAGGCGGCGCGGCGAACGCCGCCCCACGACACGCCGACATCGGCGGTCTCGGCTACCGGTTGGCTCAAGACCTGGCCCTCCTCAAGGTGCAGTCATCGCGGCTCACGCGAGCGGCCCGACGTATTTTTCCAGCAGCGCCCAGGCCTTGTCGCCCGATTTCTTTTGCATGTCCTCATAAAAGCCGGCCTTCTTGAGCACCTCCTGAAACGGCCTTACGTCGGGCGTATTGAAGACCATGCCCTTGCCGGTCAGGTTCGCTGTTTCCTCTTTGGTCATCGTCTGCCAATCCTCGCGCTCGACCATGGCCGCCGCATTGAAATGCTTTTCGGCGAGAAGCTGCAGATCGGCGGGAAGCTTTTGCCAATAGGGGTTGGCGAAGGAATAGTGGATGCCGGCCCAGACGTGGTTGGTGATGCTGCAGTATTTCTGGACCTCGTAGAGCTTGGCGGTGTCGATCAGGATCAGCGGGTTTTCCTGGCCGTCGACGAGCCCCGTTTGCAGCGCGCTGTAGACCTCGCCGAAATTGATCGGGGTCGGCGACGCGCCGAGACCCTTGAACAAGGCGATCAAATACGGCGCCACCGGCAGGCGGATCTTGATGCCCTTGAGATCGTCCGGCGTGTTGATCGGCTTCGATTTCATCGTGATCTCGCGGAAGCCGTGATCCGGACATTTCTCCATGCAATGGAAGCCGATATCGCCGGCGATGCCACGCAGATAAGAGCCGAGATCGCCGTCCATCGCTTCCCAGACGTGGTCGTAGCCGGCGAAGGCGAAGCCGACGCCGAAAATCCCGCAGGCCTCGTTCTTCGGCGCGAGCAGGTCGATCGGCAGGAAGTACATTTCGAGGGCGCCGGCGATCGCCTGCGAGATCATCGCGGTGTCTTGGCCGAGCACGCTGTTGGTATAGAGCGTGATGTCGAGCCGGCCGCCGCTCTCGTCCTTGATCTTGGCCATCGCCTCGCGGCCGCGGATGCACATCGGGTGGCCGTCGGGAAGCGCGGTGCCGCATTTGTACGCGAATTCGGCGGCATGGGCCGGCCAATGCAGGATGGCCGGTGACGCGACGGCGCCGGCCGCGGCGATCGAGGCACGCTTGAGCAGCGCGCGACGCGTAAGCTTCATCGAGGCTTCCTCCCCTAATTCTTTAGCGGCTCGCGGCACAGGCTTGCCGCCCGCCGGCTGCGAGCCCAACGGCCCAAACCCCATCCCCCCTGTCGGATGACTTCGCCGCGTCGGATTTTGATCGATACCCGCGCATTCTCGGCATGTTATTGCCGATACGTCACGTAGCGGCAACCGAAGCGTGGCGCCTGCGGCAATTGACGCTCGCGCACAGCCCGGGCGCCGGGGCAAACGCGCCGCGCACCCGACGGAGACCATGATGCATTTCGGCTTCAACCTGCCGATCAGCGGGCCGCTCGCGGCGCCCGAGATCGTCGCGCGGATCGCCCGCGAGGGCGAGGCGCTCGGCTACGACTACCTGACGATCACCGACCACGTCGTGCTGCCCGACACGGCCGAGCCCGGCTATCCCTATTCGGAAAGCGGCGCCTTTTTCTCGACCGACACGTTCTACCGCCACGAGCAGCTCACCACCGCCGCGTGGCTCGCCGCGGTGACTTCGCGGTTGCGGCTGGTGCTGGCGGTCATGGTGGTGCCGCACCGGCCGGCGGTGCTGGCGGGGAAGATGCTCGCGACGATCGATGTACTGTCGGGCGGGCGCCTCACGGTCGGCATCGGCGCCGGCTGGCTCAAGGCCGAGTTCGACGCGGTGGTGACGACGCCGTTCGCCGAGCGCGGCGCCGTCACCGACGAATACATCGCCGCGTTCCGCCGGCTGTGGAGCGAGGACAAGCCGGCAATCGTCGGCCAATACCTGCGCTACGACCGGCTGGTGCTCGAGCCAAAGCCGCTGCAGCTTCCGTTGCCGATCTGGGTCGGTGGCGAAAGCGGCCCGTCGCTGCGCCGCGCGGCGCGATTTGGCGACGCCTGGTATCCGATCGGCAGCAACAACCAGCATCTGCTCGACAGCCTGCCGCGCTATCGCGCCGGCCTCGCCCGGCTCAGGCAGCTGACCGCCGCCGCCGGCCGCGCCCCCGATGCGGTCGCCGCGACCTATCGGGTTAAGCGCTACGGCAGCGCCCTGGCGCCGCAAGCCTCGGATGGTGAGCGCCGGCTTTTCTCCGGCAGCGACGCCGATATCGTCGGCGATATCCACGCGCTCGAAGACCTCGGCGTCACCGCGATCGATTTCGATTTCGAGCGGCCGGAGGAGGGCGAAGTCGTCGGCGAGATGCGATCCTTCCGCGAGCGGGTGCTGGCGAAGGCATGACGACGTGATCCGTCTGCTCGGCGTGCTCGCCCTGATTTTCTGCCTGATGCCGGTCGCGCTGGCAGCTGCGGCGGCCAAGGACGACACCGACTTTGCCGGTGCCGTTCCCGGCCTCGCCGGCAAGACTTGGGTCGACGTTCTGTCGCAGATCTTTCCCGACATCGCCGCGACGGACCGTGGCTATGCCTCTGCGACCGAGGTCATCGATCTACGCTCGATCGGCCCTGGCGATGACTCCTGGGTGAAATGCGGCGACAAGATTGAGTTTGTCGACCGCGACGCGCGGCCGGTGCGCCTGTCGGGCCGGGATTTCGTGATTGTCACCTTGACGATCGAGGATGAATGCGTCGGGCCGATCGCCTTGTTCGACGCCTCGGGCACGCTGGTCGACGCGGTCAATATCCGGGGCGACCAGCATGTCTCGTTCGCGGGCGATTATGTCCGACCGCTCGGGCCAGACGGCGCGCTCGTCATCGCCTCCCTTTGGCACGACAACAGCAGCCAGAGCTACGACATCACCTCGCTCGTGCTCGCGCGGTCCGATGGGTTCTCGTCGATCGGCGGCTTGCTGGCGTTTGGCAGCCGCGATTGTCGGAGCCAATTTATCGAAGGGGCGAAGATCGACCCGGCGTTGGGAACCGGACCGATGCTGCGGATCGACGCCGCCGTGACGCGCCGTACACAGCGCCTCGCCGCCGATTGCGAGACCAAAATCGGCCCCGAGGCGGTGACGACCTTCAATGGCTACTGGCGCTGGAACGCGAAGCAGGGCGCCTATGAGGCGCATACGCGCGAGCTCGATCTGCTCGATAAGTGGAACGAGAAACATTTCTGACTTGCCCGCAGGCTAATCAAAACCGTGGCGTTCGCCGCGCTGCCGTCGCAGACTTGCGGAAACCTTCGCCCCCGGGAGGAACGCCAGATGCAATCGACCACCGCCGCGCCGCAGCGCCATCTGCCGATCCGTAGGGATTGGCTGGCCGCGACTCAGGAAAACGCGCTCGAGCCCGACCGGCCGATCATCGACCCGCACCATCATCTGTGGGACCGGCCGGGCAACCGCTATCTGCTGCACGATTTGGTCGAAGACCTGAGCAGTGGCCACAACATCCGCGCGACGGTGTTCCTCGAATGCCGCGAGATGTACCGGGCCGAGGGGCCGCCGGAGACGCGCTCCTTGGGCGAGACCACGTTTGTCGCCGGGGTCGCGGCGATGAGCGAGAGCGGCAAATACGGCTCCTCGAAAGCCTGTGCCGGGATCATCGGCAATGTCGATCTGCGCGCCGTCGGCGGCCGCGCCAAAGGCATTCTCGAACAGCACATCGTCGCCTCCGGCGGGCGGTTCCGCGGCATCCGCAACGGCGCCACCTGGCACAGCGACCCGAACCTGCGCGTGTTCACCTCGGGCTCGGGCGAGGGTCTCTACGTCGACCGCAGCTTTCGCGAGGGCTTCGCCGCGCTGGCGCCGTTGAACCTGACGTTCGAGGCGTGGATGTTCCACTCGCAGCTCGGCGATTTGATCAGCCTCGCCGGCGCGTTCCCCGAAACCAAGATCGTGCTCAATCATATCGGCGGCGCGCTCGCGGTCGGCCCCTACGCCGACAAGCGCGAGGAGGTTTTCGCCGAGTGGCGCACCCAGATCATGAAGCTCGGCCAGTTTTCCAATATCTACATCAAGCTCGGCGGGCTCGGCATGCCATCCTTGATGGGGTTCGAGATGGGCCGCCAGGATGCGGCGCCGTCCTCGGAGCAGCTCGCCAAGGCCTGGGCGCCCTACCTCAACACCTGCATCGAGGCGTTTGGCCCCGACCGCGCGATGTTCGAGAGCAACTTCCCGGTCGACAAGGGGATGTGCAGCTATGCCAATCTGTGGAACGCGTTCAAGCGCGTGTCGGAGGGCTACTCCAACGACGAAAAGAACAAGATGTTCCACGACACCGCGCTGAAGTTCTATCGGCTGTACTAACGGTTTTTGCCGCTTCCCGGCGAAAGCCGGGACCTACTTATCGGCGTCACGGAAGTTGAAGAGTGGGCCCCGGCTTGCGCCGGGGAGCGTTGTGCGAATTGAGGAGGAAAAGCGCATGCCGCTACCACGCCAAGAAGTTGACGGGACCACGCCGAAATACCTGCGCGACAAATATGCGATCGTCGGGATCGGCGAGACCACCTACACCCGCGGCTCCGGGATCACCACCCGGGCGCTCGGCACCTGGGCGGTCAGGAACGCGATCCTCGATGCCGGGCTCCAGCCTGGCGATGTCGACGGCATGCTCGACTATTCGGGCGGCGACTCGACCTCGGCGACGTTCATCGCTGGCGACTTAGGCCTCAGGCTCAATTTCTACATGGATTGCGTCGGCGGCGGCTCGTCGACCGAGGCCCTCATCGGCATCGCGATCGGCATCATGGAGGCCGGCCTCTGCAAGTGCGTCGCGATCTTCCGGGCGATGAACGGCTTCAGCCAGGTGCGCATCGGCGGCACCGGTGCGCGCTCGGCGGCGCCGGTCGCCGGCGACATGCTGCACAACCGCGCCTATGGCTGGCAGAGCGCCGGTCAGAGTTTCGCGCCGACCTTTATGCGCCACATGTACGATTACGGCACGACCCCGGAGCAGGTCGCGCATGTGAAGATGTTCCACTCGCGCCACGCCTCGAACAACCCGAAGGCCTATTACAAGAAGCGCTTCACGGTCGAGGACGTGATTTCGAGCCGGTTCATCTGCAAGCCGCTGCATCTCCTCGATTGCTGCGTCGAAACCGATAACGGCACTTGTGTCATCGTCACCTCGGCCGAGCGCGCGAAAGATCTGAAGCAGCCGCTGGTGCTGATCCGCGGCGTCGTCGGCCGCTGCTCGAAGCCGCGCCTCGATATGCACTACCAGCACGGGCCGATCTCGCGCGTCGCCGGGTATTACGCGAAGGAGATCCTGTGGCCGAACGCCGGGGTCGGGCCCGAGGACGTCGACATCACCGGCTCCTACGACGCCTTCACCTTCACCTCAATGCTGCAGCTCGAGGATTACGGCTTCTGCAAGAAGGGCGAGGGCGGCAATTACGTCAGCGACGGTACGATCACCCTCGGCGGCAAGCGGCCCAACAACACCAGCGGCGGCCACCTCTGCGAGGCCTACACCCACGGCATGAACATGGTGATCGAGAACACGCGGCAGCTGCGCCATGACGTTGACGATTCCTGTCCGGTCGGGGCTGACGGCAAACGGCGGCACACCTTCGACTACAAGGAAGGCGGCTGCCGCCAGGTCAAGGATGTGGAGGTCAGCGCCAATCTCGGCTGGGCCAACCCGGCGACGACGTCGGCGATGGTCATGCGCAAGGGTTGGTAGGGGAGGATACGGTTATGGCGACGATCGACGGCGACTACATGGGCATGGGCCTCAGAATCGACGATCTCGATGTCGAGAACGTCGAGTACTTCAAGCACTGCGCCGCGCACGACTTTCACCTGCAGGCCTGCAACCAATGCGGCCGCTTCCGCTACCCCCCGACCACGGCCTGCCCGTGGTGCATGTCGCGCGAATCCACCTGGAAGAAGGTCGAGGGCAAGGGCACGGTGCATTCCTACACCGAGGTGCACCACGCGATTCAGCCGGCCTTCCGCGGCAAGACGCCGTACATGGTGCTCTTGGTCGATCTCGACACGCAGAAGGGCCAACCGACACCGGACGAGGCCTTGCGGGTTATCGGCAATCTCTGCACCCCGGACGGCCAATTGGCGCCGCCCGAGCTGGTGAAAAGTGTCGGCGTCGGTACCCGCGTGCGCATGGTGTTCAGCGACGTCTCCGCCGGCATCGCGCTGCCGCAATGGACGATCGACGAAACCGCGCAGCAGCCTGACAAGCCGTGGAGATACGCGCAGGAGTAGAACCCTCACCCGGCGCTCCGCGCCCTCTCCCGCAAGCGGGAGAGGGGCTAGATGCACCGGCGCAAATCCCCTCGCCCGCTTGCGGGAGAGGGAGGGACCCACGCCGCAGGCGTGGGAGGGTGAGGGTTACGCCGGCAACCCCGCCAAAAACTCCCCGACCGCCTTGTTGAACCCCTTGGGCCGGTCGAGATTGGCGGCGTGGCCGGCGCCCTCGATGACCGCCTTCCGCGCGCCCGGGATTTTGCTGGCCATGTAATCCGTGGCGCCGAGGAAATTGTGGTCCTCGCTGCCGACCAGCACCAGGGTCGGCACGCGGATCGTCGGCAGCGACTGGATCAGGCTGTCGTCGAATTGCGCGAGCATGCCGCGCGCGGCGTTGGCGAGACCGCGCGCCGAGCGATGCGTGCCGAGCCGCGTCTCGCCGCCGCCGCGGAACGCGCCGAACCCCTTCTCGTCGAGCTCGTGGGCGCGCGCCAGCGCGCGCTCGTTCCACGCGGCGCGGGCGTCGGGGTTGCGAAAGCCGGGGCCGGTATCGCACAGCACCAGCGCGCTCACCCGTTCGGGGTGCACGACATGGAAGGCGAGCGACATGACTCCGCCGAGCGACAGCCCGCCGATCACCGCCCGCTCGACCTCGCAGGCGTCGAGCACCGCCGCCATGTCGCCGACGGTCAGCGCCTGCGAATAGAGCGCCGGATCGGCCGGGTCGCCCGATTGGCCGTGACCGCGCATGTCCCAGGTGATGACCCGGTGCCCGGCGGCGAGCGCGGCGACCTGCCCGTCCCACATCCGGCTCGTCGCGCCATAGCCGTGCGACAGCAGCAGCGGTGGCCCGCTGCCCTGCGCCTCGTAGTGGATCTCGACGCCGTCGCGGTCGATCGTGGGCATCATGTTCCTCCGTTGCCGCGTCTCACGGCTCCGCTATAGTCGCCGAAGACGCTCGGTCGAGGGAGGAAAACGATGCGCTGGCTCCGCTACGAGGCGAATGGCAAGGAATCCTACGGCATCATCGAGGGCGACGAGGTCGTCGCGGTCAAGGGCGACCCGTTCGCCGGCTACGAGATGACCCGCACCAAGCACAAACTCCACGACATCAAATATCTCGTGCCGGTCATCCCCAAGACGTTCTATGCCGCCGGGCTCAATTACGTCGAGCACATCACCGAGATGGCCGCGAAGCGCGGCGAGAAGCCCAACATCCCGCCCGCCGCCGATGTCGGCTACCGCGCCAACAATGCGCTCATCGCGCACAACGAGAACATCATCATCCCACATGATGCGGGCGAGCTGGTGCAGTACGAGGGCGAGCTGGTCGCGGTGATCGGCACCAAGGCGAAGTACCTGTCGGAGTCGGAGGCGCTCAGCTGCGTCCTCGGCTGGACCATCGGCAACGACATGAGCGAGCGCGAATGGCAGCGCAAGGACCGCACTCTGTGGCGCGCCAAGAACACCGACACGTTCAAGCCGATGGGGCCGTGGATCGAGACCGATTTCGACCTCGAGGCGGCGCGCACGATCGTGCGCGTCAACGGCGAGGTGACCGACAATTTTCAGACCAACCACATGCTCTACGGCGTCGCCACCTTCATCAGCCGGATGTCGCAGTATTGCACCTTGTGGCCGGGCGACGTGGTGTGGATGGGCACCGAAGGCTCGCCGCGCAATTTGAAGCACGGCGATGTCTGCGAGATCGAGATCACCGGCATCGGCATCCTCAGGAACCCGCTGGTACGGGCGACGCGGTAAAGTCGCTCAAGTTTTTCCGTCATGGCCGGGCTTGTCCCGGCCATCTACGTGGATCCCCGGGACAAGCCCGGGGATGACGGGCTGAAGGGACGTAACTCCAATGAAACTCTTCGATCTCTCTGGAAAAGTCGTGGTCGTCACCGGCTCGTCGCGCGGCATCGGCCGCGCGATGGCGGAGCAGTTCGCCGAGGCGGGCGCCAAGGTGGTGATCTCCGGCCGCAACCTGGAGCCATGCCAGGAAGTCGTCGCGGCGATTGAGGAAAAGGGCGGCGAGGCCACCGCGATCACGTGCCGCATCTCCGACAAGGCGCAATGCGAGAACCTGATCGCCAAGGCGCACGAGGCCTATGGCCGCGTCGACGTCCTCGTCTGCAACGCGGCAATCAACCCGCATCACGGCCCGATCGACACCCTCACCGACGAGGCGTTCGAGCGGATGATGACCAACAACGTGCAGTCGAATTTATGGCTGTCTAAGCTCGTCAAGCCGGGGATGCAGGAGCGCAAGGACGGTTCGATCATCTTCATCATCTCGGTCGCGGCGCTGCATGCCTCGCTCGAGCTTCCGATGTACGGCATCACCAAGGCGGCCGACTACGCGCTCGCGCGCAACCTCGCGGCCGCCTGGGGGCCGGAAGGGATCAGGGTCAATTGCATCGCCCCGGGCCTCGTCGTGACGCAATTCGCCCGCGTGCTCTACGAAGACCCGGTGCGGCGCGCGGCGCGCGAGGCGGCGACGCCGTTGCGGCGCCTCGGCCAGCCGATCGACATCGCCGGCCCGGCCCTGCTGCTCGCGTCGCAAGCCGGCGCCTTCATCACCGGCCAGATCCTCACCGTCGACGGCGGCACGACCATCCAGTCGCGGTAATGTTCTTCGCCGCTCCCCGGCGAAAGCCGGGGCCCACCGCTCCACGGTCTCGCGCTGAAAAGTGGGTCCCGGCCTTCGCCGGAGGCGTGCTGGAGGGATTGCTAAAGCATCCCGAGGCTCGTCCGGCCCCCGGGCGGCGGGAAGGCGCGGTCGAGATCGGCGAGGTCGGCATCGGTCAGCTTGAGGTTGAGCGCGCCGAGGTTTTCGCGGACATGCTCCTGCCGGCTGGCTTTCGGGATCACCATCATCCCGTCCTGGCGCAAGAGCCAGGCGAGCGCGACTTGCGCCGGGGTCGCGCCGTGGCGCGCGCCGACTTCGGCCAGCGCCTTGTGGCCGAGCATGCGGCCCTGCTCGATCGGCGAATAGGCCATGATCGAGATGTTGCGCTCGCGGCACCACGGAATGACCTCCCACTCCGGGCCGCGCCGGGTCAGATTGTAGAGGATTTGGTTCGAGGCGACCGATTTGCCGGCATCGAGCCGCGCCCATTCCTCCATGTCGCCGCGGTCGAAATTGCTGACCCCGTGGTGGCGGATCTTGCCGTCGCGCTGCAGCCGGTCGAAGGCGGCCAGGGTTTCGGCGAACGGGTGTGAGCCGCGCCAGTGCAACAAATAGAGATCGATGCGGTCGGTCTTGAGCCGTTTGAGGCTGCGCTCGCAGGCCTCGATCGTGCCCTTTTGCGAGGCGTTGTAGGGCAGCACCTTGCTGACGATGAACAGCTTGTCGCGATTGCCGCCCATGGCTTGGGCGACGATCTCCTCGGCGACGCCGTTGCCGTACATTTCGGCGGTGTCGATCAAGGTGATGCCGAGCTCGATGCCAAGCTTCACGGCCGCCGCCTCGTCGGCAAAGCGGTTGCGGCTCTCGCCCATGTGCCAGGTGCCCTGGCCATAGGCCGGGACGCTCTCGCCGTCGGGCAGGGTGATCTGGGGCATTTCGGTCATCGCTTTTCTCCCTGGCGGCGAAGGAAAACCACTCCGGCGGCGCCATATTTGCGCTCGTCGATCATTGTAAACCCTGCCGGCGTGGCAAACTCCTCCTTTGCCGCTATCTCGATCACCGCCAGGGCGCGCGGCGACAGCCATCCCATCTGGGCGAGCGCCGTCAGGGCCGGCGCGGCGAGCCCGCTGCGATAGGGCGGGTCGAGGAAGGCCAGCGCGCAGGCAAAGGGCGCGCGCGGCGGCCGGGTCGCGTCGCCGGCGATAATGTCGGCGGCGTCCTCCTCGTCGAGCGCGGCGAGGTTGCGGCGGAGCGCGCCGAGCGCCGCCCGGTCGGTCTCGATAAAGGCGGCGCGCGCCGCGCCGCGCGACAATGCCTCGATGCCCAGCGCGCCGGTCCCGGCAAAGGCGTCGAGCACGTTCTCGTCGGCAAACGGCAAGCCGGCGACGGCGAATTCGCCATGCGACAGGATGTTGAACAGCGCCTCGCGCGCCCGGTCGCTGGTCGGCCGCACCGCCTCGCCCGGCGGCGCGATCAGCCGCCGCCCGCGATGCCTACCGCCGACGACGCGCATGGGGTTTTGCGTCACCCTTGCCGAGCTGCTCGTCCAGCACTTTTTTCTGCACTTCCTCTATCGCGCCGCGTTCGAGGTGGCCGAGCTGGAACGGGCCGTAGGAAAGACGGATGAGCCGCGTCACCGGATAGCCAAGATGTTCGAGGACGCGACGCACCTCGCGGTTCTTGCCCTCGCGCAGGCTGAGCGCGATCCACGCGTTCGAGCCCTGCTGGCGTTCGAGCTGGGCGCGGATCGGGCCATAGGCGACGCCGTCGATCGTGACGCCTTTTTCTAGACCGGCGAGCCGGGTCTCGTCGACAAAGCCGTGCACCCGCACCTTGTAGCGGCGCAGCCAGCCGGTTGCCGGCAGTTCGAGGCGGCGGGCGAGAGCGCCATCGTTGGTGAGGAGCAGCAGCCCCTCGGCGTTGAGATCGAGCCGGCCGACCGAGATCAGCCGCGGCAGCTCCTTGGGCAGCGCGGCGAACACCGTGGCGCGGCCCTTCTCGTCGCGATGCGTGGTGACGAGCCCCGCCGGCTTGTGATAGCGCCACAGCCGCGCCCGGTCCGGCTCCGGCAGCGGGACGCCATCGACGCGGATGTCGCTGGCGGCGGTGACGTTGACGGCGGGGCTGGTCAGCACCGCGCCGTCGACCGCGACCCGCCCGTCGGCGACCCAGCGCTCGGCGTCGCGGCGCGAGCAGAGGCCGGCACGGGCGAGCACTTTGGCGATGCGTTGCGGTGCCAGGTCGTTCATGCTTGGGAGGAGATAGCGAGGGGCGGCGATCGGGGCAATGACGAAGCGCGACCAGACGCCGATGGCGATTGCCTTCGCCGAGGCCGAGGCGGCCGGCTGGCGCGGCGAAGTGCCGGTCGGCGCGGTGTTGGTCGGCGCTGACGGCGCGGTCATCGCCGCGTCGGGCAACCGGGTCGAGGAGCAGCGCGACCCGACCGCGCATGCCGAGATGGTGGTGCTGCGCGAGGCGGCGGCAACGCTGGGCGCGAAGCAGCTGGACGGCTGCGACCTCTATGTGACCCTCGAGCCCTGCCCGATGTGCGCCGCCGCGATCTCGCTGGCGCGCGTGCGGCGGCTTTATTTTGGCGCCTACGACCCGAAAGCGGGCGGGGTCGAGCATGGCGCGCGCATCTTCGACCAGCCGACCTGCCATCACCGGCCGGAAGTCTATGGCGGCATCGACGAGCGCCGCGCCGCAGCGCTGCTGCGCGCGTTCTTCCGCGAGCGGCGATAGCGCGCGTTATAACGGCGGCAGCTCGAACAGGCGCTGCATCTTGGCGATGCCGCGCATCTCGAAATGGCCGATCTCCCACATCGGGCGCGCCAGCGTATCGGCGAACGCCTCGGACATGATCAGCGAGCGGTCGAGCTCGCGGCACAGTCGCTCGATGCGGGCGGTAAGATTGACGTCGGGTCCGATCACGGTGAAGTCGAGGCGGTTGCCGGAGCCGATATTGCCGTAGCTGACCGTGCCGTAATGCAGCGCAACCCCGGCCTGGAGCGGTGTTGCCGGATGCTTGCGGTTGCGCTCGACGAGAGCGGCGTGCCCGGCATTGGCGGCGGCCAGCGCCGAGCTGCACGCCTCGGCGGCGGTGCGGCCGGGGCCCTGGCGGAAGATCGCTAGCACGCCATCGCCCATGATCTCGACAACCTCGCCGCCATGGTCCTCGACCGGCGGCATAATGCAGTCGAAATAGCTGTTAAGCATGCGAATGACGGCGCGCGGGCTGAGACGATCGGACATCAGGGTGAAGTCGCGCAGATCGAACAGCATCAGCGCCGCGGTGATTTCGCGCACATCGCCGCGGCGGACCTGCCCGTCGAGCACCAGCCGACCGGCCTCGGCGCCGACATAGGTCGTCAGCACGCCGCCGATGAACCGGCGCAGCGCCTTCAACTCGGCGACCGCGGCATAGCTCGGCAGGATGTCGGGGAAGAACCGCATCTCGCCGGCACGGAAGCCGCCCGGCCGTTTTGTCGCCCAGGCAAAGGCATTGACCATGCCCGCGGCATAGACCAACGGCTCCGCAACGTAATGGGTAAACCCCTGCTCGCGCAGCTCTTCCAGCACCGGATACGGCAGCAGGTCGTTGCGGTCGAGGTGCCAGTTGAGGCTCTGCTGCTCCTCGACGACGAGCCGCACGGGGCTCTCGATATAGGTCGCGGTCTTTTCGATGCCGTGGTCGAGATACTTTTCTTCCAGCTCCTCGCCGGGCCGCCAGATCCGCGACACCCCGCGATATTGCGGGTGAAAGGCGCGCTGGTGCAGCGACACGCGGTCGATCGGGATGCCGGCCGCGGCGACCCGCTCGCAGAATTCGCTGAGCACCTCGGGATTGCCGGGCAGGAAGCGGGCGTCGCGGATCAGCCATTGGCCGAGCTCGGCCGACAGCTCGCCAAGCGGCGCGGGCTCGGTCGTCAGCAGGGTCGTATCGCGGGGATCTCGCGGCATTGGGGGCCCGGCCCAGTTGGCGGATGCAGGCCCTCCTCATGTCGGGTGCCGAGCGCCGCTCGGCAACCGGTCGCTCACGCAGCGGTGAATTTGGCGAGGGCGGCGCGGCTGATGTCAAACACCGCCGCGGGTCTCGCCGCCTATTCGGCGGCTTCGAGCCGGCGCCGCTCGCCGCGCAGCTCGGCGACCCGCGCCTGGGTGTAAAGGTCGGTCCAGTTGCTCAGCGAGAAATCGGTGACCCGGCGCGGGTCATAGGGCCGGTCGGCGACGCGGATTTCCTTGCCGGCGATATAGACGCCGCGCAGGCGCTGTTTGTCCTGCAGGATGGCGATATCGACAAGCGGCGAGCCGTCCCAGGCGATGAAATCGGCGGCGCGGCCGGTTTCGAGTACGCCGATCTCGTCGCCATGGGTCATGAAGCGGGCGTTCGTTTGCGTCGCCGCGCGCAGCGCCGCGGCTTTCGAAAAGCCGAGATCGTCGACAAACAGCTCGAGTTCGCGCGCATGCCATTCGCCATAGGGGGTCACGGCAAACCCGCTATCGGTGCCGGTCAGGAACGGTATCCCGGCCTTGATCGCCTTTTTCAGGTTGGTGCAGCCCAGTTTGTAGCGCGCCACGGTGGCCTCGATACGGCCCTTCTGCCCGGCGGGCTCGTGCGGCTGGGTGAACTCGATGACGTTCTTCGGCTGGGTCAGGGTCGGGCACAGCATGCTGCCGGTCTTCTTCATCGCGGCGATGCACTCGTCGTCGAGATGGAAGCCATGAAAAATGAGGTCGACCCCGGCACGCGCCGAATACAGCGTCGCCTCGCGGCCGACGGCATGCGACACCGCCTTTTTGCCCATGCGGTGGGTCTCACGGACGATGATGTCGGTTTCTTCCTGGGTGAAGGTGGCGATCAGCTCGCCGTCCGGCCGGCGTTGGATGCCGTCCATCGCGATCTTGATGCAATCGACGCCGTTCTTGACCTGCCAGCGAACCTCCTCGATCGCCTCGGCGACGGTGGTGACCAGCTTGCCGATCGAGGTCGTCGGCGCGCCGATCCAGGTCGGATACCAGTCGGTGAGGCCCTGATGCGAGGTGATGTAGGGCCCGGCGGCCATGACCCGCGGCCCATCGAACAGGCCGGCATTGATCGCGTTGCGGATCGACAGGCTGACCTGCCCCGCATCGCCCGGCGAACAGATCGCGGTATAGCCGGCGGCGGCGACCTTCTGCGCGAAGAACATGCCGCGCAGCGCGCGGAATTCGAGCGGGCTGTAGAGGTCGATGTCCTCCTCGGTCTTGGCGTTGCCATAGGCGAGATGGGTGTGGACATCGATGAGGCCGGGCATCACGAACTGGCCGGAATGATCGATCAGCCGGTCGGCCTTGCCGCGTTTCGGCGCACCGGCCTCGGCGCCGACATAGAGGAGCTCGCCGGCCTCGTCATAGACGAGCGCGGCGTTCTTCTGCGCCTCGTCGTCCTGCCCGGTGAACAGCTGGCCGCAGCGAACAAAGGTTTTCATCGGGCGGGACTCCTCGTTGGTGGCAATGGCACCCGTCACCCCACCCCGACCCTCCCCCATCAGGGGGAGGAAGCGCGTTTGAGCGGCGGCCCCTGGGCTTTCCCCTCCCCCTGGATGGGGGAGGGTCGGTGGGGGTGATCAGCCGGGGCGGTGGGAGTAATCAAATCGGGCTTACGACACCGCGTGATTCATGAACTTCTCCGGCGGCGGACCACCCCAGGGACCGGCGAGCTCTTCGCGGCTGATCAGGTTGGCTGGGATGCTCGCATTGAGCACGTCGGTGTCGGCCCAATGCTCGTGCACGCGGCCCCACGGGTCGCCCCAATAGTCATAGACCTGGCTGCCCAGCGAATGACGCCCGATGCCCCAGAAATGCTCGTAGCCCTTCGCCGCCAAACAATCATGGCCGATCATGACGTCGTCGATGTCGGCCGCCTCGTAGGACAGGTGATTGAGCCCCTTCTTGTCGCTGCGGATGCAGAAGAAGGCGTGATGGTCGACAAAGTCGTCGCCGCGGTCGAGCCGGTTGAACGAGCCCGTGATGTTGTCCTTGCTGCCGGCATAGACCTCGTCCGAGGGGCGGAAGCCGAACATCTCGCGATACCAGCCGATGGTCTTCTCGAACTGCGGCGTGTGCACGACGAAATGGCCGATCCGCTTGATGTGCGACGGGCCGCGCTCGACGCCCTTGTAATAGAGGGCGTTGCGCCGCTGGGTCTTGTCTTCGCCGAAATTGACCTTCGGCCGATTGACCGGAATCTTCGGCAGCATCGCCATGCCGTGGACCACCTCGACCTGGAACCCGTCGGGGTCGGTCAGGCGCACCCGCTTGCCGCCGCCCGGCTCGTCGATGTTCTCGATCTTTGAGGCGCCCTGGACGCGCGACACCTTCTCCAAATCTTCCGCGCTGCCGGCATGGAAGGCGATGCCGACATATTTGGGCTCGCCCAGCTCGGTCACATGGATGTGATGCGGCGCGTCGGTGCCGCGCATGTAGAGCGCGGTCTTGGTGCGGTCGGCGCGCACCATGCCGAACGCGGTGAGGAATTCCTCCTGCTTGTCGAGATCGGGCGAGCGCAGCCGCCCATAGGCGAGATCGGTGACTTTGACGACGGGCATCGTGACCTCCCAAATTTGACGAGAACAGTATAGCGCAAACCGGGCTGTGATGTGTCAGCTCCAGCGACGCCAGTGGGTGACTCCTAATTACAAGCGCACCCTATATCCATCAAATCGATTATTAGCATAATTCACATCCACCACGTCGATGCCTCGTCGATGGACGTGATGCACGAAAGACGTGCGCGACGGATCGCCGGGGAATTGAATCACCGAGCGAGCGTTCAATACCAATCAAACTCATCAGATCAACTAACGGGGCACCGCCCGATGAACCAGCTTCGCCGCCGCGCATTGCCAGGCGCGTTGCTTATGCTGTTGGCGGGACCATCGCCTGTCATCGCCCAACCGGTGCAGCCGCCGACCCCGGCCGAGGCGCAGGCCGCCCTTAACCCGCCGGCGCCGGCGGCCACCCCCGCGCAGCTCGACCAGATGCTGGCGCCGATCGCGCTGTATCCCGATCAGCTGCTGGTCGAGTTGCTGATGGCGGCAACCTTTCCGCAGCAGGTGGTCGACGCGGGAAAATGGCTGCAAGACGGCGGCAACGCCGCGCTGAAGGGTGACGATCTGGTCAACGCGCTGCAGCCGCTGCCGTGGGACCCGAGCGTCAAGTCGCTGGTCGCCTTTCCGCAGATCATCGCGATGATGAACGACCACCTCGATTGGACCGAAGCTCTCGGGACCGCCTTCGCCGATCAGCAAGTCCAAACGATGGCGCGGGTTCAGTTTCTGCGCGACCGCGCGAAGGCCGCCGGCCACCTCGATTCGACGCCGCAAATCGCAGTCACCGAGCAGGAATCGAACATCGTCATCGAGCCGACCGACCCGAACACGATCTACGTGCCGGTCTACAACCCGGCCGTGGTCTATGGATCATGGCCCGACAGCGACGCGCCGCCGCTCTACATCCCGCCGCCGCCGGGGTTTTACAACGGCGAGATCGGCGACGGCATCGGCTTCAGCGTCGGGTTCGGCGTGGTCGGCGCGCTCTGGGGATGGGGCCATCCCAACTGGCAGCGGCACGAGGTCGTCATCGACCAGCAGCGCTATTTCGGCATCACCACGACGCCCCACATCATCGGCAACCACGTCGCCCTCGAGAACAATATCTGGCATCGCACCGGGCCGATCGCGACCGTGCCGGAGCCGGCGCGGCCGCCTCCGCCGGCGGCTGCGCCCGAACACCCGCCGGGCACCGCGACATCGACGGCGTTCAAGCCGCCCCCACCCGCCCCGCCGCCGGCTCGTCCCGAGCAACGCGAAGAGAAACAGCCGCCGCATCCCGAAGAGCCCACCGCGGCACACCCGCCGCCCCCGCCGAACGAGACACGCCCGACCGAGGTGCCCCATCCGCCGGAGGGTCAGCCCACTCCGCCTCCCCCGCGTCCGGGTCCACCGCCGCCGGCCATCGTGCGCCCGGCGCCCCAGCCCGAAGCGCGCCCGGCACCTCCGCCCGAAGCGCGGCCCGCGCCTCAGCCCGAAGAGCGGCCGGCACCCGCCGCCCCGGCCCGTCCGGCGCCGCCGGTCAAAAAGCCGCCGCCGAAACCGGGCGAGGAACCCGAGCATCACTGAGCCGGCGCGGAGACCGGCAGGAGCTCAGCCGGCTGTGCCGGTCGACGGCACATCCTCGCCGAAACACAGCACGTAGCCGTCGAGGTCGCGCACCTCGAGCTCCTTCATCCCATAAATCCGCAATTGCGGCGGTGCGACGATGTCGGCCCCGGCGCTCTGAAACGCGCGGTAAAGCACGTCGATATCGTCGACCCAGAGATAAGCGTCGATACCCTCCGGCTTGTAGGCGCGGTTCGAGCCGCCGCGTCCGCCTTCGATCAGCGACCGCATGATTGTCGGGTCGTCAGCGCGGCCGACCTTCGCGAAGACCGGCGGGTCCTCGAAGAAATAGCCGCGGATCGTGAAGCCGAGCCTGGCGCGGCAATACTCGGCCGCCTTGACGACATCGGCGACGAGGAAATAGGGCGCGATCCCGTTCGGGTGCGGCATGAGCGGCTCCTCTTTCGAGCAGGACAGCCCGGCGATCTTTGTCATAGGCACCGCGCGAAATCGCCGGTATAGCGGTAACGCAGCAATCCACGGACCCGGATACAAGACGATGGAACTACCCGATCAAATTACGGCGCTTGGCGAGCAGGTCGAGGCGGGCGGCGCGGTCACGCCGGACCCGGAACTCTTCGAGACTTACGAGGTCTTCGCCGCCGAGCTGACCAATCTGTTCATCAAGCCGTGGCTGGCGGCGGACCATGCGAGCCGGCTTTCGACCGATGGCGATTATTTCCGCGTCGATATCGGCGGCCGCTCGGTCGTCATCGCCCGCCAGGCCGCTGACAAAATCCACGCGATGCGCAATGCCTGCCTCCATGCCGGCTACCGCATCTGCGAGGAGGAAGAGGGCCGCGGCGACCATCTGTTCTGCCGCTACCACGGCTGGGATTATTCGATCGACGGGATGTTGACCGAGCCGATGCTGCGCCCCGAGGAGACCGACCGCTCACGCTTTCGGCTGCCGCGCTTCGCGATGCGGATCGAGAAGGGGCTCATCTTCATCGACCCCTCGCTCGCGGCGCCAAACCCGCCAGAGGCGAAGCCGATCGAGATCGCCGATGTCCCCGATCTCGGCGAGAGCAAGGTCGTCTCGCGCAAGCGCTTCCAGACGACCTGGAATTGGAAGCATCTGCGTAACTTCCTGTGGTCGTCGAACGAGCTGGTGTTCGAGGGCGGGTGCGACACCGCGGCCGAATTCGGGCCGCTGAGCAAGCTCCTGACCCGCAACGGCGACGCCGCGCTCATGCGCCTCATCCCGCGCTATGCCGGGCACAGCGATTTCGAGCTCGTCCGTATCGCCCGGCCGGGTCACAACGCCGCCGCGGGCGACGAATCCCGGATCGAAGAGGCGATGCGCCAGCACGACGAGGAGATCGCCGGCAAGCCGGCCGGCGTGCTCGATCGCGATTTCTACGCCTGGTACTGGGCCGGGATGAAGCCCGCCGCCACCGCCTGAGCCGTGCCGGCGATGGACATCCGCACGATCACCGACGGGCTGCAATTCCCGGAGGGCCCGGTCGCCTGCGCCGACGGCTCGGTAGTCCTCGTCGAGATCGCCGCCGGGGCGCTGACCCGGGTCGCGCCCGACGGCGCCAAGACCATCGTCGCCAAGCCGGGCGGCGGACCCAATGGCGCGGCGATCGGCCCGGACGGCATGGGCTATGTCGTCAACAACGGCGGCTTCGAATGGGCGGTCGATGACCAAGGCCGCCGCCGCCCGCTGACCCAGGCCAAGGACTACAGCGGCGGCCGGCTCGAACGGGTCGATCTCAAGACCGGCGCGGTCGAGGTGCTGTATCGCGAGTGCAACGGGCAACCGTTGAAAGGCCCGAACGATCTGGTCTGCGACGCGCATGGCGGCATCTACTTCACCGATCTCGGCAAGCGCCGGGCGCGCGAGATGGATATCGGCGGCGTCTATTACGCCAAGCGCGACGGCTTCTCGATTGTCGAGGTCGCTTATCCGCTGGTGACGCCGAACGGCATTGGCCTCTCGCCCGACGGCAACACCCTCTACGTCGCCGAGACCGAGGCGGCGCGGCTCTGGGCCTTCGACATCGCCGAGCCGGGGGTGGTCAAGAAAGACCCGTGGCCGTCGCCGCACGGCGGGCGCATCGTCGCCGGGATGGGCGGCTACCAGCGCTTCGATTCGCTGGCGGTGCAGGCGGACGGGCGGATCGCGGTCGCGACCTTGATCAATGGCGGCATCACCGTGATCTCGCCCGATGGCCGCCATGTCGAGCACACCCCGATGCCCGACCCGATGACCACCAACATCTGCTTCGGCGGCCCCGACATGAAGACCGCCTTTATCACCCTGTCGTGGACCGGAAAGCTCGTCGCGGTCGATTGGCCGACGCCGGGTTTGAAGCTCCATCAGGTGGATTGATCGCCGTCGCTGGCACGGTGTCTGTGGCGGCTTGAATTGCAGCCTTGGGCCCGAAACCGGGCCTTGGGCAGCGGCGCGCCGATGACGAGGTTGCGCCGATTCCGGCCGTTCGCGCGACCATGACTGAATCGCTGGAGTCGCCCCGCCGCTAGGACGAGGCATTCCAGAGCGCGATGGCGGCTGGCGTCTGCCGCCCATCGGCGCGTCGAGCGACGGGCTTCTTGCCGAGGGCGTCGGCAAGGCTGCAATTGTCGAGGACCTCGGCGGTGGCATCGCGCACGCGCTGCATCAGCCAGCGGATCGAGCAATGATCCGGATCGGGGCAATCAGCGCATTCATGAAACGCGGTGACGCTCGCGCAAGGCAGCGGCGCCAATGGGCCGTCAACAATGCGGATCACCTCGCCGAAAAAGATCTGGTCGGCGGGCCGCGCCAGACGATAGCCGCCACCCGCGCCGCGGCGGCTGGTCAGCACCCCGTGTTTGCGCAACTCAAGTAGTATCGCTTCGAGGAATTTGCGCGATATGCCCTCGGACTCGGCGATCTCAGCGATGTGTACCGGCTCGTTCTCCGTCTTGGCGGCCATGACGAGCAGCGCCTGGAGCGCATATTTAGCCTTTTGTGACAGCATGTTCTGCGGCCTGCGGTGACGTTGCGCCGTATATGCACCCTTGTGCCGCCAAGAGCAATAACTCGATCGGATTTATAATTCCTATTGACCATATAGAATTCATAGGCAAATGATGCGGCCCCTAGCGATACCCCCATGCGCCTTTGCCCGAGGGTTGCTGATGACGATCGTCGATCCCGAGTTCCGCCGCAGCGGCCGGAGACCGCAGGCGATGGCACTCACTCGAACACTCTCGCCGGATTCCTTGGCGTCCGATCCGTCGTCTCGATGCATCTCCGCTCCGGACCTCCGGCTCTTCCGAAAGAGTCGCGAACTCGCGGCGCGCTACGGCGCAATCCTGGCGTTCCTGCTCATTTGGGAATTGGCGTCGCGGCTCCGGCTGGTGGACGCCTCGATCATACCACCGGTCACCGAGGTGCTCGCCGCCGTCTTTCACGGCTTCGCCGACGGCAGTCTGCTGGTCAATCTGTTGGTCAGCCTGCAACGCTCCGGAATTGCTTTTGGGCTTGCGGTCGGGTTGGCGGTGCCGCTCGGTCTATTCATGGGATCGTTCCGGCATTTCGAGGCCGTCGTCGACCCGCTGCTGCAACTGTTTCGGCAGACCTCCGCTCTGGCAATCTACCCGATTTTTATCCTGCTGCTGGGGCTCGGCGAGGTCTCGAAGATCGCCATCATTTTCTGGGCAGCGTTCTTCCCGATCCTGCTGAACACGATTTCCGGGGTGAAGCTGGTCGATCGCCGCCTGATCGAAATGGCGCGCGTCTTCGGCGCGTCGCGCCGCGAGATCTTCACCCGCGTCGTGCTCCCGGCGGCGACGCCGGCAGTCTTTGTCGGGCTGCGGCTCAGCGCAACGATCTCGCTGTTGCTGCTTGTCGCGGCGGAGATGATCGGCGCCAAGCGCGGGCTCGGGTTTCTGATCATCAACTCGCAATACAATTTCCAAATCCCGTTGATGTTTGCTGCGATCGTGCTGCTCGCATTCATCGGGCTGGTCGTCAATTACATGCTGGTCGTCGCTCAGAACCGGCTGTGCCGCTGGGAAGCTGCCGGCCAGACAAAATCGGCCGGCCGAGAGCCGTCCTGAGGGCTCGGCTGCGGCAGCCGCGGCGAGTTCACCTGACAATCGATGCGAGGAGAGCCGACATGACGCCGATTGCACGCTTCCACCGCGCCGGATTCGCGGCGGCATGGCTGGCGGCCGCGCTCTGGCTGGGGCTCACGCCTAGTCCCGCAAACGCCGATGCCGACAAGGGTGCCGCCGACGCGACGAGCATCCGATACCTGAACGGCCACGGACAGGTGACCGCATTTGAGATCGCCTCGGCGCTTGGATGGTTGCAAGAAAAGGGTATCGCGATCGTGTCTCAAGGCTATTCGCAGGGCGGGCCCGAGAGCCTGGTCGCGATGGCCTCTGGCTCGGTCGATATCGCCGGCGCCGCGACCCCGGCGATCATCAACGCTATTGCGGGCGGCGCGCAGATCGTCGGCGTGATGCCCGATGGCGGCGTCAGCGATGCCGTCAACAGTAAGTTCTACGTTCTCGCCGACAGCCCGATCAGGACCGCGGCGGATCTGAAAGACAAATCGGTCGCGGTCAACACGCTCGGAGCGCATCTCGACTACGTGATCCGCGAGTATCTGCGCAGAAACGGTCTCGGCGAGCACGATGTCCAGTTGATCGCGGTCCCGGGGCCGCAGCTCGAACTCATCCTGCGGCATAAGCAGGCCGATGTCGTGGCGCTCGGCGCGTGGCAGAGCACCTTCGCCGGCAAGATCGACGCCGCGGGCGGCGTGCGCGTGCTGTTCACCGATTACGACGTGCTCGGCCCGATCGTGCTCGGCATCGATGCGATGAAGAAATCATTCATCGAACAGCATTCTCAGGCGATCAAGGATTTTGTCGGCGTCACGGTGCGCGCCGTTGACTGGAGCGCCGAGCACCCCGACGACGCCCGCAAATTGGTCGCCGACATTCTGGACAAACGCGGCGAGAACCCCGAGCTGGCGCAGTATTGGCGCGGCTTCGGACTGAGACAGCATGCGCTTTTCACCGATCACGACACGCAATTCTGGATCGATGCGCTGATTCGCGAGGGTCGGGTCAAGCCCGGTCAGCTCGTCCCGGAGGACGTCGCGACAAACCGGTACAACGAGCTCGCGCATCTGGCGCAGCAATAGGCAGTTTCCGGCAGGCAGCGGAGGAAGCACAATGAGCGAGCCTCACGACGCAACCCATGGCCTGGAAATCAGGGGCCTGGCGAAATCCTTCATGTTAAACGGCGGCCTGCGGCCGGTGTTTAACCGGATCGACCTCGATATCGACGGTGGCGAGTTTGTCGTGATCGTCGGCGAGAGCGGCTCGGGCAAGACAACGTTATTGCGCATCATCGTAGGGCTGGAACACGCCGATGCCGGCTCCGTCGCGGTCGGAGGGCGGCCGATCGATGGGGTCGGATGCGAGCGCGGCATGGTGTTTCAGGAACCGCGCCTGCTGCCGTGGCTCACCGTTCGCAAGAACATCAGCCTCGGTCTTGAACTGCGCAAGCTACCGCTCCCGGCGATCGATGAGACTGTCGACGCGTTCCTTGAACTGGTCGGTCTTGGCGCCTTCGCGTCGGCCTATCCGAGCCAGTTGTCCGGCGGTATGGCGCAGCGCGTCGGTATTGCCCGTGCCTTGGCGACGCGCCCGCAGATCCTATTGCTTGACGAGCCGCTCGGTGCGCTCGATGCGATGACCCGGATGCGTATGCAGCGCGAGC